>Ga0126311_10000554_pt1 | contig 17482 bp, 16 predicted proteins | sample Plot61_FD_92539 | JGI IMG/M metagenome (GOLD analysis project Ga0126311, IMG submission 92539) | Serpentine soil microbial communities from UC McLaughlin Reserve, CA, USA - Plot61 | ecosystem: Environmental > Terrestrial > Soil > Grasslands | place: USA: UC McLaughlin Reserve, Lake County... | reverse complement strand
TATCGTGATCGGAGTGTTAATGTTGTTTGGAAAATTCTGATGCCGCAGACTCCCCACATCGAACGTCACTTCATGGCTAGTGACGTCGTGCGCGACATCGTCATCGGAATGGCTGATGGGCTCACGGTGCCTTTTGCCCTCGCGGCAGGTTTGACCGGTGCAGTCATCAATAACAACGCGATTATCATAACTGCCGGACTCGCAGAGATCGCAGCCGGCTCGATTGCGATGGGACTCGGCGGTTACATGGCCGCGAAGAGCGACGCCGAGCACTATGCGAAAGAACGCGAGCGCGAGAAGCGCGAAGTGGTTGAGATACCGCACGAGGAGATGCGTGAGGTCGCTGAAGTTTTTCAGGCGTACGGTCTTAACGAAGAGGAAACGTGGCCCATCGTTCAGGCTTTAAAACGCCAGCCGCGCAACTGGGTCGACTTCATGATGCGTTTCGAGTTGGGGCTCGAGAAGCCTGAGCCGGGCCGCGCGCTCAGGAGTGCGTTGACGATCGCCGGAGCTTACATCGCGGGTGGTCTGATTCCCCTCGCGCCGTATTTCTTCTCACACACGACGGCGGTGGCTTTACTTTATTCGGTTGGATTCACGCTGAGCGCGTTGCTGGTTTTTGGATTTGTAAAAGGGCGCTTCACCGGAACTCGTCCGGTCCGAAGCGCCCTTCAAACTGCTTTGATCGGCAGCGCCGCCGCAGGCGCCGCGTTCGCCATCGCGCGATTAATCGGCGGCTAAACTCTTATTGCCTTGCTAAAACCACCGGTGCATTTTCCGCGGCGCGAATGCTTTCGAAGAACTTCCTGACCTTCTCGTAATCCGCCGCGGCGATCGTCGTCGCCTGCTGTGACAACTGCCGCTTGAACACCAGTTGATTGTTCTTCACTTCGTAACTCGTCACATAAGTTCCAAACGGAGTCTCGAGCTTCACTGCGTCCGGCATTTCATCAACGGTAAACCCGGCCGGTAACTTCACCTGCACCGTTTCAGAATAGGCGTTGGCATGCAGCACCACCGGGTGCGTGCGTGTCGGCGCAGTCAACGCCAGCCCTTCACGACGCGACACCACCACGGGCTTGAAGACCAGCAACCGATCCTGCATCAGTTGCGCATACTGGTTCGCACTGAACTCGACGTCCAGCGTGAAACGACCATCGGCCACGTTATCGGACGGCTCCATTTTACTCAGCTTCGCCGACGTCGCGCCCGACGTGAGCCAGCGTTCGATCATCCCGGTGTACTCCGGTTTCGAGAGCCGGCGAAACTGCGTGCGGAATGTCGCAGCCGTTTGTCCGTTAGCCATCTCCTTGATCTGGCCGGCAATCGCGCCATTTGCCTGCAACTCGAGCGTCGCAGTCCGTTCAAGCTGATTCATCTCCGGCGGCGTGATCGGCATTTTTACGAGTTCAGTTTCAGTCTTCGAATCGATCAACGCGAGACTGCCCTGAAGATGAAACGGCAGATCGCCGATCGGCGTTTCCTGGTCAGTCGGATCGAAGATCAACAGTCGACCAAGCGTCGGATGCTGAATGACCGTGCTGGCCTGAGTTTGATCGCTGACCTTAACTGCGATGATGCAGTGATTGAACTGTTGCGGCGACGGCCACGACGCGCGCACGTACGTCGGATCACCGGAATAGATGCTCACCGGAATCGCCGTAATGCCGACGACTTTGAGCATCGCGCGCATGAGATTCGCTTTGTCTTTGCAGTCGCCATACGACTTCGCGAAGACCTCGTTCGACGCGTGCGGGCGATAACCACCCCCGCGCCCGATACCGGTTTGAATCGAAATGTACTGAATGTTCTGAACGTACTGCGCGATGGCGCGGATCTTCTCGTACTCGGTCTTAGCGAGTGCCGTCAGTTCGTAAGCCTTGCGCGCGAGCGCGTCGTCGACAACCACCTGCGGATCTTCAAGCTCACTCATCCACGTCGCGACGTCGGCCCAGTTTTGAAAAGTCTTGATCGAGAGCGCCTGTGTGTTTGCGGGCGGAAAATAACTGACCGCCAAACGGGGAACGAGATTACTCAAGCTCGGACTCAATGGTTCATCAGGAATGGCCGGCAGGTTTGAGAGTTCCCACGAGTAACTCGTGCCGTTAACTCGCGGTTCGATCTTGGGATGATTAAACGTCACTGCTTCCGCGCGCCAGCCTTCGGGCAACGTGAGGTTGTAGCGTGAACTAATGACCGGCAGTGAACCCTGAAACGCCCAATCAGACTGAGTAAAAACTGATCGATCCTCGAGCGTATAGCTGTAGGCAAAAACAGCGCCCGTATCGGCGTCGTCCGCGGCGGACACGCGTCGCACGCGATACTCGTTGTAAACGTCGTTGAGATCGGCGGCGATGTCTATGAAGTCGTCCTTACCGTACCGCTTCGGTTCGCCCGTGGCTCGATCAACCAAGCGCGAAAGTCTTTTACTTTGCCGATGTCGGGAATGTAGCCCACCTGGCCCACGGCATACGCGCGTCCTTCGCGTCGCAGAATACGAACGGCGAAGTTGTAGACTTCGTTAACCTTTCCGTCTGAACCGATCGTCATCGACTGCTCATCCAGCAACACGACTGCGGGAACGTCTTTGTCGTAAGTGGGAACTTTGAGCGCGACCGCTTGCTGCACCCATGAAGGAGTTTCGTCTCCCGGCGCCGCACTTGCGGATACGGCAAACACCAGAAGACCAAGGATTGCGATTGGTCGTACTTTCATTTCGTCACTCCTGGTTCGTAGCAGTAGCGGCCTGCTTCAACGCTATGCTGTGATTGTCCTGTTTGTGCAGCATGTCGAAATAGCCCTTGAGTGGAGCGTACGACGTTACCGGAAACAGGATGGTGTCATCGCCGCCGAAGAAGAAGTTGCGTTTGTAAATCAGGAGCGATCCATCAGTGCTGGCCTGCATCGTGACTTTGTACTCCGAGATCTTACCGCTGCTGAAAGGCGCCGGAGAGTCGGCGTTGTCGAATGCGTAACTTTTAGGCAACGCGATTTCGACTTGATCCGCTTCGGACCATGGATAGTGAAAATAGATCGGATACTTTCGATCGGCAGTGGCGAAGAGAGGTACTTTCCCATGCTGGAAGAACGCCGGCTGCAGGAAGAGTCGTTTGCCGGTGCGTTGCGCGTAATCGGCAACACGGACGTGGAATGTGTAGACGAGCGGCTTGGTGTACTCCATCACATTTTCGACTTTGATGCTGGTGACTTCAGCCGTGCTCATCTGTCCCTTGATCTCTTCTTTGATGTCGTCTTCTCGTTGGTTCTCAGACTCTTCGTCTATCTCCATTTTTCGTTCAATCGCGAAGTGGCCCGTATATTCGATGCGGACGTCGCCTTCCATCGAGCCGTCGTCCCTCAGTGTCAGCTTGGCAGTTCTTTTTACGAGCGACTTGTCCGGTCCCGACATCGGCGTCTGAACCCAAACCGGTTCTTTCGGATCGGTAATCAGCGACTGCTCACCCTCTTCCTGCCAACGCAGCATTCCGAACGGAAGGTGGGGATAACCGGGATTGAAGAATTTCCATTTGTCGCCAACCTTGACAGCGATATTCATCGGATCGATGAAATAATCGTTGGGCATACCCTTATCGAAAAACAGGTCACCGCGATCTGGCGCCATCACGATGCGCGCATCGAAACCCGAAGCATTCGCGAGCGCCGCGAAGAGCTGATCGATGTTGGCGCTGTAGCCCATGCCGCGTTTTAGCGTGTCGCCGGGGTTCTTGTTTTCTTTGATTTTGGCCAGCTCGTCAGAAGTCAGGCCGGCGGTGTCGAGGCTGACGTTCTTAATCTTCGTGCGACAGAAGTCAAACAGCCGCTCCAACTTCTCGTCGTCGGTCTTCGCGTCAGCAACAAGTGACGCGGCCATTTTTTTGACTTCGTCATTTGGCTTGATGAGCGACTTTTTGTCGTTGTAATAATACTTGCCGGTCTCAGTCCAATACTTCTCCGGATCTTTTCTGTCGTCAGTCATACTTTGATAAAAGACCAGCATCCAGGTCTTGACCTGGTCCTCCGGAGGCATACGCGCCTCATCATGGATTGCCGGTACGTTAGTCATCGAGGTGCTGTAGTAACCGTTTTTCTCTTTCGCCCATTTGGTCGGAGTGCCGTGCAGAGTGATTGAGTTGAAGCCGTAACCGTCGAGACTCAGAGGCTTGACGAGATACTGGACACGCTGCACCGGAATGTTGCGTTGGAAATTGAGGCGAATGTAGTTTGCCAAAGCATTGACTCTCGTTTCGCGCCAGCGGTATTCGATGATGCAGCCGGGTTCGACCGCCGGCATGGCAAACGACTTGGCCTTGTATTTCAAGCCGCTGGCCTTGACGACGGTGCGATCGAAGATGTCTTCTTTTTTGAGTTCTACGATCGAGCCGTCGGGCTTTATAGTGCGCGCGGCAATGTCGCTGATTTTGATTTCACTGCGATTGAGCTTGCCGTAAAGCAGGTCGATCTTGCTTTGTGACTCGCGGCCGCGTTCAGTAAATACTTTGACGCGCAGGTAGTGATTGAAGATCAAACCACCGCCCTCGGAGTTATCGTCAATCCTGACTTCCCAGAAGAGGCCTTCGGCATCTGCATCTGATTCCACAACCGGTGCTTTCATGGCCAGGTGGGCGGGGTCGATTGGTTTCCAGTCATCGCCGGAAGCCAGTGCTGGCGCTGCAAAGGCAGCTGAAAGACACAGTAATAGTAAAGTTGGGAGAAACAAGGGGGGATAACTTTTCATTTAACTGACCTTTCTGGAACTTAGCAAAATAACAGTTGGTTCGGACTCGCTGAGTGTGGAAAAGCTGCCGGAGGGTGCCTGGGATTCTCGCGGCGACGTGAGATTGTATACGAAAATTTGTGGTCCATTCAACCGATAGTTGGCGTCCGCAAACACGGTTACGTATAATTCATGCCATGGTAACTAAACTTCAACGCTCAGACTCGATTGACCGCATCGCGGAACTGCTCGGTCCGAATGCCTCAGAACTACTAAACCACTCGTCGCAGACGATTTCCAGGGACCACCTGCAACTGCCCGGGCCCGATTTTGTCGACCGCGTTTGGTCTCTCTCCGATCGCTCGCCGGCGGTGCTGCGTTCGCTCCAGTCGTTGTTTGATCATGGCAGGCTGGCGGGAACCGGTTATGTCTCGATACTGCCCGTCGATCAGGGAATCGAGCATTCGGCGGGTGCTTCGTTTGCGCCAAACCCGCAGTATTTCGATCCCGAGAATCTCGTGAAGCTTGCGATCGAAGGCGGTTGTAATGCCGTGGCTTCGACTTTCGGCGTGCTGGGTACGGTGGCTCGGAAGTACGCGCACAAGATTCCGTTCATCGTAAAGATCAATCACAACGAGTTGCTGACCTTACCGAACAAGTTTGACCAGGTTTTGTTTGGAACGGTTAAGGAAGCACACAACCTCGGAGCGGTTGCGGTGGGCGCGACCATCTATTTTGGATCTGACGAATCGACGCGACAGATCGTCGAAATCAGCGAGGCCTTCGCGCAGGCGCACGAACTCGGCATGGCTTGCATTCTCTGGTGCTACCTGCGCAATCCGAAGTTCAAAACTCAGGAAGGCGACATGCACGCGTCGACCGATTTGACGAGCCAGGCAAACCATCTCGGCGTGACCATCCAGGCCGACATCATCAAACAGAAACTGCCCGAGCGAAACGGCGGCTATAAGGCTATCGAAGATGTGTTGGGAAGCCCCTACGGAAAGACCAGCAAGCTCGTCTCAGAGAAGCTTACGACTGACAATCCGATCGATATGGTGCGTTTCCAGGTTGCGAATTGTTACATGGGCCGTTGCGGCTTGATCAGTTCGGGCGGCGAATCGAAGGGGACGAGTGACCTGGCTGAAGCGGTTCGCACGGCAGTGATTAACAAGCGCGGCGGCGGCATGGGACTGATCTCCGGTCGTAAGGCGTTCCAGCGTCCGATGACCGAGGGCGTGCAACTGCTGAACGCAATCCAGGACGTGTATCTCAGCGAAGAGATCACCATAGCTTAAGAAGGTTTCACGCAAAGGGCGCAAAGTAAGACGCAAAGGCGCTGTTTCTTTGCGGCTTACTTTGCGCCTTTGCGTGAAATAAATCCGTCTCGCATCTGGCGCTCGTATATTCCCGCTTGCAACCCGAACCCGCACAAGAGAGCGATGTCTTATTGCTCAAAGCGATCGCCGCCAGGGACGAGGCGGCGCTCGCGCAGCTCTACGACTGCTATCGCACCATCCTGTTTGGGCTGCTGATGCGTATATTGAATAACCGCGAAGAAGCGGAAGACGTCCTTCAGGAAACGTTCCTGCAGGTCTGGCGTAAGGCGGCGGATTTTGATGAGAATCGCGGACGTCCCTTCACGTGGTTGGTAACACTCGCGCGCAGTCGCGGCATCGATCGCCTGCGAACACTCGCCTCACGCGAACACGTTGCGAAGGCAGGTGCGCGCGAAGTTTCGGAACAGATTTCCGATGCGGCAACCGATGCGCTTAAGTCAGAACAACGCGGGCTCGTGAGCGATGCGCTCGCCAAACTCCCCGATGAGCAAAAACGTCCAATAATGCTGGCTTATTTCGACGGTCTGACGCAGTCGGAGATTGCCACGCGGCTCGGTGCGCCGCTCGGAACGGTGAAGACTCGCATGCGCACGGGTATGATTCGCCTGCGCGAGATGCTGGCGGGTCAGGGCGAGAGTTTTGGTTTTTAAGTTGATGGTGCACGAAGATTACAAGGAGATGATTCCGGCGCGCGCGTTGTCAGCGCTCGACGCGGCGGAAGCCCACGCGTTGAACGAGCATCTCGAAAACTGTGCGGAGTGCCGCAAGGAGCTCGACGAGTGGCAAGCAACTGCCGCAGCGCTCACGCTCGGAGCGAATTCCGCGGAGCCGTCTCCGAAAGTACGTGAACGCATTCTTGACGAGGTGAGGAAAGATCTGTCGGGGCCGAACGTTGTTCCGTTTCGATCTACGCCGCGCAATCTCTGGAGTTCGTTTGGTTCGCTCGGTGCGATGGCGGCCGCCGTGCTCTTTACTGCTTTGATTGTCGGCATCGTCGTGTTGTGGCGCCAGAACAACGCGATGCGAACTGAGATGGCGCAATCGAGAGAGTTTGTGCAACTCGTAACCTCACCGGGCGCGAGAGTAGCTGAGCTCAAGTCGAGCGCGGTGGGCGCCGGGGCAATTGCGACAGTCGCTTACGACAGCAGTGGTCACGCGATGTTAGTGGCGAGCAAGCTTCCGAGTCTTCCGCAAGGGAAGGCTTACCAGTTGTGGTTCATTGTCGGAAATAAGCCGCCGATGCCGGGTAAGACGTTTGCGCCCGATAACAATGGACAGCGAGTGATGAAAGAACAGATGCCGCGTGAGGCGCTTAATTCACCTGTTTTCGCAGTGACTGTGGAACGTGCGAGCGGCGTTCCGGCGCCGACGGGGCCGATTTATCTCAGCTCATCCGCTGTCAACTAATTCCGCAAAAGCTGTTACACTCACGCATCATGAGCACGGGTAAGAAGCAACCGCCGCCACCAGTAGATAACTCTGTTTCGGATTCCACCGGGCAATACGATCTGCGCTTTGTCTTGTGGCGACAGTTCTGTGCGAAGTATCAGATCCCGGTCGATACCTTACCCAGCCAGTTGAATGATGAGCAGAAAGAGTTGTGGGAAGAGATGAAGGCCAAGCGGCTTAAATGAATCTATGCGTGAGAAACGGATTCGTTAATCGTTCTTCTCCGATCGTCGTAACTGGTCCATGTCCTGAATAAACCTCAACGTCATCTTCGAGCGTCAGGAGTTTATTTTTAATCGAACTGAGCAGTTGCTCAGTCGATCCGCCGGGCAGGTCTGTCCGGCCGATCGATCCTGCGAACAACACATCACCAACAAAGACCTTTCGTTCGGTAGGTTCGTAGAACACGACGTGTCCGGGTGTGTGACCGGGACAATGACGCACTTCAAACTCGAGTTTACCCACTGAGTACTTCTCACCGTCAGTCCAATAATGATCGACTGCCGGCGGCGTTTCGAAAGCAAACCCAAGCGCCGCCCACTGCGCGCGCGGAATCCCGATCCACGACGGCTGTTCGGGCAGTGCCTGGTACATAAACTCGTCGCCTTTGTGCAGGTTGATCTTTGCCGCCGGCTGGAGTTGTTTTAGCGCCGCGACCCCGCCAACGTGGTCGAGATGAGCGTGTGTAAGTGCGATTGCCTTAAGCGTGAGGCCGTGGCGCTCGAGGGTCTCGACGATCCGCTCCGCTTCGTCGCCCGGATCGATGCAGATCGCCTGTTTCGTCTCCTCGCAGCCGAGGATGCGAGTGTGTTGCTGAAAAGCAGTGACGGTAATCTCTTCGATGATCATTTGAATCTAAGACTTATAATACAAAGAAATGCCTTTAACTGCTCAATCAACACCGCTCGCCGCCGTCCTCGACTCGATGACCGTCGAAGGTGCGCCCGAACTCACCGAACATTTCGACGCCGCAGCCCTGAAATGCTATGCGTGCGGGCACCGTTGTTTGATCAAAGAAGGCAAACGCGGTATCTGCAAGGTCAGGTTCAATGAAGGCGGCCACCTGCGCGTGCCCGCGAATTACGTCGCCGCTCTCGCCTGTGATCCGACGGAAAAGAAACCGTTTTTTCACGTGCTGCCCGGTTCCGACACGTTGACTTTCGGAATGCTCGGCTGCGACCTGCATTGCGGTTACTGTCAAAACTGGCTGACGTCGCAGGCGTTGCGTGATGATTCTGCGGGCACGAAGCCTACGATGGTTTCAGCGGAACGATTGGTAACGATGGCCAAAGCGTATGGCGCGTCGATGGTGGGGAGCAGTTATAACGAACCGCTGATTACGGCTGAGTGGGCGGTTGATGTGTTCAAGAAAGCGCGGCCGGAAGGCTTTAGAACGGCCTTCATTTCAAATGGAAACGCGACGCCGCAAGTACTCGATTATCTGCGACCGTGGACTGACTGTTACAAGATCGATCTCAAGTCGATGAACGACAAGAACTATCGCCAGCTCGGTGGCGTTGTGGACAACATTCTCGAGACCGTGAAGATGGTCCACGAACGTGGCTTTTGGGAAGAGATTGTGACGCTCGTGATTCCCGGGTTCAACGACTCCGAAGACGAACTGCGCCGGGCGGCTGACTTCATCGCCTCGGTGTCGCCGGATATACCGTGGCACGTCACGGCTTTTCACCAGGACTATCGCATGACTGAGAACTCAAACACGACCGCGGAGCAATTGATACGCGCTTGTGAGATTGGTCGTGAAGCGGGTTTGAACTACATCTACGCCGGAAACCTGCCCGGAAGAGTTGGTCGTTGGGAGAATACTTATTGCCCGTCGTGTGATGAGTTGCTGGTGGAGCGTTTTGGATATCTGATCCGCCAGGTGAACATCACGCCTGAAGGTCACTGTCCAAACTGCTCCACCCGAATTCCCGGTATCTGGAGGTAAACTTACTTTGCTGGAGTTTCGATCTTAGTTGCCTGCGAAGCTACCGCTTGCCACTTCCCATCGCGTCGACGGTAGACGTCGAGAAAGCGGTACTCGCCGCTGATATCTATCGTCTTTTTACTGTTTGGATCTTTATACTTTCCGTTCCGAATAACGCTGCGCCCGGCGATGAAAGCTGAATCAGCATTAATGACCGTCACTTTCGGGTCCACCATCTCGAACGCGTCCGCGGTGATCGCTCCCGATTCAATAGTGCTCACTTCATCGGCCTTGGTCGCCAGTGTTCCGTCCGGATAAACAATCACCGCATCATCTGCTACGACGCGCCGCGCCGCTTCGGCATTGTGAGTCTTATTCGCGTCCGCCCATTCACGTTCGAGCTTCATTAGTTCCACCTCGATCGCGGGCGCATCGAAGGCCTCTTTCTGCGGACTTGCGGTCGCCAGCGCCGCGTTCCGGTTTGTCTCGAGGGCAGGCTGGCATCCAATCAAAACCACGGCGACAGCAGTTACAAACAAAGCGAGCACGCTTCTCTTCATTAAATCTAAACTCCTTTTACGACGGATCCAAAGACTTAAAAAGCACTCTGCTTCTAACGCTAAACTCCCCTGCCCGTCAACTTTTCGGAGTTCCCCTCCGGATATTGACATCCGTCTTCTTTGGGATTATTTTTTCTGACATAAAGCGATTTCCTACCTGTTTGTTTGTGAACATGCCCACTTGTGGAAAGGAGTAACCATGACTCGCCTTTTGAGATCCTCCAATTTTTGGTTACTAAACCGAGCTTTGCTTACAGTCATCAGTTGTATGATTGCGGCCGGCGTAGTATCAGGTCAAACCGCTCGCAAACCCGGAGCACCCGAAGATGAACCGGCATTTCATGAGTACCGGGGCGTCAAACTCGGATGGCTCGCGGATGAAGTTCGCAAGAAGCTGGGAAATCCAGCCAACAAAAGCGACGAGCAGGACTATTACATTTTCAATGAGAACGAGAGAGCCCAGGTTTATTACGACAAGACAACTCGCCAGGTAACGGCGATCTCCGTTGACTTCATGACCGGAGCAACTGAAATGATCACTCCGCAACAGGTTTTCGGCGTTGATTTCGAAGCCAACGCAGACGGCTCAAAGTCGAAACTGGTGCGTTATCCAAAAGCGGGTTGTTGGGTCTCTTACAGCCGAACAAAGGGTGATAGTCCGATTGTCTCCGTGACGATCCAGAAAATTCAGTAGTGATCCTGTCGCGCGACATCAAGGAACGAGCTCTTCTCGAGGGATTCAACAAAGTCGGAATCGTCGGCGCCCAATCGCTTACAGACGAAGGGCGCCGGCTGAAAGAGTGGCTGGCGCGCGGTTATCACGGCGAGATGGCCTGGATGGCCCGCGACGTGGAGAAGCGCATCAGCCCGCATGAGGTCTTTCCGCCCGCACGCTCGGTCATAGTCGTCGCACTCAACTACTTCACACCGCACCAGCATCAGCAAAGTTCCAGCACCGGAAAAGTCTCCCGTTATGCATGGGGAGACGACTATCACGATGTAGTCAAGGAAAAGCTGTCATCACTGCTTGCGTGGATTCGCGAGCAGGAACCGGGTGCGCAGGGGAAAGTGTGCGTGGACATTCAGCCGGTGATGGACAAGGCGTGGGCCGTGCGCGCCGGGCTCGGTTGGCTTGGTAAACATTCGAACGTGATTACGCCGGAGCATGGTTCGTGGGTGTTTATTGGAGAGTTGTTGCTGAACCTGGAGTTGGACCACGACACGGAGCGTGTTGAAGATCATTGCGGCACGTGTACGCTCTGCATTGATGCTTGTCCAACCGCGGCGATCATCGAGCCTTATGTAGTTGACTCAAACAAGTGTATTTCGTACGTCACGATCGAACTCCGCGCGCCTGAATTGCCGGTTGAACTGTCGGGTTGGTTGTATGGTTGCGACATCTGTCAGAATGTTTGTCCGTGGAATCGTTTTGAGGAACCGACAAGCGAAACGCGATTCGCGCCGCGAGAAGGAAACGTGAATGCTGAGTTGAGCGAGATACTCGAACTCACACCCGAATCGTACGCCGCTCGTTATCGCGGCAGCGCTATGAAGCGTGCGAAGATTTCCGGCCTACAGCGCAACGCGTCAGCATTAATTTCACGCAAAGGCGCAAAGCCGCAAAGATAGAAAAAGTCCTTCTTGGCGGCTTTGCGCCTTTGCGTGAGATCTTCTTAAACTTGCCTATGCATCAACCACGAAATCCCTCGTTCGCGGAAGAAATCAAACAAAGTTTCGCAAAACAAACGATAATGCGACTCATCGGGGCGGAACTGCGCCGCGTTGACGCGGGCGTTGTTGAGATCACGCTGCCTTATCGTCCCGATCTGGCGCAGCAGCATGGTTACCTGCACGCCGGCATCGTGACTACGATTGGTGATTCAGCTTGCGGCTACGCTGCGTATAGTTTGATGCCTCCGGAAACGGAGGTATTGAGTGTTGAGTTCAAAGTCAATCTGCTTCGACCCGCGAAGAGCGAAACATTTCTCGCAATCGCGGAAGTAGTTAAAGCCGGGAAGACGTTGACAGTCGTTCGCGCGGATGTGTTCGGCATGGACAACGACGGTCAGCGCGAGCTTGTCGCGACTATGCTCGGCACGATGATCTGCATACGATAATGTGTCTTATTCACTCCATCGGCGGCGCATTCAAACAACAACCGGAAGAGTTGGACCGCAAGCTCAGCGATAAATCGTCTGACCTCATCAAACGCGCCTTTGAAGACATCGACTCCGAGAAGCTAATCGACCATCACGTTCATATCGCGGGACTCGGTATCGGCGGCTCGAAAACTTTCGTCAATGCAAAGATGCGGACGTGGAAGCATCCGTTTCATCGCCTCAAGTTCAAGGTTTATATGAGTTCGGCCGGTGTTGACGACGAGAGTAAAGCGGACCCGCAGGTGATCGATCGTCTCGCGCGACTTGTGGGCCATATTCACGGTCACGGCAAGCATCGCCTGCTTGCGTTCGACAAGCATTATCGCCGTGATGGATCCCTCAATCTCGAGAAGACTGAGTTTTATGTTCCGAATGAGTATGTTTTTGAAGTTGTCGCGCAACATCCGGACAAGTTCGTGCCGAACATTTCCGTCAATCCTTACCGGCCGGATGCGATTGCTGAGTTAGAGAAATGGGCGCAACGCGGCGCGCGCGTTGTGAAGTGGTTGCCAAACGCCATGGGAATCGATCCTTCGGATCCGCAGTGCGATCCGTTTTATCAAAAGATGAAGGAGCTCGACTTGATTCTGTTGAGTCATGGTGGCGAGGAGAAGGCGGTTGAAGCTGAAGAAGATCAAAAGCTCGGTAATCCGTTGTTACTGCGGCGCGCGTTGGACCACGGTGTCAAAGTGATCGTCGCGCATTGTGCCGGACTCGGAACGAACGAGGATCTCGACAGTAAGGATCGCAAACAGCGCGACAATTTCGATCTGTTTCTGCGCTTGATGGATGAGAAACGTTATGAAGGCCTGGTGTTTGGTGAGATCTCCGCGATGACGCAGTTCAACCGGATCGGTAAACCTTTGCAGACGATTCTCGAGCGCGAGGATCTGCACGAGCGACTTGTGAATGGAAGCGATTATCCGCTGCCGGCCGTGAACATCCTGATCCGAACGCGGCCGCTCGTGAAACAAGGTCATCTCACGAGCTCAGAAGGCGAGTGTCTCAGGGAAATTTACGACTACAATCCACTGCTTTTCGACTTCGTTCTCAAACGCACTCTTAAGCGCCCCGGCACCTCGAAAATGCTTCCTGCCTCGATCTTCTTGACCAATCCGGCGCTGTCCATGTAAATCTCGCGCTTAAACGGTATGATTTCCGGGATGTCGTTGCGCGATTCTTACAACCGGCCCATTCGTGATCTGCGCGTGTCGTTGACGGACCGCTGTAATTTCCGTTGTTTTTACTGTCTGCCGCACGGCGAGCCGCCAATCGCACCCAAAGAAAAGATGCTCTCGTACGAAGAGATTGAGTACGTGTGCGACATCTTCGTCAGTCTGGGTATTGAGAAGATTCGTCTGACCGGCGGCGAGCCCATGTTGCGCCGCGATATTGAGACGATCATCCGAAAGCTCACGCTGCTGAAGGCTTCTGGACTTCAGGATCTGGCACTCACAACGAATGGTTATTACTTGCCGGAGCGCGCGCAGAGTTTGAAAGACGCTGGCCTTGACCGTGTGACGATCAGTCTCGATAGTTTGAAGCGAGACGTTTTCAAGCGCATGACTGGTGTCGATGTGTTGGATAAGGTGCTGGCGGGAATCGCCGCCGCGAAAGCCGCGGGGCTCGAACCGATCAAGATCAATGCCGTGATCGTGCGCGGTCACAACGAAGATGAAGTCGCGGACTTTGCCGCGTTTGCGCGTGAATACGATGTGAAGATGCGGTTCATCGAGTTCATGCCGCTGGATTCCGGGCATGAGTGGGCGCGCGAAGACGTTGTTTCCGGGAAAGAGATTCGCGAACGCATTAGCGAGCGCTTTCTGCTCGTGCGTGTGGAAGTTGCAAGAGGATCTGACACGTCTTCGCGGTATCGCTTCGCGGACGGTGCCCCGGGCGAGATCGGAATCATCGCGCCTGTTACGGAGCCATTCTGCGGCGCTTGTTCGAGGATTCGTTTGACCGCAGACGGTCAAATTCGTACGTGTCTGTTCTCAACAGTAGAACACTCCTTACGCGACGTCGTTCGCAGCGGCGCGTCGCGCGCTGAGATCGTCGAGTACATAGAGTCAGTGATACTGAAGAAGGAACCCCGCCACTTCATCAACGACCCCGGTTTCGTCACCCCCTCACGCACGATGAGCTTTATTGGCGGTTGAGCTTGAACTAAGAGTTTGTAGCACTTACAATCAGCGCAGAATTTGAACACTCACACAATACCTATGAGCACTAAAGTCGAAGCCACAATCGAAGATCTCTACAAGGTCAAGGGCAAGGCTGAGCTCGTCAACGGAGAAATAATCCTCATGTCTCCAACCGGTCTTCTCCCGGGTTACGCCGGGGACGAAATATTTTCCTCACTACGCGAATATAGTAAACGCAAACGTTTTGGACGTGCCGTTGGCGATAACAAAGCTTTTGTAGTGAATCTTCCACATCGTAAATCGTTCAGTCCTGACGCAGCGTTTTATACCGGGCCAAACACAGGAATGAAGTTTGGCGAAGGCGCGCCGGTGTTTGCCGTCGAAGTACGAAGCGACGGCGATTATGGACCACGAGCTGAACGTGAAATGGCAAAGAAACGTGCGGATTATTTCGCTACCGGTTCGCTTGTCGTTTGGGACGTTGATCTGTTGGGCGATGATGTGGTCCGAGTTTACAGAGCGAGTGATCCGAAGACAGCTAAGATTTATCGCAAAGGTCAGAGAGCCGAAGCCGAACCGGCTGTGCCGGGATGGAGCATGGCGGTTGATGATCTCTTTCCCGAGCAATAGGACCTAGGTTTTCACGCTTTGCTCAATCTCCTTCATCGCTCGTAACCCCGACGAAAGCGCCCCCTGCATCCACGAAGTCCACGGCGAAAGGTGTTCGCCTGCGAAGTGTATATGGTTCTCGACCGAAACAGCCGCAAGAAAATCCGTCAACCCAACAAACGCCCACGCGCCGCGTGACCATTCATCGTCCATCCAGCACTTGCTCGCACCGCGGTCGAAGTTTTCACGCAGCCCCGAAAACATCTCATCCAACTGCTTCAGCGTAACGGCAACTCGCTCATTTTCCTTAAGCTTGGTAATTCGATCTGCTTCGCTAGGTCTCACGTAAGTCATCAGGATGCCGCGTGGCCCAGGCTGGCTCCACGTCGGCTGCCAGATCTCAATCGCACCACTCGTAAACGCAAAACCGTTTAGTCCCTTCTCCTCCCAAAAGCGATTTCTGGTTTGCAGGTAAACACGCGACACTGCGTCGTAACGAGTGTGTTTAATTATGTCCCGCTTGCGCTCGGATAAAGCTGGTAGCTCAATCTTCTTCAAAACTGAAAACGGAATCGTGCAAAGCACAGCGTCGGCAGTCAACTTTTGTTGACGACCAGCTTCCAGAAAAACTACGCGCGGCCGATCCGCATCCTGTTCGATCTTCACTACCGCCGCACCGTAATGAATGTTCCCGGCAAGTCTCTCCGCGAACGCTTGCGGAAGTAGATCAGTGCCGCCTTTGATCTTTTGCCAACGCTCCGGATTCCCACCCAACTCACCGCCGTAATTCTGCGTCATCGCATCTGTGAAGCCGTCGATAGGCACTTCTTCTCGGCGGCCTCGATCAAATCTCAACGCATTGAGCTTTCTGGGATAAAACGGCTCCAGCGGCAGCGCGAATTCTTTTACATACTTGAGTGTGAGATCGTGATTTTCAGGAATGCGCGCCGCTCCCGCCTCCGCATAAAGACCGTCAGAAAACGGTTCGCGCAATGTGTGTACACGCCCACCCGGACGCGTGCGAGCTTCGAGAATAGTTACGTCGTGACCGAGTTTCGAGAGTTCATAACCAGCAACAAGCCCGGCCATTCCAGCGCCCAGAATGAGCACCTTTTTGGCCGGGCTGCTTAATGCGATTGCACCAGACGGATGGAATCCCGCGCCCGCCACTGCGAACGCGCTTCGCCTTAAAAATTGACGGCGAGTTATTGCCAACTGGCTTTAACCTCTGCTTTTTCGTTTGTTCGCCCGTGGCTTCGTCGCCTTTGCGGGAGACTTTGCCTGCGCATCTGTACGCGCCGGTGGCGTTGCAGGTTGCGAACTCGTCTCCTCCGGTTTCGGCGGCATGTCACTCTTCGCAAATCGCGGCAGCAGATCGTCGCGCATCGCCAACTGGTAGACGGACCACGCGACCACCATCGCGTCTTTCTTTACATCGTCTTCGAGAATTCGTTCGTAAGTGTCGAGATTCGTGTGCCACGTATGCGTGCCATACTCGATCGGATCCTGGCCCATGCCGATGCCCGGCAAACCCGCCTCGTTGAACGATGTGTTATCAGAACCGCCGAGCCTGCGACTACGCGTTGTAGTTGCACCAACTACACCGTCGCTTTTGAACGGCTCGAGAATCTCGCGCATGATGTTGGCCGCTTCGGGTGGTCCAAACACGCCCGCGCCGCGCACGCGCCCGGTGCCGGAATCGATATTGAAGTAGCCGCCAAACTTCTCGTAGCCAGGTTTTGGAGTTTCGAACGATCCGAAGTGCTCTTTCACGTAAGCTTGCGAACCAAGCAGGCCCTGTTCTTCACCGCTCCACAATGCAAGACGAATCGTGCGTCGAGGGTGAACACCGAGCGTCTTCAGAATGCGAGCGGCTTCCATCATGATCGTGCAGCCGATCGCGTTGTCTGTCGCGCCGGTGGCGGCGTGCCATGAGTCGAGATGGCCGCCCATCATGATCACTTCGTCGGCTCTATCAGTGCCGCGAATCTCTGCGACCGTGTTGTAAGAAGTCGAGCCTTCGGGATAGACATGATTGACGATATTGAATTCGAGCACTACCTCAGTGCCGTCATTCAAAATGCGAACGATACGGCCAAAGTCTTCATTGCTCATCACCACTGTCGGAACCACTTTATTGACGTCAAACGTGGCGTTGTTAAAGGCACGAATCTGGCGAAACTCGCGACCCGCATCGTTAACCCGTACCAGCGCGCCACTCTCCTTGAGAAACGCATCGACCTGTTCGTTGATCTGGCGATTCGTTAACGACTTCGGCGCGTTGGGATCCGGCGTCGGCGTCGGTGATGGTGTCGGAAACGAAAACGGGCGCGCGCTTGGTCCATAACGTTGCTGTGCCTGTTCGTCGGTGAGCCGTTTTGCCGGCGGATTGAGATTAACGGGCAACGAAGCCGGCTTGCCTACCAAAACAATCTTGCCACGCACTCTCGCTTTGTTGTTGTTCAAAAAGATCTTTAGTTGATCCTGAGTCACTCTATCCGGGAGGACTAAGTTATACGCGCTGGCTTGCACCGCTCCCTTCGTGCTCGGCGTCCACGCAAGCACTTCGCAAACGAG
>Ga0126311_10000553_pt1 | contig 17489 bp, 3 predicted proteins | sample Plot61_FD_92539 | JGI IMG/M metagenome (GOLD analysis project Ga0126311, IMG submission 92539) | Serpentine soil microbial communities from UC McLaughlin Reserve, CA, USA - Plot61 | ecosystem: Environmental > Terrestrial > Soil > Grasslands | place: USA: UC McLaughlin Reserve, Lake County... | reverse complement strand
CGGCGGCAGCGTCACGGTTCAGATAACCGTGAAGCCGCGCGAGGAGGGGACTCTGAACGACACGGCGACGATCACGGCCACGCAGTGGGACCCGGCGACGGGTAACGACAGCGCGTCCGTCAACGGCGTGCCCGCGGTCAAGCAGATAGACCTGTCGGTCTCGAAGACGGACTCGGTTGACCCCATCTTCGTCGGCGACGACACCGTCTACACGATGCTCGTGAAGAACTCGAACGGGCCCATCAACGCCACGGGCGTGACGCTCTCCGACACGCTGCCCGCGGGGATGACCTTCGTGTCCGCGACCACGTCGCAGGGCGCGCTCGTCACGCCGCCGGTCGGCTCGACCGGAATCGTGACGGCCAACATAGGCACGATGGCCCCGAACGCTACGGTGACCGTCACCGTGACGGCGAAGGGAGCCTCGGCGGGAGTTCAGGTTAATTCCGCGTCCGTCTCGGGCAACGAGACGGACACTAATTCCTCGAACAATTCGGCCACGCAGTCGACGACGGTTAAGTCGGTCGTGGTCGTATCCCTCCAAAAGGTTCTACTGGCGAAGCAGGTTCTGACGGGCGGTTGTGAGAACACCACCGGTCAGGTCTACCTGACGGCGCCGGCCCCGGCGGGCGGCGTCAACGTCGCCCTGTCGAGCAACGTAACGGGCGCCTCGGTGCCTTCGAGCGTGTTTATCCCGGCCGGGGCGATGGTCAGCCCCGCGTTCACAGTCACAACAAGTCAGGTCAATGCCAAGCAGGTGGGGCTTGTGACGGCCGCGAGCGGCCCGAACAGCGTCTCGCGCGGCATCACGATCAACGTAGGCGGCGGAACCTGCCCGTAAGAAGGTAAGGGGGGCCGCCACAGTCGGGCACGAACGCCGCCGTTTAGAGGGCGTAGTGCCGTGACAAAGAGCCTGTGCCGACGGCGGCGGGCCGCGCGACTCGGAGAGAGCGTGCGGCCCGCCGGCGGGGCTAACGAACCCGGCCTCGCGCGCGCGCGCCTTCCGGCGTCCGACCTAACGGAAGAAGTCCGCGACGAGCATTCGCCCCTAGAGGCCGGACATCGCCGCCCGTCGCGCTCCTGGCGCGCGGCCCCCGAAAACTTCTACGCCAACCTCCTGGCCTGCGACGCCCACAGGCGCCGCGGGCCTCGGCCGCGAAACGTATTCGCTACACTTGGGCAGTCCTTCCGCCTGACCCACATCCCCGAGGGAGTAATGAAGATAGACATGAATACAGAGACGTTCCCCGAAAATACTACGGCGCGCGCTAGTAGGCGCGCGACATTGATTCTTCTATCCGTCGTCCTCGCCCTTCTCACGGGCGTCGTAACGCAGGCCGCCCCCGCGAAGGGCAAGCAGGCCAAGCGCGCCTCACGCGCGGCCAAGTCCGGAAACGTCGCCTCCAAGGGCGGCCGAGAGGCCAGAGAGGCAAGACTCCGCAAACTCTCGAAGCTCCACAAAGCGTCAGAGGGCGAGCGCGAAGAGCACGAGCGCGCCGAGCGCCGCGGGCGCCGCGGTCGCACGAGCGACGTGCGCGGCGAGCGCACGGACAGGCCCGACGACGCCGTGAAGGCTTACCTCGAACAGCGCCTCCCCAAAGGCATGACGAGTCTGCCCGTCGAGCGTTACTTCGAGGCCAAAGAGCAGGTCAAGCAGATGCAGCGCTACTCGACCGCGAGGGGCGAGATTCTCCCCTCGGAGGCCGAGACCGGCGAGGGCGACGGAGAACTCCTCCAGCGCGCGGCGGGCCCGGCGGAATCCGCGGGCTCGACCATCGGCGCGCTCGGCACCTGGCAGCCGCTCGGCCCCGGCAACGTCGGCGGCCGCACGCGCGCGCTCATCATCGACCCCGTCACTCCGACCACGATGTACGCGGCCGGCGTCGCGGGCGGCGTCTGGAAGTCCACGAACGGCGGCGCGAGCTGGACGGCCCTCGACGACTTCATGGCGAACATCGCCGTCACCACCCTCGCCTTCGAGCCCGGCAACACGAGCGTCATCTACGCGGGCACGGGCGAGGGCTTCTTCAACGCGGATCGCGTACAGGGCGCGGGCATCTTCAAGTCCACGGACGCGGGCGCGACGTGGACGCGCCTCGCCTCCACGGCCAACAACGCGAACTTCTTCTTCGTCAACGACCTCGTCGTCAGCAACGTCACCCCGCAGAACGTCTACGCCGCCACCGGCACGGGCGTCTGGCGCTCGCTCGACGGCGGCGCAACTTGGGCGATGATTCTGAATGTCCCGACCGTCGCAGGAAGCGCGACCGGTGTTCGCGGCGCGATGGACTTGGTCATGCGCACCGACCAGGCGACCGACTACCTCTTCGTCGCGGCGGGCACGGCCTTTGCCACGGGCGAACCGCAGTCGCACATCTACCGCAGCACGGATGCCGGAAACGCCGTCACCGTTCCTACCGGTACCACTGCTTCCGCAGGTTCCTTTACGGATGTGTACACCGAGGTCAACATGGGGCGCACGTCGCTCGCCATAGCGGCCTCGAACCAGAACGTCATCTACGCGCTGTCAGACAGCATCGAGGCGGGTCAGTTCCTCCTCGGCTTCCTCGGCGTCTTCCGCTCGACCTCGTCGGGCGACCCCGGCTCTTGGACGACTCAGGTTCGCAACACGACGACCAACCGTCAGGACGCGTCGCTCCTGTCGAACCCCGTCAACTTCGTCCTCCAGCAGTGCGGCCTCGGCCCGTCGAACGTCATCCTCAATCAGGGCTGGTACGACAACGTCATCGCCGTTGACCCGACCGACTCGGACAAGGTCTGGGTTGGCGGCACAGACCTCTTCCGCTCCGACAACGGCGGCGTCAACTGGGGCGTAGCGTCCTACTGGTGGTTCACGAGCGACGGCACGGTCCCGCCCGCCAACGCCGACACGCCGCAGTACGCGCACGCCGACCAGCACGCCATCATCTTCCACCCGCAGTACAACGGCACGACCAACCAGACGATGTTCGTCGGCAACGACGGCGGCGTCTTCAAGACCGACAACGCCAAGGCCGGCAACGTCGGCTACACGACCGGCACGACGCCCTCGGCGACCAACGTCACCCCGGCGAGCCCCATCTGCGGCGGCCCCACCCCCGGCGTGGGCGATGTCTTCCCCAACCCCGTCTACTGGAGTTCGCTCAACAACGGCTACGCCGTGACGCAGTTCTACCACGGCGCAATCTACCCCGACGGCACGAAGTACTTCGGCGGCACGCAGGACAACGGCACCAACCGCGGCACGGACGCGGCGGGGCAGAACGCTTGGGAGAGGATATTCGGCGGCGACGGCGGCTACGTCGCCGTGGACTCGTCGAACACCAACATCCTCTACGCCGAGACGACCAACCTCTCGTTCCGCAAGTCCACCAACGGCGGCGCGAGCTTCTCGCTCTCCACCTCGGGCATCACCGAGGCTTCGGGCAACTTCCTGTTCACGGCCCCGTTCTACATGGACCCGACCAACCCGGCCCGCCTCTACCTCGGCGGCGCGCGCGTCTGGAAGACTGTTAACAGCGCGGGCACGTGGACTTCGGCCAGCGGCTTCCTCGGCTTCCGCGTGAGCGCGCTCGCCACCTCGCCGCAGGACGCGAACTACGGCATCTTCGGCGGTCAGGCGGGCCACATCTGGCGCACGCAGACCTTGACGACCGACGCCATCCCGGCCGGCACGACCTCGACGTGGCCCTTCGCGCGCCCGAGGACGGACTTCGTCTCGTGGGTCACCTTCGACCCGAACGACAAGAACGTGGCGTACGCCACCTACTCGACCTTCAACAACGGCGCGAACGTCGGCCACGTCTGGAAGAGCATCACAGCCGACGCGAACTGGGTTAACATCGACGGCACCGGCCCCAACGCCCTGCCCGACATCCCGGCCCACAGCGTCGTCGTTGACCCGAACAACCCGAACCGCATCTACGTCGGCACAGACCTCGGCGTCTTCGTCACCCTCGACGGCGGCGTGAACTGGGCCAAGGAGACGACCGGGTTCTCGAACACCGTTGTCGAGTACATGGAGATAAAGAACGTCGGCGGCGTCTCGACGCTCTACGCGTTCACGCACGGCCGCGGCGCGTTCAAGGTCGCCATCCCCGCCTCCTGCGCGACGGTTCCGGGCACGCCCATCGCCATCGGCGCGGCGGGCGGCACGACCGACGTTAGCGTGACGAGCGCGAGCGCGGCCTGCACCTGGAACGCGGTCAGCAACGCCGCGTGGATTCACGTCACGGGCGGCGCGAGCGGCGCCGGCAGCGGCACCGTCAACCTGAGCATCGACGCGAACACCACGGGCTCGTCCCGCACGGGCACGCTGACCATCGCGGGCCAGACCGTCTCGATATTCCAGAGGGCGCTCCCCGTCATCACTTGGAGCAACCCCGCGGACATCGTCTACGGCACGGCGCTCGATGGCACGCAGCTCAACGCGATGGCGAACGTGCCCGGCGCGTTCACCTACACCCCGGCGGCGGGCACCGTGCTCGGCAAGGGCACGCACGGCCTGCACGTGGACTTCGCGCCGACCGACACGGTCAACTACGACCCGACCTCGGCCGACGTGTCCGTCAAGGTGCTCTCGGCGGTTCTCAACGTGTCGATGACGGCCGACCGCAACCCCGCGCCGCTCAACCAGAACTTCAACTACAACGTGACGATCACCAACACGGGTGACGCCTCCGCGACGAACACGGTGCTGACCGACGTTCTGCCGCTCGGCGTGACCTTCACGGCGGCGTCGCCGTCGCAGGGCACCTGCTCGTACGTCTCGGCGACGCGCACGTTGACCTGCAACCTCGGCACGATAGCCGCGGCCTCGAACGCGACGGTGCAGATCACGATCAAGCCCCTCAGCGAGGGCACGATAGACAACACGGCGACCGTCACGGCCACGCAGTGGGACCCGGCGACGGGTAACAACAGCGCGTCCGTCAACGGCCTTCAGGTCAAGAAGTACGTAGACCTCGCCGTCCAGATGACGGGCTCGGCCAACCCCGTCTTCGCCGGGCAGAACGTGACCTACACGATCACGGTGAAGAACGTCACCGTCACCACCGGCGCGACGGGCGTCGTGCTCACCGACGTGCTCCCCGCGTCGCTGAACTTCGTCTCGGCGACCACGTCGCAGGGCTCGCTCGTCACTCCGCCGGTCGGCTCGAACGGCACGGTGACGGCCAACCTCGGCTCGATAGCGCCGACCGTGACCGCGACCGTGACCGTCACGGTCTCGTCCACCGCGCCGGGTGCCGTGACCAACTCGGCCACGGCGACGAGCACGGAGGCGGAGAGCACGCCCGCGAACAACACCGGCAGCACGACGACGACCGTTAACGCGGCCGCGTTGCTGAAGGTGCTGCTCGCCAAGCAGGTACTCATCGGCGGCTGCGAGAACACGACGGGCAACGTCTACCTGACCGGCCCCGCCGGGCCGGGCGGCGTGACCGTCCCGCTCTCGACGAGCAGCCTCGCGGGCGTCACGGTTCCCGCGTCGGTGTTCATCCCCGCGGGCCAGACGGTGAGCCCCGCGTTCAACGTCACGACCTCGCCCGTCGCCACGAAGCAGGTGGGTCTGGTCATAGCGGGCAGCGGCGCGGGCTCGGTCTCGCGCGGCCTGACCGTCAACGTCGGCGGCGGCTCCTGCCCCCCGTAAAGGGGGACTAGGCCGCGGCCTTTGAGCGGGCGGCGGCGCGGGAGTGACGAACTCACTCCCGCGCCGCCCTCTCCACCGCAGGTTGATTCCGGCGGCGACGAAGTCCCCTCCCACACGGCTGGTAAATATCCCCTCACAGTTAAACGAACAAGAGGCTCGGACGGACGAGTCCGGCCGTAGGGGCATGCGCGCGTCCCCGTAGCCGCGCCTGACCGAGTTTTTAATCCGTAACAGATAGACACACACCGAAGGAGCAGGTTCAGATGCCAACAGCCCCGCGTACCGGACTTTCAGCCCGTACGATTCCTACTACCACCCGCGGCCGTATCGCCGCGCTATTCGCTTTAATGGCCGTGACGGCACTCATCGCCGCCACGGCCTTTTCCGTTGTGACGTTCGCCAAGAATAAGAAGAAGGCGCGGAGCGCCTCGGCCAGGTCGGTCGCGACGGCCAAGAACGTGCGCCGCAAAAACTCACCCAAGCGCGCGCGCCGCGAGCGCGACGAGAAGGGCCGCCGCGGCGAGTCCGCCGGGCGCGAGCGCGGAGAGCGTGAGGGCGGCGAGGCGGAGGGCAGCCGCTACGAGGCGCTGCTCGAACAGGAAGCCTACTGGGCCGCGCGCGTCACCTACCCGACGGGCAACTTCGACCCCGCGTGGGTGCGCGAGGCCGCGAGGCAGGACGCGCAGATAGAGCGCGCCCTCCCGGCCGGCGCGGGTCGCCCCGTCGGCGGAAGGTTCGCCATGAACCCGCTCACGCTGAGCACGACGGGCTTCACGGCCCTCGGCCCCGCGCCCGAGCGCATGACGGGCTGCACGGGCTGCTTCGACTACGGCACGACCGCGGGCCGCGTCAACTCCATCGCCATCGACCCGACGACGACCACCCCCGGCTCAATCGTCGCCTACATCGCGACCGTCGGCGGCGGCGTCTGGAAGACGACGAACTGCTGTAGCGTCTCGACCTCGTGGACGCCCACGACCGACGACGCGGTGGTCGGCACGCAGAGCATCGACACCGTCACCATCGACCCGAGCAACCACAACACCATCTACGCGGGCACGGGCGACCTCAACTTCGGCTCCTTCTCGATGGGCAGCCAGGGGATACTCAAGTCAACGGACGCGGGCGCGACGTGGACTGTGCTCGGCGCGGACGTTTTCATCGCCTCGCTCCCCGAGCCCGCGGGTCAGTTCCCGCAGTACAACGCGGTCGGCAAGGTTCGCGTTGACCCGAACAACAGCAGCAACGTCGTCGCGGGCACTAAGCTCGGCCTCTACGTCTCGAACGACGGCGGCACGAACTGGACGGGCCCGTGTCTGACGAACGGCTTCAACACGCAGCGCCAGGACATCACGGGCCTTGAGCTTTCCAACATCGGCGGCACGACGCGCATACTCGCGGCCGTCGGCACGCGCGGCTTCGCGACGCCCGTCCAGTACAACCTCGACCAGAACGGCGCGAACGGACTCTACAAGGGCACCATCCCGGCGAGCGGGTGCCCGACCGACTTCGCGCTCATCACGCGCGACGACAACGGCTTCAATTACGGCACGCTCGTCACGGGCAGCCCCTACGCGACGGGCGCGAACATGAACGCGGGCGAGGGCGTGGGCTACGGCGGCTTGAACGTCGGAAATCAGCTCGGCCGCATGGACATCGCCGTCGCGCCCAGCGACCCGAACACCATCTACGCGCAGGTCGGCTCCATCATCGCCAACAACAACTCCGGCTGCGGCAACGCGGCCGGGTGCCAGCTCGGCGTCTGGGCCTCCAACGACGGCGGCACCACCTGGACGTACATGACCGGCTCGCAGGGCGGCGCGCTCCGCCAGTGCGGCAGCACGGGCACGCAGGGCGTGACCTCCGGCCCGGCCGGCGCGGGCGACTACCCGCAGAACTGGTACGACCAGGGCATGGCGGTTGACCCGAACAACCCCGACCGCGTCTTCATAGACACCTATGACACGTGGGTCGCGACGCGCACGGGCGCAACCTTCTACAACGTCACGTGCGGCTACAACGGTAATCCCGTAGCCAACCACGTCGTACACGTTGACCACCACGCGCTCGCCTTCGTCCCCGGCTCTTCGAGCATCCTGCTCGAAGGCAGCGACGGCGGCATCTTCTCCACCTCGAACGCCAACGTCGCGGCCGAAGCCACCGCGCGCCCGACGTGGGTCAACATGGACACGGGGCTCAACACCATCGAGTTCTACTCGGGCGACATCAGCGGCAACTTCGCCACGTCGCCGACGCCCTCGGCCGCGGGCGGCGCTCAGGACAACGGCCCGAGCACAGTGCTCTTCTCCAACCCCGTCACCGCCTCGCAGTGGCAGATGGGCACGGGCGGCGACGGCTTCTTCGCGCGCATCGACCCGCAGGGGACGGGCACGAGCCTCCGATACTGGCTCGGCAACAACTCGGGCGGCCTCAGCCGCTGCATCGGCGTGACCGGCGCGAACGTCCCCGCTCCCTGCACCTCGGGCGGCGCGACTTGGACGAGCAAGCGCGGCAACTGGACGGGCGACCAGCAGTCATTCGTCCTCCCCTTCGAGCTATTCCACGGCGACGTTAACAACCCCGCGAACGACTGCGGCGCTCCGGGCGCGGGCACGGGCTGCGGCCACCTCATCGCGGGCACCGTCCGCGTCTGGGAGACGGTCACGGGCGCGGCCGCCAACACCAACGGCACGGTGACGTGGTATATCAACAGCCCCGACAACCTGACGAAGGGGACTCTGGGCAACCGCTCCTACATCAACCAACTCGCCTTCGAGCCGAGCGACCAGACGACGGTCATCGTCGGCACAAACGACGGCAACGTCCAGATAGGCCGCGGCCTCGGCTCCGGCTCCGGCCCGCTCAGGGCCGTCGGCACCATCACGATGGCGGGCGTCGCAATCGCGGGCGAGACGTTCCAGATAGGCAACCAGACCTTCACCTGGAAGGCCGCGCGCGTCGGCGCGGGCGACGTTGCTCTGGGGACGACTGCTAACACGGCCGCCGCGAACATCCGCACGGCGGTTAACGCAGACCTCGCGGGCGTCGTCACGGCGGGCGGGACGAACGCCTCCGTCACCGTCACGGCCGCCAACACAGGCGCGGCCGGAAACTCCGTCACGTTCACCGAGGCGTCCACGAACATGTCGATGAACGGCTCGGGCACGCTCGGCGGCACGACCTCGGGCTCGGACGGCGTCTCGGTCTGGACGAACGTCACGGACGGCAACACGGTTCTCCCGAACCGCCCCGTACTTGATGTCGCCTTCGACCCCAAGACGACGACCGCGCCCGTCGGCTACGCTGCCGTCGGCGGCTTCGACCAGAACACGCCCTCGACTCCGGGCCACGTCTTCCGCGTGACCTGCACGACCAACTGCGCCACGTACACGTGGGAGAACAAGTCGGGCAACCTGCCGAACATCCCCGTGGACTCGATCATGGCGAACCCGAACTTCCCGCAGCAGGTCTTCGCGGGCACGGACTTCGGCCTCTACTACACGGACGACATACGCGTGGCGTCGCCCGTCTGGAACCGCTTCAACGTGGGCCTGCCGAACGTGATGATCTGGGACATGGCGATTGACCGCGGCAACACGACGCTCGCGCTCTTTACGCGCGGCCGCGGCGCGTACGCCTGGCCGCTGCCTTCGGCCCCCGTGACCGCGCTCGCGACGGCCGTCAACGCGGCCGACGCGGCCGGCGTCTACGGCGGCACGACGACGCTCACGGCGACTCTGACCGAGGGCGGCTTCCCGCTCGCGGGCAAGAGCGTTGACTTCACGCTCGGCGGCAACCCGGCCGGCAGCGCCGTGGCGGACGCCTCGGGCGTGGCGACGCTCCCGAACGTCTCGCTCGCGGGCATCGGCGCGGGCAGCCACCCCGGCGCAATCGTGGCGAGCTTCGCGGGCGACGCGGGCTACAACGCGAGCAACGACTCGGGCGACCTGACCGTCACGTCGGCAATCCTGTCGATTACCTTGACGGCCGACAGCAACCCCGCGCCGCTCAACCAGAACTTCAACTACAAGGCGACGATCACCAACACGGGCGACGCCCCGGCGACGAACACGGTTCTGACCGACGTGCTTCCCGCGGGCGTGACCTTCACGGCCGCCTCGGCGACGCAGGGCACCTGCTCGTACGTCGTGGCGACGCGCACGCTGACCTGCAACCTCGGGACGATAGCCGCGGTCTCGAACGCGATGGTCACCATCACGGTCAAGCCCCGCTCGGAGGGGACGCTCGACAACACTGCGACTGTTACGGCGTCGCAGTGGGACCCGGCGACGGGCAACAGCAGCGCGTCCGTCAACGGCCTTCAGGTCAAGAAGTACGTTGACCTCGGGGTCTCCGTGACGGGCTCGGCCAACCCCGTCTTCGCGGGCGAGAACGTGACCTACACGGTCGTGGTCAAGAACGTCAACGTGACGACCGCCGCGACGGGCGTCGTGCTGACCGACACGCTACCCGCGTCCGCGACCTTCGTCTCTTCGACCACGTCGCAGGGCTCGCTCGTCACTCCGCCCGTGGGCTCCACCGGCGTGGTGACGGCGAACCTCGGCTCGATAGCGCCCAACGCCACGGCGACCGTGACGGTGACGGTCATGTCCACCGCCTCGGGCTCCATGACGGACACGGCCTCCGTGACGAGCAACGAGGGCGACAGCACCCCCGCCAACAACACGGCCAGCGCGACGACGACCGTGAAGGACGCGGCATTGCAGAAGGTTCTGCTCGCGAAGCAGGTCTTGACGGGCGGCTGCGAGAACACGACGGGCAACGTCTACCTGACCGGCCCCGCAGGGCCGGGCGGCGTGACCGTCCCGCTCGCGAGCAACATCACGGGCGCGAGCGTGCCCGCGTCCGTGTTCATCCCCGCGGGCTCGAACGTCAGCCCCGCCTTCAACTTGACGACCTCTCCGGTCGCCACGAAGCAGGTCGGAACCATCACCGCGGGCAGCGGCGCGGGCTCGGTCTCGCGCGGGCTGACCGTCAACGTCGGCAGCGGCTCCTGCCCCCCGTAACGGAGGGCGGAGGCCGCGGCCTCTAAAAAGGTTCGTGCCGCGCGTGAGTCTCTCGAATGACTCACGCGTGGCACGAACGCACGAACAAGTTTGCAGTCGTTAATGTAGTCGTCGGTGAAGAGTGTTTGAAAAGACCCGGCGGGAAGTTCGGCCCGAGCGGCGCGCGCCCGTCAGTGGCACCTGCGTACGCGGCCCGGCTCGCCGAGTGTCAGCTCGAAGGTTCCGCCCTCGGCCTTGTTGTCGGGGACTGTGACCGTCAGCGTCATCTTCTTTTCGCTGACCACGCCGCTGTATACTGCGGGCCTTGCTTTAGGAGGGTCGTCCTCATTGCGCGGCCCCATGCCTTCGCCCGTGAAAGTTCCCCTGGCGCTGAAACGCCCTTCCGAGTCGACCGTGACCGGGCCTTCGATGAGGCCGTACGCGCAACTGAACTGAATCTGCGCGCCGCCTTCCGACACTTCCAGACGGGCGTTTTGGCCGCCCCAGTTTCCGTTAGCCACTCGGTTCTGTTGTTGCGACATCGTAGCTTTTTTCCCGCCTTCGCAAGAACCGTTCTGCCAGAGAGCCAGCAGGGTTAGAGAGACGACGCAGAGGCTGTGGCTAAGGCTGTTCGGCTGCACCGTCGTCCCCTCCTAAAGATCAAGCGGTATTAATCAGGTTCTGAGCATACATCCGGGTTTAGCGTTAATCAATCTCGGTCGAAGATTCTCTTCGCGCTCGGAAAGTAAGGCGGCGGATCGTCCGCCGCGGGGTTCGGGATGGCTCCCGACTCCCCGCCGCGGATCGCCTGCTTTCCAGGTCTCGCAAGACCCGAAGGCGAGGAGACTCCCCCGGTCTCGGCTGTTATGAGTTTGGCGCGCGGCCTAAGTCCGTGGCGACGCCGAAACTCATAATCTCAACGAACGCGCGCGGGTGGCGCGCAGGAGAAAAAGTTATGAGTAGACAGTCGCTGAACTTCGGAAGGCGCGCGCGTTGGACTCTCGTCGCCGTGCTCGCGCTGCTCGCGCCCGCGATGCTCCTGCTACAGAGGGGCAGCGCACAACAGGACTCTCAGAGCACGAGGCGGCCCGTGCCCGACGTGGTTCAGATGGTCGGCCCCGTCTCGCAGGACGAAGACCTACGCAACCTGCCCTACATTCCCCCCAAGGCCGAGGAAGAGGAAGAGGTTCGTCTGATGCGCCACCCGCCGGGCGAGGGCCGCGGCATGCGCAGGGCCGGCGGCGCGTTCCGCGAACGCGAGCGCGAGCGCGCCTCCGACCGAGACGCGAGGCCCGCGCCCAAGTCTTCCAAGAGGACGAAGGCCGCGCGCACGTCCGTCTCGTCCCGGCGCGCCTCGGCCTCGCCGCGCGCGCTCAGGCGGCAGAACGTCGTCTCCTCCAACATGCCGAGCCCGTCGAACACCTTCGCGGGCATGACCTCGAACCTCGGGTGCAACGGCTGCCTCCCGCCCGACACGGACGGCGACGTTGGCCCGAACCACTACGTGCAGTCGGTCAACTCCTCCATACGTATCCACGACAAGAGCGGCAACGTCCTCGCGGGGCCGATAACCTACAACTCGTTCTTCTCCGCGATGGGCACCTCGACGCCCTGCGGCAACAACGTGAACGGGGGCGACGGCATAGTCTTCTACGACCACATGGCCGACCGCTGGATCATCAGCGACTTCGCCTTCCCGGCCTTCCCCGGCACCTCCTTCTACCAGTGCATCGGCGTCTCGAAGACCTCCGACCCCGTGACGGGCGGCTACTGGCTCTACGCCGTGCAGGTTGACTCAGGTAACCCGACCTACATCGGCGACTATCCCAAGTTCGGGCTGTGGCACGACGGCTACTACATGTCGGTCAACACGTTCTTGAACAACACCACTTTCACCGGCGTCCGCGTCTACGCGCTCGACCGCGCTTCGATGATTAACGGCGGGCCGTCGAACACCATCTCGTTCCCGATCCTGCCCGCAGACCTCGGCGACCAGTACAGCCTCGTGCCCGCGACCTTCCGCACGGGCGACCCGCCGCCCGCGAACCAGCCCGAGTGGTTCCTGAACATCAACAGCTCGGCCGTGGCGGGCACGGTCGAGACGCAGGTCTTCGTCCGGCGCTTCCACGCGGACTTCGTGACTCCCGCCAACTCGTTCTTCGGCGTCGGCGCGACGCACGCGCCCGACGGCATCATCACCGTCAACGGTTTCGTGGACGCCTTTGATGCGACCAACGGAACCGGCATCGTCCCCAACGGCACGGCCACGACGACGCAGTACCTCGACACCCTCGGCGACAAGCTGATGTACCCGCTCACCTACCAGAACCTCGGCGGCGTCGAGTCCCTTTGGTCGTCGCACACCGTCAACAACAATCAGGGCGGGACTGGCCCGACCGCGATTCGCTGGTACCAGTTCAACATGACGGGGAACGCCGTCCCCGCCACGCCCGCGCAGCAGCAGAGCTTCAACAACGGCGGCGACGGCCTCTGGCGCGCGATGCCGAGCATCAGCGTCGACAATCAGGGCAACGCCTCCATCGGCTACACCGCTTCGAGCGCGACCCTGGACCCCGGCATACGCTACGCGGGCCGACTCGCCACAGACCCGCCGAACACGATGGCGCAGGGCGAGGCCGTGTTGGCCGCGGGCACGGGCCACCAGACCAGCACGAGCCGCCGCTGGGGCGACTACAGCTCGATGCACGTTGACCCGTCCGACGGCTGCACCTTCTACCACACGAACGAGTACTACTCGGCGACCGCGGGCGCCGCGTGGAACACGCGCGTCGGCTCGTACAAGTTCCCGACCTGTACGGCTTCGCCGATAGCGACCCCGACTCCGACTCCGACTGCGACCCCGACGCCGACGCCCCCCGGCCCGCCCGCCTCGGCAGGCCCGGTGACGGTGACGGCCACGACGGGCACAGTCGGCCCGACCGACTACGCGACCGTGAAGGCCGCCTTCGACGCGATTAACGCCGGCACGCACACCGGCTCGATAAACGTCTACGTAATCGGCAACACGACCGAGGCTGCGGCGGCGGTTCTCAACGCGAGCGGCAGCGGCTCGGCCAGCTACGCTTCGATTCGCATGACGCCCGTCGGCGTCCGCACGGTCTCCGGCGCGATGGCCGCGGGCAGCCCGCTGATTGATTTGAACGGCGCGGACTTCGTGACCATCGACGGCCTGAACTCGGGCGGCAACTCGCTGACTATCTCGAACACGACCGTCTCCGCGACCGCGAACACGAGCACCGTCCGCTTCATCAACGGCGCGCAGAACAACACGCTGACGAACTGCAACGTTCAAGGCTCTTCGACCGTGGGCGTCGGCGCGACCGCGGGCGGCACGATTCTCTTCAGCACGACGACGGGCGTCGGCAACAGCAGCAACACCGTCTCGGCGAACAACGTCGGCCCGGCGGGCGCTAACCTGCCCGTCAAGGCGATCACCGCGCTCGGCACCACGACGAACAACAACACCATCAACCGCGAGAACGTTATTAACGGAAACAACGTCTTCGACTTCTTCGGCGCGGGCGGCGTCTCCGTCACGGGGCTGGACATACGCACGGGCAACCACCTCTGGACGATTCAGAACAACCGAATCTACCAGACGGCCCCGCGCACGTTCGCGACGACGGCGCTACGCTACGCGGGCATCACGCTCGTCGGCACGACGGGCGCGAGCGGCAACGCCCACACCATCCGCAACAACGTCGTCGGCTTCGGCGCGGCCAACGGCACGGGCACGACGACCATCAGCGGCTCGTCGAACGAAGTAAGAGGTCTGGACTTGGCCGCCGCATCCAGCGGCACGGCGACCAGCGTGCAGGGGAACGTAATCTCCGGCATCAACCAGACTTCGAGCCGCGCCTCGACTGCCGTCGCCTCCTCGCCGTTCATCGCCGTCTCGCTCGCCACCACGTCGGGCCTCTTCGACGTGGGCAACGTCGGCGGGAACACAATCGGAAGCCTCGACGGCTCATCGACCGTCGTCGTCAACGCAACCTCGACGGCGGCCGGCAACGCGCCCGTCATCGGCATCTACGACTTCAGCTCAAGTTCGGGCAACATCTCCAACAACCAGCTCGGCGCGATAACCATCAACTCGGGCGGGACGGGCACGACCGTCGGCTTCCGCGGGATTCTGACCAACACGATTGCGGGGGCGACCGAGACCATCAGCAACAACACCATCGGCGGCCCGGCCGCGGCCGGGGCCATCACCGACACGCAGGTCGGCAGCTATGTCATGTACGGCATACAGACCGCGGCGTCCCCCGTCTTGATGACGGGCAACACCGTCCGCAACATGGTCGGCAACTCCAACTTCCCCGCGACGGTCGTCATGAGCGGCATAAACGCCAGCATCGGCACGGGCGCGACGAACACGAGCCTGATTTCGCGAAACACCGTCCACTCGCTCTCGAACGCCTCGGGCGCGGCGCAGACTTCTATCTACGCCATAGACTTGACGCTGCCCGCGACCAACAACATAACCGGTGGGAACGTGATCGAGCGAAACCTGATTTACTCGCTCTCGAACACCTCGACCGACAACACCAGCCAGCTCTGGGGCATCGTCCAGCGCGGGTCCGGGACTGCGGCCGTGCCGGTCAGGGCGAACGTCCAGAACAACATGATTCGCCTCGGCCTCGACGCGGCGGGCAACTCGATCACGAGCGGCCTGAGCGTCATCGGCATACGCGACATACAGGGCGCGACCGGCGGCGCGGGCACGACTGTCGTCAACTACTACTTCAACAGCGTCTACATCGGCGGCTCGGGCGTCGCGTCCTCGTCGAACACCTTCGCCTTCCTCGGCAGCGCCCTGACGAGCACGCGCAGCTACGTCGATAACATCTTCTGGAACGCGCGCAGCAACGCGTCCGGCGCGGGCAAGAACTACGCGATTTCTGTCGCGGGGACTGCGCCCAACCCTGCGGGCCTGACGAGCAACTACAACGACCTGTACGCCACGGGCACGGGCGGCTTCGTCGGCCTCTTCAACGCCGTAGACCAGACGACGCTCGCCAACTGGCAGGCGGCGACGGGTCAGGACGCCAACAGCATCTCCGCAGACCCGCTCTTCGTTAACGCTACGGGGACTGCGGCGACCGGCGACGTACACATACAGAACGGCAGCCCCGTCCTCGGCGCGGGCACGCCCGTCGTCGGAATCACGAACGACTTCGACAACGACGCGCGCGACGCCGTGCCCGACATCGGCGCGGACGAGATAGTCGCGCCCACTTCAATCGCCACGACGCTGACCGTTGACCCCGCGGCGGGAACCTACGGCGGCACGGTCAACCTTTCGGCGACGCTGACCGACGGCGTGAACGGCATAAGCGGCCAGACCGTCAGCTTCACGCTGAACGGCAACGGCGTCGGCAGCGCGATGACGAACGGCTCCGGCGTGGCGACGCTCTCGAACGTCTCGCTCTCAGGCATCAACGCGGGCACGTACCCGACCGGCGTCGGCGCGAGCTTCGCCGGCTCGGGTAACTACCTCGCCGGCAGCGACACGGCGGCGCTGACGGTCAACAAGGCGACGCCCGTCATCACTTGGAGCAACCCGGCCGACATCGTCTACGGCGCGGCGCTCGGCGGGACGCAGTTGAACGCGACGGCCGACGTGCCGGGCTCGTTCGTCTACACGCCCGCCGCCGGGACGGTGCCCGGCTACGGCACGCAAAACCTGCACGTTGACTTCACGCCGACCGACACGGCGAACTACGACAACGCGTCGAAGGACGTGTCCGTCAACGTGCTGAGCGCGCTGCTCTCCACGACCAAGACCGTCGACCGCAACCCCGCGCTCGTCGGCTACAACCACAACTACCTGATCGCCGTCGCCAACAACGGGAACGCCGCGGCGACGAACATGACGCTCTCCGACCCGCTGCCCTCGCAGGTCAGGTTCACCGCCGTGACGACCTCGCAGGGCACGTGCTCCTACGACACCGGCACGCACACGGTCAACTGCAACCTGGGGACGCTCGGGATAGGCTCGACCGTCAACATCCAGATAACTACGAAGACGCTGCAAACGGGGACGCTCAACAACACCGCGACCGTCAGCGCCTCGCAGTGGGACCCCGCGACCGGCGGCAACACCGCTTCGGTCAACGGCCTTCAGGCCATCGCACAGGTTGACCTGTCGGTCTCGAAGGTTGACTCGGCAGACCCCGTCTACGTCAGCCAGTTGACGACCTACACGATGGTCGTCAAGAACTACAACACGCCCATCAGCGCCACGGGCGTCGTGCTGACCGACAGCCTGCCCGCGTCGATGCAGTTCATCTCCGCCACGACGACGCAGGGCTCGCTCGTCACGCCGCCGGTCAACTCGTCCGGCATCGTGACGGCCAACGTAGGGACGCTCGCCGTCAACGCGACGGCGACCGTGACGGTGACGGTCAGGGCCACCGCGGCCGGGGCCGTCACCAACACCGCCTCGGTCTCGGCCAGCGAGAACGAGGCGAACCCCTCGAACAACAGCGCGAGCCAGACGACGACCGTCCTGACCGCGACCTTGCAGAAGGTTCTGCTCGCGAGGCAGGTCTTGACGGGCGGCTGCGAGAACACGACCGGCAACGTCTACCTGACCGGCCCCGCGCCCGCGGGCGGCCTGACCGTCAACCTCGCGAGCGACATCAGCGGCGCGACCGTGCCCGCGAGTGTCTTCATCCCCGCGGGTACGACCGTGAGCCCGGCCTTCAACGTGACGACGACCCCCGTCGCCTCGAAGCAGGTCGGACTGATTACGGCGACGCTCGGCATGAGCAGCGTCTCGCGCGGCCTGACCATCAACGTCGGCTCCG
>Ga0126311_10000552_pt1 | contig 17511 bp, 12 predicted proteins | sample Plot61_FD_92539 | JGI IMG/M metagenome (GOLD analysis project Ga0126311, IMG submission 92539) | Serpentine soil microbial communities from UC McLaughlin Reserve, CA, USA - Plot61 | ecosystem: Environmental > Terrestrial > Soil > Grasslands | place: USA: UC McLaughlin Reserve, Lake County... | reverse complement strand
GGTGTCTACACGCTTAACGGTGCGATCAACCCTCTGCCACTGCTAACAGATCGCGTCGCTCCAACCGTGACAAAGAAAGAGACCAAACCCAAAGGGCAACTCATCAGCCGCAAAGTCTAGCCGCAAAAAGGCACAAAAAGCACAAAACAAATCAGGAAAGAACTTTGTGCTTCTTGTGCCTTTTTGCGGCTTCAGTTAGACTTTGCCAGCTTTTCTGTTCACAGTTCGCCACCACATCTAAATACGCCTGTCGGAAGGAGCTAACGCATGCAAATGCGATCCCGGTATCTCCCTGTCTCTATCCTATTTGTCACTCTCGTCATCTCCATCTTTCTCCTGGCGCCGCGATCTGAGGCAAACAACTCGCCTCAGGATCCGCCGGCACCGCCCACGGGCGGCACGAGCCAGGAGCGTCCTGGTCGCCAGGAGCAATCGGCTGAGCCAAGACCATACGAACGCGTGATCACCAAAGACGCAAAGTCTGACGAAGGCGTCTTCACAGTCCACACGATCAAGGACAAGGTTTACTACGAAATTCCCAGGAGCGAGCTGGGCAAGGAATTTCTCTGGGTGAGCCAGATTGCCAAGACGACGCTCGGCGTTGGCTACGGCGGTCAAGCTGCCGGCAACCGGGTCGTGAGATGGGAACGCAAGGGCAACCGCATTCTGTTGCGCAACGTGATCTACGACGTGGTCGCTGATCCAAAGTTGCCGGTGTCGCGCGCGGTGCAGGCCGCAAATAACGACACCATCATCATGGCCTTCAACGTCGAGGCCATCGGCAAAGACGACTCGGTCGTGATCGACACGACGCGACTCTTCACGACTGAAGTCACAGAGTTCAGCGCGCGTACTCGTTTGCGTGCACGTGGGTTCGACGCCGCCCGCTCGTTTATCGAGAAGACGAAGTCGTTTCCGACAAATATCGAAGTCGAAGTTTCGCAGACTTACACGTCACCACCTGACATGACACCAGCCGGCGGTGGTGGTGGACCGCAGCCTGCGCCGAACCCGTTCGCACAGGGCATGCGCGCAGGAACAAATGCGACAGTGGTCATGCACTACAGCATGGTTAAGCTTCCCGAGAAGCCGATGATGCCGCGGCTGTATGACGAGCGGGTGGGCTATTTCACCGTGCGCAAGACGGACTACGGCATTGACGAGCAGCGTGCGCCGGAACGCAGGTACATCACGCGCTGGCGTCTTGAGAAGAAAGATCCGGGTGCCGAGTTGTCGGAGCCGGTCAAGCCGATTGTTTATTACGTCGATCCGGCGACCCCGACGAAATGGATTCCATGGATCAAGAAGGGAATTGAAGATTGGCAGCCTGCTTTCGAGGCGGCCGGTTTCAAGAACGCGATCATCGCCAAGGAAGCGCCCTCGAAGGCTGAAGATCCATACTGGGATGCGGAAGACGCGCGCTATTCAGTCATCCGTTATCTGCCCTCGATAATCGAGAACGCCTCCGGTCCGCACGTGAGCGATCCGCGCACCGGTGAGATTCTTGAGTCGGACATTCAGTACTACCACAACGTGATGAACCTGTCGCGCAACTGGTACTTCGTGCAGGTCGGTCCACTCGATCCACGGGCGAAAAAACTGCCGCTGCCGGACGATCTGATGGGACGGCTGGTCCAGTACGTCATCGCTCACGAAGTTGGCCACACGCTCGGTTTTCAACACAACATGAAAGCGAGCGCGACGTATCCGGCGGACAAGATGCGCGATGCGCAGTGGCTCAAGACGATGGGCCACACGCCGACGCTGATGGATTACTCGCGTTTCAACTACGTGGCCCAGCCGGAGGACAACATTCCGGTCGAGGCGCTGGTTCCACAGATCGGGCCGTACGACAAATGGGCGACGATGTGGGGTTACAAACCCATTCCGGGAGCAAACACTCCGGACGCGGAGAAGCAGACGCTCGATGAATGGGCGAGAGGCCAGGATGCAAAACCGTACTTGCGCTTCTCCACCGCAGATGCTCGCGGCTCGGATCCCGGTGAGAACACGGAGGCTGTCGGTGATGCCGATGCCATCGCCTCCACGGCACTGGGTATCAAAAACCTGAAGCGTGTGGCCGATATGCTCTTGCCGGCGACGACACATGCCGGTGAGCCATTCGACGATCTCGAAGAGCTCTACAGTCGCATGTTGGGCCAGTGGACGCTCGAGTTGAATCACGTGACCGGGATCGTTGGCGGCTTCAACTCACAACAGAAACACGGCGGGCAGGACGGCGTCCGCTTTGTTATAGTTCCGAAAGAACGGCAAGCGGCAGCAGTACGCTTCCTGAATGAGAACGCTTTTGCGACGCCGGCGTGGGCAGTCAAGCCAGACGTAGTTCGTCGTATCGAGCCGGCCGGTGCACTCGCACGAGTAAATATGGCACAGGAGCGCGTGCTGAATTCACTTTTGAGCAACACGCGGTTCGATCGCCTGATCGAGCAGGAAGCGCTCGACGGCGCGGCTGCATACAAGCCCGCGGAGTTCATGGCGGATGTGCGCAGAGGCATTTGGAGCGAGCTCGAAGGTGGACCGGTGCGTATCGACGTCTATCGTCGCAACCTCCAGAACTCGTACATCGACTTGCTTTCGAACAAGCTGAACGTGCGACCGGCCGTGACTGACGATTATCGTGCGTTGATCAAAGCGGAGTTGCGCGATCTGAGCACGGCCCTCGCTGCGGCGATGCGACGTGCGACTGATCGGCAGACGCGTGCGCATCTTGCCGATGCTCGCGATCAGATCGCGAAGGCGTTGGATCCGAAGTTTGCAGCACCTGCGCCGGCCACGCCCTTCAATCCGTTTGGATTTGACGATGAGTTTAAGTTCAACTCAGGTTCGAGTTCGATCGCGCTCGAGGATTTCGACTTTCGTGATTGCTGGCCGGATTATGCGATCCGCGTCAGGCCACGAAACGAATAAGAAGTAGCCGCAAAAAGGCACAAAAAGCACAAGTTTATTTCTGCGCCTTTTGTGCCTTTTGCGGTTTAAGCAGGTTTGTTGTGTGATCGGTGATGCTGATAGGCGGTGGCGAAACAACCTGATCGATCTGTTGCGGCTGAGGTTGCTCTGGCTGTGGGCGGATCAGAAGTCCGGCGATGATGTGTCCGACGCCTGATGTCACCGGCAGCAAACCGAGCAGCCAGATAGTCTTCACCACAAGATCGACTTCGAAAGGAATCTGGGCGATGACCTCCGGCGGCAACTTCAACACGAGGGCGGCTGAAAGATAGTAAAGAAAGATGGTTATTCCCACACCGGAGAAAACCGACACCACACCTTTTGATATGTGATTCTCACGCTTCTCAGCCGGTGTTTTTCGTTTTGGGAATTCGATCCAGGCCCGCCGGGCTTCGCGGCGTTCTTTTTCGGGCGAGATTTCCGCGATTTCCTGGTTCATGCGATCGAGAGCGCCGGAGACCTCGTCTGACACGTGGTCGACCTTAAACTCCCTGATCATCTCTTTTATCTTGGGCAAGGGACCGCGATCGCTTCTCGCCACAGCCTCGCTCAGCGCCACGGCTTTACCGATCACTTTCAGGTTAGCGCCGCAGGTACGGCAATACTGCGTCGACTGAGATTCTGTGCCGCATTGAGGACAGTACATAAGGTTCGAAACGTCTGCGGTTAATGTTTGGTTCCGTCCATCCAACGAACAGCGGGGGCAAGCCCCCCTTCCTGACTTGTTCTTTGATTAGGCTGACTAAGATCCCACCCGCTTGTGACTTGTTCTATTGTGGATGCCTAAAAACCCTCAACCAGCAACAGAACACGTAGATAGAACAAGTCAGGAAGGGGGGCTTGCCCCCGCTCTGGGGGTCATTCATAGCTCAGCGCTTCGACGGCGTCCTGGCGGGCGGCGCGCAGTGCTGGATACAGTGCGCCGATGGTGCCGCCGACTAACCCAACAGCCAGCGCAATCAACACCCAGCGCGGCTCGATGTCGATCGTCAAACTCGTGGTGCGCATCACTGCGGCTTTCGCCAGCATCGTCAGCAACACACCGACGACGACACCAAGTACACTGACGATGATCGCCTCCTGCTCGATGACCCAGGCGATTGCCGTCTTCGACATGCCGAGCGACTTGAGTATCCCAATTTGTCTGGTGCGCTCTGTTACCGTTGTGTACATCGCAAGCAGAATCACCAGCACACTGATTGCAGCCGCCACGCCCACCACAACTTTAATGAACACATTCAACGCCGGAACGCCGCTCGCGTAAATCTCGGGAAGGTCACGCGTGAAGATAAGCTGATTGTCGGGGAACCGCTCGAGTATGCGCGCCGCGACCTCGTCCTGTTTCGCAGGATCGACACAGGCAACAAGAACGGCGGAGGCTTTGCCATCGGTTCCCTCCTGGTCCTGCATCGTCTTCAGCGGAATCTTGATACGACCACCGCCTGGAGGTTCGTACACACCGACGATCTTGAAAGGCCGCTCGAAGAGTTTAACGGTGTCGCCAACCTTCGCATTACGGCTCCGCTGCCACTCCGGATCGATTATCGCCTCGTCACCCGATTCCAGCTTTCGTCCTTCACGAATCGTGGTACGCGCAATATTCGCGTACTGGTCATATTGGATTCCATCTATCAACCGCTGCCCAAAACCCGAGTCACTTTTATCGAAGGTCTGACCGATCGCTGTAGCCGCTCGAACGCCCGGGATCGTTGCGATCTCAGCAGCGTGCGAAGCCGGCAGCCGGAATTGAGATCCGCCACCGAGGCCCATCGTCCCCGAAGCGCGAATCATGATCTCAGCGCCTATGATTGATTCGCGTCGACCACGTTCATGTAAAACGCCATGGGCGAGGCCGACAGTGAAAACGATGAGCAACACTCCGACACCCGTGCCGAGAATGCTGACGGCGGTACGAGCAGGTCGATGGGCGATGTTTGAAAGTACGAGACTATCCATAAGACGTTGTAGACGCGGACTGCGATCCAGGATGCGACGCCACGCGTTGGGAAGCGTGCGCCAGGTAAGCACGAGGAGGCCGATGGACGTCCAGCTAACGATCGCGGCCTTGCGCACGAGGGCGAGCGCCAGGCCGGCTGCGGGCGTGAAGCCGAGGCCTTTCTGAAGAATCACTTCAGTGCCGCCTTCGTACACGCCGATCGTTCCGGGGACAAATGCAAAAGCGAAATTGATGACCTTTGTAAGCGACTCGATGATGTAAGCCTGCGCGATCTGCGGTTGGAAGCCCAGCATCTTCAGCGCCAGGTAGACTTCAGCAACACTCGCCGCGTGCGCCAGCAGGTTGCACGCAATCATCAAAAAGAACGCGCCGGGGTGATGCTTGTAGAAGTCGTAGACTTTCGACTCGAGATGGTAGATGTGATGGCGTCGTTTGAGTATGACTTTGGGACTGAGTCGCAGTTGGGCCAGTCGATCGATGACCCACGTGAGCAGCATCACTCGCCGCTTCGCAGCGATGGCTGCGACCAATATCCCTGACGCCGCCAGGGCGGCGATGAACAGCAGGACCAGGTACACGCCCGGAGGCAGCGGATATCGCAACAGCATCACCACCGCGCCGCTCAACACGAAAAAGACCACCGACAAGTTGTACAGGAGATTATCGACAACCAGCGCCGGCACACCGTAAGTCAACGGCACTCGTTTTCTCAGCAGTGCGACTTTCGTCGCCTCGCCCAGCAGTGGACCAGTGAAAGTCAGAAAACTGATTGCTTCACCGCCGAGTCTCGCTGCGAAGGCCTGGCGGAAAGTCACGCGCCTGTGCTCAGCCGGGACAGCCGCTCGCATCGAGATCGTGCGCAGGACGTGCCGCAGTCCACTCAAACCCAGGATCACGAAGAAACCGAAGCCGATACGCAGCAGTGCGTCGAAGAGTGGTTGCACGCCGACGCGATTGATTACGTAGATGAGCAGGCCGAGGCCAAGCAGGAAGGCGAGTACCTGAAGCCAAATGAAGGATCGGCGGTTGTTGCTGGTGGTGGGTTCCGGCTCTTCGGAGAGTTCTTCTGTAGCACCGGCTGCCCAGTTGTCTGCGAAGTCTTCTCTCGAATCGATCAAGGCGCTGAACTCACTCCATTAGCTGTCGCCTTCTGCCGGTCGGGCGCGGCAGGGAACAGCTCCTTAACAACGTGTCCGGGGAACTTTCTGAATCCTCTATCCCAGAGTTCGGGCACGGGGTTGTTATCATCGCGTAAATTTCCCGTTAATGCCAGTACGGTCGGCACAAAGCTGAGACTGTCGTACGGTGTCTCGATGTCGCGTGCTTGCGGGATGTTAGTCTTCGGTCCACCAGCAACCATGAACGTCGAATGCGTGGAGACGCGGAAGAACGAGCCGTGATTGCCGCCCGGGTTGAAGCCGCGAACGTCGAAATTCCAGTGATCCTGGGCCACGATCAGCATGTCAGGCTCGACCAGCTCGCGCTTGCGCCGCGCATACTCTCTCATCAGCCGCTCATCCTGACTCAGACGTGTATTGTTTGTCGAAAGGCTCTCGATATAGTGACGTGCAAGCTCCTCGTGCAGGCCGACGAGTCCATTCGAGTAATGTGTTTCATGTAAAGCTGCGAGCCATTCCGAGTCGGTGTGCCACTCACTCAGCCACGCAGTACGGTCCGCGATGGGAATATTTAGATTTGGATCTTCAAAGATCTGCAGCGGCAAACCAGTTTGCCAACCGATCTGTTTGAACTGTAAACGCCCGTTTTCGTCCTGTGTCAGACCGCTGATCGGCAGGTAACGAAGACTCAGCTTGCCGTTCGCATTGCGACGTGAAAGCAGTAACGCCTGGCGGTTCGCGCCGGCATTGACCCAGATCACGTCCTCAGCAATGTCGCGATCTTCTACCAACGGAAGCACCAGCTCACGCGAGATTCTTAGCGCAATCAAGTCCACGGGCCGGTTTGCGATGCCACGCTGCACGTTATTCCTGACGGTGATGCCGTGAAGCAGTGAAAAATAATCGACGCGCACAAAACTCTGTTCCACGTTCAGCGAGCCATCGGCGTTTACTACCATGCCGTTCGGACCAGGACCCACAACGTAGTTCTGAAGTTCATAAATCGTGTTGCCGTCGCCCATCGACATCTTCGGAATCACGTCCGCGATTTTTACTTTCGACGGCGAGAAAGCTTCGGATGAGAGCGACAGAAGATTTTGTAATACGCGCAAATACTCGCTGTATTCGCTGCGCTCGTGCTGCCAGCGATCGAGCTGCACATAAATCCGTTTTGCGGCGTCGTCCAGCCCGGCGTCCTGCTGCTCTTTTGTGAACTTCTTCGGCTGTGCCTCCCAGAGTTTGCGCTGTTCCACGATCGCGCGATCGAGAGCGCCTAACTCATTCTGAAACTGCTTGAGATCTGCTTCCCACTCGACCCGTCGCCGATCGATGACTGCAAAGAACTCATGGGCCGCAGCCTTCTGCGCCGCGACACCGAGTCCGCCGCGCTGTAGTTGCTGCAAAAGGATGTGCAGCAGGTTCAGATCGCTATCACGTAGATGCAGAGAGGCGCGCTCGTTGCCATCGAAGTCGAGCATCGCGGTCGGATAGGTTGTGCTCTCGCCCTGCAAATAATACGTGTCAGGCGTGGTCGAGGTGATCAGGGGCACCAGCGGATTCACGCCCTTGATCGAGTAATCGAGCATTAAGCGACGTTTGGTGACGACGTGATGACCGCCACCGGCTTTGCTACCAAGCAGCTTGACGAGGTTGTAGCCCTGGCTATAGATCTTCTCATCCGAATTCACTCCGTGATCAGAGATCAACACCATCGTCGTCTCGTCAGCCAGTGGAGTCTTTTGAATCGCGGTCCACACTTCACCGATGACGGCATCCATGCGTTTTAATGTGAAGAGATGCGACTGCGTGTCGTTGTTGTGGTGCGCGATGTGATCGAAGTCCTCCATCATTAGATCGAGGTAACGCATCTTCGGGTCGTTCAGATTGTTGATTAGCTCGCGGGTGAGCTGGTCGGTTATCGCACTCCTGAATTCCAGGCCCATGGTCCACTCGTCGAACAACTCTTTGGGCGGCTTGCTGAACTTGGATTGCAGGCTGCCCTGGAGTGTTGAGTAGCGCGGGTTTCGCAGAAACATCGAATACGTTATGTAACGTTGATTATGCGGGTAAGCATCGGACAGCATCGGCAGCCGGAGCGAGTCGAGCACTTCAACGGCGCGCATGTCGACGCGGAGACCCCTGACACCGGCGAGATAGAGTGGAAAGAAGTTGAGATAGTCGTACGAGTGCAGCGTAAAACGGTCGAATTCGACGTTGCCTTTAATCTGCAAGTGCTGGCCGGTTTCGAGCAGTGACCATGAAGGCGCTGAAAGGCTCATGCCGCGCACGTAAAAGTTCGAGAGTCTCGCGCCGCGCTGGTAGAAGATGTGATCGATCCAGGGAAGAAGACTCTTGCCGGATTGTGGATCACGCTGCTTGACGAAGCGATCTACAACGTCGTACGGCAGCCCGTCGCATTTGATTACGACGATGCGTTTTGTTTGTGCGAGTGCTGGGAACGAAAAGAAAAGAAGTATTGCCGCAAACGCGCAAAGGCGCAAAGACCATGCGTACCACCTTCGGTCTTTGCGTCTTTGCGCCTTTGCGGGAAATTCTACACCGTACATCGTCAGGGTTGACCCACTATTACTGGCGCACCGCTGACGGTTGCGGCAATTGGCTGGACTCTGGGGCTGTTGCGCAGATACTCGATCGCAAGCTCTCGAAGGGTTTTATCCACGTCGTGGTTCTGAGAAATTCGCAGTAGCTCGTTCTTCGCCTTTGGACTGTGAATTCGCGAGAGGCTGTCGAGACACGCTCGACGAGTTTCGTCGTCTTTCGTGCGTGCAAAAATCCTGGCGGTAACTGCCGCAGCATTCGAACCAGCGTCGGGCCCATGGGCGGCGATGAAGTGCAACGAGCGTCTCACGTCATCGAGGTTCCAGGTGATATCAACCTCAGCGGTCGACTTCGCGATCTGCTGGAGAAAGTTTGTGTGGTACTGGAGACGACGCGCGATGTCGAGCCGGCTGTCCATCTCATCCGTGAGGTCTTCGCGGTGCACGTACCGGCCCAAGCTCAGCACATTCAGAACGCGGAAAGCCAGCTGCGCCTTCTCGCCATGTTCTAAAGGCAGCAGCTCGGCGCGGCGATCGCGCTCGATTCTGTCAGCCAGGCCATTGGGATCTTTCGCGTAAGCGAGCAGCGCGTTGTATTGCTGTGTCGCGATAGTGGATTCAGCGTTCAAGTCGTTCTCAAACGGGTTAAGTGAAATCCTTTCCAGTCGACCACTCACTTCCGAACGCAGCTCAGGCTCCAGCGACGTGTTCAGGGCCAGCAACAATTTCAACTGAGAATACGTGTGTAGGCGCGAAGGCTGATTGATGTCCATGCCGCGGCGTCCGGTGACAAAATCGAAAACAGTGCGGCCGAGAAAGAACGGGAGGTTTCCAAACTTCGACAGCGACAGGAAGTTTCTTGTGACGTCGTTCAGCACGCGGCGCGACATCTCGCGCTTTTTCGGATTGTAGCTGTCGCGAAAGTCGACGAGCAGCATCGGGATCTTCGGATTGTCCAGACCGTAGAGACCGAGTGGAATCATCTCGACCGCTTCAGCACCGGGCGTTTGACTGTCAACCGGGTGATGCTCCGGATCGAAGTAGCGAGTTTCGACGTAGCCTTTCCAGTTCAGCAGTCGCTTATCGGTCCACGGATTCGCGATGTTTAGAAAGCGCCCGCTGTAACGCGAGTCTGGTTGCTTGACCAGATCGCGCTTCGCAACCCAGAGCAGTGCGTGAGTCGCGCTTCCGTCCGGCATCACTAACGGTTCGAAGTAGAGTGATTCTGATTCTGCTTTTTGACGCAGCAGCTCCCAGTTGTGTCCGCGTTCGTCGCGGGTCTGCGTCGTCTTCTTCGCATAGTAGCTTTGCAGATTTGAATCGTCGACGAACCCGCCGAATGTCTTATCACTCAACAAGAGCCGCCCCTGGACCATTCCCATCTCTGCGTTGGTGAAAGCTGATTCACCTTTGACTGCCTGGTACAGCGCCAGCACAGAAAGCGCACGGATGATGTGCGACCTGCGATAGTCACTCGAATTACGCCGGTAAGAGCTGGTCGATGCCTTGATCGGTGTGCCGTACGGGTCGAGCAGGATGTTTTGCAGGGCAGTCCAAAAGATCTTGTCCCACACTTCACTTTCGGGCGATGCGAGATCGAGTGCGGGCGGCGGTGTCTTCGTTAACCTCTCTTTATTTTCGACGCGCGTGTAGAAGAAAGGAATCGCTGCCGCGAGTCGCTGCTTCGTTGTCGGTCGTGTGTAGGTTAACGGCCAGACGTAGCGCAGCCGGTTGTTCTCGGGATTGTTGTCGCCGAGGGTGTCGCGCAGAATCGACACCAGCGGTACCCAGTTGTCGTTTTCAGTAGACTCAAGCCCCGCGAGTTTCGCGTGGACAGTGATCAGCTCTGCGCCGCCCGATACTTCGACGCGCTCGAGTCGCAGTATCTGAGACAGCGCTGTCGCCGGATCAGGTTCCTCAGCTTCGCGATGATTTGGGCCCTGAGCTCTGCTGATTGTGGGGAGTAGCGGCGAGACAACGAGCAGAAAAGCAAATATAAAGCTCGCCCTCAGGTGCCAGTGCCTACGGCTTTGGGTTGTCATCCTTAGTCACGTACTCAAACTCAAAAATCTGGCAGATGGGGAGTTCGTATTGCACTTAAACGGAAAAACCCTGAACAGATTACTGGTAAAACTTACAGTTCGATTTCAACAGCAATAGTCATGCCCGCGCAGGACATGAAACCAATATACATTAGTCTAAGTTCGCGTGGACCGATTTTGTGCTGCCGGTGTGACACGTTGTGCATTGTAACAAGGCAGCATTGAGCCGCGGATTTCATGGACAGTAAGACGATTGATGCTGAGGTGCTGTTAACGTGAGCCAGCTTTTTCAGGGTGGGCGGTTTGTCCAGCGGTTTCGACTTCCTTTGTCTCTTTTGCAGGCGCTTGCCAGCCGCTCCGCTCGAGCAGCGGGACTCCGAACCGGATCGGCACCGCAAAATTCGATGCCTGGTTCTCAGTAAAGACCGCAAAATTGACTCCAATCACGCGACCTGATGGCCCAAAAAGGGGCGCGCCTGATCCACCCTCGGCAGTTCGTGCGTCGTATACGATTCTCCGCACGTCAAGATCGGTAATACTGCCTTGCGTTGTGAGCGGTTGGATGCGCTTCGTCTCCGCCAGGTAGGCAAGCTGGGCCATCGGTGTTCCGTAGCGTTGTTGAATTCCTCTCGACTCAGCATCGTCCAGCAACGCGAGGAGTCGATCGGGACCCGAGGGATACCCCATCATGACGACAGTCTTGCCGACAGCGACTGCATCCGGATCAGTTTCCAACGGTAGGATCGGAATCGTGTCAGGCACTGCAGGAATATCCAGGCTGCACACCGCCAGATCGTCTCTTGCAGCAGCGCCTTTGAATTTAAGTGGAATTGCCTGCGCAATGTTTGGGAAGTAAGCGATCAGTTTTCTCAGGCGCGGCTGCGCGTTGAGACCGCCCGTAATGCTCTGCGCGCGATCATCTGCGATCCACGGCTGAGCGATGTGACGGTTCGTGAGCACGTAGCCTTGCCCGACGTGAAATCCACTGCCGACAAACTCGTACTCTGCAATCGCGGCGTTGCCTTCAGGCGTTAACGCGTCCTGCCCTCCACTCTGAACAGCAGCGCCACTGTCGTTCACTTGTGCTTCCGCATATCGCAAGGGCCTGCCCGTCCCAGCGTCGACGTAGTAGAACGAACCAGCTATCAAACAAACGCCGCTGCCGTACTCGCTGCGCAGTTTGACGGCGAGTGAAAGGCTGGCCTGGATCTGCTTGTTTGATTCGTCGATGCTGACGATTTGCTCGTTGGTTTTCGAGACCTGGTCTCGCATCTTGCCGAGCTGCTCTCCCTGCTCCGTGATGAGCCGGCGGCTGCGCTGTAACTCTTTGTACATCGCGAATCCCAGGTACAGCATTCCACCGACGAGGGCGAGGGCAATTGCGAACGATACCAGCTTCGTGCTCAGCTTGATCTCGCGCACAAGTTCACGGGTAAACTCACGCAGGAAAACTTTGGCGTCGTCGCGCCGTGCGGTGGCTGCCGATTCGATTGCCGCAGCTTCGATAAACGGTGCGACGTGAGTTCCGCGCGGTGCCTGTGGGACGACGGCGGGAAGATCGCGGACCGGGAAGAAGTGCAGCACGACTTCCGAATCAGGGACGCGAAACTCGTCGCCGTCACGGATCTCGTTTCCTGGATCGACGGGCTTACCGTTCTGAGTGAGCGAAACGGCGGGATCGAAATCCGTCACACGATAAGCCCCCCCATTCTTCCGGCTCAATTCGAGCAATACGGTGTTTGCTGCGCTTTTTGGCAAGCTGGAAGCGCGGAGCCGCAGATCACAGGTCTCGCAAGCACCAATGCGAATATTGTCGTCGGAGAGGATTTCGGTGTGCCGGTCTTCGCCCGAGGAGATGTGGATAACGAGGCCGGTTGCCATAAAGAGTTACAAACCAAATGTCCGATCCAGATCGAGCCGTGTGCTCGACGCTTCATTCTAACAAAAAGCACGAATAGTGCTAGCATGACTGCCGTGGAATTTGTTGAAGACTGCGATCGTTTAGTCGAGCTTGCGCCGATTGCCGCTGCGGCAATCCAGTTTCACGTGTTTGTGTGCACGGGGAAGTCGTGTACGGCAAATGAAAGTGTCGAGGTTAAGAACGCGTTCGAGCGTGAGCTGAAAGCGCGTGGATTACAGTATGGGAAAGTGTCGAAAGGCTGTAGTCCGGACGGGACAGTCGTGTTGACTGAATGCGGGTCGGTGGGCTTTTGTGCTGTGGGTGCGGCAGTGATGGTCTATCCCGATGGTGTTTGGTACGCGCAAGTGCGAGCCGCCGATGTACCGCAGATCGTCGAGGAGCACATCGTGAACGGCCGCCCGGTTGAAAGATTGGCGTTGTTGCGAGTGCCGCAGAAAAGGTTAGGCTAGCCCTCTTTCCATCGCAAGATTGGTTTCCGCGCGGCGGCTGCCTCATCGAGCCGTCCAACACGCGTATCGTGCGGCGCATTTAAAACCAACTCCGGATTTTCAACCGCCTCCTGTGCGATCGACTTCATCGCTGCCACGAACTGATCCAGCTCTTGCCGGCCTACTGACTCCGTCGGCTCGATCAACATCGCACCTTGCACAATCAACGGAAAGTAGATCGTCATCGGATGAAATCCGTAGTCGATCAAACGCTTTGCGATGTCGAGCGTGTGCACACCCTTGCGAGACTGCCGCTTATCGGTGAAAACAACTTCGTGCATCGGTGCGCCCGCAAATGGTTTGTCGTAGTCCTCTATGAGACCTGCAGCCACGTAACGCGCGTTGATTACTGCGGCTTCGGTCGCTTCACGCAAACCATCGTTCCCGTGCGTCAGCGTGTAAGAAAGGGCACGCAGCATCATGCCGTAGTTGCCGAAGAACGCCTTTACACGTCCAATCGACTTTGGCTGATCGTAGTCGAGCCGGTACGTCGAATCAGATGACTTCACGATGCGCGGCACCGGCAGGTACGGTTCAAGCTCTTTCGTGCAGCAACATGGGCCAGAGCCTGGTCCACCACCGCCGTGCGGCGTGGAAAACGTTTTGTGCAGGTTTAAGTGAATGACGTCGACGCCCATATCGCCAGGGCGTGAGACACCGACGAGTGCGTTCATGTTGGCGCCGTCCATGTAGACGAGGCCGCCCGCTTCGTGAACGATGTCGCAGATCTGTTTGATGTTGCGCTCGAAGAGTCCGAGCGTGTTGGGATTGGTCAACATCAGCCCGGCCACCTCACCGTGAGCACAGAGTTCGCGCAGGTGATCAAGATCGGTAAGACCCTCGGGAGTCGAGCGAATCGTTTTGACTGAGAAACCGGACAGGTGCGCTGATGCGGGATTGGTGCCGTGAGCCGAATCGGGAATCAGCATCGTGCGTCGATGTGATGCGGCAGCGCCCTCACGCGCGTCAAGAAAGGCGCGGATAATCATGATGCCGGTCATCTCGCCGTGGGCGCCGGCCGCTGGTTGCAGTGAAATGCCCGGCAAGCCTGTAATCTCCGCGAGGTGTTGCTGAAGCTCATAGATCACTTGCAGCGCGCCTTGCGAGTCCTGTTCGTCGGTTAGCGGATGGAGATTTGCGAATCCGGCGATTCTCGCGACTTTTTCGTTGAGCCGCGAGTTGTATTTCATCGTGCACGAGCCCAGCGGGTACATGCCGAGGTCAATCGAGTAGTTCCAGGTGGACATGCGAACGAAGTGACGGATCACGTCGACTTCGCTTACTTCCGGCATGCCTTCGAGATCGTCGTCACGACGAAACTCGCTTGGGATGTTTAACTCGACTTCATCGACATCGAGAGCCGGCAGGCGATAGCCGATGCGACCTGTTTGCGACCGCTCGAAGATAAGCTGCTCGTTTTGGCTGATGTGAGTGGTGACTTTGCTAATCGTCATAAAACAAATAAGTCCTGTAGTCCCATAGGACCTATACTGACCGTAATCCTTCCAGGAGCGCGTCGATCTGAGCGCGGGTGTTTATCTCCGTCACGCAAACCAGAAAATCATTGGGCCGATCCGGCATGAACCGTGACAATGCAATGCCACCCTCGATCCCTTTCTCCTTGCCGAGACGCGAAAGCAAGTCCAGCGCTCGACCTGGCGCACTCACGACGAATTCGTTGAAGTAAGGAGCAGTGAAGGGAAGCGAATAACCGCTCAACTTCGAGATAGCGCGCGCCGCATACACCGCCTTCTGCGCGCACTGGTGTGCAGCTTCCTGCACACCGCGGCGTCCCATCGTCTCTAGATACACAGTTGCCGCGAGAGCGATTAGTCCTTCGTTCGTGCAGATGTTTGACGTTGCCTTCTCGCGCCGGATGTGTTGTTCGCGAGTGGCGAGCGTGAGCACAAAACCGCGACGCCCTTTCTTATCGTAAGCCTCTCCAACGAGCCGCCCGGGGATCTGCCGCGCGTACTTCTCGCGGGTTGCAAACAAGCCGACGTAAGGACCACCGAAAGAGAGGGGCACGCCGAACGACTGCCCTTCGGCCACGACGATGTCCGCACCACACGCGCCCGGCGATTTCAAAAGTCCCAGCGACATCGCCTCAGTGATCGCTACAACCAGCAACGCTCCCTTAGCGTGTGCGGCATCGGCGAGAGCGGAGAGGTCTTCAACACAACCGAAGAAATTCGGTGATTGGACCACGACCGCCGCCGTTTGATCGTCGATTGCGACCGCCAACGCTTGCCACGACTGGCCGGTTCGTTCGTCGAATGGAACCAGCTCGAGATGAATGCCGGCGTGCTGGACGTATGTCTGCACTACTTCCAGATATTGCGGGTGTGTCGCAGTGGAAGCGACGACTTTCGATCGCTTTGTAACGCGCTCCGCCATCAACACAGCCTCGGCGAGTGCCGTTGAGCCGTCGTACATCGAAGCGTTTGCCACTTCCATGCCGGTCAACTGGCATACGAGTGTTTGAAACTCGAAGATGACTTGCAGTGTGCCTTGTGAAATCTCAGGCTGGTAGGGCGTATAGGCAGTGAAAAACTCCGAGCGCGTAAGAATGTGATCGACGATCGTCGGGATGTAATGAGAATAGGCGCCGCCGCCCATGAAACTGGTACGACGAGCGCCGGCATTGCGCGCGCCCATCTGTTCGAAGCGGTCGAGCAGTTCTATCTCTGAAAGTGCCGCCGGAGTGTTGAGCGGTCGCTTTAAACGCAGATCTTCGGGAATGGAATCGAACAGTTCTTCGGCCGATCCGAGCCCCATTGCCTCGAGCATTTCCATGCGCTCTTCCGGCGAGTTAGGAATGTAGCGCAAGATTATTCGCTCTCAGCTTTCGTAAAATCTTCATACTCCGCGGCGGTCAACAGGCTGTCGACTTCGGCTGGGTTGGACATCTTCAACCGGATCATCCAGCCTTTGCCGTATGGATCCGAGTTAACGGTTTCAGGCTCGTCGGCCAGTGTTTCATTAGTGCTTACAATAACGCCGGCAACCGGAGTGAAAACTTCGGAGACAGCCTTCACGGACTCGACTGAGCCAAACGGCTCATTAGCCGCAAACTCCTCTTCTGCCTTCGGCAACTCGACGTACACTACGTCACCTAATGAGTCTTGTGCGTAATCAGTGATGCCGATGATGGCCTGACCACCGTCTACCCTCACCCATTCATGATCTTTGCTGTAGTGCAGGTCTTCCGGAACGTTCGCCATGGATCCTCCATCCTCTATCTTTGTTAATCCTGTCTACTTTTGTCTCTTGTAAAACGGCGTCTTAATGATTTGCGCCCCTACTAATCGTCCTCGCACATCAATCTGTATTTCCTGGCCCGCACCCGCATACTCGACAGGCACATAAGCAAGGCCGATGTTCTTCTTCAGAAATGGCGCAGGACTACCCGATGTTACATTTCCAACGCGCTGGCCATCTACGACTACTTCCTGGTGGTCGCGTGCGATGCCGCGCTCCGTCACTTCGAATCCGGCGAGCTTGCGCTTGACGCCTTCTTCTTTCTGACGTGCGAGCGCTTCGCGGCCCGTGAAGTCGCCCTTATCCAGCTTGCAGATCCAGCCGAGGTTGGCTTCGAGCAGCGTGGTCGTTTCGTCGATGTCGTTGCCGTAGAGCGCCATTCCGGCTTCCAGCCGCAAAGTATTGCGCGCGGCCAGACCACAGGGCATCACACCTGTTGGCGTGCCTGTTTGTCCGGCGTCCAGGATCTTGTTCCACAGCTGCTCCGCACGATCCGCAGGCGCATAAACTTCAAACCCGTCTTCGCCGGTGTAGCCGGTGCGGGAAACGATTCCCGCGACGCCATCAACGCTGCCGTGAGTGAAGTGGTAATACTTGATGTCACTGAGCGGAATGCCGGTCAGCTTTCGGAGAATCGATTGTGCGTCCGGCCCTTGAAGCGCGATTTGGCAGTAGTCGGCGCTGACGTTGTTCAGCTCAACTGACTCGCCCACATGGTGCGACTTGATCCACTCCCAGTCTTTCTCCGTCGTGCTGGCATTGACGACGAGCAGCAGGTGATCAGCTGCGAGTCGATAGACGAGTAAATCGTCGATTACGGTGCCTTGCGGAGTGGTTAGGGCGGAGTACTGCGCCTGGCCGTCGACGAGTTTGGTGACGTCGTTGGACGTTAACCGGTTGACGAAGGCGATTGCGTCCGGGCCTTTTACGTCGATCTCGCCCATGTGGGAAACATCGAAAAGACCAGCGTGGGTACGCGTGCGCAGGTGCTCTTCGATCGTGCCGGCGGGATACTGGACGGGCATGTCCCAGCCTCCGAAGTCGACCATACGCCCACCCATCTGCCGGTGAACGCCGTTGAGCGGAGTTTGTTTAAGTTGCGGAGCAGTTGCAGTCAATTTAATCACCACGCGCGCGCGAGTTTACAGAGCGCTGCGCTGTTTTAATCACGAATAACAGGTGAAGCCGCAAGCTAGCAT
>Ga0126311_10000551_pt1 | contig 17522 bp, 19 predicted proteins | sample Plot61_FD_92539 | JGI IMG/M metagenome (GOLD analysis project Ga0126311, IMG submission 92539) | Serpentine soil microbial communities from UC McLaughlin Reserve, CA, USA - Plot61 | ecosystem: Environmental > Terrestrial > Soil > Grasslands | place: USA: UC McLaughlin Reserve, Lake County... | reverse complement strand
GCCGTCACCAGCACGGTGAAGGCCCGGTCGAGCCCGTAGCGGGTGGACATGGAAGCCTTGAAGTCAGATTCTCCTGCAGCGCTGCGATCCACGCGCGTCGTGCTCTGCGCCACTAGTAGATCTCCCTGAATCGCCTTACGAACCAGTAACTAACTAGGTTGAGGACAAGGGTTATCAGGAACAGTGCCGATCCCACCGCGAATATGGACTTGAAGGTTATCGACTCGCGCGGCGTCTCTCCGCCTACCACCTGCACGATATATGCCGTCATGGCTTGCATCCCCTCGAGGGGGCTTCCTAGCCAGTTCGCCTGGGACCCCATGGCTATGGTCACGATCATGGTCTCCCCGATGGCGCGCGAGACGCCCAAGATCACCGCTGCCACGATCCCTGATAGGGCCGCCGGCACAACGATCTTCATAGCCGTCTCGCGCCTGGTCGCGCCGAGCGCGTAGGCGCCCTCCCGCAAGGACCTCGGAACGGCGTAGACCGCGTCCTCGCTGACCGACGCCACCGTCGGGATGATCATCACGCCCATGATGAGGCCGGCGGCGACAGCGTTGAACGATTCTATGCCGGGAAAGATGCTCTCCCTGAAGAAAGGGGTGATGAAGGTAAGGGCGAAGTACCCGTATACCACGGTGGGCACGCCTGCCAGGATCTCCAGCACAGGCTTGAGCCAGCGCCTGAGCGATGCAGCCGCGTACTCGCTGAGGTAGATCGCCGTGAGCAATCCCACAGGGAGCGCTACGGCCGTGGCGATGGCGGTCGCCACAAGAGTGCCGTATACGAGCGGCAAGATACCGAAGTCTCCCTGGGGCGGAGCCCACCGCGTCGAGGTCAGGAACTCCACGATGGAAACGTCGAGAAAGAACCGCACCGTCTCCTCGAAGAGGGCGGCTACGATCCCGATCGTCGTGAGGATGGAGAGATAAGCGCAGGCCGAGAGAAGGAGCTTTATTACCCGCTCTCTAACCTCCCTGGCGCGGCTGTTGCGCCTCCAGGCATCATCCCCCGACCTCGTCCCTCCCGCTTCAATCGTCACCGTAAATCCTCCGAAACCCTATAGCTGGAGAGGATGGTGACCGGCGCAGGAACCGGCCCCCACATGCTGCAAGTTATCCCGTCCCGGCACCCGCTCACTGCGACTGCTTTAGCGCCGTCTCCAGGTCGCCGCCCTTGGGCTCGCCTTCCGCGGTGAACACGGTGCCCGTAGTGCGGTCCTCCCACTGGGTACGCGACTCCTGCTCTATGCTGCTCGGCAGCGTCACGTACTTTGCAGCATTGACGATCCTGTCGAGGTTCTGCTCGGAGAGGTAGAAGTCCACGAAGGGCTTGACCGCCCCGTTGTTCTTCAGCGCCTTGGTGCTCACGTAGATGAAGAGCGGGCGCGCGAGCAGGTACTCGCCCGAGCGGATTGACTCTTCGGTGGGCTTGACGCCGTCTACTGCGAGCGCGTCTAGCGAGTCCAGGTTGTTCTCGTAGTAGGAGTAGCCGAAGTAACCTAGCGCGTTCTCGTCGCCCGAGACGCCCTGCACGAGCACGTTGTCGTCCTCGCTCATCTCCACGTCCGACTGGCGGCTTGTCTCCTCCTCGTTCTGGACGATGGTCTCGTTGAAGAACTCGTAAGTCCCCGACTCGGTGCCAGGGCCGTAGACGTTCAGCTCGTTGTCGGGCCACTCCGGGCGCACCTGGCTCCAGCGCGTGATCTCGCCTTCCGCGCTTGGCTCCCAGATGGTCTTGAGCTCCTCGCTCGTGATGTCGCTCGCCCAGTCGTTGTGGGAGTTGACCACTACAGAGATGCCGTCGTAGGCGACCGGGATCTCTATGAAGTCGACCCCGTTCTCCTCGCACACGGGCACCTCGTCGGCCACGTCTATCGGTCTGGAAGCGTCGGAGATCTCGGTGTCGCCCTTGCAGAACGCCTCGAAGCCGTCACTGGTGCCGGCGCCGCCGACTTCGATGCGCGCATCGGGGTACTCCCCCCGGAATAACTCGGCCGCCGCTTGCGTAATCGGCTGTACGGTGCTCGATCCCTCGATGCTGATGCTGCCCGAGACGGCCCCGCCACCCTGGGCCTCGCTACTTCCGCAACCGGCCAGAAAGAGCAACAACCCGAGGAGAAGCCCCGCCCCCGCCAGCGCCCTCAAACGCGCGGTGATGTCCAACCCGTAGACCCCCTTCGTCGAACGACTTAACGACAGGCCAACAATTAAGGCGATAATAGGGCATGTCTCCGGCGCTTTAGTTGCAGTCGTGTAAACTCGGCGCTAAATCTGGGTTAAATTGGCTTCAGGTCCCAGGCATCAGGTGGCAGGTTACATACCGGGTCAGGGAGAAGAGCGCTGCGAACTCCCACGCTGCTGCCTCAGAACACTCGCCTCCCAGCGCTAACTAAGCTGCCAGAAAATGCGTGGATTCCCGCTTGCGCGGGAATGACGGATGGAGAATCTGGGTCGTAGGTGCTCAGATCGACTCGTTATTACCTGATGGCTGAAATCTACTCTATTCCCACTCTATGGTTCCGGGGGGCTTGCTGGTTATGTCCAGCGCCACTCTGTTCACCCCTGGGACCTCGTTGATGATCCTGTTGCTGATACGCTCGAGGAGGTCGTATGGCAGGCGCGCCCAGTCGGCCGTCATCGCGTCATCCGAGGTTACGGCCCTGATGACTATCGGGTAGGCGTAGGTGCGGGCGTCGCCCATGACGCCCACGGAGTGGATAGCGGGCAGCACCGCGAAGCTCTGCCACAGCTCCTTGTAAAGCCCGGCTGACCGGATCTCGTCCTGCAGCACGGCGTCGGCGCGGCGCAGGATCTCGAGCCTCTCCGCCGTAACCTCCCCGATGACCCTGATGGCGAGACCCGGTCCAGGGAACGGCTGGCGCCACACGAGCCTCTCCGGCATACCTAGCTCTGCGGCGACCACTCGCACCTCGTCCTTGAAGAGGTTGCGCAATGGCTCGACGAGGTCGAGGTCCATCACCTCGGGCAATCCCCCGACGTTGTGGTGGCTCTTTATCCTCGCGGCGTCGCGGGTGCCGCTCTCGATAACGTCCGAGTACAGGGTCCCCTGCACGAGGAACTCGACGGCCTCGATCTTCTCGGCCTCCCCCTCGAAGGTGCGGATGAACTCCTCGCCGATGATCTTGCGCTTCGCCTCGGGATCTGTGACCCTGGCGAGTTTGTCCAGAAAGCGGCCCGAGGAGTCTACGTGGACCAGAGGCACCTCGGACCGCTCGGTAAAGGCCTCGACTACCTGCTCTGCCTCGTTCTGCCTCAGCAGGCCGTGATCCACGAACACGCAGGTCAGGTTGTCCCCTATTGCCCTGTGCACGAGCATGGCGGCCGTAGCCGAGTCCACCCCGCCGGAGAGCCCGCAGATTGCCTTCGCGTCCCCGACCTGTGCCCGGATCTTCTCTACCGCGTCGGTGATGATGTTGACAGGCGTCCAGTCCGGCTTGCACTCGCAGGCCTCGAAGAGGAAGTTCTTGAGGATCTCCAACCCGTACTCGGTGTGCCGCACCTCGGGATGAAACTGCACCCCGTAGCGGCCTCTCTCGCGCTCCTCGAAGGCGATTATCGGGACGGAGGGCGTCTCGGCTGTTACCTCGAAGCCCTCAGGCGGGGAGAAGACGGCGTCGCCGTGGCTCGTCCACGCTTTCTGGACGTCAGGGGTGCCGGCGAAGATGCCATCGTGACTCTTGACGCGCAGATCCGAGCGCCCGTACTCCCGGATCTGGACCGCCCCCACCTCGCCGCCGAGCACGAGCGCCATGAGCTGCATCCCGTAGCAGATACCGAGGATGGGCACATCGAGATCGAAGAGTTCGGGCTCGACCCTCGGAGCACCCTCCTCGTAGACGCTGTTCGGGCCACCGGAGAGGATTATCCCTTCCGGGTTCCTTGCTCTCATTTCCTCGACCGGGGTGTCGTAGAGTATGAGCTCGGAGTAGACGCGGGCCTCGCGGACCCGGCGAGCTATGAGTTGCGCGTACTGGCCGCCGAAGTCCAGGACTAGGATCAAACTACCCCCCCATACCGACGCCCTGGGAGCGCTGCTCGAGCTTGCCCTCGGTGTTGAGAGATGGCGCGTACATGACCTCGGCCTTCTGGAACTCCTTGATGTTCTGGTAGCCCGTGGTCGCCATGCTCATCCGCAGGGCGCCCATCAGGTTCAGGGTCCCGTCGTTCTCGTGGGCCGGGCCGACCAGGATCTCTTCCAGCGTCCCAGTGGTCCTCGTGCTGATACGGGTGCCGCGCGGGAGGGTTGGGTGGAAGGTAGCCATCCCCCAGGAGTAGCCCCTGCCGGGCGCCTCTTCGGCTTTCGCAAAAGCGCTCCCGAGCATGATAGCGTCGGCCCCGCAGACTATGGCCCTCGCCACGTCACCGCCCGTACGCATCCCGCCGTCGGCGATGACGTTGACGTACTGTCCGGTCTCGAGGTAGTGGCGCATCCTGGCGGCAGCCGCGTCGGCTACCGCTGTCGCCTGCGGTACCCCTACCCCGATCACACCCCGCGTGGTACAGATTCGACCAGGACCTACCCCCACCAGAACCCCAACCGCCCCCGTCCGCATGAGGTGAAGCGCCGTCGAGTAGCTCGCGCAGCCGCCAACTACCACTGGTACGTTCAGAGAAGGGACGAACTCCATCAGGTTGAGGGGCTCCACGCTCCTGGAGACGTGCTCGGCGGAGACTACAGTGCCCTGTATGACCAGGACATCGAGCCCCGCCTCTATGGCCGCCCTGTGATAGCGCTCGACCCGCTGGGGGGTGAGGGACGCCGCGGCTATGACACCCCTGTCCTTTATCTCCTGGACGCGCCGGAAGATCAGCTCTTCTTTTATGGGCTCGGCGTAGATCTCCTGCATCACCCTCGTGGCCTTCTGCTCTGGCAGGCTGGCTATCTCCTCGAAGACGGGCCCCGGGTCCTCGTACCTCGTCTGCAAGCCCTCGAGGTTGAGGACAGCCAGCCCTCCCAGCGACCCTATAATGCCAGCCGTCTTGGGGTCAACTGCAGCGTCGATGGCGCTGGCGAGGCACGGCAGATCCAGGTGCAGGTCGCCGAGGGACCAGGAGATGTCTATATCTTCCGGGTCGCGCGTCCTGCGGCTTGGGACTATAGCGATCTCGTCGAGACCGTAGGCCCTGCGAGCAACCTTTCCTTTACCTATCTCAATGTCCATACTCAGCGACAGGACTCCTTTCTGGTCGTCCCAAGCAGATGCGACGAGACCCACGGAGTGCGCGCTCCGTGGGTCTCGATGATCCTTTTTACCAACCGCTGCAAATCGCGGTTATGCTACCCCGCCATCCCCCGGCGGTCAAGCGCCTGCTAGGGCTCCTAGGTAAGCAGGTAGACTACCACCGCGACCAGGATGATGATCACTATCAGACCTACGATCCCGCCTGGCATGCCTCTCAAAGCCGCTGCCTCCCTACAACAGATTCTGGAGCAGCAGGATCGCCACGATCACCAGGATGACCACCACAAGGATATACACTAGGTTGCCCGACACTACTCTACCTCCCTTACCTCGCTCCGTCTCGTCACCAGCCGCAATATATACCCTTTCAGACCTGCGCGAAACGAAAAGGGTTACGACCGCACGCTATCCTTCGCGAACGAACGCCTAGGGCACATACCAAAGAGGCGGTGTCCAATTTGGTGGACACCGCCTCCGTGGAGACGTTGCATGCAACGTCTGTACACCCCATCCGACGACGCGTGTTTACATCATTCCGCCCATGCCGCCTGGCATCGCGGGCGTCTCCTCCTCGGGCTCGGCCACAACGACCTCCGTGGTGACGATGAGGCTGCCGATAGAGGCCGCGTTCTGCAGCGCGGAGCGGGTGACCATCGCCGGGTCTATGATGCCGGCCGCGACGAGGTCCTCGTACCCGCCACTCAGGGCGTTGAAGCCTATGGAGTCGCTCTGCCCCCGCACCTTGTCGACGACAATGGAGCCGTCGGCCCCCGCGTTCTCGGCAATCTGGCGGATCGGCTCCTCAAGCGCCCTGTGCACGATGCGCGCGCCTGTTCTCTCGTCGCCATCGAGCGAGTCGAGCAGGTCGGCAACCGGCTGCTGGGCGTGCAGGAGCGCGACCCCGCCACCAGGCACGATGCCCTCTTCCAGAGCCGCGCGGGTCGCAGACAGCGCGTCCTCGACGCGGTGCTTGCGCTCCTTGAGCTCCGTCTCCGTAGCGGCGCCAACCTTGATGACGGCAACCCCGCCCGCCAGCTTGGCGAGCCGCTCCTGCAGCTTCTCACGGTCGAAGTCCGAGTCGGTGGTCTCGATCTCGCCCCTGATCTGGTTGATGCGGCCCTTGATGCGCTCGGTGTCGCCGTCTCCGTCGATGACGGTAGTGTTGTCCTTGGTGATGACGACCTTGCGGGCCCTGCCGAGCTGGCTGAGCTGCGTGTTCTCGAGCTTGAGGCCGAGCTCCTCGGTGATGACCTCGCCACCGGTGAGGATGGCGATATCCTCGAGCATCCTCTTGCGCCTGTCGCCAAAGCCAGGGGCCTTTACCGAAGCAGCGGTGAACGTGCCGCGTAGCTTGTTGACGATCAAGGTAGCCAGAGCCTCGCCCTCGACGTCCTCGGCGACGATCAAGAGCGGGCGGTTACCCTGCTGCATGATCTGGTTGAGGACAGGCAAGAGGTCCTGGACGTTACCGATCTTCTGGTTGGCGATCAGGATGAACGGATCGTCGAGCACAGCCTCCATCCGCTCCTGGTCCGTGACGAAGTAGGGGCTGAGGTAGCCCTTGTCGAACTGCATGCCCTCGGTGAACTCGAGCTCGAGCCCGAAGGTCTGGCCCTCCTCGACGTTGACCACGCCGTCCTTGCCTACCTTGTCTATGGCGTCTGCTATGACGTTTCCTACCTCGTCCGAGCGAGCGGAGATGGCGCCGACGCGCGCGATCTCATCCCTGCCTGAGATCTCCTTGGACTGCGCCCTTATGGCCTCGACCGCAGACCCTACAGCCTTGTCGATCCCAGCCCTTAGGATGACGGGGTTGGCGCCGGCCGCCACGTTCTTCAAGCCCTCTCGTACTATGGTCTGCGCCAGCACCGTCGCCGTCGTGGTCCCGTCGCCCGCGATGTCGTTGGTCTTGGTCGCAACCTCCTTGACGAGCTGTGCACCCTGATTCTCGAAGATGTCCTCGAGCTCGATCTCGCGCGCAATCGTCACCCCGTCGTTGGTGATCGTCGGCGAACCGAACTTCCTGTCCAAAACCACGTACTGACCCTTCGGACCAAGCGTCACCTTTACCGCGTCAGCAAGCTTGTTGACGCCCGACTCGAGCGCCCTGCGCGCCTCAGTGTCGAACCTTAGCTCCTTGTGCGCCATCTTCCTACCTCCTCTGTTAAACTACACTGCGCACGATTCTTACCGGATTCGGCACTCTACCTGGTAGAGTGCCAACGTCGAGAGTATATTCCTGGTGGGGTTACAATTCAAACGTCATGAGATCGTCAAATGTCTTTAGCACAGACCGTATACCTAGCCTGAGTCGGATACCCAAGGAGCTTGGTCGCGAGGAGCGCCTCTGCGAGCGCTGTGGGACGCGGACCGAGCACATCCTCTACAGGGTCCCCAAGAAGGTAGTGCTCGTCTATGTCAAGGACCATCCCGAGAGCCTGCACGCGACCTGCGTCGTGTGCGCCCGCAGCGCCATCCTCACCGGCGAGGAGCGCGAGAGGGTTCTCTCCTCGCTGCGAGGACGGTAGCGAGGACCCTCAGATGCTCCTGGCGCTGAGGCCAAGGTAGTCAGGGTAGGCTATAGCGGGGGTGTGCGGAACTGCGGCCCCGATCATGGCTGCGTTGTCCGTGCAGAGCTCGGGTGGCGGGATGACGAGCCGGACACCGAGCTTCTCGCACTCTCTCTCCAGGGTGCGGCGCAGTAAGGCGTTGGCGGCCACCCCGCCTGCGACCACGAGCACGGGCGCCTCGTGCAGGTCCGCTGCCCGCAGGAGCTTGCGGGAGAGCGCCTCGACGACCGCCGCCTCGTAGCTAGCGGCGAGGTGCGGCAACTCTTCGCGGGTGCGCTCCTCGCCAAGGTCCTTCAGCTTGTAGAGGAGGCTCGTCTTGAGGCCGGAGAAGCTGAAGTCCAGGTTGTATCTCTCCTTCAGGGCGACGGGAAAATCGTAGCGCTCCCTGTCCCCGCCCTGTGCGGCCCTCTGCAGGGCAGGACCTCCTGGGAAGCCGAGGCCGAGCATGCGGGCGCCCTTGTCGAGGGCCTCGCCCGCCGCGTCGTCGAGGGTCTCTCCGAGGAGGTGCATGTTGTGGCTGTTGTCCACGGAGTAAATGGCGGTGTGGCCTCCGGAGGCGATCAGGGCAACGAACGGCGGTCGCAGGTCTGGTTCGGTGAGGTAGGCTGCCGCGACGTGGCCTTCGAGGTGGTTCACGGGGACGAGCGGGAGCCGCAGGGCGAAGGCGAGACCCTTAGCGGCAGCGACCCCGACGAGCAGCGCGCCGATCAACCCCGGTCTGACGGTCACGGCGACGCGCTCAATCTGCGCAAGGTCGGCACCGGCGTCGGCGAGTGAGGTCTCGATCACGCCGTCGATACGTTCCAGGTGGGCGCGGGAGGCTACCTCGGGGACGACGCCGCCGTAGCGGTGGTGCTCGGTCTGGGTGTGGACGACGTTCGAGAGGGCGCGGCGCCCGTCGGTCTCGACTACCGCGGCGCAGGTGTCGTCGCAGGAGGTCTCGATAGCAAGGATCACGGAGTATTTATAGCATTTCGGCTAGTCAGCACGCTTCGGCCGCTAGTCTAGGCCTCGCCCTCAGCTTGTCAGCTTGCTGCCATGCACTCATGCCTGGCTATCGCTTTGCGCAGCGGCTCTCTGGCAGAAACGTTGTCGAGCGCTGCGGAACGACGAACCGCTCCACGTAGCTGACTTGCAGAAAGCCGCCCGTAGGGTGGCGTGCTGACCGCTGATAGCTGACGGCTATACTAGATCCATGCGGATGTTCTCTCTGCTGTTTGCTTCTATAGCGCTGGTGATGCTGGCGATGTTCTTGATCTACGTCTTCCGTGGCCCTGTGGACCCCCTGATCGCCTGTGGCCTCTTCGTCTCTTTTCTGGCCTGTCTCGTCCCTGCGCTCTACCTCCTCAGGCCCTTCGAGCCCCCCGAGGATCTCCGGCGGCGCAGGGAGGAGCGCGAGAGGCGTAGGAAGACTACCGGTGAGGACCCTCCTCGAGGTTCAGGGTCATGAGAAGGGCGTCCTCGTCCCCGTAGTAGCGGCTCCTGCGGCCTGTGGTCGCGAAGCCCAGAGCCTCGTAGAGAGCGCGGGCGGCAGCGTTGCTCGGACGCACCTCGAGGTGGACGCGGCGGGCCTCGGGGAACGCGGCGAGCGCGGCCGCCATGAGGGTGCGGGCGTGGCCCTGGCGGCGACGCTCGGGACGGACGGCCAGGGTCGTGACGTGCAGCTCGTCGAGGACGTGCCGCACCCCGATCTGGCCAAGGACCACTCCCCCCTCCTCTAGAAGCAGGTAGAGCCCGAACGAGCTCCCCAATTCCTCGCGCCAGACCGCCTCACTCCATGGCTTGGGGAGGCAGAGGGCGTCCATCTCCATGGCAACCAAGAGATCGGAGGGGTCCATAGGGCGCAGGAGTGGTCCCGCACTTGGCTCCACCTCCCTCACCGGAGGCCCCAGGGGTTGAGGTCCCGTCTGACCTCGGCGTCCGGCTCGCGGACGTAGATGGGAACCAGCGCTTCGGACCTCACGGGCGCGAGGTCGCCCGAGAGTACGTGTCCGGTAGCCGTCACCCTGTGGAGGGGAGAATCGTCAGGCGGGATGCGTCCCATAGGAGAGAGTGCGTGCCTGTAGCGCGTGGCGCCGTCGCCTACGACGAGAGGAGAGCCTTCAGGGGAGAGACCCTCCGGCTCGACGCAGGAGATCCCCGACGCGGCACCGTTCGTCGAGAACCACTGGGCGAAGACCTGGCCGCGCCTTGCGTCGATGACGGCGAGAACGTCTGGTTCATACGAGAGCGCGGGAGCTGCAAGGGCAGCCAGCGTCGAGTTCTTCGAGAGGGCGGCTCCCGAGCCAAGAGAGAGCGCCCTGGCCGTCGCCGCCGCTATTCGGATGCCCGTAAAGGTGCCCGGTCCCACACCGACCAGCAAGCGCCCAACCGAGAGGAGATCTTCTCCGGCGATGTCAAGCGCGGCGTGGACGGCGGGGAGCAGGGTCTCGGAGGCGCCGCGCGCGGTGACGGAGACCTCGGCCAGTATCTCACGCCCACCTCCATCTACCCTGGCGAGGGTCACGGTGGTTACGGGGGTAGAGGCATCCAGGGCTAGTATCAGCATCCCGATGCTCGTCTCGCGAGCGGACCGCGCATACGCACTCTGCGCGTTGCCGGCGTCTGGTGAGAGATGAAGACGACGGTGGGGTCTTTCATGAGGCCGAGGGCTGGTTCTGCCCACTCGATGAAGGTTATGGCCTCGGGGTCGAGGTAGTCGTCGAGCTCGAGCGCGTCCTTTACCTCGAGCACCTCGAGGCGGTAGAGGTCCAGGTGGTTGACCTTCACCCTACGGCCGCCCGCTCTCCCCTCGTAGCCGCGCGCGATCTGGTAGGTAGGACTCGTCACCCTTTCCTCCACGTCAAGGGAGCGGGCCGCGGCCCTGACGAAGGTGGTCTTGCCCGAACCCACCTCACCCCCGAGCACGACTACATCACCCGGCTTAAGATAACTCGCTACCAGCGCTGCCAGGTCCTCGAGCCCGGCTTCGTCCAGCCCCTCGTACTCCACGCCGGTGGTGCTCTTACCTACCAGAGGCCGGGCTGGAGGGACTCGCGCTCGGCTGCGGCGCGGGGGACGTTGAGGGTCTCGTAGGTCGATGGGCGTTCCGCCTCGATGAGCTCGGGCAGGCGGGAGAAGTCCGAGATCAGGAGCGCCCGCTCCGCGGGGGTATAGAGTGCCCTCGTCAGAGAGAGCGTCGGAAAGACGTAGCGTCCGTCGAGGGGTACTGCGCGGCCCCGGATACGCGAGACCGCCTCCTTCCTCCCCGTGAGAACCCGGCTAGCAAGATCCCCCATCGCCACCACTACCCTTGGGTCCACCGCCGCGAGCTGGGCGACGAGGTAGGCCCGGCAGGAGCTAACCTCGGAGGGCTTGGGCGAGCGGGGCGGAGACCCGGGCGGGCGACACTTGTTGAGGGTTGTCATGTAGACCCTCTCGCGCTCGAGCCCCACCGACGTGAGCAGCCGGTCCAGGAGCATCCCCGAAGCCCCCTGGAACGGCTTGCCCTCCCTGTCCTCGTTGAATCCTGGAGCCTCCCCTACGACGAACAGCTCGGCGTTCAGTGGTCCCTCGCCGAAGACCACCTGCGTCCTCGAGTGACACAGCCCGCACTTCGTGCAGCCAAGGGCCTCCTTCTGGGCCTCAGCGAAGTCCAAACGCTAGAACTCCTGGCTCTCGGGCAGAATGGCGCCGAGCAACAGGTAGACGAGCAAGGTCGCCACGAGACTGGGGCCTGGGATGATCACCGCCAGCACCGCCGTGGCGAGCCGCACCGCGCCCGAGCTCCACCCGTAGGTGTGGGCGATGCCGCCGCAGACGCCGAGGAACCAACGGTCTCTCCTGGCTCGTTTGATGTTCATAACGTCACCTCCCTGGCGTGCGCGGGACCTCCCCCGGATGGTCGCGATTCTATCAGGAGCGCAGACCCGGATCAGCCCTCTCGTCGACAGGGGGTTCCAGCGCCTCGCGGAGGCCCTACCGCCGGCGACGGGCCTTCTTGCGGCTGGTGTTCGGGTTCGGGCGGCCCTTCAGCGCACCTGGCTCGGCTTCCTCGGGGTCCTCGCCCGAGGGCTTCTTGGGCTTTCCCTTCTGGCTGGATTCGGCCAGGCGCCGCCTGCGGCTACGGTCTACGAGGGCATAGACGAAGGTGAAGATGATAAAGAAGAAGACGGAGTTGACGAGCAGGCTCACTACCTGCCCACGGCTCTGGAACCCGAACGTCTGAGGAGAGACGGTACTCAAGACATAGAGCAGCACGAGGTAGATCCCGATCACCACCGCGGCCCTTCTGGCGGCCCACTTCCAGTTAAGATCCTCGAACATCCTCGTAGCTCCTCTCGACGCGCCTGGGGTTCACCCCCGTCGTTACCTCGTAGTTTATAGTCCCGGCCAGGAGGCCGAGCTCCTCCGCGGTGATACGCCCGCCGTCCTGCTCGCCGAGCAACACCACCTCGTCCCCTGCCTCTACGGCGGCGTCGGCCTCGAAGACGCAAGCGTCCATCGTGACCCGCCCGAGCAGGGGTCTTCGCCGACCCCGGATCAGGGCCTCAGCCCTCCCCGAGAGCGCTCGCCGATACCCTTCGGCGTAGCCGACGGGCACCGTAGCCGCGAACATCGGCTCTTTCGCCGTGAACGTCAACCCGTAGGATACCCCATCGCCAGGCTCCAGCCGCCGCACGCCGGCGACGTAGCTCTTCAGGGTCATCGCCGGCACAAGACCTTCTTCCGCCGGGTCTCCCCTGTCTCCCGCGGGGTGGAGGCCGTAGAGCGCTACGCCGGGGCGGACGCAGTCGTAGTGGGAGCCAGGATGCCAGAGGGTGCCAGCGGAGTTCGCGGCGTGCACCAGCGCGCCGCCGAATGCCCCTTCGGCGAGGACCGCGTCGAAGACCTCTAGCTGGCGCCGGGTCGCCTCCTCGTCGCTGTCGGCAGAGGCGAAGTGGGTGTAGACGCCCGTGAGCTGAGAACCAAGGATCTTGCGCGCCTCTCCTACCTCGCGCGGCTCCACGCCCCAGCGGTTCATCCCTGTGTTCACCTTCAGGTGCGCCTCGAGGCCCGGGCGCTCCGCAACGCGCCTCGCGCTCGCGACGGTGTGCGCCGTCACCGTTAGCCCGTGCTCCTCGGCTAGCGGCAGCTTCTCGGGCAGGAGGTCTGTGAAGACCAGGATAGGGGCCGTGATGCCGGAGCGCCGCAACTCGGCTCCCTCTTCGACGGTCACGACGGCAAGAGCGTCGGCTCCAGCCTCCAGCGCAGCTGTGGCTACGGGCACAGCGCCGTGACCGTAGGAGTCGGCCTTCACTACGGCCATCAGGCGCGAGGCGCGCGCCCTGCGCTTGAGGGCGTGGACGTTGTGGCGGATAGCGCCGAGGTCTATCTCGGCCCAGGTGCGGCTGGGGACGTCCGAGGCAGCGCCGTCCACGCTCTACGCTACCGCCGGGGGTCCAGGACGTGGAGGGTAAGGATGTCCATGCGCGTTATTACGCCGTGGAAGCTGCCTTCTTCGGCGACTGGGAGGAGCTTGATCCCCTCCTCTGCAAATGTTGTCGCGGCCTGCGAGAGCGTGGCGTCGGGGGAGATCGTGACCACCTCCGTCGTCATCACCTCGCCTACCGTCACCCCCGCGCTCTTGAGGGCCTCCTGGCGGTACTCTTCCCAGTTCCCAAGAGGGATCATGCCGCCAAGGATGTCAAGGAAACCGGGGGCTTTGATCTCAGCGTCCTGGAAGATGAGGTCCCCCTCTGTGACGATCCCGGCGAGCCTCCCCTCCACTACGACGGGGACGCCGGAGATGCCCGACTCGGCAAACAGCTTGATAGCGTCCTCGACGGTCTGCTCCGGCCCCAGGGTAGGCCAGTCGGTCTCCATCACGTCCCCAACCTTCAACTCTCGAATGTCCTGCTGGTTCACAAGATCTCCCTAGTCCCGCGTGAGCGCCTCATCAGACCACCATTGTAAACGGGTAGGGCTCGCCCGGAAGTTGCGCTAGGGGCTCCAGCTTCTGCCCACGCGTTCGATCCCGACGGCCCGCCGCCCGTCGAGATCGACGTCTACGAGCACGCTGCTTAGGCTCACAGGCCCCTGCGTCGCGACAGGGAGCCTTCGCCGCTCGCCCAGGAACAGCCCGAGGAACCCTTCGAGGTCGAAGCCGATGATGCTCTCATCGCAGCCGGTCATGCCGACGTCGGTCACGTAGGCCGTCCCGCCGGGCAGGACCGCCGCGTCGGCGGTCGGCACGTGCGTGTGGGTCCCTAGCACGGCCTGCGCGCTCCCCGCCAGGTGATATCCCAGCGCTTGCTTCTCGCTCGTGGCCTCGGCGTGGGCGTCGACGAGTACGAGGTCTGCGCCAAGGCCTTCGAGTTCGGCGATGGCCCTGTCTGCTGCCTCGAAGGGAGAAACCGGCGTCCGGTCGAGAAAGACCTGTCCGAGCACGTTGGCTACCCCGACGGTAACACCGTCCACCTCGAAGAAGCCCCAGCCCCGTCCGGGGAGGTCGTCGTTCAGGTTCGCGGGACGCGCTACCCTCTCCTCCGCTTCGAGAAACTCCTCGTAGCCTTCGGCGTCGAAGGCGTGGTTACCAAGGGTGAGAAAGTCGACTACGGACAGTAATTCAGAGCCGCTCTCCCTGGTTATTCCTCTGCCGCCCGGGGCGGAGTTCTCGGCGTTCGCGACGACGGCGTCGAGTTCCAGCTGCTCGCGCAGCAAGGGCACGAGGTCGAGGACCGCAGCGCACCCCGCCGGTCCGACGACGTCACCCACGAACAACAACCTGAAGCTCAAACTGGCCGTCGCCTCACAGGATCTCGGCCAGCGCCGCGGGCAGAAGTGCGAGAAGATCGGTCGCGATCATGGTCTCTGCGGGCCAGCTACTCTCCTCCAACCACAGCTCCGCAGCCCGCCCGTGCACCCAGGCGCCTGCCCTGGCCGCCTCATAAGGCTCCATCCCGCGCGAGAGGAGGGCTCCGATCACACCAGATAACACGTCCCCCGTCCCTGCGGTGGCGAGGGCTACGTTCCCCGTCGAGTTGACAGCGACTCGTTCGCCTTCGACTACCAGCGTGTCGGATCCCTTAAGCAGCACGCAGCAGCCGTATTCTTCGGCCGCGCTGCGCGCGGAGCGTAGCCTGCGGGCCGAGACCTCCTTCGCTCCCGAGCCAAGCAGGCGCCCGAGCTCTCCGGCGTGCGGTGTTATGACGGTCGGGGCGCTTCTGCTTGCGAGGGCGTCCGTCCCAGCGAGGTTCGTTATGGCGTCGGCGTCGAGGATCACAGGGGATTCGACCTCACGCAGGATCTCCTCGACGAGCCGGCGGCCCTCCTCTCCCGTACCCATCCCAGGGCCGACCACTAGCGCCGAGGCTCTTTCGGAGAGTTGCCGTATCCGCTCCAGCGCCGCAGCGGTCATGTAGCCTTCGCCGTCCTCCGGTACGCCATGGACGAGCGCCTCCGTGAGCTCGAGGTCCACGGTGGGGGCCGAAGTCTCCGAGGTTGCGAGGAAGACTATGCCGCAGCCAGTCCTCTCCGCGCCGCGGACGACCATCTGGGGAGCGCCGGTAGTGCTTCGGGAACCAGCGACGACGAGCAGGGCCCCCGCCGAGTACTTGTGGGCAGGCTCGGAGGTGCGTGGGATCCTCCCCCGCAGAGAATCCGCCTCCGTCCACACCAGGGAAGGATCCACGTCTGCCTCGGGCGGGATGCCTATATCTACGGCGACGACCTCGCCAGCGCGCTCCCTTCCTGGGGAGATCACGCACCCAACCTTCACCGCGTGCGCGCAGACCGTGATGTCAGCCCGCACGGCCGCTCCCTGGACCTCGCCCGTCGCTCCATCCACCCCCGAGGGGATGTCCACGGCGAGAATCGGGGCTACAGAGTCGTTCATCCCCTCGATAACGCGCGCCTCCTTCTCGCGCACCTTCCCCGAGAAGCCCGTTCCAAGCAGTGCATCGACGACGAGGTCGGCCTTGCCAAGTTCCGCTACGAGCTCATCCGAGCCTATGAACTTCACACCGAGGTTGCGCAGGATCTCGAAGCTCGTTCCGGGATCTCCCGCGTACTCGTCTATTGTAGCCAGCACAAAGACCTCGACCCCTGCCCTGTGCAGCTCGCGGGCGATGACCAAGCCGTCCCCGCCGTTGTGGCCGCCCCCGGCCACGACGAGCGTCCGCCGAGCGGCGAAAGCCTCGAGCGCGAGACGGGCCATCTCGGCACCTGCCCGCTCCATGAGGAAGCCCCCGGGGATGCCGAGCCTCTGGGCACCCTGATCTGCGCGGGACATCTCCTCTGCGGTGTAGAGCTTCATCGGGGTGTTCGATTGTCTCGCACCACGGCGACGGCGACGGCGGAGAGCTCGGAATGGGTTATCGAGATGGATAGGTCCTCCTCGCGGACGCCTACCGCGTCGGCGAAGCCCTTTATCTTGCCGAAGATGCGCACGGAGGGGGCCCTGCGGGGACGGCGGATCACCTCGACGCCGTTCCACTGGATCAGGCCGCACCCGAGAGCCTTTGTAACGGCCTCCTTGGCAGCCCAGCGCCCTGCATAGTGGCGCTCGGCGAAGCGGAACTTCTCGCAGTAGGCTATCTCGTCTTCTGTGAAGAGGCGCTGGCGTATCCTGGGGGTGCGCTCGAGAGCGAACTTCATCCTCTCGACGTCGACTACGTCAACCCCTATTCCAGGCACCACGAAACCGTCCACGGGCCGTATGGTACGGCAGATGCGTCGCCCGCAAAAGGGCTTATAGTATGCGAGATGGATAGCGACGCGGTGATCATCGGCAACCCCAACTCGGGACGAGCCGGGAGCAAGGGCTATCTGGAGCGCTGCGCGAAGACCCTGCGCTCCGGCGGCATCAGCGTCGAGGTAGTCAACACCGAGCATCCCGACCACGCAACCGAGCTCGCCGCTCTTGCCGGAGACCGCCTGGTCGTAGCAGCCGGCGGCGACGGCACCATAAACGAGGTAATAAACGGCCTCGGCGAAGGGGCTACTCTAGGGATCCTGCCGCTCGGCACGGCGAACGTGCTTGCGCGGGAGCTCGGGCTCCCCTTCCACGAGGGACAGGCCTGCGAGCGTATCCTGCGCGGCGAGCGGGCTAGGATAGACCTCGGGGTAGCTACGGACCGGGAGGGCGTAGAACGCAGGTTCGCGTGCATGGCTGGCATCGGCTTCGACGCCCATGTCGTCCAGGCGGTGACGCCACGCCTGAAGCGGTACCTGCGGAGCCTCGCCTTCGCCGTCACAGCCTTCAAGGTGCTCTTCGAGAAGGAGTTCCCCCCCGTGCAGGTGATCCAGGGCGATACGACCAGCGTCACCCGGTTCGCCATCATCGCCAACGGCCACTTCTACGGCGGGGACTTCAGGGTGACCCATCCTGGCCTGCTCACCAACGGTGAGCTAGAGGCGATCCTCGTCGAACGCGTGAGCGTGCTCCTGAGACCAGACATCTTCGCGCGCATCCTGGCCAGAAGACCCCTCGACCGCTCCCTGAGCTCGTTCACCGCCAGAGAGTTGCACGCCCGCGCCCCTGGCGCAGCCGAGGTTCCCGTGCAGCTCGATGGGGAGGTCTGGGGGACGCTGCCGATGTCCTTCCGCGTCGAGCCACAAGCCCTCGAGGTGATCCGGTAGCGCGAGGTAACCAGCACACAGAGCGCCAGGGGCGCGTCTCTTGCAGCACGCGCTATGGACTATTCGACCGTAACGCTCTTGGCGAGGTTGCGCGGCTTGTCCACATCGAGGCCGCGGTCCTTGGCTACGCGGTAGGCGAGGAG
>Ga0126311_10000550_pt1 | contig 17539 bp, 9 predicted proteins | sample Plot61_FD_92539 | JGI IMG/M metagenome (GOLD analysis project Ga0126311, IMG submission 92539) | Serpentine soil microbial communities from UC McLaughlin Reserve, CA, USA - Plot61 | ecosystem: Environmental > Terrestrial > Soil > Grasslands | place: USA: UC McLaughlin Reserve, Lake County... | reverse complement strand
AACTGTCTGCCGTCGAGTGCAATTTCGTGGCTGGCGAGCACCAGGCGCGCGCCATTAACCAGCGGTAAAAAGATCTCCAGACCGGCAATGTCGAACGAGAGAGTAGTGACCGAGAGCAACGTGTCACCGGCAGTAATACCCGGCGCTTGCCGCATTGAGGTGAGGAAATTCAGCAGCGCACGATGCGAGATCTGAACTCCCTTCGGGCGACCAGTCGATCCCGACGTATAGATGGTGTAGGCCAGGTGTTGCCCGTGATTGGACGTGACCGGGTTCTCCGTACTCTCACTCGCGATCCGGCTTTGCCATTCAGAGTCAAGATACAACACCTCAGCTCGATGCTCAGGGAGATCCTGCGAGAGATTTTGCTGTGTCAACAGCACCGGCACTTCACTGTCTTCAAGCATGAAGGCGATGCGTGCATGCGGATAACTCGGATCGAGCGGCAGATAAGCACCACCGGCTTTGAGAATGCCGAGGAGCCCGATGACCATCTCGAGCGAACGCTCAGTTAACAAACCGACCAGCACATCGGGACCAACGCCGAGACGTTGCAAGCAGTGCGCTAACTGGTTGGCGCGCGCGTTTAACTCGGTATATGTCAGGTGCTCCGTACCGAAAGTGATCGCAATCGCTTCCGGCGTGCGTGCGACTTGCGATTCGAACTGCTCGTGCACGAGCGCGACGGATGAGTAGTCCGTGGCAGTGTCATTCCACTCGACCAGCAGGCGGTGCCGTTCCGCCGCAGTCAAGATCGGAAACTCGCTGATGGTGCGCTCCGGCTCGTTCGCGATTGCTTCCAGCAAAACCTGAAAATGGTTGCTGAGTCGTTCGATTGTTCCGGCGGCCAGCAGATCGGCGTTGTATTCGAGCGAACCGGTGAGAACGCCGGCGTCTTCGCTCATCGTGAGCAGCAGATCGAACTTCGAAGTCCCGTTGTGCTGGTCGATGAGTGAAACACTTAATCCGGGCAGCTTGAGATTTGCCGCTGGGCCATGCTGCAACAGGAACATCACCTGAAACAACGGTGAACGACTCATGTCACGTTCGGGCTGAAGTTCTTCGACGAGTCTTTCGAACGGCAGATCCCGACGGGCGAAGGCTTCGAGCGTTACTTCGCGTGCGCGTTGCAGCAGCTCGCGGAATCGCGGTTTACCTGATAGATCCGTACGGAGGACAAGTGTGTTGGTGAAGAGGCCGATCAGTGGTTCGGTCTCCACGCGGCCGTGATTGGTGACGGAGGTGCCGACGGCAATGTCAGCCTGATCGGTGTAACGAAACAGCAGCGTTTGGAACGCCGCCAACAACGTCATGAAGAGAGTGCAATCTTCTCGACGGCTGAGAGATTTCAGTGACTCTGTCAGCTCAGCAGAAAGATTGAACTCACAACGGGCGCCGCGAAAGCGTTGCATTGGCGGTCGCGGAAAGTCGGCGGGCAGCGGCAGCGCCGGCGGAAACGCAGCGAGCTTGTTCTTCCAGTAAGCAAGTTGATTATCGAGCAGGTTGCCTTGTAGACGCTCACGTTCCCAGGATGCGAAGTCGCTGTATTGAACCGGCAACTCGGGTAGCGTTGCGGTCTCGTTTTCGTAAAGCGCGGACAGTTCGCGGAGGAAAACGTTGAGTGAAAAGCCGTCGATGACAATGTGATGTAGCGTGAGCAGCAGGATGTGCTCTTCCGCATGCAGCCGTAACAAAGAGCAGCGCAGGAGTGGACCATGGGCGAGATCGAAAGGCTTGAGCGACTCGTCGCTTATCAATTGTTGAATATCAAACGTCTCGAGATCGATAACGGGCAGTTCGATCGTCAGTAACGGAACCACGATCTGGACCGGCGTCGATCCTTCAGTAACGAAGATGGTGCGCAGGATGGAATGACGTTTGACGATCTCATTGATGCTTCGTCGCAACGCGGCAACGTCCAATTTACCTTCGACACGGAAAGCAACCGGGATGTTGTAAGCCGCGTTACCGGGTGCGAATTGGTCCAGAAACCAGAGACGCCGCTGCGCGAACGACAACTCATGGCTGCCGCCTTCACCTCTCCGGGCGATTGAGTTGGCAACATTCAGTCCTTCCTTCCTGAGAAGGCGACTAAACAGCTCGCGCTTCAAGTTAGTAGTGTCGATCATGTTGCTTAAGTGTTTTGGCCAGGGTTTACGCGGATAAAGAACTGATAAGAAAGTTTTCCTGACGGAGTGCGGCTTCGAGTTCGAGCGGAGATAATTGTTCGATCATGAGCCAGAGTTGTGCGATCTTTTCGGCGTCAAGGTGTTCGGCGCGCGCGGCGATTTCGATCGCTTCGGCAAGATCGGAGATGGTCGGCGCCGTTAGCAGGGTGCGCAGCGGTATTTCCAACTGGAGGCTATCGCGTACGCGCGACATGACCTGGGCCATCAGCAGCGAGTGCCCGCCCAACTCGAAGAAGTTGTCGTCAACACTTACCTGGTCCACTGCGAGCACTTCACACCAAATCTTTACCAACAACGTTTCAACGTTCGAGCGCGGAGCGATCAGCGACCTGGCCGGCGCAGATAAATCCGGATCAAGCGCAAGCAAAGCACGTCGATCGATCTTTCCGCTTGGGTTCAACGGCAGCGCATCCAGCGAAATAAATGCGACCGGGATCATGTAATCGGGCAGTTTTCGTTTCAGACACGCGCGCAGTTCGCCGGCGTTCGGCGGCTCGTGATTCGTCACGATGTAAGCAACCAGGCGCTCCTCACGCGCCAGCACTACTGCCTCCTGTAATCCTGGATGTTCCACCAGCACCGCTTCGATCTCTTCGAGCTCGATACGAAAACCGCGAATCTTGACTTGCTGGTCCACACGCCCGAGAAATTCGATCTGCCCATCGGATCGATAGCGAGCGAGGTCGCCGGTGCGATACAAACGCTCGCCCGGTCGCGTGGAAAACGGATCCGGTATGAGTTTTTCAGCCGTCAGTTCCGGCCGGTTGAGATAACCGCGCGTGAGACTCGCGCCGCCGATGTAGAGATCGCCCGGAGCTCCAATCGCAACCGGCTCGAGACGCGAATCGAGCAGATAGATCTGAACGTTGCATATCGGCTGCCCGATTGAAGGCGTGAGATCCAACTCTTCTGCAAAGGACACTGAGCCGGAAGTGGCGACAACGGTGCTTTCAGTTGGACCATAATTGTTCACCAGCACGAACGGCTTTGCTTGCGTCGGGTGACGATGCAGCTTGTCTCCACCGGTAAGCATCAGGCGCAGCGCGCACGTCTCCGGCCAATCCAACGTCAGGACACTCTCGGCGAGCGGGGTCGGCAGGAAACTGAGCGTGATCTGATTCGCAACGAGATAATCGCGCAGGAGTTCAGGCGAAGTTCGTGTCTCATCGTCAATCAGATGCAGGCTCGCGCCGGCCGTCAAATAAGGCCACAACTCCCATACTGAAGCGTCAAAGCTTACGCCCGCCAGTTGCGTTGCGACATCCAACGCCGTTACCGCAAACGTTTGCTGGTGCCACTTGACCAGATTCAGCAGCGCTGAGTGCGTGATCTGCACACCCTTCGGACGTCCGGTTGTGCCTGACGTATAAATGACGTAAGCGAGATTGGCGGCTACGACATCGGCGCCAATGTTAGATGCATCTTCAAGCTTGATGACGTCCCACGCTGCATCGAGACAAACTGTCGGCGTTTCGACATTTGATAACTCACGCGCCAAGCGTGCATCCGTGATCAGCACGACGGCGTCGGTATCAGCTACCATGAACGCGAGACGTTCGGCCGGATACGCGGGATCGATCGGAACGTAAGCGCCCCCCGCTTTCACGATTCCAAGAATTGCCGTAATCGACTCCGGTGAACGATCCAGGCAAACTGCCACTCTCGTTTCCGGACCTACGCCTCGCGTTTTCAGGTATCGCGCTAATTGATTAGCGCGACCGTTCAGTTCGCCATAGCTGATGCGGACATTCCCAAACACCAATGCCGTCACTTCAGGCGAACGTGCGGCTTGAATCTCAAATAGTTGATGGACCAGCAGGCTGTTATCGAAAGCGGCATACGTGTCGTTCCACTCCGACAGAACCTGGTATCGCTCTGTTTCAGTGAACAGAGGTAGATCCAAAATGCACTGCTCTGGTCGAGCTGCGATGCTTTCGAGCAGCGTCTGAAAGTTATGGGCCATGCGACTGATCATCGCCCCGTCGAAAAGATCTGCGTTATAGCGGAGATTGACGTCCAGTGACTTGGTCGACTCGAGGATCGTCATCATCAGGGGGAACGGAGCACCTCCCTGCCGCAAAAACAGGGTCTCCCATGATGTTTCATGTTGAGCTTCGAGCAACTGTAGTTTGTCCCAGGCAAAAGTCACCTGGAAGATGGGATTGTGCTGGTCGCGCGTGGGGTGTAGTTGTTCAACCAGGAGCGGAAACGGATAATCCTGGTGGGCCAAAGCGGACAAAACAGTCTGGCGCGCCTGCGCCAAAAATTCTTTAAAGCTCGGATTGCCGGAGAGGTCTGCGCGTACGGCTACGGGATTGACGAAGTACCCGGCTACATCACGGAACTCAGGACGGCTGCGACCGGCGGTCGGCACACCTACGACGAGCTCTTGCTGTCCTGTGTAGCGATTAAGCAGAACTTGAAACGCGGCAAGCAGGATCGTAAATGGAGTCGTAGCTTCCGCTCGAGCGAGAGCGCGGAGACGCTCGGTGAGGTTAGCATCCAACGGGAAGCGCTCTTCTTCACCGCGATCATTTTGCGCAACTGCATTTGACCGACGCGCCGGCAGATTAAGCACCGGCAATTCACCTGACATTTGCTGTAACCAGTAATGAGCATGTGCCGCCCCCTCAGCTGTGGCCATCATCTCGGCCTGCCAGCTCACAAAATCCGTGTACTCTGCCGCTGCGCCAACCCGGTCGCCACCGCTCCCGGTACTAACTGTGTCGTACAACTCGTGTAGCTCCGCGGCGAGCGCATCGAGTGACCAGAAGTCACACGCGACGTGGGCCAATGAAAGTAGCAAGACGTCCGTTTTGCTTTGCCTGAACAGATGTAATCGCGCCACTGGACCATGTTCGATTGAGAACGGAAGCTCACCCGCTTCAGTCAACCGCACGCGCAATTCCTCATCAGACCAGTTCGAAGCATCAACGACGACAAGCTCATTTGACTGGTGCGCATGTATCTTCTGTACCGGCTGGCCGTTAGTGACGTGATACGTAGTTCTCAGTGAGGCATGGCGATCGATCAAAGCCTGCCACGCAAGCTCCATGATTCGTGCATCAACGCCGGACGGTATGCGCGCAGCATACATCACGTTATAAGCGGGACTCTCCGGATCGAGATTCTGCACAAACCACAACGCTCGTTGCCCATACGAAAGCGGATGTTCATCATTCGCGCTTAGCGGCCTGTTAAGAATGCAAACCTCGTCAGTTTGCGCTTCGAGTCGCGCGAGCAGTTCTGCCTGCAAATCATCGATACTTTCATCGCCGAGAAATCTTGATGACGAAATCGAAAGGCGCAAGTCGGCTATAAGACTGTTGCTCACTTCGAGGGCCATCAGCGAGTCGAGTCCGAGCCGGCCAAGTGGTTGCCGGCAGTCGAGAGAAGCGATCTTCGCGTTTAGTCGCTGGGCCAACTGCTCGAGCAAATACTGCGAAAGCGCCGCTCGCCGCTCCGCCGGTTTCATTGCAAGCAGCGACGTGCGATCGAGACGATGTTCGCTAGCCTGTTCCTGATTGTCGGATATCCAACTCACCGCGACCGCTTCGAGCGTGTCTGACAAAAATGCCGCGCGCGTCGCATGACGCTGCACCTTGCCGCTTGAAGTCTTCGGAAGGGTTCCGGTCTTAATCAACACGACTCCGCGCGCGTGTAGTTCGTGTTCGGTGGCTATCGCCTGGCGAATCACGCCGAGCACTTCGTTAAGGTCGTACTGGTCCGCGTGCCGTTCGACTTCCTGAACGATGACCAACGACTCCGCGCCACTTTCGTCGACGGAGAACGCTGCGCCACAACCGGATCGCAGCGCGGGATGGCTACGCTCCGCAGTCAACTCGATGTCCTGTGGATAGTGGTTGCGGCCGCGGATAATGATCAGGTCTTTGAGTCTGCCGGTGACAAACAACTCGCCGTCCACGGTGAATCCCAGGTCACCGGTGCGCAGGTATTTTTCGTTTGCGCCCGGGAGAGTGGCTGCGAAGTCATCAGTCGTCGCCGTCCGCTTCCAGTAACCGTGCGCAACCGTTGGACCCGTCACCCAAATCTCGCCGATTTCACCAACCGCACATTGCTGTAACGTGTCTGCGTTAACGATTGCGATCTTCGTCTCGAGCATCGGACGACCACAGCCCACGAACGTTTGTGTGTCACTGGTTTCAGTCGTTGCTTCAACGACTCGATGTTGAGCGAGGGCGTCAGCGTCGACAGAATAGAACTGCGGAACATTACTCTGTGTTGTCGCGACGACTTTCAGAGTCGCCTCAGCAAGTCCGTACCCCGGACAGAAAGTACGACGGTTGAATCCGCACGATGCGAAAGTCTCACTAAAGCGATCGATGGTTTCTTTGCGCACCGGCTCCGCGCCGTTGACGGCTACTACCCAACTGCTCAGATCGAGAGCGGCACGTTGTTCAGGCGTGACTTTGCGAATGCACAGCTCGTAGGCGAAGTTCGGCGCGGCGCTGTGTGTGCCGTGGTAGCGCGTGATGGTCTGCAACCAGCGAACGGGTTGCTGGAGAAACGCAACCGGAGGCATCAGGACCGAGCGGCAACCCTTGTAAAGAGGCTGCAGGATTCCATAGATGAGGCCCATGTCATGGAAATGCGGCAGCCACGAGACCAGCACGCTCTCTTGCGTATGGCGCCAACCCTCGTCCATGTCAGCCGAGTTGTAAAGCAGGTTTCCATGACTGACCATCACGCCTTTCGGTTTCGACGTGGAGCCAGACGTATATTGCAGGTACGCGAGCGAATCCGCGTCTATGTCAGGCTGGCGCCAGTCGTTCGCCCGATCGCCGGCGAGATCGTCAGTGGCCAACCAGCGCAACGCGTTTCCGTCGGTTGCGCCGGTCAGGGCCATTTCACTTCTTGAAACTACAGTGTTGGTGGTTAGGATGAACTTTGCATCCGCATCCGCGACGACTGAGTGAATGCGTTCGAAGTTTCGATTGGATCGGGGAGGATAGATGGGAACAGCGACCATGCCCGCGTAAAGGCAGCCGAAGAACGCAGCAATATATTCCAAACCCGGCGGGTACATGAGCAGTACGCGGTCGCCGGCTTCGCCCTCGGACTGCAGCGACGCAGCGATGGCCCGCGCACGTTGGTCCAACTCGCCGTAAGTCAGAGTAGCGTCCTCATTCTCACCGTCGGGCAGAAAACGATAGATCTGCGTCTCCGGCTGATCGAGCGCTTTCTCACGCAGCAGATGAACGAAGCTGTCAGAATTGGAATACATTTTCTTAACCGCGTATTGTGCGGATGTTTAGCGGATATTCACGGATTCGCGCGCTTCGAGGTTGGCTTCAATCTCGCGTCGCGTGCGCCAGGCGGGTCGCAGTTCCTGTTTGCTGAAGAGCTCTAATTGATCGCCGGCATGGGGAGAACCTTTTTGTGACGCGTTGCCGTAAGTGAGCAGGACGCGCGCGCGCACAGGGTTCGAAAATTCGACGATCGAGACAAACGAATCGCCGAAGCCCGCCTGCAAATGCCCATCTTTTGTCTGGCCATACTCAACTACTCGAAAGATGCCGAGACCACCTGGACCACCGTTAGCAGGATTATCACTGTTGCCATAACGCAGCCGCGCCACCTGGCCCCACGCGATGTCGATCGTACCGAAGGCAGCTTTGACCTTGTTAGCGGCTGTCTCGAGTGCGGCTGCCGCCGCTTTCGGATCGGCCAACCCTTCCGGCGTCGTTATCGGTTTCTTTTCATCCCACGGTAAAGCAAAACCCTTTGCGGACGATCCAAGGAGCTTCATCTCTCGGGCCCAGAAGAGAAACAGCACAGCACCGCGGCTGCCTGCGTTAGCGCTTCGATCCCACTTCTCCAAAACGTTTGCGGCTTCCTTGCTCGTCTCACTTCCAAACTGCCGCGCCGCCGAAATCAAATCGTCAACCAGGCGGTCAGCCAATTCCATACGCGACGAGTGTTTGTCTTTGATCATTTGCTCGATCGTGATCGGACTTCCGCTCGAGATCATGCGGATGGAACGCTGGGAACGAAAATCCAGGAAGTGCGGCGACATGTACGACGGAAACTTCCGCGCGTCGAGCGCCTCCGGATAAGTCGTTGACCACGGTGGATCATTTGTATTCTGTAACCAGTTAGTGGAAGGATCGAGCAGACGCGGCAAATCTTTATAGTCGTGTTCGCTGGTCCATAAAGTAGCCGATGTGTTGCCGGGCACGATGCCCTGCCAGTAAGCAAAATCCCCTTTAGGCCGGCGTGGTACAAGTCCGTTAAATAGATAAAAGATGTGTCCCCGGCGATCGGCATAGATCACGTTGAACATCGGTATCTGTAGTCGTTTCAGCGCCGCTTCAAAGGTCTTGAAATTTGTCGCCCGGCTCATGTCCCACCATTCTTCCAACATACCGGGCCGATCCAGGCCGACTACTCTGACGGCCAGTGCCTTGCCGTTCTTCTCCGCTACCACCGGTCCATGAACAGACTGTTTGACAGCAATCGTATTTTCTTTGAACGTGCCGTCGTTCTGCTTGATCTTGATTACTTCCGAGCGGCTTTCAAACGCACGTAACTTTCCATCCCACTCATACCCGCCGTCCGCAAGGGTGAGCTCATAAAGATCCTGACCGTCGAGGGTGTTGACGGTGTGAGTCCAGCCCAGATCGTTATTGAAGGCGATCAAGAGAACCGGAAAACCTACGAGCGTTGCTCCATAAGCATCGACGACCGGGGTTTTGATTTGTGCTTCGTAGAAGAGATAGAGATCGGACCAGGGCAGATGCGGATTAGCGAGCAACATGGCCTTGCCGCTCATCGTGTGGGCCGGACCGATGGCCCATGCGTTCGATCCGTTCGACGGCCATTGTCGTGCTGCTCCGCTGACAACGCCCGGATTCGCCACAAAAGTAAAATGGATGACACGTTGCGCATGCGCGATCACGTCGACGGCAGTAACTGGCAGAACCACACGCACATCGTTACTGATGCGATCAGGATGCTCGGACGCGTACGCGTTGATACCGGCGGCAAAGGCGTCGAGATCTTTGCGGAAGCTCTCCGACTGTGCCTCATACCAACGCTGTGCGCGTCCGGGCACTCCCATCGTACGCACCCACTTGTCAGACTCGAAAAAACTCTCCCCCCAGTATTCGGAACCCTTTCCGCGCCCCTGTCCGTAGAGACGAAGAATGAGATCGCCGTGGCTGTGCATCTGCGCCTTACCAAAAGCGTAGAAGGCGGCGGAGTCACTCTTTGCAAAGATGTGCGGCACGCCCCACTTGTCCCACAGAATCTCGGTTGCCTGAGTGGACGCAACGACCTGCGCGCCACTGGACGCACGAAGAACGATTACCAGAACAATGATTAGTGCTTTTCTCATGATTGTGTTTTGAAGAATCGGTAAGCGGGTGGGCGGTGGATTTATTGCCAGGCGACGGATCTACTTCAGAAACTATATTGGAGGATACTGGCCCATTTCTCTCATGCGCTCACGCAGGCTCAAGGGTCTCATGTCGCTCCATGCTTCTTTGATGTATTCGAGACATGCGGCTTTAGTGCCGGTCTTGCCGGCATCACGCCACCCGAGTGGATTTTGCCGGTCAGCAGGCCAAATCGAATATTGTTCTTCGTGATTTACAACGGCCTTGTAGATCGTCGTATTTTCTGCTTCAGAGATGTTCGAGCTCATCTTGTCCCTCCGATGTTTGAATACTGATGCAAGAGGTCTAATGTGCGCGCGCTGCATGCGACAGCGATGCGCGATCTTCTCGCGGAACCTTGCTCACCAGGCTTCTGTTCACTACCACGTGGCCCTGGAAACCGATGGCCTTCAAAAGTATTCTGACTCGCTTCGTATCCGGCAGCTCGCGTTCAAAAATACCGCGCAGCTTCTGGAACCGGCCCTCTGTTATCACTACCTCGTCACCGGCTTTGAGATCCTGCATCGTTTTTACAAACCCGTCGTTCCCGATTCTCGATCGGACCAGGGTTACGATCTCTTCATCCAAAGGTACCGGTTGGCCATTGAAACAAACCAGGCTATGGACCCCGCGGGTAAATTTGATGCGGTGGTACCATTGGTTGAATCGAAAACGAGTGAAGATGTAAGTGGGAAACAAGGGCTTAACAATACGACTCGGCTGGCCAGTGAATTCGTTGTACTTGTTGACGTACAGTTTAGGACTCAGAGTCTCGAGTCCCAGCGACTGTAAGTTACCGTTTGTACGCTCTTCCTGGTACGGATGAGTGTGAATAGCATACCAATTCAGCGTGTCTTCGGTTGTCATGATGTTTTACTTCTGACTTCGAGTTACTGTCTGCGGGGGAATTCAAGGCAAAGCTGCCGCACTTTGAACCGCTAATTCCGGGGCGATTCAGAATTCAACTAGTCCAACCGTTTACGCCGAGAGTGACTGCCCTTTAAATAGTTAGCAGAAACTCTCAAAAACTTTGCGTAAACCCCTGCTGCGTTCGGATTCAACTCCTCACGCTCTTACCTGAGTCAATATCTTGTGAATGTCTTTTTTCTTATCCTGGTTGACTTTGTAAATGATTCGCGAGTCAGGTTCCCCATGTTCAACAATCAGCCCTTCCGAGATAAGCCGGGCCACTGCTTCGGAAACATTTCTCGTTTCAAATTTGATCTTCTGGCCCAGCAACCACCATTCGACAAGTCCATCAAAGGTATCGCCGGCGTCAGGATTGTCAGAGAGATAAGCAAGAATGTAATAGCCAACGTCTCTCTGTTCCTTCTGATCGCGCATCATGTTCATTTCAACCCTGCTTATGCATTTCCCGTGCAATAGATTTAATAGGGGCTTTTGTAAATACAGCGGTTTCCAAAACGGGTATTTCTGCCCGTGAAACTTGCGCCGCATCGACTAAGTCTCTTGTGTTTCATCTACTTACTCCTCGGGCAAATTTGCCATGATCCATACCGCGGATTGCCCGCTTTCATAGTGCCGCTCACTGCGCTTCACTAACCTTAAACTGCTGCACATCGATCTTGTGTTTGCGCACCAGTTGCCAAAATGTGCGCCGCTCTTTTTGAGCTGCCTCCGCGGCCCGCGAGATGTTTCCCTTGTAGGCAATCAGAAGATTGCGGATGTAGTTCGTTTCAAACTGAGAGATCACGTTCGCTTTCATTTCCTGAAATGAAAGCCCGGTTGCACTGTTACTCTCACCCGGCATCACTATGTGACTCTCTTGAATAATCTTCTCCGAGCAAAGCACAACCACTCGCTCAATCAGGTGCTCCAGCTCACGAACATTGCCGGGCCAGCTATAGAGCATCAGCTTGTGCTCTGCCTCGGGCGAGAATGATCTCGCCGGACTCTTGAGCGCGGCCGCATACTTACCCAAAAAATGACGAGCGAGCACCAGTACGTCTCCCGAACGCTCTCGCAACGGTGGGAGAACGATCGGAACGACATTCAATCGATAGTAGAGGTCGCGGCGAAGAGTTCCAGCGGCAATAGCGTCCTGCAGATTGGAATTCGACGCAGCAACTATCCGGACATCGCCTTTGCACACCTTCGTGCTTCCTAGCGGGCGGTATTCTTTCTCCTGAAGAAAGCGGAGCAGTTTGACCTGGGCCATCAATGGCAGGCAATCAACTTCATCTAAAAAGAGCGTCCCGTTCTCAGCCTCCTGGATCAAACCGGCACGAGAACCGGCGGCGCCAGTGAAAGCTCCGCGCTCGTGACCGAACAATTCGTTCTCGAGCAACTCCGTTGGGATCGCGCCGCAGTTAACCGCAACGAATGGTTTGCCGGCTCTCGGACTGAGATAGTGAATCGCACGTCCCACCATCTCTTTGCCGGTGCCGGTTTCGCCGGAAATGAGTACCGAAATCTCGGATCTCGCGACTATGGGAATCTTGTTGATTTCGGCGACGAAAGACTCACTCGTGCCGAGGAGCTGTTGTAGTCCGAGTTTTTCTGTCAGAGCCTGTCGCGTCTTTTGTTCCTGGCGAACCTGATTGAGAAGGCGGCGAATTCGCACGAGCACTTCCGAATCTCGCAGCGGTGGAATAATGAAGTCAGCGATTCCGGGCCTTACTAATTCGCTCAGCTCTTTCTGGTTGGCTTCTACAACCACCACGACGAAAGCAGAGGAGGCTTCCGGTCCAACCATTTGAAAAAGCGAATCCAAGCTACTCAGCGGAACGCCGCTAAGAACCACCAGAATCAGTAACGGCTTTTGTCGCCGGATAATTTGCGATAGTTCGTCATCGCCGGCGGCAGGAAAACTGTCGCACTTGTGGCAGGCGAGTTCGAAATCCGGATTGGGGCACGACTCTATGATTCGTCGCAGGGATTGTCCTAGATGCCCTTCCTCGAATTCCAGTAGTAATACTTCTTTTTGATCCATGGCTTTGATCGCAACTGACGTTTGAGCGTTGACTAAGCGATTGCGAGTGCTGCGCAGATTACAGAAAGGTAGGGCTATGAGTCTTTAACTCGTTCCTAAATAATTGCTAATGGTTTGTTAAGGAGAGAATTACTCGGGAAAGACGACCTGTCGCAAAATTCACTCAGGGAAACCGACGCGTCGCAACATGTTTTTAAATCGCGGGTCGTGGCGCAGGTTCTTGAGCTCGGGGCTAACTTTCAGCCAAACCAACCAGTCGTTGCGTTCTTCGTAAAGCTGTTCCAGTAACTCGAACGCCTTGTCGTGCCTTCCAAGCGCAAGATGGATTACCAGCATGCTGTATGGCGAGACATATTTTCGGAGTGAGATATCGTGGAGAATGTTCAGGAGAGTTTCGGCTTCATCACGCTGGCCGGCCAGGGCGTGGGCATAACCCATGAACCCCAACGCCAGATACGCCTCGTCATCGAGTTTGTAGATCTTTTGAAACTCAGCGATAGCCTGTTCAAGGCGATTTTGTCGAGTGTAGATGCAAGCCAGCAAAAACATGGTCGGCATGTAATGGGGCTCCAATTCCATCGTCTTCGCCAGGTGATTGATAGCCCTGTCGTATTCGCCCCGCAGGTAATAAGTGGTAGCCAGGTTCATATTGACTTGTAGTGAGAAAGGATCGAGTTCGAGAGCAGTCTCGTAATGTCGAATCGCTTCCTCAAAACGACCCATAAAAGTCAGATATGATCCGTATCGCTGGTGTGCAGTGAGAAGATCGGGAGCCAGCTCGAGCGCTTTTCTAAACTCTTTTTCAGCGCGAACCCAGTCGTGATCGAAGTACACGTAGATGAGCGCCAGGGATGAGTGGGCGTCCGCCAGGTTCTCGTCGATTTCCACGGCCTTTAGCGCGGCTTCCCTTGCTTTCGGCAACACTTCGAGTGGCGGAAAGTGAACATTCGACAGCCTGAAGTACGCATCGGCCAGGCCGCAGTAAGCCAGTGCGTAGTTGGAGTCGATAGCGATTGCCTGTCTGAAAGCCTCGATTGCTTTCAAAACCCATTCCTTGTTGTACCTGTTCCAGAAATACCGGCCTCTGAGGTAAAGATTGAAAGCCTCGGTATTTTCGGTTTCCTTCTTCGCGAGATGGATCTCTTCCTGAGGAGTCAGCTTAAATCTCAAACTCTCCGTGATCGCTTTTGCAATTTCATCCTGAATCTCCAGGAGATCTGAAAGAGTGCGATTGTATTGTTCACCCCAAAGCTGCGATCCGTCGGAGACTTTGACCAACTCACTCCTGATAATAAGTTTCTCCTCCAGCCGTATGACGCGAATCATCATTACGGCCCTGACATTGAGCTGAACTCCAACCGTTTGCGGATCAATGTCTTTACCCTTGAAACGAAACACCGTGCTGCACGCGAGCACGCGGAGCTGACGAATGCGCGATAACGTGTTGATAATGCTCTCGGTAATACCGTCGGACAGATACTCGACATTCGGATCCTTGCCGGGACTTTGCATCGGCAACACCGCGAGCGAGTCGATCGGCTCCTCTTTCAAGACTATCGAACGGGGACCTAAACGTACATCTTCGTTGGCGGTGGGTCTGTCAGGTATCTCTGTCACTTCGGCTAGAAACCGGTATCCTCGCCGGGGCACGGTTTCGATAAATTGTCGTTTATCCTGATCGACCCCCAGCGCTTTTCTCAACAGCGACATGCTGACCGTTATGTTGTTCTCTTCAACAATCGCGTCCCGCCAGATCTCTTTCATCAACTCTTCTTTCACGACGAGTTGACCCCGCCTTTGTACGAGCAGGAGAAGAAGGTCGAGAATTTTGGGTTTTAGTGGAACTGATTGGCCCTGGTACAGAAGGCGTCCCTGGGCTGCCTCGAGACGGAAACCATCGAATTCATAAATCTTTGAGTCACCGTTCTGCATAGAACAAGGCGAACCCGAACGATTCGGTGCTGCAAGATTCAGTTTGTTCTGGGCACTACTTCTGGAACTCTCATGGCATGTTGAGCTCGGGAGGAGTCCTCAACAGCTACGTTGTAAACCGCTGGTTGAGTAGATCAAGGAGCGGTTTCGTTCGGAAGTATTAAATCCGGCGTGATAATACCGAGGAAGGTTCCGTGGAAGCAATAGAAACGAGGACAATTGGGTCAGTCACCTAATTTTTAGTAATGACCGTTATTCTCGGGCGCCGGGTCATGGTTTAGCCCGAGCACGTTGCGGCAGTATTCGACCCATTCGGGCGTCACGTCGCTGAAGATAATGTTCTCGTCGATGAAAATGCCGTCAGTGACCGTGAAATTCCGCTGCACATAGACGTAATCTACGTCAGTCAACTCTCTCGCGTCTTCGACTATCTCGCCATCGACCTCGCGCCTGATCTTTTTCGCGTTCTCAGGTTTTTCAGTCCAGCCAGAAAACTCACGAAGACGACCCAATGGGAATGCTTTGCAGTACTTTCCAAGGAGTGTCATAGATTCTCACAGCCTTTTCATAGGGGTTTAATCACCGAAGATGATGCCGTCGCCGAAGATGATCCCATCACCGAAGATAATGCCGTCGCCAAAGATAATGCCGTCACCGAAGATGATCCCATCACCGAAGATGATGCCGTCGCCAAAGATGATGCCGTCGCCAAAGATGATGCCGTTGGCGATCGTGAAGGACTCATGGATGGTTAAGTTGTTCGCGTTAAGACTGCCGCTGCCGATCAGAATGCCGTCGCCTTTTAACTGGCCGTTCCCAATAGTGGCGCCGTTCGATAGTGTCTCGCCAGTGGAAAGCAGGATGCTTCCCGGCAACAGTATTCCATCATTGTTTGCTGTAGTTGACGGAACGCTGGCGCTTCCCCGCAGCAGTGAATCAGAAGACATTGAGCCGTCTAATGTTAGCGACTCGCTCGAGATGCTCACCGCATCCGACATCAACGTGTCGTCTGAAACTACGAGGCTATCAGCTAAAAAGTTATTGTTGCTCCAGAGAGCGCCTGCATCGAGGATTTGTTGACCGCCGGCGGCCAGGTAGCCTCTATTGACAATTAATCCGTCCTCGAGCAGGAATCCATCACCCAGTAATTCGCCACTGCAATACGGTCCTTGAAACCGAGTGATCAAAGCTGTTCCCGACATGACATTGAATTTGCGGAGAATGCTGGCGCTCCACGCAAAAGTGCTGCCGGAGAAGGACGACGAAGCTGTGACCGGGCCAGTCAGCAATGGCGAGCCAATCTGAACCGGAGACGAAAGATCCTGGCGCACCAGTTCCGTCAATCTCAAAGCGCCTTCTATGTTTAATTGCCCCGCTCCCTGTTCCAGAACTCCAAACCCATCAAACTTCTGGGCTGTGTATTCCAGGAAAGCCTTAATCATGTTTGGCGTCAGCTTCGGATTGACCTGCAGCATCAACGCAGCAGCACCAGCGGCGATTGGCGCCGCAACGGAAGTACCGCTCATTCGCATCATTCGCTGTGACGCGACCGTGGCGGAGTCTGATTCGTTAAGAGTTGGATTTGTTGTCACCAGCAGATTGTCGTGGGCCTGGGCAAAGACCAGCTTGTTGCCGGGAGCTACGAGGTCGGGTTTCAGTAAATTATCGTGATGAGAAACGCCGTTTGAATCGACCCAATAACTGCGCGTCGGACCGCGTGAGCTGTAAGTGGCCACGCCATCGTCGCTGCGCCCGTCAGTTTGAAACGTATTTGACGCTCCGATCGTGATGGCCGAGGGCTCATTACCGGGCGAATGAATAGAGCCGTAGATCTTTTGGCCGTCGGCATCTTTTCCATCATTACCGGCAGCCGCAAAAACCGCGATCCCCGAATTCACCAAACCACGGACGGCGTGACAGAGCACGTCGTACTTGTAAGATTCGACCGCGCGAGTTCCCAAACTCATGTTGACGACGCGGATGTTGTACTGGCGAGCGTGATCTGCCACCCAATCGAGTCCGGCGAGGACATTTTCGACGGTCCCTTCACCACTGCTGTTCAGGACTCGAACATTCAGCAACGAAGCTCCGGACGCGATTCCTTTATAAGAAGCGCCGGCACCGGTGCCACCGGCGGCCGCGGCGGCCACGAAAGTACCGTGACCATAAGGATCGTCAATGCGGTTTTCTCCGGTAAGATCGACACTGGCGATGACTCTGGATGCCCCACCCACCGCCGCGAATTGAGCGTGATTTACATCGATTCCCGAATCTAAAATGGCAATACCAATCCCGGAGCCGTTAATTGAGCCGTATCCGGCAGATGTTGCCGCAGCCTGGGCTGCATCTGTTCCGGTTGTGGTTGAAACATGTCCCGAAGAGCGGACCACCTCATTCGACGAAACGTGCGCGACCTCGGGAAAAGAAGCCAGGTCAGTAACAAGTTTGAAGGGTAGACTCAGCGAGAAACTCGCCAGTCTTTCCATCTCTTTGCGTTTATGAATGCCATTTTGGTTGAGAAAAGCATTGAGGCTGCCGCTTCGTGGGCCACTAAGCGTGACCAGCACCGTCACTATTTCTTCAGGCTGATGACTGGCCGCTTTGAGCATTGGCGAAAGATTGTCTGCTTTTCGCGCACCCTTAGGTTTATCTGGATGTGCGGCTTGGGCTGCGGTTAAAAGATTAAGGTAGTTAGGAGTGGTGAGTAGGACGGCTATGAGAAGTACGCCGAACAAGGAACGTAGGGTATTTTTGGTTTCTGTCAACATTGTGGGGACTCCGTATTGAAGCCGGGGTGCTGCACGGAAATGCTTGTGCTAGCGCGACGGGAAATTTGACGGGCGGGAATATAGGCGAGGGCCGGGAGGAAGATCTTTAACCTATTGCTAATTGTCGGCTAACTATTTATAAACGCGGATCGGTGGACCAATTCGGGCGGGAAGTTTTGGTTTATTTACCTTGGCCCGTTCACAGCTCAAAGGAGACCCACAAAATGGCTATAAGAGGTAAGAAACTTTCAGCATTGATCCTCTGCTCATTCGCTGTCGTTAGTGTTGTGTTTGCGCTTT
>Ga0126311_10000549_pt1 | contig 17569 bp, 18 predicted proteins | sample Plot61_FD_92539 | JGI IMG/M metagenome (GOLD analysis project Ga0126311, IMG submission 92539) | Serpentine soil microbial communities from UC McLaughlin Reserve, CA, USA - Plot61 | ecosystem: Environmental > Terrestrial > Soil > Grasslands | place: USA: UC McLaughlin Reserve, Lake County... | reverse complement strand
GTCCGCAGGCACGCGCAGCAGCCGCTGCAATGTGACGACGGCGGGACCGCGCGACCCGAGCCGCAGCTTGGGGCTCGCGGTCGTGCTGGCCTTGGTAGCGGGCGGCGTGGGGTCCGCCGCGGCGGGGGCGGCGAGCGGGACGCCGAGCACGAGGGTCAGGCTGGCGACGGTGAGCAGACGGCGGATCCTGATGCGGGCGCGCGGACGCCGGTGACGCCCGGGCTGTACGGGGGAGGCCGAGAAGGCAGGCAGGGGGGCAGAGACGGACACGGGAAACCTCTCCGACGCCTCCGAGGTGAGCTGTCGGGTTCGGGCAGGAGAGCCCGGTCGCGAGGCGACTTCACCCCAAGGGAGCGCGCGGCTCCCGTCGTGCGGTGGTTCCCCCGGTTCCGCCCTGCTGCAGTGTCGTAGGTACCGCTGGGGCGTCGGACGGAACTCGGCGGGGACGTCTGCGGCGGTCCGCGTGTCGGCGGAGTAGCAGGAGTCTGACCGACGGCCGACGATCTTGGCAATGGTCAGGCGTCGACTCGTCGCCCCGCGCAACCGTTGCAGACCGCGTAGTGCCGGCTCTTGCCGGACGTCCCGATCCTGCCGAACCGGACAGGTACTAGGACCAAGGTCGTATTCACGCTGACTCCTGCGACGCCGACACGAGGAGCACACCGCCGGATCGGCTGGCGGGCGTCCCGAAGGGCAAGCCCATGCGATCGACCCTCCTGCGTGCCGCGCTCGCGGCCGTGACCCTCGCCGTCCCCACCGTCGCGGTCCCCACGCTGGCCGCCGCCCCGGCGCACGCGGCCGCCTCGACCGGCTGTGAGGGCGGTGGGTTCGCCGTCACGACGCCGGACGGCAGGACGGCGTCCGGACGCACCACGGTGAAGCTGTCGACGTCCAGCCTGACCGCCGACAGCCTGGTGCGGCTCCGCGGACGCTACGTCGAGCTGGACGTCGCCCCGGTCACCGGCAACGTCTACCGGTACGTCTACACCGGAGCCGCCAACCCGCTGTCGATGACGCCCGGCGTCCGGACGCCCGTGTGGGAGAGCAAGACCCTGGACCTCGGCCCCGTGCTGCGCTCGGACCTCGAGGTGCGGGTCGACGGTCCCGACCTGGTGCTGCTCTCGCGTGGGCGGACCGCAAAGGTGAAGGTCCAGGCGAAGGACTGCGCGACCGGCGGGATCTTCCAGCAGGAGGCCGAGGCGGCAACGGCCGTGACCGCCACGCACATCCTCGCGGCAGGAATGTACTACTACGTCAACCCGTACACCGGGAAGGTCAACTTCGGGAACGGGACCGCCTTCCGCGGCAAGGACTCGCCGCAGGTCGCGACTCGCCAGAGCCAGACCGACAGCACCACGGTGTGGCGGATCGAGCCCGGTGGGCGGATGGGCCAGGTGCTGGGGGAGGACGCGGTGGAGCTGGGTGCCGGACCCACCGCGTGCGTCACCGACTGCCAGGCGCAGAACCGGATCCGCGGCTCCCTCCCGGTCACGGACCCCGCCTACTCCTCCTGACGCATCGACCCGAACCGGGGGCAGAAGGGCGTTCCGCCGCCGCGACAGCCGGCTCCAGGACGACTTCTGCCCCCGCCCCTGCTGCTGCCGAGCGGCGATGCTGCCACGATCTTGAGGTGCGCATCGAACCGAAGACCATCGGCTCCGAGCTGGACCTGCTGCGGCAGTACCTCGACTACCAGCGCGAGACGGTGCTGCTGAAGACCGAAGGCCTCAGCCGCGAGCAGCTGGCGCAGCCCCTGGCGCCCTCGTCGCTGACCCTGGCCGGGCTGCTGTACCACCTCGCCCTCGTGGAGGAGGTCTGGCTGGAGGTCCGCTTCGCCGGGATGCCCGAGCGGCCGCCGTGGGCCGGCGTGGACTGGGACGCCGACCCGGACTGGGAGTTCCGTACCGCCGCCGACCTGGCGCCGCACCAGCTGCGGCGCCGCTACCGGGAGGCCTGTCACCGCAGCCGCGGCGTGGTGGCGCGCGCCAGCGGCCTCGACCAGCTCTCTGTGCACACGACGCGCGGCGGCGAGCGGTTCACCCTGCGCTGGGCTCTGCTGCACCTGATGGAGGAGACCTCGCGGCACGCGGGGCACGCCGACCTGCTCCGCGAGGCCATCGATGGCACCGTCGGAGACTGAGCCGTTCACAGCGATCGCGAACTGGTGCACCGCCCCGGCACGCGGTACACCGGCACGATGACCGACGACGCGGCCGCCGAGCCGTTCCAGGCCACGATCGCCGCCTGGCTCCCCGTGCCGGACGGGCCGCGGGCGCTCGCCTACTACCAGGCTGCCTTCGGTGCCGTCGAGCGGTACACGCTCACCGACGACAACGGCCGGGTGGTCGTCGCCCGGCTGACGGTGGGCGGCGCGGAGCTGTGGCTCGGCGAGGACTCCGAGCCTGAGCCGCGGGCAGGGGGCCGGCGGGTCCGGTTGGTCCTCACCGTGGAGCACCCGGACCGGATCTTCGCCCAGGCCGTCGCCGCCGGAGGCACCGAGGTCTTCCCGGTCGGGGAGGACCACGGCTGGCGGGTCGGACGCCTCGTCGACCCCTTCGGCCACCACTGGGAGGTCGGCCGTCCGTTGCCGGCGCAGGACGGATGAGCAGCGGGCGGTGTCAGCCTTCCACGCCGGTGTCCGCGTGGGCCGCGCCGACCGGCTTGGACTCCGGCGAGCCGCGCTGGCGCAGGTAGATGGACAGTGCCGTCATGCTCGCCACCGCGAGGAACTCCGACTGCCAGTTCTGCATCGTCCGGTTCCAGAAGTCGGCGGTGGCCAGGTAGCCGGTCAGCGACACGGGCTGCTCGAGCTGGCGCAGCTGCTCCTCGTTGTACGCGCTGCTCCCGGCGATCCACTGAGCGGTCCAGGAGCCGAGGAAGAGCGCGCCCATCACCAGGCCCAGCGAGTTGGAGTAGACGCTGAGCCGCCAGCCCCGGACCTTGGCCCACGCGGGGGAGTCACGCTTGGCGTGCTCGCCGACCCGCTGGTCCTCGTCGGACTCGGTGCCGACCTCGTCGAGCTCCTTGGACTCCGGCGAGCCGCGCTGGACGAGCCAGACCGTCAGGACGATGAAGAGCAGGAACTGCAGATACTCCGACTGCCAGTTCTCCGCCACATCCACCGCGAAGTCCGAGGTGCCCAGGTAGGCCAGGAGGGAGATCTGGTCGGCGCCGTCCGCCACCGCCTGGCTGTTGTACTGAGCAACCCCACTAAGCGCCTGGCCGACGAGCGCCAGCAGGCACAGGACGCCGAAGACCAAGGTGAGGCTGTTGTCGCGGAGGGCTCGCTTCATGATCGCCTCACCGATGCAGCAGGCCGATGGCGACGACGTAGCCCAGCCCGCAGATCACGAGCACCAGGCAACCGGTGAAGACGTTTCGCATCTCAGCCACCTCCCAGCCGACACTGCGCGGGTTGGTCCTCACGCAGGGTGCACCCGGCCGCCAGCACCCGCCAGCGACCGTCGACCTCGGTCAGAAACACCGTCGCCGGGCCCATCGGCACCATTGCCGAGCTGCCCCAGACCTCGGCGGGGCCACGCTGCGAGGGCTTCCCGAGGTCGAGCGAGGCAGCGGCCACCGGGCACGGTGCCGACTCCTGCTGCTCCAGCTGCTGCGCCGTCTGCGGGGCCAGCAGGGCGCACAGCGCGGCGACGTCGCGCGTCGAAGAAGCCTGCACGGCAGCCTCCGCCGTCCGAACCGCCTCCTCGGAGGACGCCGAACCGGAGCAGGCGGTGCTCAGCGTCAGGAAGCACACAGCGGCCAGGGCGGTCCGAGCCCGCTGCCGGGCGCTTGTCGGCATCGGTGCGCGCCTCCTCCTCGGTGGTGTGTCGGCACGGTACCGAGGGCCGAAGGCGGTCACACGTCCACGGGCGGCGCGTCAGACCGGAATCTCGAGCCCGAGCGCCTGCAGCGCGGTCAGCACCGCCAGCAGCAGGCAGACCCCGCCACCGATCCGACGGATCGTCGACAGCCGAACCTTGGTCAGCAGCACCCGGCCGACGGCGGCGCCGAGGGCGGACACGAGCAGCAGCCCGACCCAGGCGCCCACGAAGACCGACACCGGGTCCTTGGTGCGGACCACCAGCCCGGCGGTCAGCAGCTGCGACAGGTCGCCCCACTCGGCGACGAACAGCACCAGGAAGCTCGCCCCGACGGCGCGGAGCCCGGTGGTTGCGTTGCCGGCGACCTTGCCGGCGAACTCCTCCTCGGTCTCGGCCTCCTCCTCGTCGGCGCGCGAGGCGCCGCGCAGCAGCACGAAGCCACCGATGGCGAACAGCGTGGCCGCCACCACCTCGACCGGACGGCGGGGCAGCTGGGCGATCAGGCCGCCGGCGGTCACGGCCACGAGTGTCTGGACGAGGAATGCCAGGCCGACGCCGACCCACACGGCCAGCGGGCGGTAGCGCGTGGCGAGCACCAGCGTTGCCACGAAGGTCTTGTCTGGGAGCTCGACGGGGACGATGAGCAGCAGCGCAGTGAGCGCGACGGCGGGGTCCATGGGTTCCTGTCCCGGCACGACCGGACCGCGGCGGACCCGGCACCGCGCCGTCGGTGTGAGCGGCCACCTGGGCCGGTCGGACGGTGGTGCCGAAGGTCTCGCCCACCTGCTGGCAGGTCTGCCGACCGGGCCCGGAGGCCAGCATGTCGACCGGCAGTTGCGGGGCTACTCCCCTTCGAACGGACCGAGCATATCGGACGCCGCAGCCCCCGCCCGCGCCAGCACGACCTTCAGCGGCAGCCCCAGGGCTCCCGCCGCGGCCGCCACGTCGTCGTGCTCCGGCATCGCGTTGACCACCCTGCCCTCGACCAAGGCGAGCTTCACCCGCACCTGCCGCCCACCGACGTCGACCGACCTCTCCGTGCGCGTGAGCGCGGTCTTCACGACCGCGTGCACGCGCAGGCCGATAGCGGTCGTCTCGGTGAGCACGATCCGTTCCAGGTCGGCGCGCAGGCCCGGCGGCGCGCCGGGGCCCGTGGGGACGAGCACCGAGAGGGTGTGCGCGGGACGTCCCTTCTTCATCAGGATCGGCGTCAGCCAGGCGTCCGACGCGCCGGCGTCGAGCAGGCGCTTCAGCACGTGCGGCCAGACTCGGGGATCCAGGTCGTCGACGTTGGACTCGAGGACCAGAGCCGGCTCGGGTCCGTTCACCGGCGCCAGGGACCGGCCGAGCACCGCGCGCAGCGCGCCCAGCCGGTCCGGGAGGACCCTGCTGCCCGCGCCGACGCCCACCGCCTCCACCGTCGTGGGCGGCATCGGGCCGTACGCCGAGGCCAGCTCGGTCAGCAGGGCCGCGCCGGTCGGAGTGCAGAGCTCGACGTCGACCGGACCACCGTGAGCGGGTGCCCCGGCGCCGGCGAGCAGGTGCAGGACGGCGGGGCCCGGCACCGGGATCTCGCCGTGGGCCGACCTGGCGGTGCCGCCGCCCAGAGCGATCGGCCCGACGTGCACCGTGGCCGCGAGCCACGCCACGCCGGCGCAGACCCCCACCACGTCGGCCACCGCGTCGTGTGCGCCGACCTCGTGGAAGTGCACGGCATCCGGGGGGACTCCGTGGACCGCGCCCTCGGCGACGGCGAGGCGCTCGAACACCCCGTGCGCCGTCCGGGCGACCGCCGGTTCGAGCGAGGCGGCGTCGAGGAGGGCGCGGACGTCGACCCAGGTGCGGTGCGCCGTGTCGCGGGCGTCCGGCGTGACGTGCGCCCTCGCGACGCGGAAGCCGTGCCGCCGCTCGTGCTCGAACGTGATGTCGACCGGCGCGACGGCGCGGGCCGCGCCCGCCATGACGTCCGGTGGGACGCCGAGGTCGAACAGCGCGCCCAGCAGCATGTCCCCGCTCGCACCGCTGGAGGCGTCGACCCACAGCAGCCGCTCGGTCACCGCGGCGCCGCCCGCCGGGCGATCCGCGCCGCGTGCACACCCGCCCCGTAACCATTGTCGACGTTGACGACGACCACGCCGGGCGCGCAAGAGTTCAGCATCGCCATCAACGCGGCCGTGCCGCCCGCGCCGGTGCCGTATCCGGTGCTCGTCGGCACCGCGACGAGCGGCACTCCGGTCAGTCCCCCCACGACACTGGGTAGGGCACCCTCCATGCCGGCCACGACCACGAGCGCGTCGGCGTCGTCCAGTCGGTCGCGCACGGCGAGCAGCCGGTGGATGCCGGCGACGCCGACGTCGTCGAGCCGCTCACAGGCAGCGCCGTGCACCCGCGCGGTGATGGCTGCCTCCGCGGCGACCGGGCCGTCGGACGTCCCTGCCGCGACGACGAGCACCCGTCCGCGCGATGGCGGCAGCGGGCCGAGGACCGCGGTGCGCGCGGCGTCGTCCACGACCGCCGCCGGAAGCTCGGCGCGTACGGCGGTCCGTGCGGCGTCGTCCAGCCGGGTGGCCAGGACGGCCCGGTCGGGATGACGTCGGCTCAGCTCGGTCAGCGCGCCGACCACCTGCTCCGGCGTCTTGCCCTGCCCGTAGACCGTCTCGGGGTCGCCGGTGCGCCGGGCGCGGTCGGTGTCGAGGCGCGCGTAGCCGAGGTCGACGTAGCCGGTCTCGGCGGGCTGCGGGGTCTGGGCGGGCACGGGGGGAGGCTACCCGTGCCGCCGGACGCCGACCGGAGGCCGTGGTCACCGGGCGCGATCCCGGCACTCCCGACGTCCGGCGTGCCGGGATCGGGTCCGCTCACGCGGTGGCCCGCCGACGGGACGCTGACCGGAGGGGCCTCGGGCGCGGCGTAGGCTCCCGAGCGTGCCAGACGTCGACTCCGCTGCGGGCTTCGGCTTTCTGGGGCCGTCCGGCACCTTCGCCGAGGCCGCCCTGCGGCAGGCGCTGTCGGCCCTGGGCCGGCCCGACGTCACCACGGTGCCCCAGCCGAGCGTGGACGCCGCGCTGGCCGCGGTCCGCGCGGGGGAGATCGAGGCCGCCGTCGTGCCGATCGAGAACTCGGTCGAGGGCGGCGTCCCGGCGACCCTCGACGCGCTCGCGAGCGGCTCGCCGCTGCGGGTGCTGCGCGAGGAGCTCGTCCCGGTGACGTTCGTCCTGTGCGCAGGGCCGGGCACCGCCCTCGCCGACGTCCGCCGGATCGGCTCGCACCCGCACGCCTGGGCGCAGTGCCGAGGCTCGATGGCGGCCATCGCACCCGGAGCCGGCTACGTCCCGGCACTGTCGACCGCGGCCGCCGCGGAGTCGATCGCCGCCGGCTCCGCGCCCTTCGACGCGGCGCTGTGCTCGCCGCTCGCGGCCGAGTCCTTCGGGCTGGAGGTGCTGGCGAGCGGCGTCGAGGACGTCCGAGGGGCGATGACGCGGTTCGTCCTGGTGTCACGTCCCGGTCCGGTGCCGTCCCCGAGCGGGTCGGACAAGACGAGCGTCGTGGTGTTCCAGGGCGACGACCACCCCGGCGGGCTGCTGGAGCTGCTCGAGCAGTTCGCGACCCGCGGCATCAACCTCACCCGGATCGAGTCGCGGCCGACGGGTGACGCACTCGGTCGGTACTGCTTCTCGATCGACTGCGAGGGACACATCGGCGAGGCGCGGGTGGGGGAGGCGCTGATGGGACTGCACCGCACGTGCACCCAGGTGCGCTTCCTCGGCTCCTACCCTCGCGCGGACGGCGCGGCGGTCAAGGTCGCGGCCGGGACGACGGACGCCGCCTTCGCCCGGGCCGGGTTGTGGCTGGACGCCCTGCGCCAAGGCGAGGACTGACCGCAGGCCCTCAAAGCGTGTCCTCCAGGCCTCATCAGTCCAGTTCCAGCGTCGTCCGGGATGCGCGGCTGCTGAGAGCGTCCAGGTCGTCGGCGTAGTCGTCGCCGAAACGGTCTAGGTCCGCGATGGCACGCCGCCGGCGTAGCTCATGGCGCAGCGCCCGCATGACGATGTCATCCCGGCTGGGAGCCTCCCCACTGCGAACCAAGCGGTCCAACAACTCCACCAGGTCGTCCGGGAGCCGAACGGCGATCTGCGTGGTCATCCGACAATGGTGGCACTTTGGAGGCACCAGTCAGGACGCCGGCATCTGGACCTGCAGCGCGCCAGGGTCGACCCGCACCCGCATGGCCCGCACCAGTCCCACCGTGTCGCCGTCCAGCTGCGCCTGCTGCGGCCGGTCGGTGTGCACCTCGATCTGCCGGCACCGGAAGTGCTCCACCCGGGCGTGACCGCCCTTGGTGAGTACCCGCGCCGCCACGACCGCCCAACCCAGGACTCCCTTGGGTGACATCGCCACCGCATTCAGCCAGCCGTCGTCCACCTCGGCCTCGGGCATCAGCACGATGCCGCCGGTGAGCGTCCCGCTGTTGCCGACCAGCACGGTCCGCACCCGGCGCCGGAACGACGGGTTCTCGTCCACGGTCACTCGCACGCGGACGTCCGGACCCCGCAGGTTCCGCAGCCCGGACAGCGCGTACGCCAGCCAGCCCACCTTGGCCTTCAGCCGCTCGGGGGCACCCTCCATCATCGCGGCGTCGAAGCCCAGCCCGGCCATGACGAGGAAGACCCGCTCCAGCGGACGCTCGTCCTCGCCGGACACGTCGAAGCCCACCCGGCCGACGTCCACCCGCCTGACCGTGCCCGTGAGCGCGACCCGCAGCGCCGCGCCGAGGTCGTCGATCGGCAGGCCCAGGGTGCGCGCCAGGAGGTTGCCGGTGCCGCCGGGGAGCAGACCGACGGGGACGCCGGACCCCACCATCACCTCGGCCACCTGCCGAACTGTGCCGTCACCGCCCAGCGGGCACACCAGGTCGACGCCGGCCGCCAGCGCCTGCACCGTCTGGCCGTGCCCCGTGTCCTCGGGCGTCGTCTCCAGCCACAGCGGCTCGTCCCAGCCGTGGTCCAGGCAGGCCTTGGTCACCTGCCGGCGGACGTTGGCCGTGCTGGTGAACTTGGTGGGGTTGACGATGACGGCGGCGCGTCGCGTGCGGTCGTCGGCGGGCACGGACAGCTCCTCGGGGGCGGGACGACGGCGGCGCACGGTCCGGCCAAGGTATCGCGCCGGGCACGATCCTGGACCCACCAGCACGCGGCCGGCGCGACGGACCGGCGCGACCGACCGGTGCGGCCGGGCAGCGGTCCGGCCCAGTGGGCCGTGCCCCCTGCAGGCCCGCCGATAGGCTCGTGCCGTGATCGACCTACGCGTCCTGCGCGACGACCCCGAGGCCGCCCGGGCGAGCCAGCGCGCCCGCGGCGAGGACCCCGACCTGGTCGACGCCGTCCTGGCGGCCGATGAGCGCCGCCGCGCCTCCCTCACCGACTTCGAGCGCGTGCGGGCAGAGCAGAAGGCGTACGGCAAGAAGGTGGCGTCCGCCTCGAAGGAGGAGAAGCCGGCGCTGATCGCGCACGCCCGGACGCTCAGCGAGCGGGTCAAGGCCCTGGAGACCCAGGCCGAGGAGGGCGCCGCCGAGCTGGACGCCCTGCTGCGCCGCCTGCCCAACGTCGTAGAGCCCGGCGTCCCGCCCGGCGGCGAGGACGACTACGAGGTGCTGCACACCGTCGGGACGCCACGCGACTTCGCCGCGGAGGGCTTCGAGCCGCGCGACCACGTCGACCTGGGCGAGCTCCTCGACGCGATCGACGTCGGCCGCGGCGCCAAGGTCGGCGGCTCCCGGTTCTACTTCCTCAAGGGCGCCGGCGCGCGGCTCGAGCTGGGGCTGCTGACCTTTGCGCTTCAGCGGGCGCTGGCCGCCGGGTTCACCCCGATGGTCGTCCCGACGCTGGTCAAGCCGGACGTGATGGCGGGCGCCGGGTTCCTCGACGCTCACGCCGGCGAGGTGTACCGGCTCGCGGACGACGAGCTGTTCCTCACCGGGACGTCCGAGGTGGCGCTCGCGGGCTACCACGCCGACGAGGTCCTGGACCTGTCCGCGGGGCCGGTCCGCTACGCCGGCTGGTCGACCTGCTTCCGACGCGAGGCCGGGTCGTACGGCAAGGACACTCGCGGCATCATCCGTGTGCACCAGTTCCAGAAGGTCGAGCTGTTCTCGTACTGCCGGATCGAGGACGCCGCCGCGGAGCACCAGCGGCTGCTCGCCTTCGAGCGCGCGGTGCTGGACGCCATCGAGGTGCCGTACCGGGTGATCGACGTCGCTGCCGGCGACCTCGGCGGGCCCGCAGCGCGCAAGTTCGACTGCGAGGCCTGGGTGCCGACGCAGGGCCGCTACCGGGAGCTGACCTCGACGTCGAACTGCACGACCTATCAGGCCCGGCGGCTGGGCGTCCGTGAGCGGGACCCCAACCACGACGGCCAGAACCGGCACGTCGCGACGCTGAACGGGACGGCCGCGACGACCCGATGGCTGGTCGCGATCCTGGAGAACCACCAGCAGCCGGACGGTTCGGTGGTCGTCCCGGAGCCGTTGCGGCCGTTTGTCGGCCTGGACGTCCTCGAGCCGGTCCGCCGATGAACTCGACGCCCCGCTCGACGCCCCTGGTCGCCCTCGACGTCGACGGCACCGTGGTCGACCACGACGGCCGGCTCAGCGACCGGGTGCGGGCCGCGGTGCAGGCGGTGGAGGCCAGCGGACGTCACGTCGTGCTCTCGACCGGGCGGTCGCTGGTGGCGACGCTGCCGATCCTGGACGAGCTCAGCCTGACGTCGGGGTTCGCGGTCACCAGCAACGGCGCGGTCACCGTCCGGCTCGACCCCAGCCTGGACGACGGGTACGAGGTCGTCGACCTGGTGACCTTCGACCCGAGCCCGGCGCTGCGGCTGCTGCGCGAGCACCTGCCGAACGCGATCTACGCGGTCGAGGAGCTGGGCATGGGGTTTCGGCTGACCGGGCCGTTCCCGGACGGCGAGCTGATCGGTCGGCTGCAGATCGTGCCGTTCGACCAGCTGGTCGACGGTCCGGTCACCCGCGTGGTGGTGCGCAGTCCCGAGCACACGCCGGAGGACTTTCTGCAGCTCGTCGAGCGGCTGGGCCTGTCCGGCGGCAGCTACGTCGTCGGCTGGACCGCATGGCTGGACATCGCGCCCGAGGACGTCAGCAAGGCGCACGGCCTGGACGTCGTCGCCAAGGCGCTCAGCCTCAGCCGCGGGGACGCCATGGCGGTGGGCGACGGTCGCAACGACCTGGAGATGTTCGCCTGGGCCGGCCGGTCGGTCGCCATGGGCCAGGCGCCGCCGGAGGTACAGGCCGCGGCTGACGAGGTGTGCGCCGACGTCTATGCGGACGGGCTCGCCGACGTCCTGGAGCGGCTGGTGCGGTCGCGGTGACCGACGACCTGACCACCTGGGGCCGACGGGCCTGGGCGGCGCTGGAGGCCGTGCACGTCGTGCCGACGTTCTCGCACGAGACCCGCGCGGCGCTCGGCGCGCTCGGTCTGCATCCCGGGCTGGGCTACTTCGCGGCCCGCTCGGCCGCCATGGGTCCCGTACCGCCCGAGGTGACGACCGCCACGTTCTACGTGTTCGCTCCGCGCCTGGTGTCGCGGGCGCTCACCGACGTCTGGTCCACGGTCTCGCCGGAGCAGGTGGTCCAGGCGCGGTACGCGTCGGCGTCCGCCACGCTGCACCGGCTGCTGGGGCCCGTGGCCGTGCCGGACGACGTCGCCGAGGCGGTCCGGCTGGCCCGGACGGCGTGTGAGGGGCTGACGCTCGCCGGCCGGCCGCTGCTCGCCGGCTGGGCCTCTCTCCCCTGGCCGGATGAGCCGATGAGCCAGCTCTGGCACGCGGGCACGCTGCTGCGCGAGCACCGGGGCGACGGTCACGTGGCGGCGCTGCTGCACGCGCCGCTCGATCCGGTGGAGGCGCTGCTGACGGCCGGGCTCGCGGGCACCGGACTGCCGTTCTCCCGGGCCACCCGCGGCTGGAGCGACGAGGACTGGAGCGCCGCGGAGGCCAGGCTGCGCGAGCGCGGGCTGGTCGACGACGAGGGGCTCACGGCCTCCGGCCGCAAGCTGCGCACCGACGTCGAGGCGCGCACGGACGCGGCTGCGCTCGAGGGGTGGGAGCACCTCGGGCTCGAGGGCACCCGCCGGCTCGCCCAGCTCGCCCGGCCGTGGCAGCAGCTGGTGCTGGCGTCCGGCGAGCTGCCGCACACGCTGTTCGAGCGCTGACCGGCAGCTGCCGACGACTGTTGCTCAGCGGACGTCGAGCGAGCGGACGACGGCCGCGACCAGACCGCTGAACGGCACCGTGTGCGTGAAGGGGTTGTTGTGCGAGCCCGGTAGCCGCACGATCCGGGCGGACGGGGCCTGGACGGCCGCTGCGGCCAGCGTGGCGAGCCAGGACGGCGGTGCGAAGGCGTCGGCGCGGCCGGCCGTGAGAACGACCGGCAGTCGCAGCTGTCGCATCGTCTCCTCCGGCGCGTCCCTGGTGCCGGACAGGAGCATTCGCGCCAGCTGCGGCGCCCACTGCACGACGTACTTGAGCGCGAACAGCTGCTTCGGGGAGTCGCGCCGATAGGCGGCCGGTGCCACGGCCACCAGGCGCAGCGGGTTCCGCTGCCGTGGCGCCACGGTGGGGCCGGCCAGCACCACCGCGCCGACGGGGCCGTCCTCGCCGAGCCTGACGGCGGCCGCCAGAGCCGCCTGAGCCCCGGTGGAGTGGCCGACGAGGACGACCGGCCGCGGCGCGGTGGCGCAGCGGTCCTGCAGCCACGCGGCGGCTGACTCGGCGACCTCGTCGACGGACGGATCGCACGCGCGCGGGCCAGGGCCACCGAAGCCGGGCAGATCCAGGATGGTGCTGGTGAGGCCGCGGTCGGCGAGGGCCCGCACGAGCGGGACGAGGTAGGTCGGTAGACCGAGCCCCGGCAGCAACACGACGTCGGGCGACGTCACGTCGTCCCCGGTCGTGGTCAGCACCTGGATGGGGCGGCCGTCGACGACGTCCACATCGCCGTGCACCGGAACCGGTGCGCCCTGTTGGGTGGTCGTCACGTCCCCATCGTGCGGCACGTCAGCAGATCCGGCCCGGGGTCCACCGCCGTCGTGGCGTTGCGACGACGTGCGGGCCGTTGTGGCCGTGGCGAGACTGGCGGGGTGCAGACCTTCCTCCCGTACGCCGACTTCGAGCGGAGCGCGGCCGTGCTCGACGGCCCGCGGCTGGGCAAGCAACGGGTCGAGACGCTGCAGATCCTCCGCTCGATCGAGCTACCGGAGTACGGCTGGGCGAACCACCCCGTCGTGCGGATGTGGCGCGGCTTCACCCCGGCCCTGGTGGTCTACGGCCTGGCCTGCGTCGACGAGTGGCGCCGGCGTGGGCACGCGGACTCGACCCGGCCGATGATCGAGGAGTTCGCGCCCGGCGCCGACCGCGGGTCGCTGGAGCGCCTGGGGCAGCTGCCGCCGTGGCTGGGCGACGACCGGCTGCACCGGTCGCACCAGGCCGCGCTCGTGCGCAAGGATCCCGCCTTCTACCGTCCGGTGTTCGGGGACGTCGACGAGTCGATGGAGTACTGGTGGCCGGGCGGTCCGGACGCGCAGCCGCGGCCGCCCGAGGGGAGTCCGCTCTGGGTGGTCCGCCCGTTGACCGCGGCGGCTCACGACGCCCTGCTGCTCGAGGGGCTCGTGGGGCTCGGTGCGGAGTCCGGCATCGACGTCGACGCCTCCGGGCTGCGGGGCGACGGCCTGCGGGAGCTGCTTGCTGAGCGTGCCCCGGGGCGGCGTCCCGGCAAGGACCTGCGCCAGCTGCACACGCTGCTGCACGAGGTCGGCGCGGGGCACGCGGTCGGGTTGCTCCACCCGGAGCGCGGCGACCTCACCGTCGGCGTGGTGTCTGGCGACTACGCCTTCGGCCCCACGGGGAGTGCCGAGCTGCCGCATCATCGCCGCCCGGTGCGCTGGACCGGTCGCCTCCCGCGTTCGGCGGTGCTGCGTCCGGCCACCTTGCAGGACCCGCGGCGGCTGTTCCGCGTCGGTGTGAGTCCGAAGCGGCTGCAGCGGGCGCTCGTGCACGACCTGGTGGAGGCACAGCCGGTCGCGCGGTGACGCTCAGCCCTCCCCCTCCTGCGCCGGGGAGAACAGCTCGACGGGGTTACCGGACGGATCCTCGACGATGACCTGCCGACCGCCCACGCCTTGGATAACCTCGCTGCGGAAACGGACGCCCGCTGCGCGCATGCCCGCAACGGTGCCGTCGAGGTCACCAACGTCCACCATGAACCGGTTCCATCCACCGGGTTGTGGTCTGGTTCCGTCGGCCATCGCCTGCGCACCTCCGCCCTTGCTCCTCGGAGCGCTGAGGACGAGCCGGAGGTCCCCGCGCTGAAGCATCGCGAAGGTCGGAGCGGGGTGCGCCTGCTCGCTGAAGCCGAGGTGCTGGCAGTAGAACGAGATCGCCTCGTCGACGTCCTCGACGATGTAACGAACACTGACCGTGGCCATGCCGGGTCTCCTCTCGCGCCACACGTGCGCTGTCGCGACTAGCCTGCCGGGTGACGCCGCGGGCTCGCCCGTCGCATTCCTGCCGAAGGAGGAAGCTCGGTGATCGAGACGGGTAACTACGTTCGGTTCCACCACGTCGACTCGGTCGTGGAGACGGCGGAAGGGCTGTTGGCGGAGCTCCACGGCGAACGGCTACGGATCGACCTGCTCCGCGACGACCTGCTCCGGGTCAAGATCAGCCGTTGCGGGACGTTCGACGAGTCGCCCACTTTCGCGGTGTGCGTGGAACCGTTGTCGGAGCAGGTCGGGTTTTCGGTGGAACGGGCCAGCGACGTGGTACGACTGCGGACCTCGGCACTCGTCGTCTCGCTGTGGCTGGACCCGTTCCGGCTCGACGTGCATCGCGTTGATGGCACCCCGGTTGTCGAGACGGCGTCGGACTCCGATGGGCGCTACTGGGCCTACGCCACCTTGAACGACGCGTTCGTTGTCAGACGGCGCTGCCGTCAGGAGGACGCGATCTATGGCCTGGGTGAGAAGTCGGGCCCGCACAACCGCAAGGGTCGCGAGTTCACGCTGTGGAACACGGACGTGCTGGACCCAGCGGCCACCGCGGAGTTCCGGGCAGGCAGGTCGCCGGACGACCCACGGTCGGACGCGACCAGCCCGGAGTTCGACCCGTACTACGTGTCGATCCCCTTCTTCTACCACCAGACCTATCCGGTCGGCTCCGTGGCGGCGTCCTTCCTCGACAACGGCTACCGAGCCAGCTACGACTTCTCGGAGCCGGACGAGTACCGCATGCACTTCGCCGGCGGCCAGTACACCGAGTACATCTTCGCCGGGCCGGACATGCCCCACATCCTGGGCCAGTACACCTGGCTGACCGGACGCACCGCCCCGCCGCCACTGTGGGCGCTGGGGTACCACCAATGCCGTTGGTTCCTCTACACGCAGGAGGCGGTCGAGGAGATCGCGGCCCGGCACAGGGAACAGAAGATCCCCTGCGACGCGGTGTGGCTGGACATCGAGTACATGGACGGCTATCGAGTGTTCACCTGGAACACCGATGCCTTCCCAGATCCTGGCGGCATGCTGGAACGACTCGGCAACAACGGCTTCCGGGTGATCACCATCATCGATCCCGGAGTGAAGCACAACCCTGGCTACTGGGTGTTCGACCAGGCGCTCGAACGGGATGTGCTGTGCAAGACCGAGGGCGGCGACGTCTACATCGGCCAGGTCTGGCCCGGCAACACCGCCTTCCCTGACTTCGTCACCGAGGAGGCTCGCACCTGGTGGGGCGAGCTCAACGCCGCGCACGTCCAGTCCGGGCTGGCCGGCATCTGGAACGACATGAACGAGCCCGCCACCGGGGTCATCGCACCGAACGCCATGCGGTTCGGGAAGGGGCAGTACTCCCACGATCGTTACCACAACCAGTACGCGCTGCTCATGGCGATGGGAACGACCGCCGGTCTCCTGGACGCCATGCCCGACCGGCGTACCTTCGTTCTTTCCCGGGCGGGGTTCGCAGGCATCCAGCGGTACGCGGCGAACTGGATGGGTGACAACCTGTCCCGCTGGGACCACCTGTGGCTCAGCGTGCCGATGGCCATGGGCTTCGGCATCTCCGGGCAGGCCTTCGTCGGCGCCGACATCGGTGGATTCCACGGCGACACCCATGCCGAGCTGTTCCTGCGCTGGATGCAGTACGGCACGTTGACCCCCCTCTGCCGCAACCACTCCGAGATCGGCAACGTCGACCAGTACGCCTGGGCCTTCGGGGACGTTCTCCAGGATCTGGTGCGCCGGGCGCTCGAGCTCCGGTACCAGCTTCTGCCCTACCTCTACGCGACGTTTCTGCGCGCGTCCGAGACCGGCGCTCCCGTGCAGCGCCCTCTTGTCTTCGACTACCAGTACGACGCCACGGTGCGCGACATCGACGACGAGTACCTGCTCGGGCCGGACCTTCTCATCGCACCGGTGCTTGCCCCAGGAGTGACGGCTCGCCAGGTGTATCTGCCAGCGGGCAGCTGGTACGACTGGCACACCGATAAGTTGCTAGAAGGCAACCAATTCGCGCTGGCCCCAACCCCGATGGACCGCATCCCGCTCTACGCGCGAGGGGGTGCCGTCATCCCCATGTGGGCGGAAGCGCCCCCCTCCACGGCGGGCTACCACCCTTCGGCAGTCGAGCTGCACCTCTTCGTTCCCGCCGCCGACGGAACCCACGAATCCCTGCTGCAGGAGGACGACGGCCTCACCTTCGCGGCGCGCGATGGCGTCCGGTACCGCACGACGTTGGAAGTGACCCGCAGCGGCGACCGAGTGAGTCTCCGGGGATCGGTGGACGGCGACGGCTACCCCGAGTTCGCCCGGGAGGCCTTCCACCTGGTGATCCACGGAGCCGCGCCGGAGACAGTGCGGCACGATGGAGCTGAGTTGCGGGCGACCGGCCAGCACTTCGTGCTGTCCAACTCCGGTACGGGCTTCACCGTCGAGTTCACCACTAGCCCAGACGTTTGGTGATGTTGCGCGCGCCACGGCGCTCCTCAGTCGCTGGGCAGGACGGACTCGAGGAGGTGGCCGTTGGCCCGCGCCAGGTCCTCCTCATCGTCGATCTCGACCGCGAGCAGCCCCGAGATGTCCAGTGGCCGAACCCGCATCCCGGACTCGGCGATGGCCGTCTCGAGGCCACGCTCGAAGTAGTCCTGCGGCCCGCAGGCGCGGAGGTGCTCGGTGAGCACCGCGCGGTCCGCTGCGCTGACGAAGTTGATGCCCACGGCCTCGCCGAGTCCGCCGACCACGATCTTGGAGAGCTCGCGGATGAAACCGTCGGGATCGAGGCTGTACTTCACCTCCTCCTCCGCCACCGCCGCGGTGTTGACCCACACCAGCGTTTGCTGCTCGCGCATGTGCGGCCGCCCCCGGTCGAGGACGCCGGTGTCGAAGACGACGTCGCCGTTCAACCAGAGCACGCCGCCGGCAGGGATCTGGGTCAGCGCCGCTAGCAGGCTCTTGGCGGTGTTGGTCACGGCGAAGTCGCGGTTGTGGACGAAGCCCACGCCGTGGGGAGCGGCGCCCATCACCGTCTCGGCCATGAAGCCGACCACGACGGTCACCGGTACTCGTGGCCCCAGCGAGGCGCGCACCGCACACACCTGCCGCTCGAGGATCGTCCGGCCGTCGTCCAGCCTCGTCAGCGGCTTGGGCAGCGGTCGGCCCAGCCTGCTGCCTAGGCCTGCGGCC
>Ga0126311_10000548_pt1 | contig 17595 bp, 15 predicted proteins | sample Plot61_FD_92539 | JGI IMG/M metagenome (GOLD analysis project Ga0126311, IMG submission 92539) | Serpentine soil microbial communities from UC McLaughlin Reserve, CA, USA - Plot61 | ecosystem: Environmental > Terrestrial > Soil > Grasslands | place: USA: UC McLaughlin Reserve, Lake County... | reverse complement strand
GCGGTCACCGAGCGCGGCGTTGGCACGGATCTCGGCGTTGGCACAAAGCTCGGCGTTGGGACGGAGCTCGGCGTTGGCCCGGATCTCGGCGTTGCCGTGGCCGGTACCTGGACGTCCGAGTAGCCTCGGCAACCGGAGCACGGAGCCGGCGATCGTCCCCCGGGTTCCGGGCGCCAGGCACGCAGCGCGGTGACCCCGCGGCGGTCGTGGACTGGGCGCCGTGCCGCCCACCTGTGGCGGCGTCCCGACGTACCGGACGAAGGATCGCCATGACCGAGGCAGAGCTGTACGCCCGTCGTGCCCTGCAGGAGTCGATGGACCTGCGGGACCAGGGCCACAGCGACGACTGAGTCGTCGACCACCGAGCTTGCCTACTGAGCTCTGCACGCCCCTGGGGCGGTCCCGGCCGTGGCCGGGGCCGCCCCTCGTGCGTCCGCCCGTTGCGCGTTCGCCTCGTGAGACCGGGGGACCGCTATGTGGGACGGCGGCCTAGGCTGGCGGCATGGCCCAGAACGCACAGACCACCGCTGCGACCAGCCCCGCACCCTCGTCGTTCTCGCTCGCCGTGATCCCCGGCGACGGCATCGGCACCGAGGTGGTGGCCGAGGGCCTGAAGGTGCTGGAGGCTGCCGCGGCCCGCGAGGGGGCGAAGTTCTCGCTCACCGAGTACGACCTCGGCGCGCGGCGCTGGCACGCCACCGGCGAGACCCTTCCGAACTCGGTGCTGGACGAGATCCGAGGGCACGACGCGATCCTGCTCGGGGCTGTCGGCGACCCAGGTGTGCCGAGCGGAGTGCTGGAGCGGGGTCTGCTGTTGCGGCTGCGGTTCGAGCTGGACCACTACGTCAACCTTCGCCCGGCCAAGATCTACCCCGGCGTCCGCACGCCGCTCGCCGACCCCGGCGAGGTCGACTTCGTCGTCGTCCGGGAGGGCACCGAGGGGCCATACACCGGCAACGGTGGCGCGCTGCGCGTCGGGACGCCGCACGAGGTGGCAACCGAGGTGAGCGTGAACACCGCCTTCGGGGTCGAGCGCGTCGTCCGTGACGCGTTCGCCCGCGCTCAGGCTCGGCCGCGGCGCAAGCTCACCCTCGTGCACAAGCACAACGTCCTGTCGTACGCCGGCCACCTGTGGCGGCGCACCGTCGAGGCCGTCGGGCGGGACTTCCCCGAGGTCACGACCGACTACCTGCACGTCGACGCGGCGACCATCTTCCTGGTCACGGACCCGTCGCGGTTCGACGTCGTGGTCACCGACAACCTGTTCGGCGACATCATCACCGACCTCGCGGCCGCGGTGGCCGGCGGCATCGGGCTGGCCGCCAGCGGCAACATCAACCCGGACCGGTCGGTCCCCAGCATGTTCGAGCCCGTGCACGGCTCCGCGCCGGACATCGCCGGCCGGGGCCTGGCCGACCCGACGGCGACCGTGCTGTCGGTGGGGCTGCTGCTGCAGCACCTGGGCCTGGCTGAGGCCGCGCGCCGCGTGGACGACGCCGTGGCAGCCGATCTCGCGGCACGCGGGGGGGCGGCGTCGCGCTCCACCAGCGAGGTCGGGGAGGCTCTGGCCGCGGCCGTGGCCGGCTGATCGCTGCGGTACCTTCGCACCATGGCCCTCGACTTCGTCATCAAGCGCAACGACGAGCCGCTGCCGGCCGAGCAGCGGGCGCAGATCCTGGCGACGCCGGGCTTCGGCAAGTCGTTCACCGACCACATGGTCACGGTCACCTGGACGGCGTCCGACGGCTGGCACGACGCGCAGGTCCGTCCGTACGGGCCGCTGCAGCTGGACCCCTCGTCGGCGGTCCTGCACTACGCGCAGGAGATCTTCGAGGGGCTCAAGGCGTACCGGCACGCCGACGGGTCGGTCTGGGCGTTCCGGCCGGACCAGAACGCGGCACGGTTCCAGCGCTCGGCTCGGCGGCTGGCCCTACCCGAGCTGGCGACCGAGGACTTCGTGGAGTCGGTGCGGGCGCTGGTCGACGTCGACGTCGAGTGGGTCCCCTCACCGGAGGGCGGCGGCGAGACCAGCCTCTACCTGCGGCCGTTCATGTATGCGTCCGAGGCGTTCCTCGGCGTGCGTCCCGCGGCCGAGGTGACCTACTGCGTGATCGCCTCGCCCGCCGGGCCGTACTTCTCCGGCGGGGTCAAGCCGGTGTCGATCTGGCTGTCCACGAACTACACGCGGGCCGCGCCGGGCGGGACGGGTGCGGCCAAGTGCGGCGGGAACTACGCGGCCAGCCTCGCGGCGCAGGTCGAGGCGAGCGCGAACGGCTGCGACCAGGTGTGCTTCCTGGATGCGGTCGAGCACCGCTGGGTCGAGGAGCTGGGAGGCATGAACCTCTACTTCGTCCTCGACGACGGCAGCGTCGTGACGCCGGAGCTGACCGGCACGATCCTCGAGGGCGTCACCCGAGACTCGGTGCTGGAGCTGCTGCGGGACGAGGGCCACGAGGTGGTGGAGCGCCGGGTGGGCATCGAAGAGTGGCGCGACGGTGCGGCGTCGGGACGGATCCGCGAGGTCTTCGCGTGCGGCACCGCGGCCGTCATCACGCCGCTCGGGCGGCTGGTGTCGCCGGACGGTGAGGTTGTGATGGCAGACGGCGGGACGGGGCCGGTCACCGCCGGGGTGCGGTCGCGGCTGCTGGACCTGCAGTACGGCCGGGTCGAGGACCCGCACCGCTGGATGCACCGCTTGGTCTGAGCCGGGCCGGCTGAGGTCGTCGCTCGGGCGCTGGTGGCGTCTTCGGAGCTGCCCATTGACGCCGGGAGGGCGCGGGAGCAGGATCGCGTCCCCTAGCGCCCGGGACCGCTCGTGGCCCGGCGCCCGACGTCAGGGGCTGCCATGGCCACCACGGACCGCGCGCACCACGGGGACTCCGGCGACGACGACAGCCGGATGCTGGCCGAGCTGGGCTACAAGCAGGAGCTGCACCGCGGGCTGAGCGGGTTCTCCAACTTCGCCGTCTCCTTCTCGATCATCTCGGTCCTGGCCGGGTGCATCACGTCGTACCTCATCGCGATGAACGCCGGCGGGCCGGTGGCCATCACCATCGGCTGGCCGCTCGTCGGCCTGTTCGTCCTCTGCGTGGCCCTGTCGATGGGGGAGATCTGCTCGGTGTACCCCACCGCCGGCGGGCTGTACTTCTGGGCCGGTCGCCTCGCACGGCGCAACCGAGAGGCCTGGGCCTGGTACGTCGGCTGGTTCAACTTCCTGGGTGAGATCGCGGTGACCGCGGCCATCGACTACGGCGCCGCCGTCACCTGGATGGCGCTGCTGAACCTTGTCTTCGGGATTGAGGTCACCCCGACCGTCACGTTCATCGCGTTCCTGGTGATCATCGGGCTGCACGGTGCGCTGAACACCTACGACGTCAACCTGGTCAAGCTGTTGTCCGGTTTCAGCGCCTGGTGGCACCTGGTCGGGGTCGCTGTCATCGTCGCCGTGCTCGTCGTCGTCCCGGACCGGCACCAGTCGCTCTCGTGGACGTTCACCCACTTCGAGAACCACACCGGGTGGACCGCACCGGTCTACGTCTTCCTGATCGGGCTGTTGATGGCGCAGTACACCTACACGGGATACGACGCCTCGGCGCACGTCGCGGAGGAGACCAGGAACGCCAGCCGCGACGCGCCGCGCGGGCTGGTCAGCAGCGTGTGGGTGTCGATCCTCGCCGGGTGGGTGCTGCTGGTGGCGGTCACCGCGGCGATCCAGGACTACGAGGGCGCACAGAACAGCGACACCGGGCTGCCGCCCGCGCAGATCTTCATCGACGCGGCCGGGCGGCACACCGGTGAGTTCCTGCTGTTGATCTGCGCCGTGGCCCAGTTCTTCTGCGGCATGGCCTCGGTCACCGCGAACTCGCGGATGTCGTACGCCTTCAGCCGCGACGGCGCGCTGCCGGGCTCACGGCTGTGGGCCAAGGTGAACCCGCGCACGGGCACCCCGACGAACTCCATCTGGCTGTGCGTCGGGTGCTCGGTGGTGCTCGCGCTGCCGGCCCTGAAGAGCGTGGTCGCGTACCTGGCGGTGACGTCCATCGCGGTCATCGGGCTCTACATCGCCTACGTGGTCCCGGTGTTCCTGCGTCGCCGCAACCCCGACTTCCGCCAGGGCGCGTGGAACCTGGGCCGGTGGAGCGCGCTCATCGGCTGGATCGCCGTCGTCTGGGTGGGCTTCATCGTCGTGCTGTTCATGCTGCCGCCGGCGTCCCCGGTGACCGTCGGGACGTTCAACTACGCGCCCGTGGCGGTCGGCGTGGTGCTGGTCTTCGCGACGGTGATGTGGTTCGCCCGAGGACGCAAGCACTTCATGAGAGACGTCCCAGAGGGCCACGGCACCAAGGCCGCGGCCGAGATCTTCGACTCGTGATCCGTTGCGACGGCGTCGGCGTCTTCGTCGTCCCTCGACCGCTTTGGGACCTCTGTGCCGTCGCGGCCACGTGCGACCTGACGACGGGCCAGGACGGCGACGGGGCAACGGTGTCCATGGAAGCCAACTGCGACGCCACGTCCGCGCTGCTGCGCGGCCCGCTCGGATAGGACGCGACATGACCGACAGCACACCTCCGCTCACCATCGACCAGCTGCGCCACCTGGTGGACCAGGACCAGGTCGACACCGTGGTTGTGGCCTTCACCGACATGCAGGGGCGGCTGCAGGGCAAGCGGATCCACGCGCCGTTCTTCTTGTCCGAGGTGCTGCAGCACGGCACGGAGGGCTGCAACTACCTGCTCGCCGTCGACGTCGACATGAACACCGTCGAGGGTTACGCGATGAGCTCGTGGCAGAGCGGCTACGGCGACATGCAGATGGACCTGGATCTGTCGACGCTGCGGCTGACGCCGTGGCTGCCGGGGACCGCGATGGTGCAGTGCGACCTGGCCTGGCTCGACGGCCGGGGCGACGTGCGACCGTCTCCGCGTCAGGTCCTGAAGGCACAGGCTGCGCGCGCCGCGGAGCTCGGCTTCGTCGCCTACGCGGGAACCGAGCTGGAGTTCCTGGTGTTCGATGAGCCGTACGAGGTGGCCTGGGACAGGGGCTACCGGGGGTTGCGTCCCGGCAACCAGTACAACGTGGACTACTCGATCCTTGGAACGACGCGGGTGGAGCCGCTGTTGCGCGACATCCGACGCGGCATGCATGGCGCCGGCCTGACGGTCGAGTCGGCCAAGGGGGAGTGCAACCTGGGTCAGCACGAGATCGCCTTCCGGTTCGACGAGGTCGTGCGCACCGCCGACCAGCACAGCGTCTACAAGAACGGCGCGAAGGAGATCGCCGCGCTGCAGGGCAAAGCGGTCTCGTTCATGGCGAAGTACGACGAACGAGAAGGCAACTCATGCCACATCCACATGAGCCTGCGTGGGTCGGACGGCGCGGTGGTGTTCGACCGCGGGGACGGCCCGACCGAGGTGTTCGAGCGGTTCGTGGCCGGCGTGCTGGCGACGCTGCCGGAACTGACGCTGCTGTACGCCCCGAACATCAACTCCTACAAGCGCTTCGTCCCCGGGTCGTTCGCGCCCACGGCCGTCGCGTGGGGGCGGGACAACCGAACGTGCTCCCTGCGGGTCGTCGGGCACGGGCCCGGGCTGCGGGTCGAGAACCGGCTGCCCGGAGGGGACGTCAACCCCTACCTCGCGGAGGCGGCGATGCTCGCCGGCGGACTGCGCGGCATCGAGGAGCGGCTGGAGCTCGAGCCGGCGTTCGAGGGCAACGCGTACACCTCGGACAAGCCGCGCGTGCCGACGACGCTGCGCATGGCAAGGGACCTGTTCGACGGCTCCACCTTCGCCCGTGAGACCTTCGGGGACGACGTCGTCGACCACTACGTGAACGCGGCCGACGTCGAGCTGGCCGCTTTCGAGGCGGCGGTGACGGACTGGGAGCGGTTCCGAGGGTTCGAGAGGCTGTGACGCACGGGTGAGCACGATGTCGACCGAGGGCGCGACGTACGACGTCCTCGACCCCGCGACCGAGGAGGTGGTGCGGACCGTCCCGCAATGCGGCGTCGAGGAGACCGACGCCGCCATCCAGCGGGCGGCCGCGGCGCAGGTCGGCTGGGCGGCACTGGCGCCAGCCGACCGAGGTCGGCTGCTGCTCCGGCTCGCCGACGTGGTCGACGCGCATCTTGAAGAGCTCGCGGCGCTGGAGGTGCGCGGTGCCGGCCACACCATCGGCAACGCGCGCTGGGAGGCGCGGAACGTACGGGACGTCCTGACGTACTACGCCGCGGCGCCGGAACGGCTGTTCGGCCGCCAGATCCCGGTCGCCGGTGGGGTGGACGTCACCTTTAAGGAGCCGCTCGGCGTCGTCGGCGTGATCGTGCCGTGGAACTTCCCGATGCCGATCGCGGCCTGGGGGTTCGCGCCCGCGCTGGCCGCGGGCAACGCCGTGGTGCTCAAGCCGGCCGAGCTCACGCCACTGACGGCGGTGCGGATCGGTGAGCTGGCGCTGGAGGCGGGGCTGCCGGAGGGGCTGCTCGCGGTGCTTCCCGGCCGAGGGAGCGTGGTCGGGCAGCGCTTCGTGACGCACCCGCTGGTCCGCAAGATCTGCTTCACCGGTTCGACGCAGGTTGGGCAGCAGATCATGCGCGGGGCGGCGGACCAGGTGAAGCGCGTGACGCTCGAGCTGGGCGGCAAGAGCGCCAACATCGTGTTTGCGGACGCCGACATCGAACGCGCGGCAGCGAGGGCGCCGTCCGCCGTCTTCGACAACGCCGGACAGGACTGCTGCGCACGCAGCCGGATCCTCGTGCAGCGCAGCGTGCACGACCGGTTCCTCGAGCTTCTGGAGCAGGCGGTGCAGCGGGTCCGCGTCGTGAACCCGGCCGAAGAGGACGCCGACATGGGGCCGCTGATCAGCGCGGGGCAGCGCAGCACGGTGCGGTCCTTTGTGGAGGATGCGGAGGCTCCTGTTGACGTCCTGTTCCGGGGGACCGCGCCGTCCGGCAGGGGTTTCTGGTACCCGCCGACCGTGGTGCGCCCGACGTCCGTGCAGGACCGGGTCTGGCGCGAGGAGGTGTTCGGGCCGGTCGTGGCGGTGCTGCCCTTCGACGACGAGGCCGACGCCATCGCCAAGGCCAACGACACCTCGTACGGCCTCTCCGGGTCCATCTGGACGCGTGACGTGGGGAGAGCGCTGCGGGTGTCCCGAGGCGTGCAGGCCGGGAACCTGTCCGTGAACTCGAACTCCTCGGTTCGTTACGCCACTCCGTTCGGGGGCTTCAAGCAGTCGGGGCTCGGGCGCGAGCTCGGGCCGGACGCGCTGGATGCGTTCACCGAGGTGAAGAACGTCTTCCTCGCGACTCAGGAGTGAGTCGCGAGTTCGTCGAACGTCGGCGCACTTGTGGGTCGTACTGGGCCCGTGGCGCAACGGTGAGGAGCGGGAGTGGCAGGCAGGCTGGACGGACGGGTGGCGGTGGTGACCGGCGGGTGCAGCGGGATCGGGTTGGCGACGGTACGGCGGTTCGGCGCCGAGGGTGCCAGGGTGGTCGTCGCCGACGTCGACGACGAGCGCGGGCCTTCGGTCGCTGAGCAGGTGGACGGGCTGTTCGTGCACTGCGACGTCACCGACCCGGGCCAGGTGGAGGCGCTGTTCCGGCTGGCCAACGAGACCTACGGCAGCGTCGACGTCGCCTTCAACAACGCCGGGATCTCCCCGCCCGACGACGACTCCATCCTGGACACGGGGCTGGACGCCTGGCGACGCGTGCAGGAGGTCAACCTCACGAGCGTGTACCTGTGCTGCAAGGCGGTGCTGCCCTACATGCTGGAGCAGGGACGCGGGTCCATCATCAACACGGCGTCCTTCGTGGCCGTGATGGGCGCGGCCACGTCGCAGATCTCCTACACGGCCAGTAAGGGCGGTGTGCTGGCGATGTCCCGGGAGCTCGGCGTGCAGTTCGCCCGGCAGGGGGTGCGCGTGAACGCACTGTGCCCCGGGCCGGTGAACACGCCACTGCTCCAGGAGCTGTTCGCGAGCGACCCCGAGCGGGCGGCCCGGCGAATGGTGCACATCCCGCTCGGCCGGTTCGCCGAGCCGGAGGAGATCGCCGCCGCGGTGCTGTTCCTAGCCGGCGACGACTCCAGCTTCATCACGGCGTCGCAGTTCCTGGTGGACGGCGGGATCAGCGGCGCCTACGTGACGCCGCTGTGAACCTGGGTCTGAGGGCGGCCCTCCGGTGACCCGCCCGACCGTGGCGGTCACCTGCTACCTGGAGCCGGCGTCGTGGGGGGTCTGGCAGCAGGTGCCGGCGGTGCTGGTCCCGGCGGCCTACGTCTCGGCCCTGCAGGCCGCGGGCGCGCGCGCGGTGCTGCTGCCGCCGGAGCGGGGGCTCTCGGAGGAGGAGGCGCTGGCGGTGGTGTCCGGCGTGGACGGGCTCGTGGTGGCGGGCGGGGCCGACGTGGGACCGGGTCAGTACGGCGCCTCGCCGCACCCGCTCACGCAGCGCCCGCGGGACGACCGCGACGACACAGAGATCGCGTTGGTGCGGGCCGCCGTCGCGGTTGACCTGCCGCTGCTGGGAATCTGCCGCGGGATGCAGGTGATGGCCGTGGCGCAGGGTGGCGAGCTGGACCAGCACCTCCCCGACCTGGTCGGTCACCACGGCCACTCGCCCGCACCTGCCGGCTACGGGATGCACGCAGTGGCGTTCGCGGAGGGCTCCTGGCTGCGCAGTGTCCTGGGGGAACGGGTGGAGGTGCCGACGCACCATCACCAGGGGGTGCGGTCACACCCCGGGCTCGTCGCGACGGGGTGGGCGGAGGACGGCGTCGTCGAGGCGCTGGAGGCGCCGCTGGCGCGGCTGCGTGTGGCGGTCCAGTGGCACCCGGAGGTCGGCGCGGACCCGCGGCTCGCCGAGGCGTTCGTCGCCGAGCTGCGCTAAGTCCCAGGCGCCGAGACGGGTGTCCAGCTCCTCGGACCAATGTGGCACCATGGCCGGTGTCATGCCGATCTGCGTCCTGATTAGCTGAGGCGCGACGACGGGCCCTTCGAGGGCTCGACGCCGCGCCAGACCTCCCGTGCCCGGGGGGTCTTTTTTTGTACGAGCCGGCCCACCGGCACCGGACGCCTGACCGAGGGAGCTCCACGTCGTGCCTGCCAGCTCGGACTTCCACGTCTACGACACGACCCTGCGGGACGGCGCCCAGCAGGAGGGGCTCGCCTTGTCGGTCGGCGACAAGATGGCGATCGCCGGCTACCTGGACGAGCTCGGTGTCGGGTTCATCGAGGGAGGCTGGCCCGGGGCGATCCCTCGGGACACCGAGTTCTTCGCCCGTGCGGCTCGCGACCTGCAGCTGCGGACGGCCGTCCTGGCGGCATTCGGTGCGACCCGGCGTCCGAACGTCACGGCCGCGGCAGACCCGCAGGTCCGAGCGCTGCTGGACTCGCAGGCTCCGGTCGTCACGCTGGTCGCCAAGAGCCACGCCCGGCATGTCGAGTCCGCGCTGCGAACCACGCTCGCGGAGAACCTCGCGATGGTGCGCGACACGGTCGGGTTCCTGGTGGCCGAGGGACGTCGGGTGATGCTCGACGCGGAGCACTTCTTCGACGGGTACCGAGACGACCCCAAGTACGCCCTCGAGGTCGTACGTGCGGCCGCCGAGCAGGGGGCGGAGGTGGTGACGCTCTGCGACACCAACGGCGGCATGCTCCCGCCGCAGGTCGCGGACGCGGTCCACGAGGTGCTGTCAGCGTCGGGTGCGCGGCTGGGAATCCACTGCCACAACGACACGGGGTGCGCCGTCGCCAACTCCCTCGCCGCCGTCGAAGCCGGCGTCACGCACGTGCAGGGCACGCTCAACGGGTACGGCGAGCGCACTGGCAACGCGGATCTGGTAACGGTCGTCGCCAACCTGGTGCTCAAGCTGGGCCGGCCCGTCCTCGACCCGCGTCGGCTGCAGGAGGCCACACGTATCGCGCACGCCGTCAGCGAGCTGACCACCGTGGTGCCGTACTCGCGTCAGCCGTACGTTGGGGCTAGCGCGTTCGCGCACAAAGCGGGCCTGCACGCGAGCGCCATCAAGGTCGATCCCGACCTGTACCAGCACACCGACCCCAAGGCTGTCGGGAACGACATGCGGATGCTGGTATCCGACATGGCCGGCCGGGCGTCCATCGAGCTGAAGGGCCGAGAGCTGGGGTATGACCTAGCCGGTCAGCACGATCTCCTCGCAAGGCTCACCGATCGGGTGAAGGCGCTGGAAGCACGTGGGTACACCTTCGACGCAGCGGACGCCTCGTTCGAGCTCATGCTGCGTGAGGAGGTCGAGGGGCACCGTCCGCAGTTCTTCGACGTGGAGAGCTGGCGGGTGATGACAGATGCGCGGGCAGGGGAGCACGCTCTCTCCGAGGCAACGGTCAAGCTGGTCGCCGGGGGCCGTCGGGTCGTGGCGACGGGGGAGGGCAACGGCCCTGTCAACGCCCTGGACCACGCGCTGCGCCAAGCGCTGAGCGGTGCGTACCCGGAGCTGGAGCGCCTGCAGCTGATCGACTACCGGGTTCGCATCCTCGACTCGGCGCACGGTTCGGATGCGGCGACCCGCGTGCTCATCGAGACCAGCGACGGCCAGACGTCGTGGGAGACGGTCGGAGTGGCGGGAAACATCGTCGAGGCGTCCTGGGAGGCCCTGGTCGACGGCATCGCGTACGGGTTGGCCCGCCACGGCATTCCCCGCCGCTGACCGGCCAGCGAAAGATCCGCGCACCACCGTGGCGCTCCATGGCCTCCCGGTGCCACGGTGGGCCCATGGCCTACCTGAAGCCCCCGGCCTTCACCAAGAAGGTGTTCAACCCGATCGCCGCGAAGCTCGGCCTGAGCGGCTCCGCGGAGCTCGTGGTCGTCGGCCGCCGCAGCGGCACACCCCGTTCGGTACCGGTGATCCCGGTGGAGGTGGATGGGGTGCTCTACGTCGTGTCGACCCGCGGAGAGGCCGAGTGGGTCCGCAACCTGCGGGCGGCTGAGACCTGCCAGCTCCGTGGCAGGCACCATCCCGGTCAGTACGCCGCCGAGGAGCTCAGCACCGAGAATCGTGCACCGGTGCTCGCGGCCTACCGGGCGAAGGCTGGCGGAATGGTGAAGGGCTACTTCTCCAAGCTGCCCGACAGTGGAGACCACCCCGTGTTCCGTCTCTCCGCCCGCTGACCCGGCGGAGCTCCTTGACGACGCAGCCCAGGGTTTCGCTCCAGCCAGCGTCGGACGAGCTCGTCGATCGCCCGGTCGGCCGTGGCGGCAGACGCCGGTGGAGCCGGTTCATCGCAGCGTTGCCAGACGACCCGGCCATCGACGAGGCGCCCCACCAGACCGGTTGCGTGTACGTGCCGGTGGTGACGACCGCAGAGCAGGGCGCCGTTACGGGCTGACGTCGCACCGCCTACCCGGAAGCCCTCGAGATGGTGCACGTCGCACCAGGCCGGCGGCGCCCCGCAGCCCGGGAAGGTGCAGCGCCGGTCCCGGCTGATGATCGCCTGGCGCACCCGATCCGGGAACAGGTACACCGTGTTGCCGACGTCAAGCGGGCCTCCGTCCGCACCAACCAGGATCGGGACGATGTCGGCGTCGCATGCGAGCGTCTGCGCGGTGAGCCGGGAAAGCGGCCAGCCGTCCGGCAGCTGTGCGACGTCGACCCCGGGATGCGCACCGATGGCGGACGCTAGCGTCGCAGCCGGCACGGTGATGACGAGACGTCGCGCCGTTCCGTGGGTCGTCGGGAGCAGCCCGTCGGCCGCCATCGCCTTCTCCGCGAGCTGCTGGGCCGCGTCGTGCCGTCGCATCGCTGCGGTTCGCGTATCCGCCGTCCCGTCGGCGGCCGGGCGCGGAGCCGACCAGGCGTCCAGTGCGGCTGCCAGCGCGGCGCCGCACACGGGCGTCAACTGTCCCTTCAGCAGGTACATGCCACTGGTCTCACGCACCAACGTGAGTGTGCGGACCTCCGCCTGCCGATCCTCGTCCCGCGCCAGCCGCTCACCCGCCTGCGGGTCGAGGGTGGCAACGAGGCGCTCGGCCATGGCGCGGACGACGGCTGGGTCGTGCTGGGCGGCCTGCCCGGTAAGCACCTCCTGCGCCTCGGCGAGTGTTGCCTCGTCCACCAGGCCGGCCGGCGTCGCGGGAGGCACCAGACGGCTCATTGCCTGGGTGATGTGGAGTGCCGACCCGGTAGGAAGGTCCCCGGACAGCACGGCGTCGCGGGTCGGCGCCAGGTCCACCCTGCCGGCGAGCTCGTCCAGGCCGAACAGCGCCTGCGCCTGCGCTGCCCGTCGGGACACCTCACGCCGGTCCGTCGTCGGAACCTGCTGGCGCAGCCAGGCGCCGAGGTTCCCAAGGCCGGACCGCTTGGGAAGGTCGCGGTCTGACACCTCGGCCAGCAGCCGCAGGCTCTGCCCCTCCAGCCGTCGACCGCACCGGTCGAGCTCTGCGATCGCCACCGCGAGGACGTCGTCGTTCTCACCCGCCGGCGCCGTCGCGGCCAGCCGGTCGAGTGCGGCCACGACGCCGGCGACGGCGGCCTCGAGGCCGTCCGCCACACTGGCCGGGGTGGTTGCCATGTCTGCACGCTAGGTGCCCAACGCGGCGGCACGGTCGTGCGTGAGGCGAACTGTGGACCGTGGGAAAAGCGCCAAACCTGTGGCCGGCGACAACCGCGACAATCCCCAGACCGCGCTCAGGCGGGCTTGAGTAGCCGGTCACAGACTCCCAGCAGCTCACCCCGAAGCACCTGGCCGCGCTCGCTGAACCCGCGCTGACCGGCCACGTACTGCGCCCGCCCAGCTGGTGTCTCGACCGGAACAGGAGACAGCCCGAGGGTCGACAGGTCATAGGGGGACGCCCGCATGTCGAGCTCGCGTGCCTCCCGGGCCAGTGTGAAGCAGCGCCGCACCAGCGCCGACGGCGCCGCCGGCGTCAGCTTGTACGAAAGCTTGTAGAGATCCATCGCGGCATGCAGGCATCCGGGCTGTTCCAGCTCCACCTGCCCCGCTCGAGACGGTTGCACTGAGTTGAGGCCACGGGCCGGCGGCGTGAAGAACCGAAACGCGTCGAAATGCGTGCAGCGCACCGGCTGCGACTCCACCACCGCATCCGTCTCGCGCTGTGTCAGCCGCAACGGCCAGTCCTCGTGCCGCTGCTGGCCGGGTCGCAGGCCGTACACCATCGCCCACTCGTGCAGTCCGAAGCAGCCGAGCTGCGCGGGGCGGCCGGCCGTAGCCGCCAGCAGGTCGCGCACGGACCGCACTAGGTCGCCGCGCGCGGCGAGGAATCCGTCGACGTCCATCGCCACCCCGCCGTCGACCGCGCGGTACCACCGCCAGCCGGTCCGGGGCGCGGCCGCTGCACCGGCCAGCACCACGCCGGCACCGGGGTGCCAGCGCCGAAGCCTGCTCGGCCGATGGCTGTAGTACGTCCACAGGAAGTCGTCCACCGGGTGCCGCTCGCCCCGGGGGGCGCGGGCGCGCCGTCCCGCAGTCCAGGCGTCGACCTGGTGCTCGTGCTCCCGCTCCAGCCGCTTCCACTCGCTCTCGGGGAGCACGCGGACGCCGCGCTGCACGTGGACGGCGGTCACCCGCCAAGGGTACGGGGGCCGGTAGCCTCCCCCCGTGCGCATCGCGAGGTACACCACCGGAGAAGAGCCCACGTTCGGCATCGTCGAGGACGACGGCGGCCGGCTGGTGCTGTCGGAGGTGCAGGGGGACCCGCTGTACCAGCCGGTCACCCCGACCGGTGTGCGCGTGCCGCTCGACGACGTGCGCCTCCTAGCGCCGGTCATCCCACGCAGCAAGGTCGTCGGCATCGGGAGGAACTACGCCGAGCACGCCGCCGAGATGGGCGGCGAGGCGCCGGCCGAGCCGCTCCTCTTCCTCAAGCCGAACACCTCCGTTATCGGTCCCGGCGACCCGGTCACGCTCCCCAGGCAGTCCCGCAACGTGCACTACGAGGGCGAGCTGGCCGTCGTCATCGGGCGAATCTGCAAGGACGTACCCGTCGAGCGGGTCCCGGATGTGATCTACGGCTACACCTGCGCCAACGACGTCACGGCGCGGGATCTGCAGCGCAGCGACGGGCAGTGGGCCAGGGCCAAGGGGTTCGACGGCTTCTGCCCGCTCGGCCCGTGGATCGAGACGTCCCTCGACCCCTCGGACCTGCATGTCGTGACTCGCCGCGACGGCGAGGTGGTGCAGGACGGGCGGACGTCGCAGATGGTCCACGACGTCGCCCACCTGGTCGCGCATGTGTCGGCGGCCTTCACCCTGCTCCCCGGCGACGTCATCCTCACCGGGACGCCCGCCGGCGTCGGACCGGTCGGCGCCGGTCAGCGCGTGGAGGTCGAGATCGAGGGCATCGGAACCCTCGCCAACCCCTTCGTCACGCGGGACTGACGCCGACCGGCCCGGACCCGCCCGACCTCAGCGACGCGGGCGCAACGGGGTGATCCAGTACTTGGTGTCCAGCGTCGGCGTGACGTTGAAGCGCGCGTTGACCGCCCACAGAAGGCCACCCGCAAAGGTCGCCGTCGACGGGACCTCCAGCGTCGGGTCCGTCAGCCGAGCCTGGAAGCGTGCCGTCCAGCCGTTGTGCCGACGCTGCAGCCGCAGCTGCGTCACGGACCACGCGTTCTCGCCGTCGTTGGTGCCGCGGACGACCCACAGCGTCGACCCTCGCCGCTCCAGCCCGTCCCCACCGGTGAGCGTGACTCCGCGGACCGGGATGGCCCGCACCACGCCGGTGCGCGTGTTGACGTCCCACAGTCCGCCCGCCGTGCTGTGGTCCAGCACCAGGTGGCGGTGGGACAGCACGCGGATGCCGTTGGCCCGCGTCCCCGTGCCACCGCCCGGCCACTCGCCGCGGAGCGGAAGGAACGTCGGCGCTGCGGACGTCGGCGCCCCGCGGCGGGTGAGCGCGATCCGGGTCAGCCGGTCGACGCGCGAGTCGGTGACCCACACCGCCTTCGACGTGACGACCAGGTCGTTGAGGAAGGCGCTGTCGGGCACGGTGACGTCCCGGACCACCGCCCCGGTGCGGGTCGAGATCGCCCACACGTGCCCGACCGAACCGACGTTCCCCGTGGCCCACAGCAGGCCTGTCCGCCAGTCGCGCTGCATCCCGCGGATCTGCCGCCCTTCGGCTCCGGGAAGCAGCACTCGGGACGTGCCGCGCCGCAGGTCGCCGGTGACGACCCGGCCGTCCCTCATCGAGCCGGCGTAGTAGGTCGTACCCGGGCCGGACGCGATGCCCTCCGGGCGGAAGCCATCCGGCAGGGCGACCGTGCGCGCCGGTCGCGGATGGGAGTCCTGGCGAGGGCCATGGGCCGTCGCCGGAGAGGTGCCCGAGAGCACGAGGGCGAACGACGCCAACACGGTCGTCGTCGCGAGCACAAGTCCTCGTCCCGCACGTGGTGTGGTCATGCTGCATCGTTGCTGTGAGAAGCGTTCACGGGAAGGCCTGGTACCTGTGAATCGCGCCAGGGGCCGGGCCGTCCCCTCCCATAGGCTGGGAGCACCATGGATAACAGCACCGGTCCTGTCCGGCTGCGCGTGGCGCCGTCCCCCACCGGGGACCCGCACGTCGGCACGGCGTACATGTCCCTGTTCAACCTCGCGTTCGTCCGCCAGCGTGGCGGCCAGTTCGTCCTGCGCGTGGAGGACACCGACCGAGCGCGCTACCGGGATGACAGCGAGCAGCAGGTCTACGACACGCTGCGCTGGCTGGGCCTGCACTGGGACGAGGGACCGGACCTCGGCGGCCCCTATGCGCCGTACCGGCAGTCCGAGCGGCTGGCCACCTACCGCCCGTACGTCGACCGCCTGCTCGAGTCCGGCCACGCCTACCACTGCTGGTGCTCGACCGAACGGCTGCAGGAGATGCGCGAGCGGCAGCAACGGGCCAAGCTCCCGACCGGCTACGACCGGCTCTGCCTCGGCAAGACCCGCGAGGAGCGGGCGGAGCTGCCGGGTTTCACCGAGACCCCGGTCGTGCGGATGCTCATCCCGGACGACGCGCCGACCACCTTCCGGGACGTCATCCGCGGCGAGGTGAGCGCCCCGCGGCCGGACGACCAGGTCATCCTCAAGGCCGACGGCTTCCCGACGTACCACCTGGCCGTCGTGGTCGACGACTCGGAGATGGCGATCACCCACGTCGTCCGCGGCGAGGAGTGGATCAGCTCGACGCCCAAGCACCTGCTGCTGTACGCCTGGCTGGGCCTGCCCGCGCCGGCCTTCGCCCACATGCCGCTGCTGCGCAACGTGGACAAGTCGAAGATCAGCAAGCGAAAGAACCCCGCCGCGCGGCTGACCTGGTTCCAGGAGCAGGGCTACCTGCCGGAGGCGCTGCGCAACTTCCTTGCGCTGCTCGGGTACTCGATGCCGGACGGACGCGAGGTGTTCTCCTTCGAGGACATGGTGGCCGAGTTCGACTGGGCCCGGGTCAACACCGTCGGCCCGGTGTTCGACCTCGACAAGCTGGACTGGCTCAACGGCGAGTACGTCCGGGCGCTGGCCGAGGACGACCTGGCGTCCCGGCTGGTCGACCGGCTGGTGCGGGACGGCGTCCTGCCGCCGGAGCCGAGGGAGCAGCAGCGCGACGTCGTACGCCGGGCGACGCCGCTGGTGCAGACTCGGCTCAACCTGCTGTCGGAGGCCCGCGGCATGCTCGGCTTCCTGCTGGTCCCGGACGCCGAGCTGGTGATAGAGCCGGACGCCGTGGGGTCGCTGAAGCCGGACGCACCGGCCGTCCTGGAGGCCTCGCTGATGGCCTTGGACGGCTTGGCGGAGTGGCGTAGCTCGCAGCTCGAGGCGGCCCTGCGCGCGGCGCTCGTGGAGGGTCTGGGCATCAAGCCGAAGTTCGCCTTTGGGCCGCTGCGGGTCGCGGTAACCGGACGTCGGGTCTCGCCGCCCCTGTTCGAGTCCATGGAGATCCTCGGACCGGACTCCACGCTCGCCCGCGTGCGCTCCCTGCACACCGCGCTCAAGGCGCAGGCACCTGATTTGGGCGGCGCCGCACCGGACCGCTAGTATCGCTCGTCGGGTCCACGGCCCCGCTCCGGCGGGACGGGTACCCCCTTGGGGTATGGTGTAATTGGCAGCACGACTGATTCTGGTTCAGTTAGTCTAGGTTCGAGTCCTGGTACCCCAGCAAGACGCTCCCGCCGGGCCTACCCGGTAGGATTGTCTCGCTCGCAGCTGCTGCGAGTCGCACGGCCCCGTTGTGTAGCGGCCTAGCACGCCGCCCTCTCAAGGCGGTAGCGCGGGTTCGAATCCCGTCGGGGCTACGCGGAAGCGAAGGCCCCCGTCTAACCGGACGGGGGCCTTCGTCGCTTCTCGGCTGGAGGCGGGTGGTGGCCCTGGGTACGGCAGATGAGGCGCCGGGCGTGGGAACTGTCCGGCGGTTCGAGCTGTCCGGCGGTACACGTAGCCCAACGGCTTCAGCCGACCCGCCGCAGCACCTCGGTGAGCTTGTTGGCCCCAGCCACGATCGACGGCGCGTGCAGCCGACCCGGCTGGCGGGACAACCGCTCGATCGGCCCGGAGACCGAGACCGCCGCCACGACCCGGCCGGACGGCCCGCGCACCGGAGCGGACACCGACGCCACGCCGGCCTCCCGC
>Ga0126311_10000547_pt1 | contig 17609 bp, 21 predicted proteins | sample Plot61_FD_92539 | JGI IMG/M metagenome (GOLD analysis project Ga0126311, IMG submission 92539) | Serpentine soil microbial communities from UC McLaughlin Reserve, CA, USA - Plot61 | ecosystem: Environmental > Terrestrial > Soil > Grasslands | place: USA: UC McLaughlin Reserve, Lake County... | reverse complement strand
CCCTCGTCACCTATGAAGAGAATCGTGACATGGGTGATCCCGAAGTCCGGTGCGCCGAGCGCGCTGAAGCCGATGTTCAGATTGTTGATCGCCCCGCTGTCGACGAACGCGCCGGTCGCTGCAAACGCGCCCGATACGGGACCCGGTGCCTTCGATGTCTGAATCGTGATGTCTTGCGATCCGCTTGCCGAGCTTGACGCAGCAAACGCGACTGCACCCGTTGCGATCACCGCGAGGGTGAACACAAACCGCTTCCCCACGAGGATTCCCTCCGTCGCGACCGCGAGGGGCGGTCCCCAGTTGGTCGGATTGAAAAAACGGTAGCGCATTGTCACCTTCCTTCTCCCCCTGGGTTCTTCGGAATGAGCGCAGCCAGGCGAGCCTGCCGCAGACCCTCTCAGCCTGCCACTTGCCATCCTTCCGGGCGACGGAGCCGCGGTCAAGGCGGGCCTCTGTTAGTCCCCTTTTCTGCCCGGCTAGACTCGTCACTGGCGTTCGGCCCGAACCGACAACGGAAGGGGAGAACGAACGACCATGCCTTTTCTATTCAGATTGAGACGGCTTACGGAACGCCTGCCGAGCCGCCGTCGCTCGCATCAGCCGTCTACAACTGGCGCCCGGGCGACGAGATCCCGTTGGGGCGGCGGACACTGCGCGTTGTCCGCGTTTGCGATGACGACGCCGATCAGCCGCTGGTGCTGGTCGTTGAGGAGTCGTTTAGGGAAGCTTGAGAGTGCCGGGCTTTATGCCTGGCTCAGGGTGCGCGGGCGCCCTTCGCTTGCCAGTAGCGATTTAGCGCGCCTTGCACCTGAACGAACCAGATCAAGTGACCGATGATTGGAAGTAGAAACCAGAGGCCGTAGATCCCGCGCACCGGGCTGTGGTCGCCGTCCAGGTCTTCGTACATGTAGCGCACCTCTGCCGGGACGACGAAGAAGGTAACCGGCGCGATCAGGATGTAGATGACGAGGCCGAGGACGCCGCCGACGCCGTTCCCGGAGTAGCGCTTGATCTCGTCTTGGGTCTTGTACGTCCAGATGAAGGTGTAGATCCCGAGCGTCAGGATCGCCCAGAGGATCGAGAGCCCAATCGAGCGCGTGTGTCCGACGTGGCCGAATTCTCGCGCACTCGTAGCTTCTGCCATCGCGATCCCATCATCGCATGCCCCTTCCTCCCCGTCTGGGCGAGACGACGACGCCCGGCGATGCCCTCGCTCGGCGGCTGTTGCCTCCCTCCGTGTAAAGGCGGACGGGCGGCGCGGACGCGCCTGCCCGCCCTGTCACTTCCCTCGGATCAGCTGCGCTGCATCACCTTGTTGACGCGCTGCTCAACCTGCTCGCGCGGCTGCCCGGTCTTCTTCTGGACGCGATCGACGATGTCGTCGGGATCATCGCTCGCCTCGTCCATGTCCTTCTGCGACACCTCGCTGAACTCAGCAACGAGCTTCTGCTTGAGCTCGGGCGCGCTCACGAATCTGCTGCTTGAGCATCTCGTCGAGACCCATTTCTCGAACCTCCTCAGATCGGGTACTCCTCGGCTTTCGGCTACCCGCCGGCTCGGCTTCCATGCGTCTCCACGGCGCCGTTGGTCGCAAATTGCGCAAACGATCAGCCCGGTTGTGCCTGCGCGTTTTGTTGACCACGGCGATGGCGCGGCGGAGGCCGTTCGAGCTCCGCCGCGCCACGCGCCCGCGCACTTGCCCATCAGGAAATGTGTGCGCACACCGCCTGTGCCCTGAAGCTCGCGGCTGTCGCTCCGGCGTTCACCACCGAGACTTCCCAGCCGAATATGCCAGCTCCGGTGACACCGACGGAATCGGCAATCACTCGAAGGTTGGCGCCCGCCGTTGTCTGGAACCAACCGCCCCCGAGCGGTTGCGTGCCGGTCGGGCACGGAGCGTCCGCCGTTCCCGTCCCACCGGCTGGCACCGACACGGTCGCGCTCGTGACTCGCACATATCCGGAAACCCCAGCAGGACCGGCCGGGCCGGTAGCGCCCCTCGCTCCTGTGGCGCCTGTCGCACCAACTGCACCTGCGGGTCCCCTCGCCCCGCGACGACCGCGCAGCGCGGCAACGGTCTTCCTGTTCATATCGATTTTCAGGATCGAGTGGTTCTTGAGTTGCGGACTGCCGACGCTGTTCCTCGGCAGTGCTTGCACCGCAGCGACAGACGTACCACCCAGCGCGAAGAAGAGCGCAAGATACGCAACGAAATGCGTCCGCAGGTGGCCGCCGAACAATCGCACTTTCTTCGTCATCGTCCCCTCCTCGGTTTTACCCGCGCCGGCCTCAATCCGGCGCGCCGCCCGCGGAAAATTGCACGACCGCGGACGCTTAAACACTCACCCGACCCACAGGCTCGTTTCCCGCCTCGTCGCGCCACCACTTGCCTGTGACAAAAACGAGGGACGAGACCGGTTGGTCTCGGAGCGCTGTAGGGTGGTGAGTGCGCGACATCGCTCCGCTCGTCCTGTGCACTGGCCATTGCGCCGGGGCAAGAGGAGTCGAAGTGAACGACATCCAGCAGACGCTCGCCAGGTGGTTCTCCGAGGACGAGCTAGACGTGTGCGAGCAATGCGGCCAGAAGCAGCTAATGCCCGCCTGGGGATCGGCGAACGGCATACGCGTCTGCATCGGTTGCGGCCCCGTCGCCGCTAAGCCGCTCGCAGAGCCTGAGTAAAGGCCGACCCTGCGGCGCTTGTTCGGTTTCACCGACGGCGCCGCCGGAAAGTCCGTGAATCACCGAGTTGCACAGGGATGACGAGGCCGAGCGGCTCAAGGGTCTTTCGGATGCCTGCCACCGGGTCTTGCCGCACGTGAGCGATGACCGGCAGGACGACCTCGCCCGAGTCATCCGGGAGACGTGTCGCAAGGTCGAGGCGCGGCTGGCCGAGCTTGGCGTGTCGTACATGGAAGCGTCCTAGGGTTCCGACGCCGCGGCTCCGCGCTCGTCAAAGGCCGTTCGAGGCGCTCGGCTCTATAGCCCGCCGTGCAGCACGGCGCTAGTTCCGGACGAGCACTGCTCGTTGCCTCCTCCGGAACGCGCCCTCGCGCTCAAGCTCGTAGCGCCAGTAGGAGCGGTTCTTGACCTTCAGCCAGGCGCGCTCGCCGCAGAGGTACGGCTCGTGCGGCCGCTTCGCGACCACACCTTCAAGCTCGTGCTCGCAGACGGCCTCCCACAGCGAAGGTCCATCGTCAAAAGTCTCCGGCACCCGCCACTGCGGACCCTCTAGGCCGAGCTCTTCGAGGGTTCGCCGGCGCTCCCTGTAGGGCTTCGCCCTGAGGTCGCGGCCGTCGAGGCTGAGCAGGTCGAAGACCAGGAAGATCAGCGGAACCTCGGCATGCCGGAACAAGATCCGCTCGCAGACGCGCTCGAAGTCGGGCTTGCCGTCACTACTGAACGCTACGAGCTCCCCATCCAGGACTGCGCGCACCGGCAGCTGCTCGAGAAAGCCGACGTGCTCGGTCATGTTCCAGCCGCGCCGGCTGCGGACTCGCAGCCGCCCCTCGGTCGAGACGATCGCGCGAAAGCCGTCCCACTTGACCTCGGAGGACCAGGAGCCTCGTGTCGGGAGACGGCCCGACTTCGCGAGCATGGGCTCAGGTAACGCGCTGTAAGGCACGGCCGCAGGAAGTCGAACTCTAGGAAAACGCGCTCGCCGCTGCGCAAGAGGAGCACGAGGCGTAGGAACCTCGATCGGGCCAGTGTGCGAGAATGTCATCTGAGGTCGTTGCGCGAATGGGGCGCGCGAGGCGAGCCGTGCGTCTAGCCGGCGCCGACCCAGCCACCTTCGACGTGGAGCACTTGGCCGTTGATGTAGCCGGCGCCGTCCGATGCGAGAAAGAGGACCGTCTCGGCGATCTCCCGCGGGTCGCCGAACCGCTTCATCGGGTTCATCGCTTTCGCCTCTTCGATGTGTTCTGGAGCAACATCCCACTCCTGCTCCCAGTTTCCGGAGATCGGGCCAGGCGCGAGCGCGTTGACGCGAATGTGAGGTGCGATATCGCGCGCGAGAGATGCCGTGAATCCTCGGATTGCGCCCTTGGCGGCGCAGTAGGTGACCGGAACCCACTTGATCGGATTCTGAGGGTGACGCCGTTGCCGTAGGTGCTCGAGAAGTTGATGATCACGCCTCGCTCGTGTCGGCGCATCAACGGAAGCACGGCGTGGCACATGCGCATCGCGCCGATGACGTCCACCATCAAGAGCGCCGTCGCCGCTTCGGCGTCCATTGCCTCGAAGCGAACAGTGTCTGCCTCGTCGATCCGACCGGCGGTGTTCACGAGCACGTCGGCCCGCCCGTACAACTCATCCGCCTGGGCCACGAAACGGTCGACCGAAGCTTGATCAGTTACGTCGAGCTGCGCTGCGGAGGCTGCACCCCCCGCGGCCACGATCTCGGCTGCGACCGCTTCGGCCGCCCCCTGCGAGCGGCGGTAGCCCACGATCACCGAAGCGCCCTCCCGGCCGAAGCCAGCTGCGACCGCCCCGCCGAGCGTCCCGCCGGCGCCGGTCACGAGCGCGACGCGACCCGAGAAGCGACGACCATCGTTCCAAATCGGGTCCACAAGAACCTCCTCTCAGCGAGCGGCGAATCGTCTCAAGCGAAACAACCACTGCGCAACCCAGCAGTCGGCTGCCCGAGTGTGCGGGAATGACCCTTGAGAACGAGGGCTCCGCTCCGATCTCGTCCGTGCATCTCGTATGCTCGCGGAGGAGAGGCCACGTGACGACGTCTGATCCGATCGCCGAGATCATCGGGGACTATCGAGCCTTCGCGGCGATGCAGCGCGACCGTCTTTCTGCCCGCGGCATCGACATCTCACCGTATCCGCTCAGCCATCTCGCTGTCCGCGTCGCCGATTGGGACCTGTACGTCCATCAGCGCACGCTCCTCGAGCGCCATGCGAGGGCGAACCGGGAGAGCGTCTGGAACGGGCGTCCGATCTCATTGATCGTGCTCGCCGAGCCGCTCGATGTCCTCGACGGGACTCCGGTCTCACGCATCGAGCTCATCCCGCCAGTTCACCAGCGTGTCTACCGGATGGGCCTCGAGCACCTCGGCGTCGTCGTCGGTGACGAGATCGACGGGTTCTCGCGAGTACATCGGGCCGCGCTGACTGGGCAGCAGTTCCAGAGTCGCGACGTCGAGCCGGTCTACGTGCTGTTCGAGGACTTCACCCACGTGAAGTTCCTACCGGCGCTCCTTCTTCGACGTCGTCGAGGACGAGGAAGGGCGCTTCGAGGGCTTCAGCCACGTCGACGACTGGGTGCCGCAGCGCCTCCCCACCGCCACCGGCCCGAACGCGCTGCCGCGGTGACCCACGGCTGGCCTGCCGGGCTACGGGACCACCCCGTGGGCCAGCGTGCGGAAATGTCACCCGAGCCGAGTGCCTTCAGCAACTGACGCCCCGGTCGAAGACAACGACCGGCTTTCGAACTCGCGCCCGAGCCCCCTTCGAAAGAGGCCGAAGCGCCTTGGCCGCTCGGCGGGCGATGCCCGGGTTTCCGAAGATCGAAATCGTGACGACGCCGAGACACAGCCTGTGCTGGAGCTGGAGCGGCAAGGGGCATCCTCCCTCGTCGAAGAGGCCACCAGGAGGCTCGCACGTCCCGTAATCGATGCTCGCCTCGCCGGCGCGGTACCGGTAGATGTAGGACACGTCGTGGCCCTCGAACGACGACCCGACGTAGTAGTAGGGAGCCTCGGCATCTCTCAGGTCGTCGAGGTTCAGCGATCGATCGTCCCCGGAGCTACAGCCAGCACCCGCGACGGTGCAGGCACAGAAGGTCGCCGCCAGAAGGCGCTTCACGTTAAAAACCTTAGGGACTTCGTGCCGAAGCGTCGCGGCCCTTGCTTCAAGAAGTTCGCCAACCGTCTCAGGGTCATCGTCACCCGATGAGAGCTCATGAAAGCTCTTCGGCCTCGGTAACCTGCCAATCGACGGCGCGACCACGAGAATCGCCGCGAGTCCGCTACAAGCTGGTCGTCAGCAGCGAGACGTCGCGCCGTGTCAAGGCGACCACGTGACCGATCGCCGTGCTCGTCGTGGCGATGGTCCTCGGAGCGCTCGCGATCGCAGACTAGGTCTGGAGTGACAGGACGATCGCGCCGTCCGCTCCCGCGACTACCTCGCGCAGCGCTTGTGCGGCCTGATCGAGGGGACGGACGGACGCGATCGGCACGCTAAGCGTGCCGTGGGCCAGCAGCTCCGCAAGAGCCGAAAGCTGCCGACCATCGGGCCGGACGTAGACATCGGTTACGGCGACGCCCCGTTCCTCCCGCGGCGGATCGCCGGTGATAGTGGCGAGGCGGCCGCCGTCAGCGACCGCCTTCAACGCGGTGGCCGCCTGGCCGGGGGCAGCGTTGACTGCCTTGGGCGCGCCGCCGCCGGTGATCTCGCCGACGAGCGCAGGCCAGTCGCCGTGGTAGTCGAGCACCTCCGAGGCGCCGTAGTCGCGGATGCGCTCGGCCTTCTTCGCGCTCGCGGTCGCGATCACGCGGGCGCCCCGAGCCGCGGCGAGCTGGACGAGCAGGCCACCGGTGACTCCGCCCCCTCCGTTGACGACGACCCAGCCGCCGCTCTCGATCCCGAGGGCCTCGTCGAGTGCCTGAGCCGCAGTGAGCGTCGGAATGGGAAAGGCTCCGCCGGCTTCCCATGACGCCTCTGGCGGCCGGGCCGCGACGGTCGCCGCAGGCGCGAGCAACCTCTCCGCCCAGGTACCGTGACGCCGGAGCGGCAGCGGATGTGTCAATACCTCGTCGCCCTCGCGCAGCTCGGTTACGCCGGAGCCGACCGCTGCGACCGTCCCGGCCGCCTCCGTCCCGAGCGCCATGGGAGCCGGGCCGCCGATCTGCCAGCTGCCGATCCTGACAAGGTCGTCCCAGGGGCCGATGCCGGCGGCAACGACGTCGATGAGGACCTCGCCTGCGGCAGGCGTCCCAAGCTCGTCCAGCTCGAAGATCTCGACCGGCCCGCCGAGTGCTGTGATCCCAGCCGCTCGCATCCTGCTCGGCGCACGTTACTGGCGTCGGTGATGCGGCGCGCGCCGCTTTGGCACCTCGCCAGAGGAGTACGCCGCGAGCAGGTGACAGATGCCTTCGCCGGGCGAGCGTGCGGGAATGTCACCCGAGCGCCTGCTAGATCAGGCGACGATCCTGCGGCTACGCCGCTGGCGGACGATATTGAATCTGCTCGGCCTTTCGTAACGCTTCGATCGTCTCTTCAACGCTGAGGAGAACCGTCGTCTCGATCGAGCTGAGGGCGCCGCCCCCGCTAATGGCGAGCGCGACCGCAGCCATTGACACGTTGTCGGGGGCTTCCCAGAGGTTGTAGCCGTCGTGTGCCCCGAATGCGTACCAGAAGCCGTGCAGCTTTCCTCCGACCGATTCGATGTATGAGCGCGCAGCCTCCCGACGATCCTCCGGACTCTGAATCAGCCTCGCCCACGTCTCCGGCATATAGCTGAACCTCGACAGATATAGCGGCACCGTCTCGACCTCCTTCCCGGGCTGCGCCGGGATCGTCACCTGCCGAGGGCCGTTTCGTCAAGGCATGCCCGAGGGTGGTGAGAGGTCGTGACGGAGCGGGGCCGATGCGCGGGTGAACGGAGGCGTCGCGTGGGCCAGCGTGCGGGAATGACACCCGAAGACTGACAGTCGCAGACCGACACGGCCGGAAGTCATCCGACCCGCTGGGATCGTCGATCAGCCGGCGGGAGGAATGGGGCCGACGCGCTGCATCGTCGACCAGGCGACGGCCGCAGCCTCGGCGTGACCTCTGATCGAAAGGTGGTTGAGGTCGGAGGAGTAGTACTCGCGCTTATCGACGATACGTCCTGCGGCGCCGCCGTCGTAGCGGCATGGTCGGAACCGCTTGCAGCCGGCTGCAAGCTGCGCCTCGTAGCGGTGAATCACGTTGTCGAGCCTAGCCACCCGCCAAAGCTGTGCCGCCGATCAATGCACAACCAACGACAAGCGCGCAGCCGGCGGCGCGCGTGGACGGACTCAAACATGCAAGGTAGGACGGTAGGTGAGCTCTTGGATGTTGCCGTCGAGCGTTCGACTCTCGATCAGCTCGAGGTCGAAGTCGGCCGCACCCTGGAAGATCGCATCCGATCCGTTCTGGCCGGTAATCACAGGGAAGAGGGTGACCTGGACGCGGTCAACCAGGCTGGCGGCCATCAGCGCCCGATTCATCGACAGGCTCCCGTGCGAACGCAACGGCACCTCGGACTCCTCCTTGAGGCGGGCGACCACATCGACCGCGTCACCACTCACCACGGTCCCGTCCACGCAGTCAAGCGGTCCTTCCAGCGTGGTCGACACGATGGTCGCCGGCAGGTTGACCATCCGGGTCACCCATGGGTCCCTCACCTCGGAATCCTCGATGCTCGAGGCCAGCATCTCTGCGAATAGCCGATAGGTGTTGGCCCCGAAGACCATCCGCTGCTCCGCGCTGTACAAGGCGAGGCGGTGGTCGAGCAGCTCAGGGCCCTGCTTGCCCCAGTAGCCGCCCCAGTCGCCGCCGCTGACGGAGCCGAAGCCATCTAGGCTCGAAAAGACGTCGAAGGTGTAGGTAGCGCTCATGATGCTCCTCTGCTCAAGTGCGTGATCGGTCGTGGATACAGACTGGAACCCACGGCAAGACTCATCGCGGTGACGCCGTGCGTCCGGCCCGATCAGGCAGTGACGCGGTCTTCGCGAATAACGGCGCTGGGCTGAGCCCAGCGTGCGGGAATGTCCCTCGAACGCCAGGCGAATCCGAGCCGAGTCCGTCGGCGTACTAGGCGCCAAGCGTGTGTCCTCCCATTTGAAGACCCACGCTGGACCGGGAGGACGCTTCAGACGACACAGGAGGAAGAGATGACGGAATCGAGTCTGTACGAAAGGCTCGGCGGCGCCTTCGCGATCGCAGCCGTGGTGGACCACTTCAGCGAGGCGGTCGTGCAGAACCCGATCGTGGGTCAGCAGTCGCAGAACCCCGCCCTCCGAGAGTGGCACATCAACAATCTGGGCAGACTCCCCGGCCTCAAATTCATGCGCACCCTATGGGTCTGCGAAGTTGCGGGTGGTCCCCAGCAATATTCAGCGACGAAACCAGGCAGTACTTCGCTCGGCTTGGAAGAAGCCCATCGTGAACTGAAGATCTCTCCCGCCGAGTTCGACGAGGTCGCGGCTGAACTTGGCCGAACGCTCGACCACTTCAAGGTGCCGGAGCGGGAGAAAGGCGAGGTCCTGGCCGCCTTCGCCGCGCACAAGGACGAGGTGACTGAGGGCTTCTCCAAGTAGCGACTCGACGTGCACTTCGAGGAGTCGCTGGAGCTTGCCGTGAAGGGGATCGACGCAGTCGGCGTCGCCGTGATCGTCGGCGGCGTCGTACTCGCGACGGCGCTCATCGCGCGATCCGGAGCCGATTGGGATCAGCGGTTCCGCGGGTACCGGCGCGGTGTCGGCCGATCGATACTGCTTGGCCTCGAGTTTCTCGTGGCAGCCGACATCATCCGCAGCGTCGCCGTCTCACGACGTTTCCCGGCGTCGGCGTACTTGCGATCATCGTCCTGATCCGAACCTTCCTGAGCTTTACGTTGGAGCTCGAGATCGATGGTCGTTGGCCGTGGCAACGTCAAACGGGGCGGGCGGAGCGATTGACGGACGGAGGCTAGCGTAGCCCCGCGCCTCGCAGGCGAAAGCAAGCGCCTGCTGGGCCAGTGTGCGGGAATGTCCCCAGAGCTGCGTGGCGCGTCTAGGCGAGACGCATGCCGTACTTTTTGCCCAGTGACGCGAGTTGCTCCCGGTTCAGATCGCCACCATGCCGCGACTCCTCGAGGTGTCGCTCTTCGAAATAGCCCTCGAACCCTCCGGGCGAATAGAGCAGAAGCATTCGACCTCCGTCGGCGCCCGGCTCGAACCGATGCGGCGTGCCGTGCGGAACGAATGCACTCGATCGGCTAACCGCTTGCATGGTCTTCGAGCCACAGATCAGCGAATACGAGCCTTCCAAGACATAGAAGCTCTCGTCGATGTCGTCATGAATGTGAAGCGGCGGCCCCGTGTGCGGCAGGTGCGAACCCTCGATTAGTGTCAGGCCTTGCTCGGCGATCTTGACCTCTACGCGGTTACCGTTGGCGAACACGAACGTCCGGCCTTGTCCAGGATTCGTTCCGTAGGGCTCGCGCTGCGACAGTTCGCCCACGTCGGGCCTTTCGCCTCCGTGGCTGAAAGACCTCCGCCCCTTTGCCCGGGGAGCGTGCCCGCACAAGCAGCATGCCGATAACGACGCTCGTGTGCGCCAGTTTTCCGCACAGACGCCTGACGACGCCTGCGGCTAGACGGTCTCAACCTTCCCTGTCCTGCAACAGTCCCCTGCCCCGTCGCGACCTGACTCTCGCCGATTCATCTCGGCATGGGCGCGGATTGGCGGGACCGCAACATCGCCTTATGGGCGGCGCAACTGCTCCTCAGCGACCGCGATCGTGCGAGCAGCTAGTTCCCGTTAGCCGCGAGAGCGTCCCAGTACTCGCCGCTGGTCGTGGCGCCCGATCGCTCATATCGCTCAAAGCGCGCCCGCCGGAGCCGGTTGCTAGCGGTACGCCTTGGGCCTTGCCGCGCCGCGGACGTGGATTGCCTGCAGGACCCCCATCGCGAGCAGGTTCGCGATCAGGGCCGAGCCCCCGACGCTGATGAACGGGAGCGGGATGCCCGTCACCGGCGCGACCCCGATGTTCATGCCGACGTTGACGAAGACCTGGAAGAGGAAGGCGAACACGATCCCACCGGCCGCGATCGCCGAGAACGCGTCGCGGGCGATCGCGATCACCTTCAGGCCTCTCCAGACGACGAGCAGGTACAGCAGCATCAGGATCGAGACGCCGAAGAAGCCTCGCTGCTCGGCGAGGGAGGCGAAGGCGAAGTCGGTCGCGTGCTCCGGGAGGAAGTTGAGGTTCGTCTGCGTCGCGCCGGCCTCGCCGCGGCCGTTCACGCCGCCCGCGCCGACGGCGTTGATCGACTGCGCGACGTTGTAGGTGGCTCCCGCCGGGTCCGAGTCGGGATGCGTGAAGCCGGTCAGGCGCTGCTCCTGGTACGGCTTCAGCACGTGCACGCCCGCGGCGGGGAGGAACCAGAGCACCGCGAGGATCGCGACGAGCGCCCCGACGGCGAGCGCGCCCAGGTGGATCCAGCGGACGCCCGCGAGGAAGAGCACGGCTGCCAGGGCCGCCATGTAGACCATCGCGGTGCCGACGTCGGGCTGGACGAAGACGAGCAGGATCGGGATGCAGCCGAGCCCGATCGCCTCGAGCACCGTGCGGCTCTCGCCGAGGCGCCTCGCGCGGTCGGCGAGGAAGCCCGCCAGGAAGAGAACGAACAACAGCTTCCCGAACTCCGAGGGCTGGAAGCGGAAGAAGCCGATGTCGAGCCAGCGCTTCGAGGCGCGCGAGACCGTGCCCGCGAGCAGCACGAGCAGCATGATCCCCGCCGTGCCGGCGTAAAGCGCGCGCTTGTAGCGCCGGTAGAGCTCCGGGTCGATCAAGAGCACGGCGAGAAAGCCGGCGCAGCCGACGGCGGCGTAGACGCCCTGACGGACGACGTAGTAGTTCGGGTCACCTGGAATGTCGCGCGCGGTGATGCCGCTGATCGCCCAGAGCCCGAACGCGAGCAGCGCGGCCATCGCGCCGAGCAGCCACCAGTCGAGCCGCCGCAGCGCGGACGTCGCCACGACGGCCTCTGCGCGGTGCGGCCGCAGCCCTCGTCCCCGGGTGTTGACGGCCTCGATCATCCGGTTGCAGCCGGGGTCGACGCGAGCTCGTTGTGGAAGAACTGCTTGAAGACCTGCAGCGCAGCCGGAGCCGCAGCGTCGGCGCCGAAGCCGCCGTTCTCGATCAGCGCGCAGACGACGAGGCTCGGGGGCGCGGTGCTGTCGACGGGTCCGTAGCCGCACCACCACGATTGGTCGAGCTGGTCGGTGTTCGGATTCTTCTGCGCCGTCCCCGTCTTGCCCGCGACCGGGATCGGGAAGTTGCCGAAGACGCCGTAGGCGGTCCCATCGGTCGAGTGCGTCGCCTGGTAAAGACCGTCCTGCACCGCCGCGAGGTAGGTCGGGTCGAGGCCGACCGACTGCGGCGCGGGTGGTGTGAACGTATGGACCACGCGTGCCAGCGAGTGCGGCGTGTCGGCGCCCACGACCACGTCCTGAGCGACGTGAGGACGGACGAGCTTGCCGTTGTTCGCGATCAGGGCGTAGAAGCGGGCCATCTGAAGCGGCGTCACGAGCAGGTCCTTCTGCCCGATCGCGAGCTGGACCGAGTCGCCGGGCTTCCACTCGCGGTCGATCTGCCAGTTAGCGGGGTCGGTCTTCGCGGTGAAGCGTCGCCGGCGCCACTCGGGGGTCGGCAGGAGGCCGGCGGCTTCGGGCCCGACGTCGACGCCCGTCTTGCGGCCGAAGCCGAACTTGGCAGCCCACGCCTGGAGCGGGTGCCCCTCGCTCGCAGGCGCTTTGTAGAACCGGTAGCCGAGCTCGTAGAACCACGTGTCGCACGAGACCGAGAGCGCGGTCGGCAGCGTCATCGAAGCGTTCACGGCAGGGTCGACGTTCTGGAAGTACTGGCCGGGAGTGCCGGGAAACTCGCTCGGGACGAAGTACGACCCGGTGCAGGGCAACGACGTCGAGGGCGACGGGAGCTCGTGCGTCTCGAGCGCCGCGAGCGCGGTGACCGGCTTGAAGGTCGACCCGGCCGGATAGACGCCGTTCGTCGCGCGGTCGAGTCCCGGGAAGTTCTCCTGCTCGGCGGTCTGCGGAGTCAGCCCGGCTGCGGCAAGACGCTTCGTCGTCACCCGCCCGGTATAGACGCGCGGGTCGTATCTCGGGTACGAGGCCATCGCCCGGATCGCGCCGTCTCGCGGGTCGAGCGCGACGATCGCGCCGCCGGCCGCCAGCCAGTGCTCGTTCCGAAAGGCGCGGTCGATGCCGTAGCGGATCGCGTCTTCCGCGGCACGCTGGAGGTCGGCATCGAGGGTGAGCCTGATCGACTCGCCCTGTACCGGCGTCCGCTTCGTCTCGAGCCGGCTGCGGGGCCGCCCGAGCGAGTCGACGCGCAGCTGCGCGAGACCCGCGCGGCCGCGCAGGTACGAGTCGTAGGCGCCCTCGACGCCGGACTCGCCGATCTTGTCGCCGGCGAGGTAGCCCTTCCGCTGGAGCCGCTTCAGCTGCGCGGGCGAGATCTCGTTCACGTAGCCGAGCAGGTGCGCCGCGAGGTCGCCGTGCGGGTAGCCGCGGAGGAACGTGTCCGTGATGGTCACGCCCGGGAACTCGTCCGCGCGCTCCTGCAGAAAGGCGATCGGCGCCGTGCGCTTGACGTCCTCGCGCACGACGATCGGCGTCAGCGGGTCGTTCTTGTGCGCCCTGATCTCACGCAGCAGCTGCAACACGGGGATGTGCACGACCCGCGAGAGCCGCTCCAGCTCCGCGCGCTCCGCCGCCCACGTCTTCGGCAGATCGGCCGGGTGCAGCTCGACCGCCGTGCCCGGGACGTTGCGCACGAGCGGTCGTCCCTTCCAGTCGAGGATCTGGCCGCGCGGCGCCTCGACGCGCACCGAGCGGAGCTGGTTGTCGAGCGCCGCGCGGAGGTACTGCGGCCCCGAGAGAACCTGTAGCGCCCAGAGCCGGAAGAAGAGGATCCCGAAGGCGAGGAGCGCGACCGCCCCCACGATCCCGATGCGCAGCGCGAGTTGCGGCGTGAACCGGTACGGGCCCTCGACTCTCGGATCCGGCGGCAGGAAGCGCCCGGAACCGGCGCGCGGGCTGCGTGTGCCGGTGCTAGCCAAGCAGGCGCACCTCCGTCGCGGTCTCGGGCGCGGCACCCAGCCCGAGCAGCCGCCGCGTGAGAGCGTAGACCGGCAGCGTGAGGAGCAGGTTGAGCGCGACCTTCGGCGGCAGCGCCTCGAGCAGCACGCGTCGCGCCGAGACTGTGTCTCCGAGCAGGTAGTGGAGGATCAGCGCACCGAACTGCACCAGAACCGTCGCGACGGCGACAGAGACGAACGGCGCGTGGCCGCGGTCGCGGCCGGTCGTCTCGCCGTAGCGGCCGATCCAGTAGCCGGCGATCGTCAGCAGCAACGACGTCAGGCCCAGCGTCGCGAGCGTCGCGGTGTCGACCAGTAGGCCGGCGAAGAATCCTGCGGCGGCGCCGTAGACGGAGCCACGCAGCAACGCGATCGCGACGAGCGTCAACAGCACCACGTCGGGGTAGCCGCCGAGGATGTCGATCTCGGAGAAGATCGTCACCTGCAGGATCGCCGCGACGAACACGAGCGCGGCGACCTTGGCGGGCTCGAGCAGGTTGAAGGTCGTCACGGCCGCCTCTTCGGCACCAGCACGATCACCGAGTGCAGCGAATCGAAGTGGACGCTGGGCGAGATCTGCACGTTCCAGTACAGCTCGAGCTCGCTGTTCGTCGCACCGCTGACGTAACCGATTGGGATGTTCTTCGGGTAGATCGACGCGATGCCGCGCAACTTCCAGCCCTGCGTCACGATCGAGTCGCCCTCTCGTACGACTGCAGACTTCTTCACGCGGTCGAGCGTCAGCGTGCCGGAGCCTTCGCCGTGGCTGACGATGCCCACCGCGTTGGTGTCGAAGTCGAGCGCCGAGACGCTCAGGTTGGGATCCGTCAGCAGCGTCACCTGCGCCTGATGGCCCGTGACGGCGCTCACCTTGCCGACGAGCCCGTCGGCGGTGACCACTGCGTCGTCGAGGCGGATCCCGCTGGTGGAGCCCGCCGCGATCGTCACCTGCTGGTCGAACTCGCTCGGAGGGCGGCCGACCACCTCGGCGTTGACGGGATCGAAGTCGCCCGGGAACGCGGGCAGCTGCTGGTAGTGCAGCTGGCGTTTGAGGTCCTCGTTCTCGGCCAGCGCGGTGGAGCTCTGGATGTACTGCGCGCGCAGCCGGTCGAGCTTCGCCCGCAGCTCCGCGTTCTCCGACTTCGCGTGGATCAAGCCCGCGAACCAGCCGTACGCGTCGCGGAACGGGCTGGCGACCCGATTCGCCCCGACCTCGAACGGCCGCAGGACGGTGGCGCCCGCTCCCTGGACGCCGTGCAGCCCGCCGCCGGCAGGCTCGCGGAAATAGATCGTGATCATCACGAGCGAGAGCAGCACGAGGACACCCGCCACGATTCGCCGCTTGACGGCGGTGGAACTGCGGGAGGACGACCCGACGGGCCTGGAGCGAGGAGCTGGGGACCCCAGGACCGCAATCCGTGCGCTGCGGTTCCTGTGCTGCACGAGAGCGCCTAGTGTAAGGAAGAGTTCGGGGGACCGCGAGTTACGGCCGGTGGTTGTTGCGCCGCTTCTGTGCCTGGCTGCGGTGGATCGCCTCGAACTCCTCGAGGCTGCGGCCCGAGCCGACCGCGACGCACGTGAGCGGGCTCTCGGCGAGATGGACCGGCATCTGCGTCTCGTGGCGGAGGCGCTCGTCGAGGCCGTTCAGGAGCGCGCCGCCGCCGGCGAGCACGATCCCGCGGTCCATGATGTCCGCCGCGAGCTCCGGCGGCGTCTTGTCGAGCGTCGACTTGATCGCCTCGATGATCTGGCCGACGGGGCCGTCGAGCGCCCGGCGGACCTCCTCGCTGCTGAGCACGATCGTCTTCGGCAGCCCGGTGAGCATGTCGCGGCCACGCACCTCCGCCTGCACCTCGTCGGTCAGGTCGTATGCCGACCCGACCTCGAGCTTGATCTCCTCGGCCGTCTGCTGCCCGACGAGCAGCTTGTACTCGGTCTTGATGTGGCTGATGATCGCCTCGTCCATCTCGTCGCCACCGACACGCAGGCTCTGGCTGACGACGATCCCGCCGAGGCTGATCACGGCGACCTCGGTGGTGCCGCCGCCGATGTCGACGATCATGTTCCCGGTCGGCTCTGCAACGGGCAAGCCCGCGCCGATCGCGGCCGCCATCGGCTCCTCGATCAGGTAGGCCTGCCGTGCGCCGGCGCTGAGCGTCGCCTCCTCGACCGCGCGCTTCTCGACGCCGGTCACCCCGGACGGCACGCAGACGACGACGCGCGGATGGGCGAAGCGGTGCTGGTGCACCTTCTGGATGAAGTGCCGCAGCATCTGCTCGGTGACGTCGAAGTCGGCGATCACGCCGTCCTTCAGCGGCCGGATCGCGGAGATCGTCCCGGGCGTGCGGCCGAGCATGCGTTTCGCCTCGACCCCGACGGCGTGCACCTCGCCGCTGCGCTGGTCGATCGCGACGACACTCGGCTCGGAAAGCACGATTCCGCGCCCGCGAACGTAGACCAGCGTGTTCGCGGTTCCGAGGTCGACCGCCATGTCGCGGCCGCCGAAACCGTTGAAGTAGCCGAGCAGACCCATCAGCCCGCACGAGTCTAGCTAGGAAAGGGCGATTTCACTTCTTTCCGGGAGGTTTCGACCTCCTCGCGGACGAAGCAGCCCGCGAGGTGGTCGTTCACGACCCCGACCGCCTGCATCGTCGAGTAGACGGTCGTCGGCCCGACGAAGGCGAAGCCGCGCCGCTTCAGCTCCTTCGCCAGCTGCTTCGACTCCTCCGAGGTAGACGGGAGCTCGTCGTAGCCGCGCGGCGCCGGGCCGGTCGGGCGGCGGAAGCTCCACACGAGCTCCGGGAGCGGCACGTCCTCGCGCAGCGCGACCGTCGCCTCGGCGTTGCGCACGATCGCCTCGAGCTTGCGGCGGTTGCGGATCACGCGCGCGTCCTGAAGCAGACGCTCGACTTCGGCCGCGCCGTACCGCGCCACCACATCCGCTTCGAAATCCGCGAACGCCTCGCGGATGCCGTCGCGCTTGCGCAGGATCAGCGCCCACGAGAGGCCGCTCTGCAGGCACTCGAGGGAAAGCTTCTCGTAGAGGCCGCGCTCGTCCACGACCGGCCGCCCCCACTCCGTATCGTGGTACGCGCGGTAGCGCTCGTCCGCGGCGCCCCAGCGGCAGCGGCGCCGGCCGTCATCGCCCGTGACGAGATCGCTAGCCAAAGCCGTACACCCCGGCGAAGCGGCGCGCGAGCAGACGCACGACCAGGGCGCCCGGCAATCCCACGACGTTCAGGTAGTCGCCTTCGACGCGCTCGACGAGCGAAGCGCCGAGGCCCTGGATCGCATAGGCGCCGGCGCGTCCCTCCCACTCGCGCGCCGCGACGTAGTGCGCGAGGTCGCGCGCGGTCAACGCTCGGAAGGTCACCTGCGTCACCTCCCGGTGCACCTCTTCCCACGCCGGCGTGATCAGCGCGAGCCCCGAGACGACCTCGTGCGTCTTCCCGGCGAGGCTTTCGAGCATCTCCTCGGCCTCCGCCTCGGTCTCGGCCTTGCCGTACAGCCGGCCGCCGCAGAGCACCTCGGTGTCGCAGCCGAGCAGCGGCCGGTCGCCCGCACTCCCGGCGACGGACCGCGCCTTGCCGACCGCGTGCGCCACCGGGTCGTCGTCCTTCTCCTCGTAGTCCGGCGGGACGACGTCGAACGGGATCCGCAGCTGGTCGAGGATCTCGCGCCGGCGCGGCGACGTCGAGGCGAGCAGGAGCGGCGGTGCGGGCGGCGCGCTCAAGCGACCTTGCGCGCGCGCCAGATCTCCTCGGAGGG
>Ga0126311_10000546_pt1 | contig 17614 bp, 12 predicted proteins | sample Plot61_FD_92539 | JGI IMG/M metagenome (GOLD analysis project Ga0126311, IMG submission 92539) | Serpentine soil microbial communities from UC McLaughlin Reserve, CA, USA - Plot61 | ecosystem: Environmental > Terrestrial > Soil > Grasslands | place: USA: UC McLaughlin Reserve, Lake County... | reverse complement strand
GCAAGAGAATACCTTATCCCGAAAGCTTTGTAGAGGTCGCCGAGTGGTATCATACGCGCCGTGAAGCGAGCGTTTGCCGTCACCATACTGATTCTCGTTTCGTCTGCGCGAGGCGGCGCCGAACAGCTTCCTATTCGAACCTACACCACTGCCGATGGTCTGGCGCGCGATCGCATTTACAAGATCGTTTCCGACCCGCACGGCTATCTCTGGTTCTGCACTTACGACGGGCTCTCGCGATTCGATGGTTATGAGTTCGTAAACTACAGCGTCGCTAACGGCTTGCCGCATCGCCACGTTTATGACCTGCTCGTTACGCGCAGCGGCGATTACTGGGTAGCAACGTCCGCCGGCCTCGCACACTTCAATCCCATCGCGACAACGCCTGACTCGAAATTCAAGGCTTACGTTCCCAGGGACCGGCGCGATTCAGAAGTGATCACAGATCTCTTTGAAGACTCGTCAGGAACGATCTGGATCGGCACCGGCAATGGCCTACACGTACTACGTCAAACAGGTAACGACTGGCAGATTGAATACGTCAGTCTCGGCGAGAAACCTGATGAAGGTTTAGACCTCACCACGATTATCGAAGCGTCACCCGGCGTCTTATGGATCGGCACTGAGCAGGCACTCTTTCGACGTTTCAGTGATGGCAGAGTCGAACGATTCGATGTCAAAGATGGCCTGCCTCATCCACACGTGCGTGACCTTTTGAAAGACCCTGACGGAACTGTCTGGGTAGCCACCGGACTCGGACTCTGTCGCCTCATTTCAAACGTTCAGCAGGGCAAGTCGATCGTCGAGCGTCTTTATACAAAGAAAGATGGAATGTTGAGCGAGGGGATCACCTCACTGTTTCGCACTAAGAGCGGTTGGTTGTGGGTAGCGACCGTTCACGGTCTCTCCGAGTTTTCTCGTGACGTACTTCCTGATGGCGGACACTTCATCAATTACACTCGCGAGCAGGGCATGAGCGATGCCGGCATCTCATCGATCGTGGAGGATCGCGACGGAAATCTCTGGGCCGGTACTGAGAGTGGCGGCGCGATGAAGATAACCGAGCGCGGCTTCACTTCTTATTCGGAAGCCGATGGCCTGGAAACCTCGCGCATCGTCTCCTTGGGCGAAGATCGCTCAGGAGAGTTTTTTGTAGTCACCGCTTCAATAAAGGATGCGTCGTTTCACATTCATCGCTTCAACGGACGGAGCTTCGAAAACATTCGCGTCAATCTGCCCGCGAATGTTCTTCCCGGTTGGGGTTGGAATCAACTGTTTCTTCAGGATCGAACGCAACAGTGGTGGGTGCCCGCAAACGGCGGATTGTTTCAGTTTCCGCAAATGCGGTCGCTGAAGGATCTGGCGACGACACAACCACACAACGTCTTTACGTCGCAGAGTGGTCTGAGTGGTTACGAGCCATTTCGCTTGTACGAAGACTCGCGTGGCGACATCTGGATCAGCATCATCAGCACTCCTTCCAACTCATATCTGAATCGTTGGGAGCGAGCGACGGGCAAGATCTACACGTATTCACAGCAGATCGCGTTGCGCGCCGACAGTGCTCCGACTGCGTTCCAGGAAGATCGCAGCGGCAATCTTTGGATCGGTTTTTACTGGGGCGGCATGACACGTTATCGCGATGGGCGCTTCGAGTCGTTCAGCAAAACAGACGGCGTGCCGGCGGGAATGATTCGCGCGATTTACCTGGACCATCTGGGACGACTATGGATCGCGAGCACCGAAGGCGGACTCGCGCGCATCGATGATCCGTCGCAGCAGCATCCGGCGTTTGTTCACTACACAGTGAAGGAAGGACTTTCGAGCGATCAGATTACGTGCGTTACGGAAGACCAGTGGGGCCGCATCTACATCGGTACGGGAATCGGCGTCGATCGTCTCGATCCGGACACGGGACGCGTCAAACGCTTTACGATGGCCGATGGTTTGCCGAATGGTTTTGTGAACGTCGCTTTTCGAGATCGTAACAACACGCTCTGGTTCGGTACGTTGCAAGGCTTGTCAAAGCTGGTGCCGAGTCTCGATGGTCCATCCGGGCCACCTGCGATTCTCATTCAGCAGGTGCGTGTAGCGGGGAACGATCTGCCGATCTCAGAGTTGGGTGTGACGCAACTCGGCGGTATGGATTTCGAAGCGAACAAGAATCAGCTCGAGATCAAGTTTGTGAGTTTAGGGTTTCGCTCCGGCGACGTGCATCGTTATCAGTTCATGCTCGAAGGCGCCGATCGCGACTGGAGCGAGCCGACGAATCAACGTGTTGTTCACTACGCAAACTTGAAGCCGGGTAGTTATCAGTTTCGAGTGAGGGCAGTGAACGCGGATGGTGTTGTCAGCAGCGAACCGGCGTCGATGGCTTTCACGATCGTGCCGCCGGTTTGGCAGCGCTGGTGGTTTATTAGTTTGATCGTCGTACTCTTGATTGCAGTGATGCACCTGGCCTATCGATATCACACACGGCGGCTGATCGAGTTGGAACGCGTGCGCACGCGCATCGCCACGGATCTTCACGATGATATCGGCGCGAGTTTGTCGAAGATCGCGATCCTGAGTGAGGTTGCCGGTCAGGAAAACGGGTTGCCAGTGGCAGGTCCGTTGGCCCAGATAGCCGACACGTCACGCGACTGTGTCGATGCGATGAGCGACATAGTTTGGGCAGTCAATCCGCAGCGCGATCACTTGAGTGATCTGACTCATCGCATGCGTCGCTTTGCCGAAGACCTGCTCGACGCGAAAGACATCGACTTCACGATTCGTTCAACCCTCGATGACAAGGATGTTCATCTCGGAGCCGATTTGCGGCGCGAGGTTTACCTGATCTTCAAAGAATGTATCAACAATCTCGTCAAACATTCGGATTGCACGCAGGCCGCAGTCGCGTTCGGTATTAATGGTCCATGGCTGGTGATCTCGATTACGGACAACGGCAAGGGATTTGAACCGGATACGAATGGAAACTCGAGCGGGATGGGTGGGCATGGTTTGGCGAGCATGCAACGACGCGCCCACGCGCTCGGCGGTGGTTTGAAGATCGAATCCGGCGCTGGTCGTGGCACGAGCGTGATGTTAAAAGTACCGATCCGGCCACGCTCACGTTGGTGGTCCTACCCAAATGGGCGGTGACCGTTGCGGAGCAAACAGTTAACATCCGAAGGTTTTGATGACTGAAACTCGAACCATCAAAGTGGCGATCGTTGAGGATCTGCGCGACATTCGCGAGGGACTGGCGCAGCTTATTAACGCTGCACCCGGCTATCGTTGCACCGGTGTTTATGCCTCGATGGAAGATGCCATCGAAAAGATTCCGCACAATCTTCCCGACCTTGTGCTGTCGGATATCGGTCTGCCGGGCATGGACGGGATCAGCGGCATCGCGATTCTGAAGCAACGCTTTCCTGAGTTACTGATCCTGATGCTGACGGTTTACGACGACAACGAGCGCATCTTCGACGCGCTCTGCGCCGGCGCGTGTGGCTATTTATTAAAGAAGACGCCATGGGCCAAGCTCGTTGACGCGTTGAAAGAAGCGGTCGAGGGTGGTTCGCCGATGTCGCCGGAAGTCGCGCGTCGCGTCATTAACCTGTTTCGTGAAATCAAGCCGCCGAAAGAAGCGACTTACGAACTCACGCCGCACGAGGTGCGTTTGTTACGCATGCTGGTTGAAGGTCACAGCTACAAAACCGCCGCGAACGAGTTGAAGGTGTCAGTCAATACGATCAAGTTTCACCTGCGTCACATCTACGAGAAACTGCAAGTCCACACCAAGTCTGAAGCCGTCGCAAAAGCGTTGCGTCACGGGCTCACACGATAGTTCACAACAAAAAGGCAGATCAGGCACATAAACAAGAAGGCTTTGTTTTTTGTGCCTTTTGTGCCTTTTTGTGGCTAAATGTTAAGTGAGGTTCCCCCAAAGATGGACAGACCTGGTGCTCACGAACTTACTCAGCTCCTGGAAGCATGGAGTGACGGCCAAGAAGAGGCCCTCGAAAAGCTAGCGCCGTTGGTCCATGCCGAACTGTACCGTCTCGCGAAACGTTATATGAGCCGGGAACGCCCGGACCACCTGCTGCAAACCTCGGCACTCATCAACGAAGCATACGTTCGACTGATCGACTGGAAAGCCGTGCGCTGGCAGAATCGCGCTCACTTCTTCGGCGTCGCTGCGCAGATCATGCGTCGCATTCTCGTCGATTTTGCACGACGACGCCCGCGTGCTGATAAAGATGCACAGGTGATACGCATGTCGCTTGACGCAGCCATGACGGTCAGCAGCGAACGCGATCGCGATCTGCTGGCGCTTGATGAAGCGTTGCAGAACCTGGCCCAGATTGACGAACGTAAGAGCCGCATCGTGGAGATGCGCTTCTTCGGCGGTCTGAGCGTGGACGAAACCGCGGAAGCGATGCGCATCTCTTCCATTACAGTCATACGCGAGTGGAACAAAGCCAAAGCCTGGCTTTATCGAGAACTCAGTAACAACTAACAGATGGACCGCGAGCTGTGGAAACAGGTTGACGCGCTGCTCGAGCAGGCTATGGACCAGCCGCCGGAGCAGAGGGAAGCGTTTGTGCTCGCAGTGTCTAAAGACAACACGGTGTTGCGCGATGAAGTGTTGAGCCTGTTGAAGGCGCAGTCGCAGGCGTCGCACTTCATGGAACGTTCGGCGATAAACATCGCGGCGCAGGCGCTCGCTCATGATTCCAATATCACGACCATCGCTTCGCTCGTAGGCCAGGAGATCGAAACTTACCGGATCGAGAAACTCTTGGGCGCAGGTGGCATGGGTGAAGTCTATCTCGCTCGTGACACGAAGCTCGATCGCCTCGTGGCATTGAAGATTCTGCCGTGGCACCTGGTCACTGATGTCGATCGACTGGCACGCTTCCAGCGTGAAGCGCGCGCTTTGTCGTCGTTGAATCATCCGAACCTCGTCACGATCTACGAAGTCGGTGAAGCGAAAGGCGTCCACTTCATCGCGATGGAGTTGGTCGAAGGCAAAACGCTGTCGTCACTCCGCGACAAGTTGAGTCTGAAAGAGCTCTTAGCGATCGTGGCGCAGGTTGCCGAAGCGCTCGGCGCCGCGCACCAGTCGGGCATCATTCATCGCGACATCAAGCCTGACAACGTGATGGTCCGCCCTGATGGTTACGTGAAGGTGCTCGATTTCGGACTCGTGAAACTCGCCGAAGTCGAGCCTGTTCCCGGAGCAGCGGCTAATACACAGGCTGGCGTGGCGATGGGAACATTGGCCTACATGTCGCCGGAACAGGCCTCGGGCGAACCAGTCGATCATCGCACCGACATTTGGAGTCTTGGAGTGGTGTTGTATGAACTCGCTACCGGTCGCAAACCCTTCAGCGGCGAGATTCGCCAGGTCACCATTAACGCAATCCTTTCTGCGCAACCAGAGTCGCCGACTACGATCAACTCGAACCTGCCCCTCGAGATGGATCGAATTCTCAACAAGGCACTCGAGAAAGATCGCGAGCTGCGTTACCAGACGGCCTCCGATCTTCGCGCTGACATTCGTCGCTTGTTGCGTGAGATCGATTCGTCGCCGACTGCATCAGGATCAGGCCGCAGTCAGGTTCAACGTCCAGCGCGGCCGCGATGGTTCTGGCCCGTTGCAGCGTTTGCGTTGTTCTTACTAATGGCCGCGTTGGCATCGTTTTTCTGGCTGAGGGCTAAACCAGCCGCGCCTGATTGGTCGCGTGCGGCACACGTGCAACTCACCAATCATCCGGGCACGGAGTTCTTTCCGAGCCTCGCGCCTGACGGAAAGAGTTTTATCTATGCAGGCAACGAGAACGGCAACTTCGATCTGTTTGTGCAAAGAGTCGGCGGCAAGACTGCCACGCCGTTAACTCCAGACACACCTTCCGACGAGATCGAGCCGGTGTTTTCACGAAACGGGGAACGGATCGCGTTTCGTTCGACGCGCGAGCCGGCCGGCGTCTACGTGATGGAAGCGGGCGGCGAGAACGTCAGGCTTTTGGTTGCGGGGTGCCATCATCCGGCATGGTCTCCTGACGATAAGGAGATCGTTTGCAGCACGGCGGGTCATGAAGAAGCGCCGACGACAAGAAACACCAGGGCCAGCGCGCTGTGGATCGCAAACGTCGAGACCGGCGACAAACGCGTGTTGTGTGAAAACGACGCCATGCAACCGTCGTGGTCACCGAGTGGTGATCGCATCGCGTTCTGGTTTATGCCGCCGAGTGCCGGGCGCAGCGACATCGGTACGATTTCACGCAGCGGAGGTGAGATCGAAATCATCACTAAAGGTGCTTCAACGAACTGGAATCCGGTTTGGTCGCCGGATGGCAAGTATCTCTATTTTGCGAGCGATCGCAGCGGCAACATGAGTTTTTGGCGCGTGGCGATCGATGAGAGCACCGGCAAGTTGCAGGGCGAAGCGGATGTAGTCTCGACGCCATCGACTTTCAATCGTCATTTGAACTTTTCAGGCAACGGCCGGCGCATGATCTACGTGCAAACGGACCAGCGCTCAAATATTCAAGCTATCAGATTCGATGCTAAAGCCGAGAAGACCGTAGGCGAACCGTTTTGGATCACGCGCGGCGATCGACAGATCGTGCGTCCCGAACTCTCGCCTGATGGAACGCGATTTGTGATGCGTGTGCCGCGTCGCACGCAGGACGATATCGTGGTTGTTAATCGTGACGGGACGAACTGGCACGACCTTACCAACGATAAGTTTTTCGATCGCTATCCACGCTGGTCGCCGGACGGGAAGAGCATTGTGTTCACTTCGGATCGCAGTGGTCGCTATGAGATCTGGATGCTCGATGCCGACGCTACCAATCTTCGTCAACTTACTTTCGACAGCCCGGGTGATACGACGTTCCCACTATGGTCGCCCGATGGCGCTCACATACTGTTTCGCAGCAACTTCGTTAACTCGATTCTGGACGTCAATAAGACATGGTCTGAGCAGGACCTGCGCTTATTGCCGGCGCTTGGCGGTAACGAGTTGTTTCACGCCTGGGACTGGTCGACGGATGGGAAGAGGTTGATTGGAAACCTGGATGGTCCAACCTCAGTGATTGGCTACTATTCGTTTGAGACGAACCAGTATGAGCGAGTGACGGAGTTTGGGAATGGTCCAATGTGGCTGGCAGACAGCACGCGCTTCCTCTTTACCTTCAATAACAAGGTATACATTGGAGACATTAAGACGAAGCGAGTGCGCGAGGTATTTACATCTCCCGAGTACGAGATTCGCAGTGTTGACGTCTCCCCCGATGGAGCGATGCTCTACTTCTCAGTCTACTCATCTGAAAGTGACATCTGGTTACTCGATTTGGAGTGAGGGCCAACGGGGCAAGTTCGAGCGCCAACGGCGCGACATACGATAGCCAGGGGCAAGCGCGAAGCGCGTCGCCCCTGGTTACGGATAAAAAGGCGGTCGAGGCCTGAAAGGCCGAAATATTTCGCCCTTTCAGGGCTGCACGCTAGTAGGGGTGACGCGATCCAGGGGCGACGTCCCGACAAAGTCGGGGACTTGCCCCTGGCTTTCATATATCGCGCCGTTGGCGCTCTGATTCAGGAAAAATCTCCGGTTGACAATTTTAGAAAGTAAGCGTATTGTTAACGCTAAGCATAGCGTCAAACGGACGCTATCGAGGTGAAGGTGATGGCGTTTAAGTACGAATACGAAAGGCCGGGACTTACGGTTGACTGCGTGATCTTCGGGTTGGATCTCGATGAAGAGACCCTGAAGGTAATGCTGATTGAACGTGACGCCGAACCATTTGCGGGCGTTTGGGCCGTTCCCGGCGGCTTCGTACGTCGCGGCGAGACGCTGATGGACGCCGCCACTCGCGAACTCGAAGAGGAGACGGGCATCATTGGAGTTTTTCTGGAGCAGCTTTACACCTACGGAGATCCCGATCGAGATCCGCGAGGTTGGGTAGTATCAGTTGCGTATTACGCGCTCGTCTCACCTGAAAAGCATCACATTCGGGCCACAGCGGACGCGAGGCAGGCGCAGTGGTTTCCAGTAACATCACTGCCGCCGCTTGCCTTCGATCACGACGAGATACTCGCTACAGCGCTTGCCCGGATCAGAGGCAAACTAACCTACGCTCCCATCGGTTTCGAGTTGCTGCCGCAAAAGTTCACGATCAAGCAACTGCAAAAACTGTACGAGATCGTCCTCGGTCGCAAGCTCGACAATCGTAACTTCCGGAAAAAGATCTTTGCCATGGAGGTCCTGCGTGAGTTGGGCGAGATGCAAAAGGGAGTGCCGCACCGCGCGGCGCGACTCTATAAGTTCGACGAACGCAAGTACAACCAGATGATCAAACGCGGATTGAATTTTGAGTTATGAACAGAAATTTTTTTGCCCGATAGAGTTAGCGTAAGAAAGACGCTAAGAAAGAGGAAAACATGAGTAAGAGAATTGAACTGCTGATTATCGATCCCCAGGTCGACTTTTGTGATCCGAAGCGAGGCGCGTTGTACGTGCCCGGCGCCGAAGACGATATGAAACGCCTGGCGAAGATGATCACGCGTCTTAAAGAAAAGTTGGACGACGTGCACGTCACGCTCGACTCGCATCACTTCATTCACATCGCGCACCCGATTTTCTGGCGCGATTCACACGGCAAGCATCCGGCGGTCTTCACGCGTATCAGTCGCACGGACGTCGAAGAAGGCGTATGGACGCCAACCGTGCCGGGCTTGTATCGACGCGCGCTCGAGTATGTTTGCAAGCTCGAACAGAACGGTCGTTACGAGCTAACGATCTGGCCGCCACACTGTCTCATCGGCAGTCCTGGTCACACCGTCTATCCGGAACTATTCGCTGCACTGAGCGAGTGGGAATCGCGCTTTGCCTTTGTCGATTACGTGACCAAGGGCAGCAACATTCTGACTGAGCACTATTCCGCCGTGCAGGCCGACGTTCCCGATGCGTCCGACGCTTCGACGCAGATCAACACGCGCCTGATCCAGACGTTGGAGAATGCCGATCAGATTCTGATTGCAGGTGAGGCGCGCACGCACTGCCTGGCGAATACAGTTCGCGATATCGCTAACAACTTTGGCGACGATTCGTTCGTTTCCAAACTCGTGCTGCTGACCGATGCGTCGAGTGACATACCCGGCTTCGAGACTCACGCGCAGAACTTCATGAACGAGATGACGGGCAGAGGTATGCAGGTTTCAACTACGACCGAGTTTCTCGCGTAAGAAAGGAGTTTTGAAATGCCGATTATCAACGATACAGAGTTGGACCACGTGGTCCTTCCAAATAGTCACTACGGCTACTCGGCTACGCGTCTCGATGATCTGGGAGCGACGGAATATACGATCGCAACCATCGTGGCTGATGTGAGTGGCAGCACGGCGGCGTTCATCTTCGACATGGAGGCGGCGATCACGAGGATCGTGCAGGCGTGTAAGTACAGTCCGCGGGCTGACAATCTTTTGCTGCGTTTGATTGCGTTTGATGATTCGTTGAACGAGTTGCACGGGTTTAAGTTGCTTGAGAATTGTCATCTCGCTGATTACGGTGGAGCACTTCGATCCGGCGGCGCCACTGCGCTCTACGATGCGACGGAGAACGCGGTCGCCTCGACTACCAACTATGCGCAGAAACTTGCAGCGGGTGACTTCTCCGCGAACGCCATTCTGTTTGTGATCACGGATGGGATCGACAACGTCTCGAAGACTTCGGCGCGGCAGGTTAAAGCGGCATTTGCGGAGGCGATTCGGAGTGAGGCGCTCGAGTCGATCGTGTCGGTGCTCATTGGCGTGAATGTGAATGACGCCCAGGTGAGTCGGTACCTGAAGACGTTTCAGGTTGAGGCGGGGTTTACGCAGTATGTCGAGTTGGACAACGCGGATGCGAAGACACTCGCGCGCCTCGCGGAGTTTGTGTCGCAGAGCATCAGCGCGCAGTCACAGGCGCTCGGCACCGGCGGCGCGTCACAGCCACTCGTGTTTTGATCCTCAGCGGCTCTCTGCGGCCCTCAGCGTTCTCTGCGTGAAAACACTATTTACACGCAGAGATCGCAAAGGGCCGCTGAGGGCCGCAGAGAAAACAACTATGAATACCGACGCCACAATCAATATCGGATCGACACATTCGGTTTGTCAGGATTACGTGATCGCGCGCAGTGGCTACGTGATCCTGTCAGACGGTTGCTCTTCGTCACCCGACACTGACATCGGAGCACGTTTGCTTGTCAAAGCCCTGGACCAACGCCTAACTCAACCAGGCGACATAGAAGAGCTGCACAGAGAATCCGCTCGCGTAGCACTCGCCTGGGCCAACATGATTGGACTGCCACCGGAATCCGTAGCCGCCACGCTAATGAGTATTCACGTCAGCGGCGACGATCTGGTCATCGCGTGTTCGGGCGACGGCGTAATCATGCTCGAATCGCAAGCAGGCGTTCTCGACGTGTACGCAATCTCGAGCCCATCGGGCTACCCGTTCTATCCATCCTATGTTCATCAACCAGATCGTCTGGCGGAGTTAGTCGAAAATGATCGTTACATCAAGCAGATCAAACACTCAAGCGGCATAACCACGAGCGACTCGCCCACCATAACGTTCAAACTCAACGCCGCTGATTACAAGTACGCCGCCATTGCTTCTGACGGCATGACTTCGTTTTACAGCAAACACGTTGGACCACTTTCACTACCTGACGTCCTGAAAGAATTCTGGTCGTTCAAAAACTCGCATGGCGCGTTCGTCCAACGCCGCATGAAGTGCTTCAGGAAAGACACACAACCTAAAGACTGGCAACACGCGGACGATCTAGCAATCGGCGTGATTCACCTCGGAGACGAGCATGTTCGGCAAAGCTCTCAAAACGTATTGGAAAGGTGACGACTCCGGATCTCGTTACTTCGTTCCGAGCAAGGGCCAGATTCGACTCGGCCAGTCGGAATTCAAAGCTCAGGGCGGGGAAGGCGCGGTTTACGTCAAGGGTTCGAACGCCTATAAGATCTACTTCGATCCATCGCGCTGTATCCCACAAGCAAAGATTGACGAACTCTCCGTACTGGTCCAACCAAATATCATCCGTCCGCTCGAGTTGTTAATCGATGGCCGGAATAGACCCGCTGGTTATTCCATGCGCTCTATCGGCAAGGCGCATTCGCTCTGCCAACTATTTCCGAGGGCTTTTCGCCAGCGAAACAACCTTACGCCTGAACTGACACTGCGTCTCGTGCGCCAGTTACAAACAGGCGTCTCGCACATTCACAGCCGCGGAATTCTGATCGTCGATCTGAACGAGATGAACTTCCTCATCGCCGCCGATTTCAGCGAACTCTTCTTCATCGACGTCGACAGTTATCAAACGCCATCGCTTCCGGCGACTGTCCTGATGGAGAGTGTGCGGGATCGACACGCGAAAGTCTTCAGCAGCGACTCGGATTGGTTCTCGTTTGCGGTGGTCTCGTTTCAGATGTTTGTCGGGATTCACCCGTTCAAAGGAACATATCCCGCTTTTCAACACCTGCGTGACAACGCGACGAAACTCGATGCACGAATGCGTGCGAACGTGTCGGTGCTGCACCCGGGAGTTTCAGTCCCGGCCGCTTGCTTGCCGTTTTCAGTCATTCCGCCAAACTATCTTGATTGGTATTGGGCGGTGTTTGAACAGGGAAGACGTTTGTCTCCGCCGCAGGCCGTGCAGGCTGTGATTATTGTCGCTGGACCAACAGTGGGCCAGTCGATTGCGAGTCGCAAGTTCGAAGTCAGAGAGGTCCGCGAGTTCGATAGTGAAATCATCTGGCACGACGGTGTCATCACCGCGACTGAGCAGAGTGTCTATTTCAACGGGCAGAAGTACCCGCGTCCGTTGTTCGATGCGAAGCTCACGATCACTCCTCGACGACAACATCTGATTGCCGCTTATCACGATGGAGCGCAAGTACGATTTCGCGATCTCACCACGGATGGATTTATCGAGACTGGAATTCAGGGCGAGGAGGTGATGCTCAGTAGCGGACAGCTCTACATCAAACAACATGAGCACATCTTTGCAATCGACTTTGTCGAATTGACTAACAAAACCTTGTTGAGTTTAAGAGCCGTGGCAAATGCTATGATTAATTCGACGAGGATGTTCGACGGCGTTGCGATTCAGAGCCTGCTCGGAGCGTATTACGCCTCGATACCTGGCGCTGACGGCCGTTGTCATCAGGTTCGTTTGAGTGATCTCGATGGGGCGCGGATCATCAACGCAAAACTTTATCGCAACGTTCTGGTTGTTATATTCACGACTCGAGGACGTTACGATAAGTACATCTATCGTTTTGCAAAGGATTTCAGCAGTTATGATGTCCGCGTTTTACCCGACGTAACGACTCCGGAGATCGAGTTTACCGTACTTGACACTGGTGTGGTCATTCATCTCATCGACGACAACAAGCTCGAGATCTTCTCGAACGCGAAGGATTCGATAAAGATCAGTGTGGTTGAAGATGAGGCGCTGAAAGACGATCTAAAACTTTTCCACACAGGCAAGCAGGCTCTCATGGCCAAAGGACGCAAGCTGTACAAATTCAAACTGGCGTGAGCGACACGACTTACGGCAAACAACATCGCGGCAGCGCGGCTGCATACGATTCGTATTTCGCGGGCATGGACTCGTCCATGCAGCAGAAAGTCGCGCTGACGACTGCGCACTTTCCCGTGCGCGGCCGCATCGCGGATATGGGTTCGGGCTCCGGGCGTGGCACATTCGATCTCGCTTCGTTGTACGACGGGCTGGAGTTAGTCGGCGTTGATGTCAATCCGATCTCGGTCGAGCGCGCTCACAAAAGATTTCAACGCCCAAATCTTTCTTACGTAGTCGGTGACATTTCGCAGATGGTGTTTCCGGCTAATTCACTCGACGGCATACTCGACTCTTCGGTACTGCATCACGTCACCAGTTTCAACAACTTTGACGTCAATCGTGTGCTTACAACTCTGGACAGCCAGGTGGCCCAACTCAAAGCGAGCGGCGTCATTATCATCAGAGATTTTGTGATTCCCGATGGACCAGAACAGGTTTTTCTTGACCTGCCGTTGACGGATGGTGCGCTCTTTGAAGTTTTCGCGCGTGATTGGCGCAGTAGTGTAAACCCGGATGGACCAGTGCCATTCGAAAGGCGCGCGTGTCCGCGCGATGGTTTTGTTCGCTTTCAACTTACGCTGCGGGCGGCGGCGGAGTTTGTGCTGCGCAAGGATTATCGCGCTGACTGGGATACGGAAGTGCTGGAGGAATACACGTATCTGAGTCAGGCTCAATTCGAGGCTGCCTTTCGCGCGCGAGGTTTGCGTGTTGTGACTTCGCGCCCGTTATGGAATCCGTGGATCGTGCAGAATCGTTTTGAGAAGAAGTTTTATTTGAGTGACCTGGACCATCGGCCGCTGCCGTTTCCGCCAACAAACTATTTGATCGTTGGCGAAAAAGTCGATGCTGATGAAGGTGTCGAGTTGTATGAGTCGCACAATGAAGTGTTGGCGGCGCCGCGGTTCTTGAAGCTCTCGGCTTATCGTCACAAGGAGACGAATGAAGTTTGCGAGCTGGTCGAGCGGCCGCATCAGACGATCGACATTCTTCCGTGGATTGATGACGACGGCCAAATTCTTGTGCTCGCGAAGAAGGACTTTCCGCGCCCCCTCGTCAACGCCTGTGTGGACCAGGTGCGACTGGCAGGCTCTTCGCTCTCGGGTTACATCACCGAACCCATCAGCGCGATTGTTGAAGGGCCACCTTCGCGCGACGCGGTAATTGAGATTCTGCGTGAACGAGCAAATCTGACGGAAGCGGACGTGGTCTCGATCGGCGAGTCTCACTCGTATTACACGTCGCCGGGGGGTATCAACGAGTTGGTGATGGCGTGTCTGGTCCAAGTGCGCCGGCAGACGTCGCTGAATGCCGTGTTTCCTAACTACACTCCATTCAGAAGCGCCGGCACTGTGCGCGCACTTGATGCGCAGCAGGTGCTGCGTGCAAGTCACGTCGGTGGAATGTTTGATGCGCGTCTCGAGATCAATATCTATCGTTTGCTACACGAGCTGCAGCGATCTCGTGGTCCATGGATTGGTGCGCCGATCAAATTGACGGAACAGGAGTTTGAAGTTGACTCAGCTTTGGATGTCTCACCCCACAACGCCTTCGACGCCTGCGAACTGCCTGCCGGACCACAATTCCTTTCGATCAGGGAGGGAACTTTTCTCGATCGCACTCGCTCAGGCGAGATTGTCTCTGAAGTTGCGTTTGAGTACGTCGTACCACAGACGCTGAGCCTCAGTACCGTTACTGTTGTGCCGGTCGTGAAAACTGTAAGCAGCACGTATGTGGGCATTGAATTGCGTGATCTGCCGGCCGTGCAATCCTTCGCGGGCAGCTCCAGGATCCTGACGATTCCTTCCTGGCGTCTTCCTCTTTCACTGCGGGGCATTGGAGAACTACCGGCTTTCGTCACCGCCGCGCTGCAATGCGACTTTCGCATCACCGTTCGCAACACGTGGGAACTAGGCGGCTCATACTTCTCGAGCCCCGGCGTCACACCAGAAGTCGTCTATCCCTTTGTCGTCGAAGTCGAGGCAACCGACCTCGCCTCATCACCCCTTCACTTCATCGATCTTCTCGACCTTAACCCCGACCAACTCCACGACGCCCACCTGCTCATCTCCACCCACCGCCTGCGCCACGCATTGGGTATTTGATCTACTTCCCGGTCATTTCGTTCTTGAGCCAGTCGCGGGCGAAGCGCCAGTCCCGTTCAATGGTTGACTGTCCAATACCCAGGAGTTCCGCCGTTTCAGCAAGAGTCAAGCCTATGAAGAAGCGACATTCGACGATTGTCGCTTTGCGTTCATCGATGCCGGCGAGCTTTGTCAAAGCCTCATCGAGCAGCAATACTTCCCTGGGCCTCTTCTCATCAGGTATTGATTCATCTAAATCAACGTGCTTGGCCTGGGTCCTCCTTGCATAATCAACAAGGACTTGCCGCATGCGCTTGGCCACGAACCCATAAAACTGCTTTCGATTTTCCCAACTGATGTTCTCTCGGATGAGTCTTATTAATGCTTCGTGGACCAGTGCGGTGGTTTGAAGGATGTGGTCAGATCTTTCCTGACGCATGTACTTCCGCGCGATCTTTTTTAATTCCTTGTCGAGTAATGGCATTAGCCTGTCGAGCGCGTGGGTGTCGCCTTTGCTCCAGGCTTTTAGCAGGTCAGTGATTTCGTGCATCGGGATTTCCTATGAGTAATGAAATGGCGGGCCAAGTCATTACATACGGGTCCGATGACTATTGTCAGCGGTGACACCGGTGTATAGAATGCGGCCCGCAACTAAGGCTCAACGTACTGCCACCTCTAGTTTGCCGCCCGACCTCGCCCAGGAGACAACTGAATGAAGCCGCCAGACTGGGATCGACTTCAGGACATCTATCACGAGGCCCTGGCGAAGCCTGAGTCTGAGCGCAGCGCGTTCGTTGCCGCTGCATGTGCCGGTAATCCCGACCTTCTGCAACAGATCAACTCTCTCCTTAAAGCAAACGATTTATCTGATGACATTCTTAAAGTGCCGGTTTTCGAAATAAATTCTGAGCCTTATGACCTGGTGGGGACAACAATTGGCGAACGCTATTTCGTCGAAAGCGAACTTCGTGCGGGTGGCATGAGTCGCGTCTATGTCGCTCTCGATCTAAATGTGCAACGTCAGCGCGTCGTTATCAAGGTTCTCTCGCCTGAGTTGGTCCAGGATTCATACGCCCGAAAAAAGTTTGAACAAGAAATAGAAGCGTTACGGCGCATCACCCATACGAATGTGGCGCGGGTGCTTGATGCTGGCAGCCTACCAGATGGCAAGCCTTACATCGTGATGTTGTACGTTGAAGGCGAAACCCTGCGATCGCAAATCACCAGCGACGGGATTGATCTAAACCGTGCGGCATCGATTCTTCAAGAAATCGGTACGGCTCTGTCGCACGTCCATGAAAAAGGCGTCTTTCATCGAGATCTGAAGCCGGAGAACATCATACTTGCACCCGGTACCGATTCGGTGGTGCTTGTAGACTTTGGTATTGCGAAAGTCAAAGACTCGCTAATTGCTCCAACCACAGTTACCCGAGTATCAGCAGGAACGTTGGTGTACATGTCTCCTGAGCAGCTGCGTGGTGAAGAGATCACAGCCGCGAGTGATATCTATTCGATGGGAGTTATCGCATATGAAATGGTTCTCGGCGAGAGACCTTTCGATCCGACCTCAACTCCTGATTTATTGGATCTGCAGCGAAAGAGAATAGGCAAACTCCCGCAGAAGGTGCCGATAAAAGCACAACACATCATACGTCGGGCACTCTCGTTTGACCCGAAGTATCGATACAGAAATGCGAAGGAGTTTGGTGACAAGCTGGCTGATGCATTGGTGACTTCGAGCAACTCTGTAATTGACCTTTCAGTGGTTGCAAAAGCTTTTAGTGGGTTACTAGTTCTGGCGCTGCTTTCATTCGGTATTTATAAGTACATCGTTGACAGAAAAATCGATCGCACCTCCAATCGTTCATTTACTTACTGGCTCATGGTCCGAAAAGATTACCAGGAGCCCTCCAAGTCGAATGGTGAAGAGACATTCGACAATGGCAATAAGTTTCAGCTTAATGTACTTACGCCGACCACTGGGTACCTCTACATTATGAAGGAAGATCCACCCAGTACAAACGGCATTAGCTTCCGAATGATCTTTCCAAACCAGGACACAAACAATGGCTCGGCGTCGCTGGGTGCGAATCAAACAATTCAAACCGAATGGTTCACGTTTCAAGGTCCGGCAGGTGATGAAAACTTCTGGATGGTTTGGTCACTTACACCAGTCAGTCAATTGGAGGCGGCGAAGACTGAGGCCTTCAAACAGCCTCGCGCAGGATTGAGTGATCCGACTTTGACCGCAGTCAAAGAGTTTCTCAGGACACAGCCGCTCGCCACGATTTATCACTATAAGGCTGAACAAAATGCTAAGCCGCGCGGTAAAAGCGACATATTAGTCGCGCTCGTGCAATTCAAACACCGATACCACCCCTGATCCTCAAAAAATATTTTCCCTCCGCGTGAAGAGATCTCCGCAGTTTCTGCGCCCGTGTAGTTAGAAGTCATTACACGAACTGCACCGGAGGACGGAGATGAGAGAAAAGATCCGAATACTATTTTTATCAGCGAATTCATGGACCAATAGTCGCATTCTCGTAGATGAAGAGGCCAGGGAAATCTTTCAGCGACTTCATGAAGGTCCATACCGTGAGCGTTTTGAACTCTTTAACTATCCGGCCACGAGACCCGGCGATTTACAGCGATTGCTTCTCACCTGTCGCCCACACATCGTCCACTTCAGCGGGCACGGAAGCAAGCAGCACCGGATTATCCTCGGCGGCATGTATGGTCGCGGCAGGATGGTAGACCAACAGGGGCTGACAGATGTATTCGCCCTCTACAACAGCCATGTGCAACTGGTTCTGCTTAATGCCTGTTTTACAAAGACGCAGGCGCAGTCAATCTCTGAAGTCGTGAATTATTCTATCGGCGCCAGTCAGGCAATCGGCGACAAAGTCT
>Ga0126311_10000545_pt1 | contig 17625 bp, 17 predicted proteins | sample Plot61_FD_92539 | JGI IMG/M metagenome (GOLD analysis project Ga0126311, IMG submission 92539) | Serpentine soil microbial communities from UC McLaughlin Reserve, CA, USA - Plot61 | ecosystem: Environmental > Terrestrial > Soil > Grasslands | place: USA: UC McLaughlin Reserve, Lake County... | reverse complement strand
GGTAGCAAAGAGTCAAAACACCGCTACTGTCCCAGCGCCAGTAATCAAACGAGGAGCCAGCCAGGTGCGCTTCATCTCTAAAGGAGATGGTGACACCGCCACGCAGCAACCCTCACTCTTCGACTTTACCGAAAAAGTCAGAAGAAAACGACAATTGCCTGTTGACAAGATCTCGCCGGCTACGCGTTAGCCACCTCGGCGAGAATACGTTGACTTGGCAAGGGCGCCGGACATATCCTCCAGTCCGTTACACCATGAGGCTAGATTCTCACGGACCTCTGCTACCTTGCACACTCGCAGAATCCATCGCGTGATTGGCCTCGAACCTCAACCAGGACCATAGCAGCATTAGCGCGCAATGGTGAGGAGGCAACAATAATGAAAAGTCTATTCATTGGTTCGCTGCCAATCGTTGTCGTGGTTTTGCTTCTGCCAGTCACGACCCTGACTCAGCGGCCCGAGCTCGTGGTCCAAACCGGGCATTCCCGGGAAGTGCGGCAAGTAGCTTTCAGTCCCGACGGAAATAGGCTAGCCAGTTCCAGTGTTGACCTGACAGTGAAGTTGTGGGACGTGAGCACGGGGCGAGAATTACGCACCTTTAAAGGACACACGCACGATGTCGCTTCAGTAGCTTTTAATGCAGATGGGAAGATGTTAGCCAGCAGCGATGCGGCGGGCAAGATTAAGTTATGGGAGTTGGCCTCCGGCCGTGAGTTAGGCACGTTAATCGGACATATTGGTCCAGTACTTTCACTCGCGTTTAGCCCGAAGGAAAATATCTTAGCCAGCGCCGGTGCTGACAGTAGAATCAAGCTTTGGAATGCGACCACAGGCCGTGAGTTGGGCACATTAACCGGGCATTTCTCTCGAGTGCATTCGGTAGCATTCAGTCCGGATGGAAAAACACTAGCCAGTGGAGGTGTGGACAGTTCGATCAAAACCTGGGACGTAGCAACCGGACGCAATTTGCTAACACTCTGGGGGCATTCGTATTGGATCTTATCGGTAGCATTCAGTCCTGATGGGACAATGTTAGCAAGCGGTAGTGCGGACCAGACGATCAAACTATGGGACTTCGCTACGGGCCGCAACTTACAAACGCTTGTTGGTCATTCCGCTGTGGTCAGGTCAGTCGCCTTCAGTGGCGATAGCAAATCATTACTCAGCGGTGGTGGCGAGACGATAATTGAGTTCAACAAGGAAACAGCCGCCACGACGCCGGATAACACGATCAAGTTGTGGGATGTAAGCACGGGTCGACTTGTACGTTCGTTCACTGCCCATTCCGGTGGGGTCCTTTCAATAGCGGTCAGTCCGGATGGGAAAACCGTCGCAAGTGGCAGTGGTGACAGGTCCATCAAGCTATGGGAGATAACAACTGGCCGCGAGCTGCGGAGCCTAGCCGAGCATTCCGGTCTCGTCCTGGCTGTCGCTATCAGTATCGATGACAAGGTGATAGCGAGTGCCGGTCGAGACAAGACTATCAAACTATGGGATACGACAACTGGAAGAGGGTTACCTCCGCTCGCAGGTCATTCCGATGCGGTCACCGCTTTAGCGTTCAGTGTCGACGGAAAGATGCTTGCCAGTGGATGTTATGACAGCAAAATTAAACTGTGGGAAGTGCCTAACGGCCGCGAATTGCGGACGCTCAGAGGTCATTCTGAAGCTATCAGCTCAGTGACATTTAGTCCGGATGGAAAGATTTTGGCCAGTGGTAATTATGACAAGACAGTCAAATTGTGGGATGTCGTCACAGGCCGCGAGTTGCGTACGCTCAAGGGCCATACTGAGACTGTTAATTCAGTGGCCTTCAGTCCTGACGGCAAGACGTTAGCTACCGTCAGTTCGGATAAGACAATCAAATTGTGGAACGTTGCGAACGGTCGTGAGTTTCGTACGCTCAAGGGTCATTCCAACTGGGTGATGGGAGTTGTGTTTTCACCGGATGGGAAAACCTTAGCCAGTGGCAGCTCAGATAATACGATCAAATTTTGGCAGGTAGATAATGGCCGCGAGTTTCGTACGCTCACCGGTCATTTCGGCCCAGTCATGTCATTAGCGTTTAGTGGTGATGGCACGAGACTAGTTAGCGGTAGCGCGGACAGCACGGTTAGACTCTGGGACGTGCGCACGGGCCAGGCGATCAGCACACTCAGTGAACATAAAGGCGCAACGCTTTCGGTTGGGTTTAGCGCTAGCGGAAAGTTTGTGTTTAGCGGAAGTATTGATGCGACCACTAAGCTGTGGCGGCGAGACAGCGGAGAACTGCTGGCTAGCCTATTTTCAGTCGATGAGGGAGGTTGGGCGGTGGTCACGCCAGACGGCCGTTTCGATACAAACAATCTGGACCAGATATCACATCTGAACTGGATCTTTCCGGACGATCCTTTTAATCCGCTACCACCCGAGATCTTCATGCGACATTACTATGAGCCGGGTTTGCTGCCACGGCTCCTCGCGAAAGACGACTTCAAAGAGGTGCCGTCGCTGGAAGATCTCAACCGTGTGCAACCCAAAGTCACCATTACCGAGATTAAGAAAGACGGACCGGATACGGTTTCTGTCACAGTCGAAGTAGCAAACGTTGAATATAAGTATCAGCGGGAAAGGAATCCGCTTGTCGAATCTGGCGCAAAAGATCTGCGTTTATTCAGGGACGGACAACTCGTGAGCTTTCGCGACGGAGATTTGCTGAATCCACAACCGGGGCAAACCGGCGGATGCAAGCCCGTTCCGGGTCAAGCTAAGAGTTGTAGAGTAGTGTTTGACCGAATCAAATTGCCGCGGCAGGAAGGAGCCCAAAGCGTAGAGTTCTCTGCCTATGCCTTCAACACCTCAGATGTGAAGAGCGAAACTTTTCGGTATCCGTTTTCCTACACAAACGGGTCGCCAGCTAGGAACGGGCGGGTTTACTTGATTACCGTGGGAGTGAGCAAATACGAGAACCCGGATTGGAACCTGGACTTTGCCGCTAACGATGCTCATCTCATAGACGAATCTGTAGGGGGGAGGCTGCGCGCCACCGGAGACTATGCCGATGTAATAAGCATAATGCTAACCGCCGAAGAACAAATGGTGGACGGGCAGAAGGTATTCAGAAAGAGTGCTACCAAGGAAAACTTCGAGAAGATCATGCGGCTGCTCGCGGGAGAGAAACTACCCGAATCGGAAACGAAGGAAATTCCCAACGCCCAGAAAATAGTGAAGGCAACGCCTGAGGATGCGGTGCTGATATTTTATTCAAGCCACGGTTATCGAGATAACGAACGATTCTATCTATTTCCTTACGATATTGGTGCGACCACAGGCCGCGATCCGGAAGACGTAGTGCCAAGGGCGATTTCGAGTGACGATTTATATCGGTGGCTGAGAAATGTAGACAGTGGTGACTTAGTGCTGGTGCTCGATACTTGCCATGCCGCAGCGGTGACCGGCAAAGAGTTCAAGCCTGGACCAATGGGGAGCCGGGGCATGGGCCAACTGGCCTATGACAAAGGCATGAGAATACTGGCGGCGACGCAGGCAGATACAACTGCCGCCGAAGTTGATGACCTTAACCAGAAACGGACGATCCGACACGGCCTACTTACTTATGCGCTGGTGAAGGATGGTTTAGTAAATTATCAGGCTGATAGTAACGGTGATAAAGTGATCTTGCTTTCTGAGTGGTTAAGCTATGGCGTCACCGCCGTGCCCAAGCTCTTTGAGGAAGTAACAAACAGTCAAACTGCCGCTCAAACATCAGTAACTAAACAGCGAGGCGCAACTCAGGTACGCTTTATCTCTCGGGGCGATGGTGATATCTCAACTCAACAGCCATCACTATTTGATTTTACAGACAAGCTTAGAAGGAAACGGCAACTCGTTATTCAGAAATTCTAGTCCGGGTTGAAGAGCGATGCGTATACTATGAACGAACCATCGTCCTCCGACCTTTTGGGGATTGAAACGTTGGAATCAAATCTTCAGGAACTTGTTTCAGATTATCGCACCGCGATCGCAAGTCTTCCCAATCGAGAAAGAGATTGTGAGAGGCCAGCGCTGACCGTTCTGTTAGCGCGGGAGCAGCTAGCCCGCGCAATCGGGAAAGACGCTCACAAAGCCTCCGGCCTGATAACCGAGATTAGCGACCTCGACCAGGATCTCAAGTCAAAGGCAGGCAGCATTATCTCTTGTGCCGGCGCAAAAACGTTTCAAAACTGGCGAGATATTTTTCAACCCCAGGAAAGCAGCTGGTGGTGGTTCCTTGACAAACGCGTCAGTGATGCCGAGACGACGCGAGCGATCGTTTGGGTGTTGTTAACCGGTTTCGTTGTCACACTGATCATCGCCATTGCCGCCGATATTTCCAGCCGGTTCCTTGTTGGTATTCCTGACAAATTCAGTATTCTTAGTACCGCATCCCAGGTGTTTCTCGCACTGCTGGCCGGCAGCTCATTTACTCAAGCCGGTCGCGAATGGGTAGGTCGATTTCTCTCGGCAATACACGTTAGATCCGGACTACACCCTTTCTTCGGGTTGGTATTGGCGCTGGTCATGCTGTTGGCGGTAATTGGGTTCCGTTATTCCTTGCCGGCAGTGGCGAGGTTTTACAACCGGCGCGGCGCTGAATCTTTGCGAGACAACAAGATCGGTGCTGCGTTATCAGATCTCCAACGAGCTGTATCTTTGAATCCGGACTATCCCGAAGCACAATACAATCTCGGGGATGCTCAACGAGCCGTTTTTGATTACGACAAAGCCATAGCCAACTATGAGAAAGCGATTGCGCTAGATCCGGATTTCGTCGAAGCCTATAACAATTTGGCTTATCTGTATCTCGTTTATCGATCTGATTATAAAAGAGCACTCGACATTGTCACCCGAATCTTTACGAAATCTTTGACCCATCCGAATCTAAAATATGCCGCATATAAGAACCGCGCTTGGGCATTTATGGGCCAGGATCAACTTGACCTCTCAATGATCGATTTGGATGAAGCTCAGAAAATCCGGGACACGGCTGAGATTCACTGTATTCGAGGAGAGGTCTTGTCGCGCAAGGATGACAAACCGTCCGCCGTCGAAGAATGGAGCAAGTGCCTGGACATGGCAAAGACCGACAAGCAAGGTTTGGAACCATACTGGCAAGCTGCGGCAATGAGCGGAATCAGGAAGGGATGAATAAGCCATGAAAACGACCGGGCTACTATTCGTGCTGATCGTATTTGCCAGTTTTAATAATCGGCCGGCCAAAGCAGTCGATGCTATGCCGGCTCCGATTACCAGCGCCGTGGGCAGAGTTGTAGCGGTCACTGGTACTGCAAGTATCTCGCGCAACAACGTAAAGAAGCCGATTCAAGTGCGGCGCAATCTTCCATTGAATACCGGAGATAAAGTAACCGTAGAAAAGTCATCAACCGTCAAAGTGGTGTGCTTTGCCAACTTTCAATCTGTAGATCTTCCGGAGGGGCCGCACAGCGATATTTGCTCCACCAGTCAACCCAACGATGTGTACACTCAAAACATCAATCGTGGCCGTTCAGAGATCGTCACAAGAGAGAATGGCGAAGTGATCGGGAGACCCAGAGCCAATAACTATCCTGAGTTTCTCGCGAAGATCATCGATGGCCGACCTGAATATTGGGTCTCGAGTATCAGTCTGAAAAAGTTAATACAAGACGACCAGCGGAGTGAGTTGGTAAATGACATTCGAGCGCTGCCGGCAAACGTCTCGAAAGATGAGAAACGACTACTGCTTGTTGACGTTTACTCGATGAACAAAAAGTACGGACGCGCGATTGAAGAACTGGCTGCTGTCTCAAATGCTGCCAATGATCCTTTCATTCAGATCAACCTCGGCGATCTGTATACGGCTTCAAGTCAATCGGGTGATGCGAAGCGGGCCTACTCCGCGGCAATTCAAGCGGCAATCGACGCGAAGGAGCCGCTGGCGGAAGCAATTGCTCAACACGCGTTCGGCCTGTTACTCAAATATGAAAAGGCGCGGATCCCGGAAGCTATCACGGCGCTGACGAGAGCCATCTCGTTATACCGGGACTTGGATGAGACCGCCGTAGCTGATGCATTACAGTCCGAATTAAACGAGCTGCAAGCACCGCCTTCCAGTCCTCCACAGAAAAACGAAAGATGACTTCATCCTCATGAGAGCCTCATTGCCCGCTTTTCTCTATTTTATTTTGGTAGGGTTTTCGGGAGGAGGTCATTTATTTGAGGTCCCAATATTCGTTCCAGCGTTCAGAGTCTTTGTCACTGACTTGGTTTGGCTAAGTCGTCGTCTACTTGCGGCTACACGCGACCCTTTGCCACCTTCTCGGCAACTTGAGGAATCAACCGGAAGTGGTTCCAAGAGTGCGTCTGATTTGGAAGTCCGTAAAAGTAGTGAATGAAATCAAAATCGGTAGAGATTGTTATTTCAACGCCATTCGGTTGAACTGGTAATTCATCTTCGATTGGAATGAGAAGGAATATCATTTAAACGTGATTTTAGCTTCTTCTTGAAGTCAGCGACTAGAGGAATAACTGCAAACATCTTAGACACCGAGTGTTTACCCGTCAACCGTTTGCCATTTTAATGCACCCTAAGCATTGAAGATGAGGGCGGGATGAGGTTCTAAGGTGACTAATTCCGCTCCGTTCCTGAGAGTAAATATAAGCATTCATTACCTGTAAGTCTTACCAGAAAATGTTCTTACTGTGGATCGCCACTTTTTCCTCTGGTTGGGGAAATTGTGACAGTGAGGGAACAAATTCTGGTTAAGTCACGGAGAGATACGATGAGTAAAAGGAACAACAGCGGTGGGTATAATGAAGTCGAAGAAACAATATTGCTTCGCCGTTATGTGACAATGAGTATTATTGGGCTATTCATCTTCAACACGGTATGTGCGGTGTCCTGCGTTTACTTCGTTGGATTCGGTCTAATGAAGCTGCCTCAAACACTAATTCACTATCTAATGGCTCAAACTATCGGGAACGGAGCGGCAGTGGTTCTGATAATCGCCCGAAGTATGTTTCCGGCGAAGAAGGTTCCTGCAAGAACTCGTCCACGAAGGACAACTAATGTATGACTTTCATTGATTGTATCCAACCACGAGGTATGCCATGAATGTCGATATAGGGTTTCCCTTCTTCAGGCTTGGCACTTGTGAATATATAAACCTCGTCAGTCTGTTTAGTGAAATATAAGGTCTGGTCCGCCGGCTTCTCAAACTGCTGAATTAGCTTTGCTAGTTCCTCATCATTGGTCCAGGCCGCTTCTCCGAAGGCATCAATCCACTTAATTCTGTATTGCTGGCCGGATTTTGGGCGCATGGTCTACGACTTTGGGGTCTAACTCTTTATCCAGTTCATAAAGCTCGCTATAAATTCTTCGCGCTTCATCAAAGCCAACTCCTCTTACTTGCATGATGGCCGCAATATGCTCTTGATATTGAGAGTAAAATTTCTTGCGAGACATTAGTGTTTATAGTTAAGCCGGAAGAAATAATTTACTGCTTATCTAAGCGAGAATAGTGAGTTATCAACTGCTACGTCTCTGGACAGATTTGGTAGCCCTGCTACAATTAAGGTACTAAGGAATCATCTTTAGTTAGCCAGTCTCAGCGGTAGTTTGGTCCCTCACGAGGCTATTCGCCCAGAGGCTTGGTCCAACCATTAATGCTCCATTCCGAGCGGAAACAATCAATTACATGAGTCCCATTGACGGCCGTATCCTTGAACTCAAGGGTATTGAGCAAAAGATAGAAGTACTAACGAAACAGAAAGACAGTCTACGAAAGAAATCTTTGGAATATTCGAGAACGAAGGTCTAACAGATGGCTACAAGAATGATGTTGCCACGGCTAGTTATGTTGAGCATAAAGCAGTAAAAATAGGCGACGAGACACAGCTTCTAAACGATTTAGCACAACAACGAATCGTCAAATACTACCAAGAGGTTCCAGCCCATTTAGAACTTACACCAAAGTTTACTGTGCGGAGCCATCGTCGCATACAACAAACTTTGCCAAAAAGACAGTGAGCACGTGCTCTTACGTAATTCGTGCTGAGCCCGCTAGAATACAGTCGATTTGCCGGTGCCCTTTCGCCCTATTAGAAAGTGGTTTGGGTTTAAGCGTAGTTTGCAAGACATGATTGTTCGGAAGGCGATCAACATACAATTCTGCAATCAACGGCGCGGGTATCTTCATCCTGCACGTTTGCTCGTCGGTACAGTTTGAGTGATTCCGCTGCTTTATGGAAACTATCGGGTCGCCTGGCGACCAATCGGCGTCTGGCGACTAACCCGTCCTAGAGTGCTTTGTTTTTAGGAGTTTGTTGGGTGGCAAACGCAGAGGAAGCGTCCAGTCGCGTACTCACTCCTCACTAGAACTCTTGTTGGTATTCGCATCTGGTTACTCGCTCACCAAGCCACAACAATCTATAGTGCCAGACGCCCGCTGTCTTAGCATTAACGGCTTCAACGAGTTCCTTTTCCTGAGCTGGATCGATCGCGATCCACGCTGTAACCACTTGCTTCGGCTCGATTACATAGGAATCTTCGTATCGATCATCCCTCTTGGGGTCTTTACAACCTAGACAGGTCATAAACTGCGGCTTTGATTTGTCATGCCGTTGGAGCCGAAGGCCGCGCCCAAGCTTGAACGATAGTGATTCGATGACGACGGGATCGCGCCGGTCATTCTTAATCTCAAATATCAACTTGAGTGGGTAGCTAAGGCCAGTTTTATACCTCGCGTAGGTATGAATAGTTGGCCTGAACTTCATCCAGGTGCTCTTGCTAATGGCTTCTCTGATGAGAGTCGCTGCTGTTGTCAGTGCTTCTCTTGCCTCGCCACTCTCCGCACGTGCCGCATCGTAAGGTGCAAGAGTCAACCCCAGCAAGTCCGTTGGCAGGTGCAAGTCAGGAGTGCCCGTCGGTATCACGATGAAGCCTCGATCCTTCCCATTTGCACCCATAAACAAGCCGGCTTCGATTACAACGTTGTCGCGAGGAGATTTGTAGTCGTGGGTACGTAACGTGAGGTCGTCATCTGCTGAAAAGACGAACGCGGCAAAATCATTCCTATTGCAATGAGTGAGAAGTTCATCAAGGGTGCTAGTGGATAACGGAAATGCTTGATGCCAAACGGTACAATGACCGTCGTGCTCGAGATTGGCTGCGAGCGCGTTTGCAATAGTTCTTCCCTCCAGGGAGGATCCAATAAATATCCGAGGCTTCATCCGTGAGCGTACTCCAGAAGGTTGGTTTGTATAAGACTTACGTCAGTGTAGGATGTTCTAGTTTGATAATCAACGAGCCTGTGATCTCCTCCCACTTTTCACGTCCACCTAAGATGTGGAAACTTGAAAGGCGAGCACTACTTGTGACTGACGCGGCAGACTTGAGCAGCTTACGCCGCCGCACACGCATCTATCGCCGTTGATCAAGCTGCGCCGGGAATCAACAACAGAGCCATCCAAATTGTGTCGGAGATAACTAAAGAAGAGCTAGCCAAGCGCCGCGTTCCTGCACTCATCGCGTATTTGAATCCCTTTCGCATCATTGAAAAGGATCACGCCTCAGAACCCTGGTCCGCCTCGATCGAGCAGGTGAACGAATCTAATTGGGACTACGTTGCATTGCACGAGATCATAGGCGGTGTAGATGTGGGTCTTGAGTCTCCTTATCATATGGTCATAGCACGGGATGGTGCACTCGCGCTTCCACCGATCCCTAAACTGCGATTCGATCAAGCTGCCGTTGAGTACTTCAATCATTGTCTTGCCGCACTACTTCTCGGGGGTATCTATTGCGAGGCTATCAATCTCGATGGCCTAGACATGGGCTATATCATCGACTGGAAGTATGTTCGCACCCACGGCGACGGCACTTCGGCAGCAAATCGCTTTCACAAACATATCCGCCACCGAAGCGCGTCAGCGCTTGAGTCTATCAATCTATACAAGCCGCGATCGGTAAAACTCGGCGCGCTTGAAATCGCGATGAGGACCGGTCTCGCGACTATGAAGCGATTGGAACCAATGCGCGGTGAATATCTCCTCAAGGGCGCTACGGGATTGGCACGTCGGGATTGGGGCAGTGCCCTTATCAATCTTTGGATCGTTACCGAACAACTCTTAGAAGCGCTATGGAGCCGGGAAATTGTCGAGCCAACTCGAGCGCTCGATAACAGTCGAGCCCGAAAGGACCAGCTAAACGACCATCGCGCATGGACCGCCGCGACACGCATCGAAATGCTGCACCAAAAAGGCCTCTTGGATCTTCCCACCCTCACGGCGTTATCAAAAGCGCGCAAGGCCCGAAACGATCTCGCGCATGGTGGCAAACATCCTTCCCAGAACGATACAGACGCATGCTACTCCGGCATCGGATCGCTGATACGTGTGGTGCTCAACGACACGATACCCTTGCTGCAGCTAAACCTAGCGGACCATGCTCTTTCCGATCCATTCACGCCAAAACATACGGGACCAATCGAGCCAGAGTTTTGGATGGAGATCCCTAAACTGCCCGGTGAAGAGGAGTTAGAGAAAGCAGAAGCGAGGCTATTCGCTAACCGCCATATAGTCACTTCCGACGATCCGAGGCAAGACCATGTAAACCCTGACTCATAGAAGATTCTACCCGCTTGGCAAAAGGGAGTCTTTTGCTTCCAAGGATCGTTGAAAAGCATGAGTGGCGCTTATTCAAGTTCATCGTGAACTATATCCACATCCGACTCCTAACGATTTAGGAATCCAACTGGCCAATACGTGGCCAAAAATAACAGGGCTCGACGTACACGCGATGGTAAGGAATGGGAAAGAATGTAAAAACCATTGATTTTCTTCGGTGGCTGCAACTGTGGAAAAGGCAAGCACTTACGTTTTTGCCGAGCGTCTAATTCGCACTGCGCAGGCCAGCATCTACAGTGCCGATCGAAATCGTTGTGAACGGGCTTTACGGGGTGGGCTGCGAGCTAAGTTACCTGTGGCGATGATTGGTCGAACTTGTCTGTAACTGGTTCAAACGGTGCTGGCCGTGCCACCGTTCGTTCTAATCTTTTTATGCGCATGTGAAGAGTTGTGCGCTTGATGCCTAATCGTCGTGCTGCCTTTGTGACATCGCCACCAACTTGCGCAAGTTCTTCAAGGTAAAGATCAAGTTCCTGACGCTTAGACAGATGACGGACCGCAACTCCGGTATTAGTCAGGCACCGGAGTCTTTTAGCAAGTATGATCTCCCGCTGTTTACCAGAAGGAGCGAAGCCGTTGATTTCGAGATCTAGAGTGACGTCCGCACAGGTAACGAGCCCAGTCCGAGGAGCATTGACTATCAATCGCTCAATCACATTTTCGAGTTCCCTTACGTTTCCCGGCCACGGATATCTTCGCAGCACGCTCAGCACTTCTGAATCCAAAGCGAATTGCTCGAATGTGTTTAGCGTTGTCAACAATTCTGTCTAGTAAAACATCGACGAGGAGAGGTAAATCCTCCAGACGATCGCGCAGGGCCGGCGACCTAATTGGAAAAACATTAACGCGGTAGTAAAGATCCTCGCGAAATCTTGCTTCGGCAACTTCTCGCCGGAGGTCGCGATTCGTAGCGACGACTACTCGCGCATTGAAGTTACTCTCTTTCGAGTCTTCCGAACCTACTGGGCGGACTTTGTGTTCCTGAAGCACGCGTAATAAGCGAACCTGCATGGACGATGACATTTCTCCGAATTCATCCAAGAATATAGTTCCCTTACCCGCGGACTCGAACATTCCTTTCTTGTAATTGGTGGCACCGGTGAAAGCACCTTTGACATGGCCAAAAAGTTCCGACTCGAGCAGCGATTCCGTCAGAGCTCCGCAATTAACAGCTAGGAATGGTTCGCGTTTCCGTACACCTAACTCGTGAATTGCGCGCGCAATCAGTTCTTTTCCTGTGCCTGATTCACCGCTGATCAAAACAGTCGAGCTGCAATCGGCTGCTCTGAGAATTGATTTCTTTAGAATCCGCATCACCTTTGACTGACCGCGGATCATGAGATCCAACTGCAGAAGTCGAGAATCCTTGTTTTCGGTTCGCCGGCCATGAACCTGTACTCCATCAAGGAGCTGCTGATGTGCGGTCGGTTTAAGAGGCTTTGAACTTTCGTGGCCTATTTGCATTTCACGTAGCCTGCCGTCCTGACTGCATCATCTATTCATTCACAACAGGTGTGTGTAACTCACAACACCCTTCGGAACGCACGTTCAATCCACTAATGAATTGGAAACCCGCCTTTTGACAGGTCTGAATACAGATCACGCCAATGTTGTTAGTTCTGAGCTCTTGTGGCCCATGAAAGGGTCGAATAGTTATGTGCAAACGAGATGCCAGTTACGCGAGGCGTTCTTTTAAGACGAGTGAGTATATTTCGCTTGGGTGGCACAATGGATGCAGCCGGGACGGAACTGAAGGTTTACGGAATAGATAGACTAGCCCATAAAGAACCTGAGAGTCAGCGGGTATGGCCCGACATAGAGTTACAGAACAAGAGTCATCTCCGGCCCAACAGCAAACGTCACAACTATACTTCTCAATTGATGATTTAGCGGCAAGGTTTCGCGTGGAGCGAAGTACCATCGAACGGTACGTGCATCGCGGCAAGTTCGGCGATGATTGGTTTCGAATGGGAACTCGAATCATCATTCCAGCGGACAGTGTCTACGCTTTTGAGAAAAGCGCAAGAGAGATACCGTCCGCATAGAACTGTGCGATTGAAAAGTATCAGTGTTTAGCGGTTTAACTGACTAATTCTGACTGCTGATCAAATTGAGTGGTCTGCCGATTCGCAAGTTGTGTGGCCGCCTCTGCCCCCGCCTGCTGAACAGCGGCAGCGAACCGTCGGAGATCCTCTTCGTTATGACTCATGTAGACCTGTGCCGTGAGTTTAGGATCCGCATGGCCTAATGCTTTTGCGATGTCAACGAGAGGAATATATGCTTTGACTTTCGTTGCTGCACAGTGCCGCAGGTCGTGAAAATGTAACCCAAGGTGAGATAAGCCGGCGTCCTCTAATGCGCCCCTCCACGCTGTTCTTACATTGGAGGAAATACCAAAAACCAAGTTGGCGGATAGCTTTTCACCATTCTTTAACTTTCGAAAAGCTTTCTTAGGCGGCCGTTTAACGAGATCCAGGAGCGCTTCGTAAACGCGTTCAGTCATTGCAACATCACGAGACTGTCTGTCACCGCCCTTGCCTTTGTAGTTCGTGAGACCGCGTATGAACCGTGCCCCAAAATCAAGTTGCGATTTTTCCAACGCAATGAGCTCGCCAAACCGCCCACCCGTATCAGCAGCCGTGACCGCCATCGCCCACAAATGCCGCCGATCTTCGCATCGGCATGCCTCGATAAGTTGAGTTTCCTGCTCGTACGTTAGAACGAGGTTACGCGATTTCTTATCACTGCACCTAATAACTTCATTCCGGCGTGCCTCTCTAAATGGGTTCTCCTGAATCCATCTATTGCGCTTGGCCTCAAAAAGCATTGCCCTCAAGGTGTTTAATTCGCGACTGACAGTGCCAGGGCTAATCGTTTTCTCAACCCTCTCTTTTTGCCCATCCTTTTCAACAACCGCGAGTCTCTTAGAACTTAATCGATGCGAACGATACCGTTTCAAATGGGCGACTGTAATGTCGTGTAGCAATGTCTTGCCGAAAAAGCCATTCAGATGTTTCAGGTGCGCCTTGTAAACGCTTAAATCCCTCACCCCGGACTGTTTTTCTCCGGCGTCGTTATAATCGGCAGCGACATAAATTTCTTTTACACAGTATTCAACAAGGTCGGAGAAAGTCATCCGATGAGATTCGACCGCCTTTGACCCGCCGCTCTCAAGCTTCTTGCGAGCGTCTCGCAGAGCTTCGAGAGCCTCACCTCTAGTCTTTCGTTCGCAATGCTTGAATCGCCGCGCTCCCTCATCGTCGTAGTACGTGAGAACGCCATCGTAAATGATCTTACCGCGCCGTTTCCGTTTATAAACTGCCTCTGTGTATTTCATGAGCAATCTCCAGTGAGGCCCAAGTTCGGCGTTGATGGTGAATATGCAATTAACCAGCCATCAACAAACACGAACCAACCGAACTGTGCGGGCAGTTGTGCGGGCAAGTTTATTTGGAGATTAAAAACGGAAGGTATTTCTAAGGATTTGCGGGTACCGGCAGGTTCGGCCCCTACCGTGTCAAGGTAGTGCTCTACCCCTGAGCTACGCGCCTAAAATCGTGGGATTTCAAAAGCCCTAAGAAAAACTCACTTTTCCAATTCCCCATTGTCCGCTATATCCGCTCCCGCCGCCTGTTCCGCAGTGAATTGTTCGGGCAACTGTACGGGCAAATTGGAGCGACATAATAGCACGGCATTTCAAAATTACGCACGTGTGTCGTCAGTATTAATGTAGTTGACTCGGAGAGAACCTCAACGATGGAGATGACGGTTGTGTCACCTGGTCCTAACCCAAACTTCTGCTGGTCCAGGGTTGTCCGAATCTTTGCGGTTGGCGACAAACTCGAATCGATCAAAAGTTGGAAATATCCAGTTTCAATCGTAGAGTTTGCGGGAGAAGCTCAGATGGCCTATTCACTTGAGCGAGAGATCTTTGGAGAGCCGAGATTGGTGGTGCGGCCAATGAAATACTTTTTCGAATTTTGACATTAAGTGTATCAAGTGCCTGCGATGAGGTGTAAGAACTAATGCTAAACGAAGTAGCTTCCTGTGCATGTCAGATAGAGGGGTTCACAGCGTGAGCAATCGTCTGAATCCGAACGGAAAAAGTCTGGCCGTCGCTCTGTCGGGAGGAGGGCATCGCGCGACGCTCTTCGCGCTCGGCGCTCTAATGTACCTGGTGGACGCGGAAGCTAACCGTAACGTGACCTCCATTGCCTCTGTTTCGGGTGGATCCCTAACGAATGGGCTAGTCGGCCAGGAGGTCAACTTCAGAACGACAAATAGCGACCAATTTCGAGACAAGGTAGCTAAACCACTCGCCACGCAGATCGCCAACTCAGGAACACTATTCGCCCCACTCTTTAGCAAACTTTATGTAGTTGTACTGGTGCTTTCGGCGCTGCTACTGCTCATCTTGATTCCCGCGGTCGCGCCCGTTCCATGGTACGTTCGCATATTCCTATTCTTAGCTGGGACGATAGTGTGGGGCTGGATTCTCGGAGCTCGCGGTCGTGTGTGTGCTCGCGCGTTCAACACCACGCTGTATTCACCCGGCGGTCGCGAAACAAAACTGGCCGATCTAAAAAGGCCTGACCTGGACCACGTCATCTGCTCAACTGAGTTTCGCTCGGCCGAACAGGTCTATTTTGCGGGCGATCTCGTTTATAGCTATGCGCTCGGGATTGGTGTGCCAGGCAACTTGTCTTTGGCCAAAGCAGTTCAGGCATCGGCTGCGTTTCCTGGTGGCTTCCCGCCATCGACTCTTCCAACCAAACAACACAAATTTACGGGAGCGCCGCCGGCGAACGCAGGTGGACCGCCGGAGCCACCGGCGAAAATGGTACTGACCGATGGCGGTGTTTACGACAACATGGGAGAGCAATGGGCGCGCGGCTTCGTCGAGAGAATCGAGCGTTGTCCGAATATCGCAAAAGGACGCACCACTCCGAACCAATTAGTGGTCGTCAACGCATCTGCGCGAGTTCCATGGACTCCTTTTCGTCGCCAGCTCATTCCACTGGTTGGTGAGTTGCTGGCCCTCCTCCGTGTCAACGATGTTTTGTATATCAACACCACGAACGTGCGTCGGCAGGTTATCGTCGACAGCTATAATCCTGCCGATCCCACTAAGGCAGCCGGGCTTCCAAGTGTGCTCGTTCAAATTGCGCAAAGTCCATTTCGAGTTGCGAGCAGCTTTGCGAAAGGCAACACGGCAGTAAGCGACCGCGCGAGGGTGGTGTTGGAGTTTTTGCAGAACGGGCCGAGTAAAGATGAATGGACAAAGATTGCCAGTGACAATTCAGCAGTAGCCACGTCACTCAGTAAGTTTGGATCCGAAGTGACTGCGCGCTTAATCTATCAAGGCTACATCGTAAGCATGTGCAATCTACATGTTCTGTTAGGCGAAGACTTTCCTTTATTTCGGGAGCAACTGGATGTTAAAAGATTCCAGTCGCTGATATCACACAACTCGGGATAATACTCAGCCTCCACACGTGTTGCGATAACTCTCCGGTCATAAGACACATCTGTGTCTGATGTTCGAGAAACCCTCTGATCAGACACGGTCGTGCGAGCTGGGTAGTAAACCTACACTGTTGCTGGTCCACAGCACACGTAGGCCAAATGCAAATGCTTGTTGACCCTATTTTATTGCGGAAAAGTTATCGAAGATTACCTTACCGGGCGCAGTTGGTTCCGCCACGGATGTGCCTCCTTTCAATTCGAATATGACTGCCGTGATTTGAACTCCGGAGCTCCAGGTTTGCACGTATTGTTGCACCCATGTTCCGGGTTCCGATCCATTGCCCGGAGCTGTTTCCATGATCATGTTATTCGAGACAGGGTCGTGTCGGATTCAAAGGAATTTATGGTTTTGAGCATTGTAGGTGATTGTAAAGAAGAGTCGTCTTACTTCCGCTGACTTTTCGTTCACCAACTAAGCTGCCTCCGCTCACATACACACGGTAGAAGTTATTCACATCGGAACCAATCGTAAACATCGCGTACGCGGTAGTGGATGCTTTGCCGATGGCAATAGGAATACCGGGGCTGTGGGAGCGGAGACTGAATTCGCTTCTGCCGGCGTCCCCTGCAAACGTCGCAACTCGCTGATGAATTCGGCCTCCGGCAGGTTGTAGGTGGGCTCGTAAATGATTTTCTCGTGCGGAGCGATGCAGCCGGAGACGAATAGTTGGAGCGACTCCGGCTGTCCTTCTCGTTGCAGGCGCCGCGCGAACTCGTACCCAACGAGCGCACCCATGCTATGACCGAAGAAGGCGAAAGGCTTCTTCAGAAAAGGCTGCAGGTCTGAATAAACCTCGTTCATAAGGTCCACAACATCTTCGCTCAGAGGCTCAGCGATACGACTCCCTCGTCCCGGATATTGGACCGCACACAGTTCGACCTCTGCAGGAAGGTATTGTGGCCAGTTACGAAATACTGCCGCTGTTCCTCCAGCATAAGGAAAGCAGAAGAGACGCATGCGCGCGTGCGGGTTAGGCTTCGGATAGATCACGCATGCTTTGACAGCAGGCTGAGTACTCATGCTGATAGTTAATTCGCAGCCGCGGCCGCTTCCATCTTCTTTCTCAGACTGAGTGGGCGCATGTCTGTCCAGACTTCCTTGATGTATTCGAGACATTCAGCCTTTGGACCCGACTTGCCCACATCGATCCAACCGAGCGGATTCTCGCGATCGGCAGGCCAGATTGAATATTGTTCTTCGTGATTCATCACGACCTTGTAGATGGTCGTATCTTCCGCATCGTCTCTCATTTCATCCTCCGTTTGAAGTTATTTTAGCCACAACAAGCACAAGAGGCACTTGAAACTCGCGATGATGATTACCTGAAATTAATTGATCTTTTCGACGCACTCTTTCTCAATCGCTAAGCGACTCTGAAACTTCAAGCTATCGAGCAGGATCATGATTCGCTCGTT
>Ga0126311_10000544_pt1 | contig 17632 bp, 18 predicted proteins | sample Plot61_FD_92539 | JGI IMG/M metagenome (GOLD analysis project Ga0126311, IMG submission 92539) | Serpentine soil microbial communities from UC McLaughlin Reserve, CA, USA - Plot61 | ecosystem: Environmental > Terrestrial > Soil > Grasslands | place: USA: UC McLaughlin Reserve, Lake County... | reverse complement strand
TCCAGGTGTGGCCGGAATCGAACGAGAAGTAGATGCCCGAGACGCCTACGCCCTCGGTGAACGGACAGTCGTCGTCGGGACCGGACTCGCACGCCTCCATGTCGATGTTGTCATTGGCGCCGGCGGCGAGGACGTTGGGGTTGTTCTGGTCGACGGCCACCGCCGGCTCGTTCTGCTTGTTCTGAGAGAACGGCGACGGAGGACTACCCACGTTGACGCGCGTGTCCTGCGCCCACGACGCTCCTGTCCCGGCGGTCAGGATCATCCCGGCGGTCAACAAGGTCACCCCGAGGAGCTTCCGCATCCTGGGTCACACGTATCCGTGGCCCGCGCGCCCCAAACCGCCCGCGCCGTCATTGCTGGGCGAAGATGCCCTCCATGTAGGTCCCGGCCGCCTTGGTGGCTTCCTCCGAGTCGCTTCCCTCCAGGCGCGCGTTCAGATAGGCCGCGTACCAGTCCCACCAGTTGTGCTCCGGCGCGCTCTTCTCGAACGGGTCGTGGTGCTCGGCGGTCTCGTGCAAGAGGTCAGCCAGGTTGGCAACGTCCATGCTTGTTCTCCTTTGCGCCGGTGGTGGGCTCACGCGGCCGCGGGGGCGGCGGCGAGCTGGGCCTCGAGCTCGGTCAGGGCGGGCAGGAACGCCTCGGAGAAGCTCGGGAACGGTTGAATGACGTCGAAGAGCAGAGGCAGCGGCACTCGCGCGCGGATGGCAACCGTGGCCTGCTGGAGCCACTCGCCCGCCTCGGGCCCGAGCGCGTAGGCGCCGGTGAGTCGCTCGCCGTCGGAGACGAGCGTGATGAAGCCGGGCCGCTCGGCGTACGCGCGCGTGTAGGTCGAGGTGCGCGGCACCTCGGCGAGCGGGACCGTGGCCGTGAGAGGCCCCTCGGGCTCCCCGACGGACGCCGCCTGCGGGTCGGTGTAGACCACGCGGGGGACGGCGTCGAAGTTCGCGGTTCGGTCGTTCCCGAGGATGTTGGCGGCGACGACGCGTCCCTGGTACTTGCCGACGTAGGTGAGCGGCCAGATGCCGGTCGCGTCCCCGATCGCCCAGAGCCCGTCCGCTACGCGCATCCGCTCGTCGACAGGGATCCCCTGGCGCGTCGGCTCGACTCCGACCGTGTCCAGGCCGAGTTCGTCGACGCGCGCCCGTCGGCCGGTGGCCACGAGCAGGCGGTCGCCGCGCAGCTCGTCGCGATCGGCGAACTCGAGCACGTACTCCTCGCCCTCGCGCCGGACGCCGCCGGCCTGCTCGCCGAAGTACAGCTCGATGCCGTCGGCCGCGAGCGCCGCGCCCAGTCCCTCGCCGAGCTGCCTCGGCTCGCGCGGGAGCACGTGGTCCATGCCTTCGACCAGCGCCACCGAGGCACCGAGCCGATGCACCGCCTGCGCCATCTCGACGCCGACCGGGCCGCCGCCCAGGATCAGGAGCCGCTGTGGGACCTCGGTGAGTCCGGTGACCTCGCGGTTGGTCCAGACGCCGTCCAGGTCGTCCAGCCCCGGTATCGGCGGCTTCACGGGGTCCGAGCCGGTCGCGATGACGACGTGGTCGGCGGAGTGGGCGTCGTCGCCGACCGTCACGCTGCCGGGACCGGTCAGCCGGGCGGCGCCCCGCATGACCTCGATGCCCTTGCCCTCGAGGTAGCCGACCTTTGCCTCGTCGTGGTACTCGGACACCATGAAGTCGCGCCACTCGAACGCGCCCGCGGGCCTCACGCCGCCGCTCACGGCCTCAGCGGCTCCCGGAGCCTCGCGCGCCGCCTGAAGGGCCTCCCCCGGGCGCAACAGGGTCTTCGACGGAATGCAGGCCCAGTAGTCGCACTCGCCGCCCACGAGCTCGCGCTCGACGATCGCCACGCGGAGCCCGCCGTCGGACAGGTGTCCCGCGCAGTGCTGCCCGGCCGGTCCAGCTCCGATGACGATGGCGTCGAAGTGGGCCATAGCGAGCGCTTCGCACCATACACCGGCTAGGGAAGAATGCGGGGTCGTGAAAGCGCAGAGCGACGCTTCGGCCACCCACACGTTCGTCTTCGCCGACCTCGCCGGCTACACGGCGCTGACCGAGGCGCACGGGGACGAGGAGGCGGCCGAGGCCGCGGCCGGCTTCCACGACGCGGTCCGCTCCCTGCTCCCCGACCACGACGCGGAGGAGGTCAAGGCCATCGGGGACGCCTTGCTCGTGAGAGTCACGGACGCCGCAAAGGCAGCCGGCCTCGCCGAGCGCATCGTCTGCGACTACGGCACTCGCCACCGCGCGCTGTCGGTCCGAGTGGGCATGCACACCGGAACCGCCGTGAGCCGGGCCGGTGACTGGTTCGGCAGCGCGGTCAACATCGCGTCGCGAGTCGCCGACCTCGCGCGGGCGGGCGAGGTCCTCTGCACGGAGGCGACCCGCCGAGCACTGGGTCCGGCCGTGCCACTGCGCGAGCGCGGCAGCGCCGCGTTCAAGAACCTCGTCGAGCCAATCGCCATCTACCAGTTCGTCCTCACGAGCCGCGCTGGACCCGACCTACCGCTCGACCCGGTGTGCCTGATGGGAGTCGACAGCGAGCGCGCGGTCGAGCGCCGCGAGCATGCCGGCGTCGAGTACCACTTCTGCTCGCGGCGCTGCGCCGAGGCGTTCGACGACTGCCCAGAGGTCTACGTGACCCGCGTGGCCACCTGAGCCTAAGTTCGGGGTGTCGGCCCCGACGCGCGGGCTCGCGGGGTGCCTGAACATCCGTCGTATGGAAAGACGATTGGTCGTGGAGCTCGATCAGGGGTCGCCGCCGTCGGGTCGCGTGATCGCGCCGGACGGCAGCGCGGTCCACTTCGCGGGCTGGACGGAGCTGGCCCAGGCCCTCCAGCCGGACGCGGAGTCCGATCCGCGCAGCGATCCGCCTGCAGCCGAGCAGCGCCGCGGGTAGCGTCTGACAATCGCCATGCCGCGGGCACCGCACTCGACGGAGACGGTTGCGCTGGTCTTCACCGACCTGGTGGGCTCGACCGAGCTGATGGCCGATCTCGGCGCCGGGCTGGGCGACGACGTGCGCCGCGACCACCTCGCACGGCTGCAGGCGAGCGTCGAGCGCGCCGGCGGCCGGACGGTCAAGAGTCTCGGCGACGGGATCATGGCCGTGTTCGGCAGCGCTTCCGCCGCAATCGACTGCGCGGTGGCGATGCAGCAGGAGGTCGAGCGTGGCGGCCGGCGCAAGGGCGTTGCGCTGAGCGTCCGGATCGGCGTGGCGGCGGGCGACGTCCTGATCGAGGACGGCGACTGCTTCGGCTCGCCGGTCGTGGAGGGGGCGCGGCTATGTGATCTCGCCGAGGGTGGACAGATCCTCGCAACCGAGATCGTCGGGCGAATGGCGTCGGAGCGTTCCAAGGCGAAGCTCGAGACAGTCGAGCCGAGAGAGCTGAAGGGGCTGCCGGACCCCGTGCCGGTCGTGGAGATCGCGTGGGCCCCGCCCGCCCAGACGGTCGCCCCGAGCACCGCCGCCACCGCCTCCCTGCTCGAGCGCGGCGCGGACCTCCAGAGACTGATGGGCGCCTTCGAGGGTGCCGCGGACAACGACGGGAAGGTCGTCGTGGTCGAGGGACCGGCCGGCATCGGCAAGACGACTCTGCTGGGCGCCTGCGATGCCGACGAAGTCGTGACCCTCCGCGCGCGCGGGGCACAGCTGGAGCAGGACTACGCCTGGGGCGTGGTGCGCCAGCTCTTCGAACGCTGGCTGCTCGACCAGGCCGACGCCGAGCGCGAGCAGGTGTTTCGGGGGGCCGCCGAGCCGGCCCGGGCCGCGCTCGGCCAGTCGGGCGCGGCGGAGGCGCAGCCGTTCGCTGCGGTCCACGGGCTCTACTGGCTGGCGATGAACGCGGCCGAGCGGCGCCCGCTCGTGCTGATCGTCGACGACGCGCACTGGTGTGACGACGCTTCGCTGCGCTGGCTTTCCTACCTGAGCCCGCGCCTCGAGGACACTCCGGTCTCGCTGCTGCTGGGCGTACGACGCCCCGACCCAGGCGCCGACCGGGAGCCGCTGCTCCAGATCGTGGCCGATCCCGCGGTGGACCTGGTCCGTCCCGCGCCGCTCAGCGCGACGGCGACCCTGGAGCTGGTGTCGGGCCGGCTCAGGCTCGACGACACGCGCCGGATCGCCGACGCGTGCCACGAGGCCACCGGCGGCAACCCGTTCCTGCTTCGGGCGCTGCTCGACGACCTGGCGCAGTCCCCCGACGGGCGCGCTCCGGACCCCGAATCGGTCCGTGGCCTTCGACCGGCAGCGATCTCGCGAGCCGTGCTGCTGCGCATCGGCGGGCTCCCGCGCGAGGCGCACGCTGTGGCGCGCGCCATCGCCGTTCTGGGCGGGTCTGCGACCAGCGCGCGCATCGCGGCAGTGGCCGGGCATTCACCGGAGGTCACCGCCCCTGCCCTGAGCGCTCTCACTGCCAGCGGGATCGTCGACGACGAGCTGCCACCGCGGTTCGTCCATCCGCTCGTGCATTCGGTGGTCCTCGACGACCTGTCGGCGCCCGAGCGCAGCGAGTGGCATCGGCGCGCAGCGGCTGTGCTGCGGGAGTCCGACGGACGCACGGACGAGATCGCCGCTCAGCTGATGAAGACCGAGCCGGCGGCCGACGCCGCGGTCGTGGCGACGCTGACCGAGTCCGCGGAAGCCGCGCTGGCCGGCGGTGCACCCGAGGCCGCCATCGCGCCACTCGAGCGCGCCCTGGCGGAGCCGCCGCCCCGCGCGGCCGTGGCAAGGCTCGAGCGGCTGCGTGGGCGGGCACTGCTGCGCGCCCGCGGCGCCGAGGGACTCGGCGCGCTGCGCGCGGCGCTGGCGGCCGCGGAGGCACCCGCCGAGCGCGCCGAGTCGGCGCTCGAGCTGGCCCGTGCACTCGAGGGCCTCTCGCGCAACGCCGACGCCGTCGACGTCTACGAGGCCGCGCTTCGCGAGGCGGACGAGCAGCACGTCCGCGAGCTCGAGGCAGGCTTCGTGACAGCGGCGGCGCAGCACCTGTCCACGCTCCCCCGGGCCTTCGAGGCGCTCGGCACCGCCATGCAACGGCCGCCGCGACCCGACCAGGCGGATGCCATCGTGAAGGCCGTCGTGGCCGCGGCGACCACGGCGTCGGGGTCTGCCGACGGCGTCGAGATGGCCGAGGACGCGCTCGCGGGCGGCCACCTGCTCGAGTCCGAACGGTCGAGCGCGATCGGCCTGGCGCTCGCGCCGCTGGTCTGGGGCGACCGGCTCGACGCCGGTCTGGCGGCCGGGGACGAGGTCGCCGAACGAGCGGTCGCGCGCAGCGAGCCGCTGCGCCTGGCGTTCGCGCTCACCTTTCGGGGCTGGGTCCACCTGCGCGCCGGCCGGCTCGCGGATGCCGAGGCAGACGAACGAGCCGCGCTCGAGGTCCCACAGGAGATGTGGACGGCCTCCACCGTTCCCGTCGACATGCTGGCGCTGCTCGCCGAGACGATGCTCGAGCGCGTCGGCCCAGGCGCGGCCGGTGACGCGCTGGACGACCTCGGGCCTCCGGAGGACATGTCGGATTACCAGGGCAACAACACCGCCCTCATGGCACGCGGACGGCTTCGCTTCGCGCGCGGGCTGGCCGACGACGCCGCGGCGGACCTCTTGGAGCTGGGTCGCCGATGCGAGTCCTGGATGCTGCGCAACCCGGCGGCCTTTCCCTGGCGCTCGGAGGCCGCCATCGCGCTCCGCGCAAAGGATCCGGCGCGGGCGCGCGAGCTGGCCGAGGAGGAGCTGGAGCTCGCGCGCGGCTTCGGCGCCGCTCGCGCCCTGGGCGTCGCTTTGCGCGCGGTCGGGCTCGTGCGGGGCGGCGAGGAGGGTGTGGCCCTGCTCGAGGAGGCCGTCGAGGTCCTCTCCCCTTCCCCGGCCCGACTCGAGCACGCGCGTGCGCTCGTGGACCTCGGCGCCGCCCAGCGACGAGCCGGGCGGCGCGAGGCGGCCCGCGCACGCCTCGCCGAAGGGCTCGACGCCGCCATCGTCTGCGGTGCCGCGCCGCTCGCCGGCCAGGCCCGCGCGGAGCTGTCGCTCGCGGGGGCGCGCCCGCGGCGCGACCGGGTGACCGGGCGCGACGCGCTCACTCCGAGCGAGCTGCGCGTGGTTCGGATCGCGGTAGCCGGGCGGTCCAACCGCGAGATCGCCGAGCAGCTCTGGGTCACGCCGAAGACCGTCGAGACACATCTCAGCCGGGCCTACCGAAAGCTCGGGATCAAGACACGTGCGCAGCTCGAGGATGCGCTGGCCGAGGCGATCCCCGCCGAGTCCGCAAATGATCGGGGTGACCACCCCGACGCCGATGCACCGGCTGACGGTTAGCGTCGCGGGAACGCAACCCAGGAGGATCCATGAAACGCAGCACCGTGGTTCTGGCGGCCGTGGGCGCCATCGCACTCGTGCCGGCATCCGGCGTGGCCAAGGGACACGACCGGCCACTCACGATCAAGGCCCGGTCGCAGCTCGATCAGGTCCACGTCGTCGACAACGCCCCGGCCGGTGACTCGCCCGGGGACATGCTCGTCTTCACCGAGCGGCTGCTCGACGCCCGCGGGAAGGTGATCGGCAGCGACGCCGCCAGCTGCGTCCGCCTCTTCGGTCAAGAGTCGCTCTGCACCGGCACGTACAAGCTGCCGGGCGGCCGGCTCATGGTGCAGCTGGTCCAGCCCGGGCCGACCGGGACCTACGACCAGGCGATCACCGGCGGAACGGGCCGCTTCGCCGGCGCACGCGGAGTCGTCACCGTGGCCCAGAGCGCCAACGGCGATCAGTTCACGTTCAAGGTCAGGCTCCCCTAGCCGCGGTCCTTACCCGGTGCAGAAGCCGCGCAGCGCTTCCGCGAAGGTAGGGCTCACGGAGCAGGCCTCGGGGCAGGACGCGGTGGCGGCTTCCGGGAAGCGCGCGACGATGTCCCGGTAGCCCTCGTCGGTCGATCCCAGGCAGCCCACGTGCTGGCCGAGCAGGAGGGGCAGTTCAAGCGTGTCGATCCGGTCGCCGATCGGCTCGCGCTCCATTCCCAGCGCGTCCCAGAGCAGGACCGCGAGGTCGCTGTTTGGAAAGCGCTCGACCATCATGGCGGCGTGCTCCTCCGTCACCGAGCCGGACGTGACCTGGGCGATCCCGTGGCGGATGAAGGCCTGGCGGTCCGTCCTGAGGAGGGCACCCATGGCCGACCAGACCTCCCGGTTGATCGCGGGGCGCTCGCCGTGGGTGGAGCGCGACAGCGCGGCGTGCCCCAGCGCCAGTCCCTGCACGGCGCAGAGCCGGGCCTCCGCGATCAGGACTGCTGTCGCGACGCCCTCACCGTCGGCGACCAGGAAGAAGCTCTCCCAGCCGAGCCGGTCCACCTCGGCGAGGCCTCGCTCCGCCGCCGCGCGCCTCCACTCGCGCAGTAGGCCGGGATGCTCGGGCTCGAGCCCGGCCGGCGGCGGCTCGGACCCCACCCCAGGCGGGTCGTAGGACGCGACCTGGGCCCACTCCTCCAGCTGCGCCTTGATGGTCCACTGGAGCTCGGTGAAGGCAGGGACGAGCAGCAGGCGCGGACGCTGGCGGGCCATCCGCCCCAGTCTCGCGGATGGGCGCCTCATTGATATATCCCTATATAGGCATATGATGCCTGCGTGGCACGAGCGGCGACCACGGCGGACGCGTTCAACGCGGTAGCGGAACCCCGGCGGCGTCAGATCCTTGACCTCCTGGCCGGAGGCGAGCGGCCGGTGAACGACCTCGTGACCCTGCTCGCGATGACTCAGCCGCAGGCGTCAAAGCACCTGCGTGTACTCCGAGAGGTGGGAGTGGTCGACGTGCGCGCAGAAGGACGCCAGCGGCTCTACCGGCTCAACGGCCGGGCGCTCAAGCCCATTCACGACTGGGTGAAGAACTACGAGCGTCTGTGGTCGGAGCGGTTCGCCGAGCTGGACGTCGTGTTGGAGGAACTCAAGCAACAGGAGGATCGAGACGGTGAGTAGCGGAACGGCGACGGTCGAGCTCCCGACGGACGAGCAGATCGTGATCACGCGCGAGTTCGACGCGCCCAAGTACCTGGTCTACAAGGCGTACACCACGCCCGAGTTGGTCAAGCGCTGGTGGAGCGGCGAGCGCGGCGAGGTGACACTTGCGGAGATCGACCTTCGGGTCGGCGGCGCGTGGCGGTACGTGATGGTCACCGAGAACGGCTTCGAGGTCGCCTTCCACGGCGAGTACCACGAGCTCGTGCCGGACGAGCGGATCGTCTCCACGGAGATCTACGAGATGCCGGGCGGCGACTCGCCGCCGACGGTGAACACGGCGACCTTCGAGGAGGCCGACGGGCGGACGACTCTGACGATCGTGGTGCAATGCCCGAGCAAGGAGCTGCGCGACACGATCATCGACTCCGGCATGGAGGGCGGTCTGCAGGAGGCCTTCGACCGCCTGGAGCAGGTGGCGGTCTCGCTGCGCTGAGCCGCGGGCTACTTGCCCTTGCCGACCACGCGGAACGAGCCCCGCATGAACGGATGGATGCGGCAGAAGTAGGTGTAGGTCCCCGCGCCCAGGTTCTTCGGGGTGTCCCAGGTGTTGCGGTTCGCGGCCGGCGTGATTGCCGCCGGCCCGAACCCCAACTCACCGGAGTCGAACTGGACCTTGGCGTTGGCGAGCGGGTAGGCGATGCCGGTCGTGCCCGTACACGGCGCCTTGCATGCGGTGATCGTGTGGTACGCCGACTGCTGGGCCGAGATCTCGGTCGTCGCGTCGAGGTTCGTGAAGGTCAGCGACTGGCCGGCCCGCACCAGCGGCGGTCGGCTGCGCTTGCCCGGCAGGTTGAAGTCGCCCACGCCGTAGAGGAAGTTCTCGATCATCACGTTGGCGGTAAGCGGGCCGTTCAGGAGCGTGCGGGCGTCGGGGAGGCTCGGGCGCGCCTTGCCCCCGTGATGGTCGTTCTCGGGCAGGTGTCCGTGCGTCAGCTTCCCGTGCCAGTCGACGCGCGAGCTGAACGGGTCCTTGGCGCCACTCTTGATGCCGTCGGTGACGAAGACGACCATGATCCCCATCGATTCGTACCAAGAGGCGTTGCGGGTGTCATAGGTGGCCGACACATTGAGCCGGTCGCCCTTCTTGACGGCGATCTTCCAGCTCGGCTTGGTGGCGGTCATCGAGACGTCCCACGAGACCGCGCCGGCCGGCTCGAAGTACTTCGCCTCGGAGCGGAACAGCTCCTTCGTCGTCGAGCCCCGCGTGGTCTTGAGATCTGTGTAGAGCCCGCCCGGGTGCAGGTGCCCGGCCGTGCCCAGCAGCGTCATGTCCTGCTGCGCGACGTACTCGTGCGCTCCGCCGATGTCGTCCTGCTGGGACGCCGCGGCCTGGTCGGGGAACGTGAACTTGCCGCGCCGGCCCTGCCCCTTCATCGCGTCGAAGACCGGGTAGGCGCGCAGACCGGACACGTCCATCCACAGCGGCCGGGCCGGCGTCAGGCGCTGCGCGGTCGCCGTGCTGTCGGGCACGAAGTCGATGTCGTAGGTGAGCGACACCTGCGTCGGCGTCGGCAGGAGGTTGTGGATCATGTAGTTCATGATCCAGCGGTCGCTCGGGTCGTAGTGGTAGCCGTAGCCGCGCGGCAGCTGCAGGATGGACTTCTCCTCGCCGGCCGCGAAGGTCGGGTAGTTCTTCGCGAGCCAGACGCCGTGGTGGAGGTGGATCACGTCGACCCGCGGCACCTTGTCGTTACGCGAGTAGACCAGGTTTGGCTTGAAGCGCGTGATGTAGCCCGGCACCGTCGGCTTGTTCTGGTTGAAGCGCGCCTCGATGTTGTTCTGCCCCGGCGAGATGTCGATCGGCCCGTACTCGTAGTGGAGGTGCTGGACCCCCGGGTAGTCGACGCGCTGGATCATCGCGCTCGGCTTGCTCGAGATGCGCGCGCCCGGCAGCGCGCTCGCCGCGGCGGGAAGCGCCAGCAGGCAGGCGGAGACGGCTAGCGCCGCACGGACAGAGGCAAAGCGGGACACGAGGCGCCACCGATGCTAAGCGTTGTTGAACGAACGGTCAAGTCGGTACCGTTGACCGGTGGGCAAGCGTCTAAATAGCGACGAGCGGCGCGAGCATCTGCTGCACGTCGGCGTCGGGTTGATCGGCCAGCACGGTACCGCCGAGATCTCGATCGAGGAGATCGCGAGGGCCGCCGGGGTCTCCAAGGGACTCCTCTACCACTACTTCCCCACCAAGAACGACTTCCTCTTGGCGGTGCTGGCGCGGTCGCAGGCGGAGATCGACCAGGAGTTCGCGCGCGACCCCGAGCTGTCGGCGATCGAGCAGTTCGATCGCAACCTCGACAACTTCCTCCGGTTCGTAGACCAGCACGCCGCCGGCTACTTGGCCGTGGTCAACGCCCGCGGCTCCGAGGCACGGGTGCGAGAGCTGATCGAGGGCCGGCGACGGCGCCGAGTCGACGAGCTCGTCGCGCTCGCCGCCGTCCTCAACGACACCTCTCGCGCTGAGGTCCGCACACCGCTGCTCGTGGCCGCGATCGAAGGCTGGCTGAACTTCTCGGAGGGCGTGATCCTGCGCTGGCTGCGCGATCGCACGCTCGGCCGCGAAGAGGTTCACGAGCTGCTGCGCCGGGTGCTGCTCGAGGCCTTGACGCTCGCGGCCCCAGCCCGTAGCGTCGCCAGGCTGCATGCAGATCGGTAAGGCCGGCACGCCCGTCAGCCAGATCAGCCAGGCCTATCCCGACCGGGTCGAGGTGCGGGGGCGCGACCTCTGCGGCGACCTGATGGGCCGGCTGAGCTTCACCGAGTACTTCCACCTGCTGCTCACCGGACGCGAGCCGACCGACGACCAGCGCTTCTTCCTCGACCTACTGCTGGTGGCGATCGCCGAGCACGGGATGATGCCGACCAACGTCGCGGCGCGGATGACGCTCTCGGCCGATCCCGACTCGCTGCAGGGCGCAGTGGCAGCCGGGATCCTGGGCTGCGGCCCGGTCATCCTCGGCACCGCCGAGGAGTGCGCGCGGCTGCTCGAGCAGGCGCAGGAGCAGGTGGCGGCGGGCGCCGAGCCCAACGTCGCCGCGGCGGAGCTCGCCCAGGGGATTCACGCGTCCGGAGGCAAGCTGCCGGGGTTCGGGCACCCCGTGCACCGGCCGCTCGACCCGCGCGCCGAACGGATCCTCGCGCTCGCCGACGAGCGCGGCGCGAGCGGGCCCCACGTGCTGCTCGCGCGGCGATTGCGCGACGCCGCGGCGGACGCTTGGGGCAAGCCCCTGACGATGAACGTCTCGCTGCCGATCGCCGCGGTGATGCTCGACCTCGGCCTCCCCGCCGCCGCCGTGAAGGCCGTGCCGATCCTGGCACGCACCGGAGGTCTGCTCGCCCACCTGGCCGAGGAGCGGGAGAATCCGATCGGTTTCCTGATGGCGGCTAGCGCCGAAGCGACGATCGAATACGAGCGGCCTCCGGAGGACGACCCACGTTGATGCTCGCTCCCGAGGTCGAGACGCGCCCGCCGGGCGAGCAGTTCGACCTCGACGACGCCGCCTACCGTGCTCAGCTCGTCTACCTCTTCGAACGCTCAGAGTTCTATCGCGACAAGCTGGCGGCGGCGGGATGCGGCTCCGCCGAGGCCGCGGGCGGTCTCACAGAGATCGCGCGGCTGCCGCTCACCGACAAGCGCGAGCTGAGGGCGACCTGCACGACCGACAACCCGATCGGCACGCAGCTGTGTGCGGCCGAGTCCGAGATCGTTCGGATCTATTCGACGAGCGGGACCACCGGGTCGCCGTCGTACATCCCGCTGACCGCCGGGGACCTCGACAACTGGGTCACGGGCTCGGCTCGCAGCTACGCGGCCTCCGGGGTCGCGCCGGGCCAGGCCGTGGTCACCGCGTACAACGCCGGCCCGTTCGTGGCGGGCGCGGCGCTCGCGGCCTTCGACCGCATCGGGCTCCGCCACATCCCGGTCGGGACCGGGAACACCGAGCGCCTGATGGCCGCGGTCGAACGCCTGCGCCCCGCGGCCGCCGTGCTGACGCCTTCGTATGCCGCCTATCTCGTCGAGTGGTCGGCCGAGCGCGAGTTCGACCTGCGCGCGTCGAGCGTGGAGCGCGTGCTCGTGGCCGGCGAGCCCGGCGGGGGCGAGCCCGCCCTGCGGGCCCAGCTCGAGGCCGGCTGGGGCGCCAGGGTCACCGAGGCGATGGGGATCGGGGACATCGGCGTGTCGCTCTGGGGAGAGTGCGAGCACCAGGCGGGAATGCACCTCGGCGCCCGGGGCTTCGTCCATCCCGAGCTGATCGACCCCGAGTCGGGCGCCGCGCTCGAGCTCGAGGACGGCGCCCAGGGCGAGCTGGTGCTGACGCATCTCCAGCACCGTGCGGCGCCGCTGCTGCGCTTCCGCACCCGCGATCACGTCCAGGTCTGGACCGGCCCGTGCGACTGCGGCCGCACGACCCCGCGGGTGCGCTGCCTCGGGCGCACCGACGACATGCTGATCGTCCGCGGCGTCAACGTCTTCCCCTCGGCCGTGCGCGAGGTGGTGGGCGCGTTCGCCCCCGACGTGAGTGGTCACATCCGCGTCAAGCCGCAGGCAGAGGGCGTGAAGCAGGAGCCGCCGCTGCCTGTCGTCGTGGAGCTCGCGCGCGACGCTTCTGGCGATTCTCAGCTAGCCGAGGCGATCCGCGAGAGACTGCGCGACGTGCTGGTCGTCCAGACGCGCGTCGAGCTGGTGCCCTGGGGAAGCCTGCGCCGCAGCGAGTACAAGTCCAAACTGGTGGAGCACTGACGGAGGAGGAGATATGGCCACGAACACCCTGAGCATCCTGAAGCCGAGCGTGAACAACCTCAGCGCGCGGATCTTCGTGCGCGCCGCGCGGCTCGACTTCGACGAGCTGGACGTCTGGGGGAAGAAAGGGACGCCCGAGTTCCTGGGCAAGGACCCCGCCGACCTCACGCCGCTGCTCGAGGAGGAGGACCTGCCGAAGGGCTCGTTGTGGGAGAGCTGCGCGATCATGCAGTACCTCTGCAACAAGCATGGGCTGGACCAGTTCTATCCCACGGACCCCGCCGAGCGCGCGATGGTCGACAGCGCGATGTTCTATTTGATCGGCACCCTCTATCCGCTGCTCGCGCGCGCCACCTACCCGGTGCTCGGCTTTCCGCAGTACGCCGGCGAGGTTGCCACCTCGGACGCAGACGACGAGATGAAGGAGCGGGCGCGCGCGGAAGCCGAGGCCGCGCTCGCCGGGCCCCTCGGCGTCTACCGCGACTTCTTCCTCGACGGGAAGACGTTCATCGGCGGGGACTCCCCCACGATCGCCGACATCCGGCTGGCGGCGACCCTCGAGTTCCTCGACGCGATCGACTACGACCTGCCCGGCTGGGCGCGCGACTACATGGCCGCGATGGAGGAGACGCTCGGCGAGGCATATTCGGAGCCGGCGGCGGACGTGCGCGGGTTCGTCGCGCAGGCGAAGACCGGGTAACGCGGGTCGATACGGTGCGACGGATGATCGGACGGAGTGGGGTTCTGACCGCGATCCTCGTCGTGCTCACGTGGCCGGCCGCGCAGGCGCTCGCCGCGCCGACGGTGACCGAGTTCACCGGCGGCGTTACCCCGGGCTTCTCCGCCAACAGCCTGCCCGTCCAGGCGACCACGGGGCCCGACGGCAACCTCTGGGTCACCGCCGAGGCAAACCCGGGACGACTGATCCGGATCACCCCCGGGGGCGCCTTCACGGAGTTCACGGGCGGCGTCACCCCGGGCTTCACCGCGGACGGCGGTCCTCAGGGAATCGTGCCCGGGCCCGACGGCAACCTCTGGTTCACCGAGTACAAGAATCCCGGCCGGGTGGCGCGCGTCACCACCGCCGGCGCCGTGACCGAGTTCACCGCGGGCTTCGGAATCAACGGCGACTTCGAGTACATCGCCGCGGGACCGGACGGCAACCTCTGGTTCACCCGGTCCGAGAACCCCGGTGGCGTCATCCGAATCACCCCGGCCGGCGCGGCGACGCAGTTCACCGGTGGAGTGTCGCCAGGCCTGCCGCTGAACCTGGTTCCGGCGGGCATCGCCGCAGGGCCCGACGGGAACCTCTGGTTCGTGAGCGTCGGCACCGACAGCGTCTATCGGATGTCCCCCGACGGGGTCGCGACCGCGGTCGCCACGCCCGGGGTCACCCCGGGCTTCAGCGCCGACACGAACCCCTTGTCGATCGCCCTCGGCCCCGACGGAAACCTGTGGCTCACCGAGCAGACCAATCCCGGCGGAGTCGCGCGCATAACCCCGGCCGGCGTCGTCACGGAGTTCCGGGGCGGCGTGACCCCGGGCTTCACGGCCAACATCCTGCCGAAGCAGATCGCGGTTGGCCCGGACGGCAACCTCTGGGTCACGGGCTCCAACAGCCCCGGCCGGCTCGTGCGGATAACGCCGTCCGGCGTGGTGACCGAGTTTGCCGGGGGCGTGACTCCGGGCTTCACCGCCAACCAGTCACCGACGGGTATCGCCGCCGGGCCGGACGGGAACCTGTGGTTCACCGAGCCGCTGAATCCGGGCCGGATCGCCCGGATGACGGTCGGCCCGCGAGTCACCACCGGGGCCTCCGGTGGGCTCGGGACGGACTCGGCGACCTTGTCGGGCACGGTGGTGCCGAACGGACAGACGACGGTGTACCGCTTCGAGTACGGCACGTCTACGGCCTATGGGTCGCAGACGGCGGGCACGCCGGTATCCGCGGGCTTGGATCCGGTCACTGCCTTGGCTGCCGTCGACGGCCTCCAGCCGACGACGACCTACCACTACCGGCTGGTCGCCACCAACGACTCCGCCACCACGCTCGGAGAGGACGCCACCTTCACCACCGCCGCGACGACGCCGGCGGTCCGAGCCGCCGTGAGGCGCCTCGCGATCAGTCCCGCCGCGTTCCGCGCCGCACGACGGGGGCCGAGTGCGCGCGACGCGGGGCTGAGCGCGCGCGATGCCCGCCCGAGCCCGCGCGACGCCCGCCGCGCGGGCGCGCGGGTGACCTTCCGCCTGAACATCGCGGCACGGGTGCGCTTCACCGTCGAACGGGCGGCACCCGGGCGCCGGGTCAAGGGGCGCTGCGTGCGCGCGCCTCGTCGCAACCGTGAGGCGCGGCGCTGTACCCGCTTCGCCCGCCTGCGCGGGTCGTTCAGGCGCAGCGGCCGGGCAGGTACGAACGCGTTCCGCTTCACCGGGCGCCTCGCGCGGCACAAGCTGCCGGTCGGGAGCTATCGGCTGGTGGCCGCGCCCAGCCTCGCGGGCAAGGCCGGGGCGGCATCGCGCGTGCGGTTCCGCATCGTGCTCTGACGCCGCCTGGGCGAGATACTCCGGCCATGTCCCGGGAGAACGTCGAGGTTGTGCGCCGGCTCTTGTCTGGACGCTCCGCGACGGGAAGCTCAGACGACTGGTGTGGTTCCCGACGCGCGCGGCGCGCGCCGACGCGCTCGCGGCCGCCGGTCTTTGACGGCCGCGAGCACTGCGTATCGATCAGCTTCCCGCCTCGCCGCGGCGGCGCGGGGAGCGGACGCCCAGCGTGAGCAGAGCCGCCGCGGCGATGAGCAGGGCCGTGCCTGCGCCCGTGCCGATCCAGCCGATCTCGTCGAGTACCGGGACCTTGGCTCCGGCCTTGACGTCGGCGTTGACTCCCGATGACCCGTCGGCGTTCATGACGACGACCGACCAGTCGCCGTCCTCGACGTCCCAGGTCAACGTCTGCTGTCCGCCTCCATGAACGGACGCAGACCAGAACCGCTCCTGAGCCGGTGACCCCGGACTGCGGTCTCCACCAACGCGGCTGTACTCGGCCTCGAACGGGTCGAAGTCGAGGTCGGTGAGCGTCGTGTGCTCGACGTCACGCAGGTAGGACGTCACGTCGCCCGTGCGAGCGACGCCCACGAAGACAGGCTCGCCGTCGCGCGGCGTTACCTGCAGGCGGGCCGTGCCCAGTGCCCCGTCGTCGAGGAGCGACTCGGCCCCGTCGAGGTCTACGTCGAGGTTGTCCGTCACGAGCGCGTGGGTGTCGGTCGTGAACTGCTCACTCCCGGTCGAGAAATAGCCGCCGGCGTCCTTCTCGGAGTCCGCCACCAGGGCGACTGCGCCGACGGCCAGCAGGCCGACGGCCATAAGGGTGCTGAGCGCACCGGTTACGAGCAGCGCAATACGCGCGGCCCGGGGACGTGTGGTCTTGCTTGTAGTAGTCATGCTCCAAGCATCCGCGTCGGGCCGACCCCGTACATCGGGCGGCCACCCTGAACCGCCGCCCTGAACGCCCGGCTAGCCGAAGTCGAAGCTCAGCCAGCGATCCGGGCGGATCGTGAACAGCACGAGCCGGCTGGCCGGATGCGCGAGCTCGCCCTCGACGAACCCCTGCGCGGCGTCCTCGGGCAGGTAGCGGCGGACCACAGCGAACATCTGCTCCGCGGACGGCGGGCGATCGGCCCCCACGACCGTCCCCTCCACGGTCACGTACTTGTAGGGCATCGCGCCGTGCTGGACCGAGAAGCTCAGCACGCCGGCCTTCTCGATCAAGTGGTCCTTGCGCGACTGGAGGCCCTGAGTGTTGGTGAAGAACGAGAGGTTGCCGCCCGGCTCGTACGCGTACCAGACCGGCACGGTGTGCGGTGGCCTGTCGTCATCGCTCGCGACGCTGACCACTCCGACCTGCGGCTGGGCGAGGAACTCCTGGCGGTCGTGTTCGCTCAACGGTCCGGGCATCAGGCCTCCAGCACTTTATTGGCGAGGTTGGCGAGCACTTCCTCCCAGCCCTCGGTGTGCGAGCGCACCGCGTCGGCGTCCGGCAGGCCGCTGTGGCGGAGGACCACCGTCGTCGCTCTGTCGCGCTCGTCGAAGTCGAGCTCCACGAGCGACTCGCCCGGCGCGTCGCGCGGGTCCGCCCAGGTCCAGGTGAATGCGAGCCGGCGCGGCGGGTCCACCACGGTGTACTCGCCCGTGGCCGTGTGCTCGCGTCCGTCGGGGCGGCGCATCGAGATGCGAAAGGCTCCCCCCACCCGCAGGTCGAGCTCGGCCACCGTGGTCTCCCAGTCCGGGCCCGCGTGCCACCAGCGGCGCATCACCTCGGGATTGGTGCAGGCGTCGAATACGGCCTGCGCCGGGGCGTCGAAGGTGCGCTCCACGCGGAGCGAGTCCGTCATGCGTTCTCCTTCCGCTCGTACAGGTACGCGTCGACGACGTCGAACAACCGCTCCCAGTGGTCGCGCTGACGGTCCATCCACTCGGCGGCCTCGGTGAGAGAGGCGGTCTGCAGCGTGAGCCGGTGGGTGCGCCCGTCGATAGTGCGCGCCACCACCCCCTCCTCCTCGAGCACCTTCAGGTGCTTCGAGATCGCCGGCTTCGACACGCCGAACCCCGCCGTGGCCTCGCCGACCGTCGCCGTGCCGGCACCGAGGCGCTCGACGATCCCACGCCGGATCGGATGAGCGAGCGCTCTGAACGGGTCGTTAACCACCTGGTTAACGTTACCGCCTACTGCAGATAGCCCTCCACCGTCCCCGAGTCGCGCGTGTGCGCCTGCTCGGGATCGGTGCCTGCGTCGCGAAAGGCGCGGCGCTGGCGCAGGAGGTCCCAGCAGCGGTCGAGCTCGACCTCCACTGAGCGCAGGCGCTCTCGGTCGGCCTCGAGCGCGTCGTCGGACGCGGCG
>Ga0126311_10000543_pt1 | contig 17638 bp, 21 predicted proteins | sample Plot61_FD_92539 | JGI IMG/M metagenome (GOLD analysis project Ga0126311, IMG submission 92539) | Serpentine soil microbial communities from UC McLaughlin Reserve, CA, USA - Plot61 | ecosystem: Environmental > Terrestrial > Soil > Grasslands | place: USA: UC McLaughlin Reserve, Lake County... | reverse complement strand
GTGGGCGCCTCGCGCGTGCGTGACCTGTTCGAGCAGGCCAAGCAGAACTCCCCCTGCATCATCTTCATGGACGAGATCGACGCCGTGGGCCGCCACCGCGGCGCCGGGCTCGGTGGCGGTCACGACGAGCGCGAGCAGACACTGAACCAGCTGCTCGTCGAGATGGACGGCTTCGAGATGAAGGACAACATCATCTTGATCGCCGCCACCAACCGGCCCGACATCCTCGACCCGGCGCTGCTGCGCCCGGGGCGCTTCGACCGGCAGATCGTGGTGGATCGCCCCGACCGCAAGGGCCGCACGAAGATCCTCGAGGTTCACACGCGCGGCAAGCCCCTCGCCAAGGCGATCGACCTGGACGCGCTGGCCGGCCAGACCCCCGGGTTCACCGGCGCCGACCTGCAGAACCTGGTCAACGAGGCGGCGCTGCTGGCCGCCCGTCAGGGCAAGCGCGAGATCGACCACCTCCAGCTGGAGGAGGGGATCATGCGCGTGATCGCCGGGCCGGAGAAGAAGACCCGCGTGATGTCGGAGAAGGAGCGCCGCGTGACGGCGTTCCACGAGATGGGCCACGCGCTGGTCGCCCACTACCTGCACAACACCGACCCGGTCCACAAGATCTCGGTGATCTCGCGTGGCCAGGCGCTCGGCTACACGATCTCGCTGCCGACGGAGGACAAGTTCCTGACGACGCGCGCGGAGCTGTCGGACACGATGGCGATGACGCTGGGCGGCCGGGCGGCCGAGGAGATCGTGTTCGGCGAGGTGACCACGGGCGCGTCGAACGACCTCGAGAAGGTGACCGCCACGGCCAAGCAGATGGTCATGCGCTTCGGGATGTCCGAGAAGCTCGGGCCGCGCGTGTTCGGGCACGACCACGGGATGCCGTTCCTCGGGCGCGAGTTCAGCTCCGAGCCCGACTACTCCGACGAGATCGCGCGCGAGATCGACGACGAGATCCGGCGCATCGTCGAGGAGGCGCACCTACTGGCCCGGGAGATCCTCGGGCAGCACCGCGAGAAGCTCGAGACGACCTCCGAGATCCTGCTGCGCCGCGAGACGATCGAGCGCGAGCAGTTCATCGAGCTGCTGGACGGCAAGTCCGAAGACGACGTCTTCGGGCGCGAGGAGCCGCCCGTGCCGACCCTGCCCCCGGCAGCCCCTCAGGCGCCCGAGCGCAAGCCCGAGCGCGCCCCCAAGACACTGCCCCGCCCGGGCCTGGCCGGGGGATCCGCCGAGATGCGGGCCCCGGACGGTCCCGAGAAGCCCGAACCGGCCTAGCAGCCACCCGCGGCGTGTCGAGTCTCACACCCGCGCTGCCGCGCGGCTGGGACCCTGCGGTCGACCCAGAGGAAGGACGAGAGACATGGAAGCTCATACCGTCCAAGGCATCTCGATCGTCGACCAACGGCCGCGCGCGAAGGATGGCGGCGTCGCCGCCGGTATCGCGGCCGTGATCCGGGAGATCGGCGCTCTGCTCGCCGGCTCCGGTGGCCTGGTCGTGGTGGTCATCGGCGTGATCGCCGTGATGACGATCGCCAGCGCCTCGATGGGCACCGTTCCCGCCGGCCAGCGGGCGACCGTCGCGGCGGGCGCCTTCACCGTGCTCGGCACGATCGTCGGCGCTTACTTCGGCCTGCGGGTCGGCGCTCATGGCCGCGACGAGGCCGAGGCCGCCAGGGTCGCCTCCGAGGAGAGGGTCGTGCGCCTCGCCGCGCACGTCGATCCTCAGGCGGCCGCGCAGGTCCTCGACGCCGTCGAGCCCAACTGAGCGGGCAGCACGCGCCAGCTTGACGTGATTCGGCGCCAAGTTCGGTCGCCGGCCTAGGACGGCCGGGCCGAGGGACCTAGGCTCACAGGCGACCTCCGATGCTCCTCCGCCCGAGCGTCATAGCCTTTGTTACGGCGGTCCTCTTGACCGCCCCCGGGCAGGCGCTCGCGGCAAACCAGACCGTCAACGCGCTGTCGGGGCCGAACCGGTTCGAGCCGGCGAACGTCACGATCACCCAGGGCGAGAAGGTCACGTGGGTCAACGTCAGCGGCCTTCACAACGTCAGGTTCGACGACGGCCTGTTCGAGCAGCCCTCCGCGCCGATGAACCCGCCCTGGACGGTCGAGCGCACCTTCGGCTCGACCGGCACCTTCACCTATCTGTGCGAGCAGCACAACACGACGATGTTCGGCAGCGTGACCGTGCAGCCCGCCGGCACGCCCGTGCCGCCGCCGCCCGCCCCGGCGCCGCCCGGCAGCCCCCCGCCCGACACGCCCCAGCCGTCGCCCGGCCCGGGCACGCCGGCTGAGCCCGGACCGCCGCTGAAGGTGATCCTGAAGGTCAGCGATCTCACCCCGATCGCTGGCCGGCGCGTCCGGCTGTCCGGATTCGTGCAGCCCGCCCGCGACGGTCGCAAGCTGCAGATCCAGAAGCGCACGCGCAACGGCAAGTTCGTGACCGTCGCCATCACGACGCTGCGCGACGCCGGTGCCGCCAGGTCGCGCTTCAGCGTCCTCGTGCGAACGCGTGCCGATGCCGTGTTGCGGGCGCGCGTGGCCGGTGACGACGAGCGCACGACCGGTATCAGCAAGACGAAGAAGCTCGACGTCCACCGTCCGTAAGCTCCCCCGGATGCTCACGGCGGCGAAGTTGCGCCGGCACTGCCTGGCTTTGCCCGGCTCTGGGGAGGAGTTCCCGTTTCGGCCCGGCCTGTCGGTGTTCAAGGTGGCCGGCAAGGTCTTTGCGCTATCGCCCCTCGGCGACCCGCCGCTGCGGATCAGCCTCAAGTGCGAGCCCGCCCTGGCCGAGCAGCTGCGCGACACCTACTCCGCGATCACGCCGGGGTATCACCTCAACAAGCGGCACTGGAACACCGTCGAGGTCGACGGCTCGATTCCGGACCGGCTCGTGCTCGACATGGTCGAGGACTCCTACGACCTGGTCGTAGCCAAGCTCTCCAAGCGCGTTCAGGCCGATCTGGGCTGGCCGCCGGGATAGCGGGCGGCGTCAACGGCGCGGTCGACGATGGTCGCCACCGCCGCCGGATCCTCCAGCTGGGGGTAGTGGCCGAGCTCGGGGAACTGCGTCACCGGCACGCGCGGGCGCAGCGACAGGATCGCGTCGAGCACGGCTTTGGTGCACACCGGGTCCTGCATCGCCCAGGCCAGCTCGAGCTGGCCGGGCCAGTCGCGCAGCGCGCCGTGCCAGCGGTTGGCGTACTCGACCCGCTCGTGCAGGTAGTACGTGAGCTTGTGGAGGATGCGATTGCCGTTCGCATGCCGCACGAGCGACCATTGGTCGACGGCCTCTTCCGGAGTCAGCGGATGTTCGGCCGAGAAGAGCCGCCCGAACTGCGCGCGGAACGAGCGCTCGTTGCTGAGACGCGCGGCGAGCCCTCCGAAGCGGCTCCGCAGGGCCTTCTGGGAGAGGGTCAGGCTCGCGCGCTCGATGATCATGCTGCCGTTCAGCAGCACGATCGAGGGAAGGCGGAACGGGAGCCGCCCGTCCAGGTCCCGTGCCATCAGCTCGGTCGCGACAGAGGTGCCCATGTCGTGGGCGACGAGGACGACCTCGTCGGCGTCGAGGCGTCCCACGACGCCCTCCACGAGGTCCGCCTGATCCATCAGCGAGTAGAGGTGGTCGGGCGCCTTGTCGGACAGCCCGAAGCCGAAGAAGTCGAAGCAGGCGGCGCGCTGATCGGGCAGGAGCGAGAGCACGTAGCGCCAGTCGTAGGAGCTCGACGGGTAGCCGTGCAGGAACAACAGCTGGGGGCCGCGACCCTCCGCCCTATGGACGAACAGGCGGCGTCCATCCACGCTCATGAGCTCGCCGCGAGCGCGCCAGCGCTTGACTCTGGGTGTTGTTGACGCTCTGATCAACAACTGTTATACAGAGCGTCAATAAGATGTCAAGTCTCGCCGTCCGGGTTCCCCGCCGCTTCGCCGTCCGGCTTCCCCGCCGCCATCACCGCGGGCAAGGCGTCTCGCAGCATCGCCAGGATCGTCGGCGCCAAGAGCGCTTCGATCTGGGCCCGAGTCGCCCTCTTCCGAAACAGCCACTCCCGGCTCGCCGCCTCGACCAGCCCGAAGAACGCGCGGATCGCGAGTCGGGCCTCGGGCGGCGCTCCGGAGTCGCCGAAGTGATTGACGATGATCTGGTCGACCGCGGCCTCCCGCGCCGCGTCCGCGAGCGCCGCGACCTCGGAGTCGCGGCCGAGGTCGCCGCTCGGGGCGATCGCGAGCAGCATCCCGCGGTTGGCAGAGATGTAGTCGAGCACGGCACTCGCGTTGCGCCGCACCATCTCCTCCAGCGATCCGGCGTCGTCGGGTGGCCTCAGCGTCGGCGCCTCTGCGAGCACCGCGTGCACGGTCTCGAGGTACAGCTCGCGCTTGGAGCCGAAGTAGTGATGCACCAGCCCACGCGTGACCTCCGCGGCCGCCGCGACGTCGGTCATCGAGACGCTGTCGTACCCGAGCTCTTCGAACAGCCGCCGCGCCGCCGACAGGATCTGCTCCCGCCGGGCCTGCGGACCCAGCCGCGTCCAGCGCGGGGCGGAGGCCTTGTTAGACATGGTGACAATTGTGGCAGCGACGTCAGGCGGTTGACGTGAGCCTCTGGCCGAGCCCCTGGCCGGCGGAGGACGGCGGTCCCGCTCGCGAGCAGATTCCGAAGGGCCTCCCCGGTCCAGGGCTTGGCCCGGGAGAGCGACTGGAGGTCACGAGCCGCGACGCCCTGGCCGCCACGATGTTCGTCCTGCGAGAGCCCGGCGAGCTCTTCCTGCTGCGCCACTCACTCGGGCCGCGCGGCCCCGAGGACCCGGTTGAGACCTGGGTCGAGCGGATCGATCCCGTGACCCTCGAGACGATCGCCGGGTCGGAGCGGCTGGCGGCCGGGCCCTTCTGGCCCGGCGGCCTGGTGGCGCACGCGAACGGCTCGCTCTACGTCACCGCCGGCCGCTGGTGTCATCGCCTCTCGAGCGACCTGCGCGTGCTGCGGTCACGCCGGCTGCCGCGGCCACGTCCCTACAACTCGCTGGTGGTGCTCGCCTGCGGCGCCCTGGTGATGAAGGATCTGGATCGCTCGGCCGCCACGCGCACGACGCTGACCGTGCTCGACCCCGAGACGCTCGACCCGCTCGCCCCGCCCGTGGAGGCGCCCGAGCCGTCGATCGCGCGGCTCAGCGCCGTCGACGACACCGTTTACCTGGTCGGCGATCACACGATCTCCCGCTGGAGATGGGACGGCGCGCGGCTTGCGCGCGACGAGGCCTGGGAGCTGCGCTACCGGACCGCCGCCGGTCAGGGCTACGGCTGGGACGTCGCGCTCGCGGGAGGCCACGCCTGGTTCATGGACAACGGCGAGCACGACTACGTCACGACCATGCTCGGGGCCGGCGCCGCCGCCGGCCCCGTGCACCTCGTCCGCGTGTCGCTGACCGACCCGCGCGACCACGAGCTGGTGCCCGTCTGCGGCGCGCCCGGCGGCTCGGTCACGAACCCGCCGCTGTACGACCCGGGTCGCCGCGTGGCCGTGGCCTACGACTCGGCGAACGGGGTGCTCGCGGCGTTCCGTTTCGACGACGGCCGGCTCGAGCCGCTCTGGCGGCGCCCCTTCGCCTCGGCGGGCCATTTGCTGCTCTTCGCCGACACCGGCGAGCTCGTGGCCTACGACTTCCACCCCTCGCCGGGCGCGCGCAGCCGGCTGGCCCGCTCGGTGGGCGCGCGCGGGACGCGGCTGGTGCTCAACCGGCGCTTCCGCGGCATGGCGACAAAGCTGGCCCACGAGGACGTGCTCGTGCTCGATGTCGAGACCGGCGTCGAGCGCGGGCGCGCCTCGGTCCCCAGCCTGTTCCAGTCGGTCCTGTTCCCCTGCCCGGGGTGGAACCGCGACTTCTACTACTGCTCGTTCTCGACGATCGCCCGGGTCGCCGCTACTCCGGGATGTTGAACGCCTTCAGGGCGTAGTGCTTGAAGTGCCCGAAGCGGGTGCCGGCCGGGGGCCTCTCCCAGTCGGTCGCGAACCGGGTCAACGTGAGCGCGCGGGGCATGTACCACGCGATCGGCCGGTGCTGGCAGCTCTGGGCGTAGCCGGGGCGGTTGATCCACAGATAGGCGTCGACCTTTCCGGGATGCGAGGTCTCCGTGGTCGGCGCCGGCCCCAGGCCGCGCAGGCCCGGGTTGCACCAGACGGTGATCCGCCGCCAGATGTGCCGGGAGCGGTCGATCCACTTCTTGTAGTGCACCGGCCCGCGCCCGTTCTCGGCGGTGTTGATGATGAAGTGCTTGCCGCCGGTCAGGCGCGAGATCTCGAGGCCGTGCTCGATGTTCGCGGCGGTCCAGTCGTAGTGCGTGACGTTCAGCATGAAGCCGCGCACCTTGGCGATCCCGACCCGGCGCAGCTGCGAGGCCGTCCGCTCCGCTGACTCCCAGTCGGACGCGCCCGCCTCGATGTAGACGGTGGCGTTGGGCAGCTTCGACAGGACGTCCACGCCGTGGGCGAGCACGCGCAGGCGATCGTCGCGGCGCGACGGCGCCAGGCAGTCGATCGTGCCGAGCGAGTCGGGCTCGAACGCGATCACCACGCGGTCGTCTCCGATGACCCGCGCGAGGTCGTCATACCAAGCCTCGGTCGCCCGATCCTCGGCCGGGCCGCCGCCCTGGTAGTTCGGGCCGCAGGCAGTGGCCTGCGCGCGCAGGACGGTGAAGATCGGGACCTCTCCGCGAGCCTTCGCGGGGTCGATCAGCCGCCGCACCTTCACGGCGAAGTTGGGGCTGGTGAAGCGCCCCAGCCAGAGTGCCTTGGGCTGCCCAGCGATCTTCCAGATCAGGTCCGCCTTCTCGTGCTCGCCCATCCGCTCGAGGTGGCGCCACTCCTGCATCGAGGGGGACTCCGGGTCGTTGTAGAACGTGAGCCCGGCCAGCGGGTTCGGCTCGGCGGGCGAGATCCCGCGTGGGTCAGCGGCAGCGGCGCCCGGCCAGACGACGGCGATCAGCAGGACGAACAGGAGTAGTCGATAGCTCGGCATTGGACACGAAGAGTGCCCAATGCGGCGCGCGAAAACAGGCAAACGGACGAATGTCGGAGGTCCGAGCGGCTAGCCGAAAAACTTCGTGCAGAGCAGGTCAATCGTCCCCTTGGTGCGCATCGTCCAGGGTCCTACGAGCTCGTCGAGCGCTCTCTGGTCGAGCGCCGAGTCCCGGGTACCTCCGCTCGGCAGCCAGTAGAGCTCGCGATCCCCGAAGGCGAGCCGGTCCTCCTCCGTCGCGGCGGCGAGCACCTTCTTCTGGACGCCCGCCGAGGGCTTCGCCGGCAGCAGCGCGACCTGCAGCTTGCCCTTCGAGGCCTCCGCCAACTTGGCGGGAAACGGCTCGTGCGCGGCGATCGCCTGAATCTCCGACGCCGTACGCAGGAAGACGGTGACGTCGTACCCGAGCGACCTCGCCAGCCCCCGCTCGATCCGCGCGGTCAGCTTGGCGCGCGGCTCCCGTCCGGTCTCGAAGACGACGTTGCCGCTCGTCCGAAAGGTCGAAACCTCCTCGAAACCGAGGCCCTCGAAGCACGAGCCCAGATCGGTGCTGCTGGCCTTGCGGCGGGCCCCGAGGTTGACGCCGCGCAGAAAGCAGGCGTAGCCCGGCATCAGCCGCCGAGCCACTCCTTCAGCGGCGGCCGCGCACCGAGCGAGGAGAAGTCGCCGGCGTCGCGGATCTGCTCGGCCACGCGGGCCATCGCCTCGACACCCACGAACGCCAGGCCGCCGCCCACGCTGACCCGCTGCCCGCCGGCCGCGACGATCTCGCTCATCGAGAGCCCCGGGTGGGCGAGCACGTTGACGGGCTTCGACACCGCCTCGCATACCGCGCGGACGTCGTCGGCATCCCGCAGGCCGGGCGCGTAGAGCACGTCCGCGCCGGCGCGCTCGTAGGCCTGCAGGCGGGCGATCGTGTCGTCCAGGTCGGGGTTGCCGCGGATGTGGTTCTCGGCGCGCGCGGTGAGCGTGAAGGGGAACGCGAGCCCGCGGGCGGCCTCGACCGCCGCCGCCACGCGCTCGACGGCGTGATCGAAGCCATACAGCTCGCCGCCGCGGTCGAAGTCCTCGATCGAGCCCCCGACCGCCCCGGCCTCCGCCGCCCGCGTGATCGCGGTCGCGGCGTCCTCTGGCGTCGGGCCGTAGCCGTTCTCGAGGTCGACCGAGACCGGCAGCCCGGTCGCCCGGTCGAGCGCGCGCGTGTGCTCGACGATCTCCTCGAGCGTGACGCTTCCGTCGAGCCGCCCGAGCGTGAACGCGAAGCCCGAGCTGGTCGTGGCGAGCGCCTTGAAGCCGAGCGCCTCGAACACGCGGGCAGACCCCACGTCCCACGGGTTGGGGATGACGAACGGCTCGCCGTCGTGAAGGGCGCGGAAGGCCGCCGCCTTCTCGTCCTGGGTGCTCATCGCGCCGCTCATGCTAGGTCGTCGCCTGTCGCGGCTGCCCCACGGCTCGCGCGCGGCTGATGGCGTAGCCGAGGCCGGCCACCCAGATCGCGGCCATCGCGATCAGCAGGCCGGTGTCGTCCCCTGTGGGCTTGATCGCCATGTCGGCGATGACCAGGAACAGGGTCACGTAGTCGATGCGCGCGAGCGCGAGCAGCCGGCGCGCCTCCGCAAGCGAAACGGGCGTCAGCCGCCCGCCGTCGCGCGCGACCATCTCGGCGATCCGGTCGCCTTGCGGCTTCAGCACGGTCAGGCCCGTTACGAAGGTGGCCAGGTAGCCGGCCAGGCCGATCACGATCCAGAGCTGGTCCCACTCCCAGGGGCCGTCGATCGTCAGCAGTACCCCGGCCACCACCACGGTCAGCGACGCCGGGATGAACAAGTGCGTGGCCAGCCAGACGTTGTCGTCGAGGATCCGCTTGAGGGCGTCCTCGTCGTCGGTGCGGTCGGCGCGCAGTGCGAGCACCACCAGCAGGAACCCCGCGCCGACCCAGATCACGACGGCCGCGATGTGCACGAACAGCAGGAACTCGTACCAGGTCATGGAGAAGTTCTAGAGCACGATGCCGAGCGCTGCGGCGACACTCGGGTCGGCGAGCGAGCCGGCGGTCAAGGAAGCGCCGGCGAGGCTGGTGCCGGGGAGGTACGGAACGCCGATCACGTACAGGCCGGCCGCGCGGGCGGACTCCACGCCGGTCTGGGAGTCCTCCAACGCAGCGGCGCGCTCGGGCGCCGCGCCCAGCGCCGAGCAGGCGGCGAGGTAGAGGTCGGGGGCGGGCTTCGGGGCGGCTACGTCGTCGGCGCTGACCACGACGTCGAACCGGCCGTTGCCGAGACCGGCCACCGCCAGCGCGCGCTCGACGAAATCGCGCGGAGAGTTGGAGGCCAGTCCCACCGGCAGGCCGGCCGCCCGCACGGCCGCGAGGAGCTCGAGCGCGCCGGGCCGGGGCGGCACCCCGGCGCCGAGCTCAGCGGTCACCAGCTCGTGCAGCTCCTCCATGAGCGCCGCGCCCTCGCCGGGGAGGCCGAGCATCAGCTCGAGCTTGCGCGCCGACGTCTCGACGGAGGTGCCGATCAGCTCGCGCTTGTGCTCGGGAGTGAAGGTCGCGCCGCGGCGCTCGAACAGCGTGGTCTCCGCGCGTGTCCAGGCGTCTTCGGTGTCCAACAGGAGGCCGTCGTTGTCGAACACGACCGCTTCGAAGGGCCTCGCCATGGGCGCGCCACGATACTTCGCCGGGTGCGCCCCTATTCGCTCATGGGCATCGTGAACGTGACGCCCGACTCCTTCTCGGACGGCGGCCTCTTCCTCGACCCCGACGCCGCCGTCGAGCACGGCCTCCGGCTGGTGGCCGAGGGCGCCTCGATCCTCGACGTCGGCGGCGCGTCCACTCGTCCCGGCGCGGAGCCGGTGCCCGTGGGTGAAGAGCTGACCCGCGCCGTGCCCGTGGTCGAGCGGCTCGCGGCGGCCGGGCACCGGATCTCGATCGACACGACCAAGCACGAGGTGGCCGAGGCGGCGCTCGCGGCCGGTGCGACGCTCGTGAACGACGTATCCGCGTTCCGCTTCGCGCCCGAGCTCGCCGGGCTCGTGGCCGGCGCCGGGGCGGACTGCTGCCTCTCGCACATGCCCGGCGAGCCGCGCACGATGCAGGCTGAGGCGCGCTACGACGACGTGGTCGGCGATGTCAAGGCGTACCTCGAGGAGCGCCTGGCGTTCGCGGTCAGCGAGGGCATTCCCGAGGAGCGCGTCTGGCTGGACCCCGGCATCGGCTTCGGCAAGACCGTCGAGCACAACCTCGAACTGCTGCGCCGGCTCGACGAGATCGTCGCGATCGGCCGGCCGGTTGTGATCGGGACCTCTCGCAAGAGCTTTCTGGGCAAGCTCGCGGGCGGCCGCGGGGAGCACGAGCGCCTGCCCGGGACGATCGCCACGAACGTGCTCGCGCTGGAGCGCGGCGCCCGCGTATTTCGCGTACACGACGTCGGTCCCGTCGCGGATGCGCTCGCTATCGCCACTGCTACGGTCGGTCCATGACCTGGGAGCGGGAGGACGAGGAGGAGTTCGACGACGAGCTCGACGACGACGCTCTCGACGAGGACCGCCAGTCCTCGGCCCCGGCCGTGACCATCGAGATCAGCGGGCTCTCCCTCTACACCCGTCACGGCGTGCACGAGGCCGAGCGTGAGCTGGGCCAGCGGCTGGTGTTCGACATCTCGTTCGAGCTGGACGAGTGCGACGCAACCGTCACCGACCGGATCGAGGACACGATCCACTACGGTGAGGTCTGCGAGCAGGTGGCGCTGGCGGCGCAGGAGCGGTCGTACAACACGCTCGAGCGCCTCTGCACCGCCGTCGCCGACCGGCTGATCGACCGCTTCGGCGCCGAGTCGGTGCACGTCAAGGCTGCCAAGCCGGAGCCGCCGATCCCACTGCCGGTCGACGAGGTCTCGGTGGAGGTCTGGAAGGAGGCTTGACCGAGGTCGGCTACCTCGGCCTCGGCTCGAACGAGGGCGACCGGCTCGCCAACCTGCGGGCCGCTCGGGCGGCCCTCGCCGGCCGCGGCATCGAGGTCGCGGCCTCTTCGTCGGTCTACGAGACGGCGCCCCAGGGCGAGGTCACCGATCAGCCCGACTTCCTCAACGCCTGCGTGCGTATCCACACGGACCTCGACCCCGAGTCGCTGCTCGACACGTGCAAGCAGGTCGAGCGCGAGCTGGGCCGGACGCCCGGCGGCGTGCGCCACGGGCCGCGGCCGATCGACGTCGACCTGCTGCTGTTCGGCGGGCGCGAGTACCGCTCCGACCGCCTGACCCTGCCCCACGCCGAGGTCACGAGCCGGCGCTTCGTGCTCGAGCCGCTGCTGGAGCTGGATCCGGGCCTGGCGCTGCCCGACGGAACGCGCCTGGCCGACCGGCTCGCCGCGGTGGCAGACCAGCCCGTGGGGCGGGCCGGGCCGCTCTAAGGCGACCGCGCCGGGGGGTTGGTCGACTTATGGGTTGAGTTGAACCCAGAAAGCGACCAACCCCCGTGGACGACGGCCTGGTTGCCGCCGTCTACGCAGGCGCGGCCGCGCGAATGCACCCCCCGCGTGGGGGGTTTGCGGTGTGCACGGTTGAGTGCCCGCCCCGACTCGGGGAGGCTTTGGGCATGGAGGAGACGCTCGAGCTTGCAAGCTTTCGCGGTGACGACGACCCCAGCCTGGTCGCCGCCGCGCTCGCCTGCCGGGCCTGCCTGTCGGGCGAGGTCGACTGGTCGTTGCTGATCGAGGACTTCGAGGCCGAGGCCATCTGCCGCTGCCGCTCCTGTGGATACACGCGCGCGGTGTCTCTGACCTCCGAGCAGGCGCTCCGCCTCGCGCTCCAAGACGCCTAGCTGTACAACACGCACATGGCCGCCCCGGCGCGCACCGACGCACTGGACGTGATCGTCGAGCTGCTGGCCGAGCTGGACAAGCAGCCCGCGGGCTCCGGCGGGGCGGGTTTCTACGACCGCCTCTGCGCGGCGCTCTGCACCGTCGCGAACATGCAGCGCGCCGGTCTGCTGCTCTACGACGAGGCCCGGCAGCTGGTGGTGCCGGTGGGCAGCCACGGGATGGACGCGCCGCTGCTGCGAGACATCTACGGGACGCTCGAGGAGACCCCGATCGCCCAGGTCGCGCTGGCGGAGGACCGCGTGGTCGAGGTCAGCGGCGACCTGAGCCGGTGGGTCCCGGAGCGTTACGCGCACTTCCCCGGCATCGAGGCGCTCACCTGCACGCCGGTATCCGCGGGCGGGCGCTGGCTCGGCGTGATCTTCGCGGACCGCGGCGGTGGCCACTTCGAGCTGACCGAGTCCGAGCGCCACGCGATGTGGACGCTCGGCAAGACCGCGGCCCTGGCGGCGAGCGTGCGCATCGCGACCAGCCAGCAGGGGCGGGCACGGCTGCTGCAGGCGCGCATCGACCTAGCCCGTGAGATCCACGAGCGCGTGGTCCAGCGGCTGTTCGGGGTGTCACTGGTGCTCGGCTCCGAGCACGGGCTCAGCGAGGAGGCGCGGCGGCGCTGCGCCGACGAGATGCAGGCGGCGCTCAAGGATCTGCGCGATGCGCTGGGCCGCCCGCTGGCTCCGCCCAGCCTCGACACCGGCGCGACCCTGCAAGAGGAGCTGGCACGGCTCGGGCGCCACTACAAGGACCTGCCGCTCGAGCTCGACTGGCAGGAGGGCGTGGAGGTGCCGGAATCGATCGAGCCGCTCGCCCAGTCGGTGCTCGCGGAAGCGCTGCGCAACGCCGACAAGCACGCGCGCCCGACGATGGTGCGGGTACGGGTTGACCGCGTCGACGGCGCGTTCGTGCTCGAGGTGCGCAACGACGGCGCCCGCAGCGACACCCGCGGCACGGGCATGGGGCTGCGCCTGGCCGCGGTCGAGGCTCTCGGCCGCGGAGCGCTGGTGGAGTTCGGCCCCGAGGGGGGCGAGTGGCGCGTGCGACTGGTCGTGCCGGTCGAGGACGAGGACGAATGAGCCCGGAGCGCAACCTGCGTGTGCTGGTCGTCGACGACCACGACGTTGTCCACTGGGGCTTTCGCCTGCTCCTGACCGAGCAGCCCTGGGTGGAGCGCTGCCTGTCCGCGTCGAACGTCGAGGAGGCCCTGGAGCTCGCGCGCCGCTACGACCCGCACGTGGCGCTGGTCGACCTGTTCCTGGGGGAGGAGTCCGGAGCCGAGCTGTGCGAGGCGATCCGCCGCGAGTCGCCGACCACCCGCGTGCTCCTGATCTCCGGCGCGGGCTGGATCTCGCCTCAGGCCGCCAAGGCCGCGGGCGCGTCCGGGTTCGTCTCCAAGGACTGGTCGGCCGACGACGTGGCGGCGGCGGTGCGCATGGTGGGGAAGGGCATGACCGTCTTCGCGCCGCGCGCCGAGCAACCGGCCGCGCCACTCTCCGACCGCGAGCGGGAGGTGCTGTCGCTGATGGCGTCAGGGGCCACCAACAAGGAGATCGCCGAACGGCTGTTCCTCTCGCCCCACACCGTCAAGGAACACACGAGCGCGCTTTACCGCAAGCTGAACGTGCGTAACCGCGCCGAAGCGGTGCAGCGCGCCGAGCGGCTTGGCCTGACTGTCTGACAAACACCCCCCACCCGGGGGGAGTGCTCGCACGTAATGCTGAGACCGCTCCCGTGTACGGAATGGTTGCAGTGATGACTCGCAGCCATGGACAGCTCGCGCTGCTGTTTCCCGGACAGGGAAGCCAGACCGCGGACATGCGCGGGGCGGTAGAGAGCCATCGACCGGATCTGGTCGAGCTCGCCGCCTCGGAGGTCTCCGACGACCTCTTCGAGCGCGCCGCGGAGGGCACCCGCTGGGCTCAGCCTGCAATTTTCTGTGCAGCGCTGGCCGGCTATGAGGTCCTCAAGCAGCGCTGCGAGCCCGATCTGATGGCCGGCCACTCCCTCGGCGAGATCACCGCGCTGGTGGCCGCCGACGCGCTCGACGCCGCCGACGGGCTGCGGCTCGTCGCCGCGCGCGGGCGCCTCATGCAGGAGGCCCGTGGCGGCGGAATGCTCGCCGTGCGCGTGCGCGAGCGCGAGCCGATCGAGGAGGTCGCCGCCGAAACCGGTCTCACGATCGCCAACGACAACGCCCCGGACCAGCTGGTGCTGTCCGGCGCGACCGAGGCACTGGACCGCGCCGAGGAGCTGCTGCGCGAGCGCAAGGTGCGCGCGAAGCGGCTGCCGGTGGGCGGCGCGTTCCACTCGCCGCTGATGGAGCCCGCCGTGGCTCCGTACAGAGAGGTGGTCGAGCGGACCGAGTTCCGCGAGCCGCGGGTCCCCGTGCTCTCGTGCGTGACGGCAGCGCCCTTCGGGGACGACGTGCGGGAGCGGCTCGTCCAGGCTTTGACCTCCCCGGTTCGCTGGACCGGCGTGATGACCGCGCTCCAGGAGCTCGGCGCCACCCGCTACGTCGAGACCGGTCCCGGCCGCGTGCTCACCAACCTCGTGCGCAAGTCGCTCGACGGCGTCGAGGCCGAGGCGCCGCTCACGATGGAGGCCGCCAATGCGTAGCGCCGTCGCCGAGAGGGCTCCCGAGCTCGAGCGTGCCACTCGGCCCGCAGCGATCGTCTCGCTGGCGATGGCGGTGCCCGACAACGTGGTCACCAACGCCGCCGTGGCCGAGGGCGCCGGCGTGACCGAGCAGTGGATCGTGCACCGCACAGGCGTCCACGAGCGCCGCCACGTGGCGGACGGCGAGCGTCTGCAGGGCCTCGCGACCGCCGCCGGGCGGCGCGCCCTCGACGAGGCCGGGCTGGCGCCCGCCGACGTCGACCTCGTGCTGGTCGCCACCGTCGGGGCGGACGAGCTGCTCCCCAACGCGGCGCCGCTGGTAGCCCTCGACCTGGGCGCGCACCGGGCGGGGGCGATGGACGTCGGCGCGGCCTGCACCGGATTCCTCTCGGCGCTCTCGCTGGCGGCCGCTCAGGTGGAGTGCGGACGCTGCGAGCACGTGCTCGTGATCGGCGCGGACGTGCTGAGCCGCTGGACCGACAAGTCGGACCGCGGCACCGCGGCGCTGTTCGCCGACGGCGCGGGCGCCGTGGTCGTAGGAGCCGCCGACGGCGGCCCGGGACTGGTCGGCCACATCGCGCTGCACTCCGACGGCACTGGCGCGCCGGCGATCTGCGCCACCCACGACGACCAGATCATCCGCATGCAGGGCCACGACACCTTCAAGGCCGCCGTGCAGCGCCTGTCCGAGTCGACCGTCGAGGCCGTCGAGCGGGTCGGGCTCGGCCTCGACGACATCGGCCTATTCGTCTACCACCAGGCGAACGCCCGCATCCTGGCGGCTGTCGGCGAGCGCCTCGGCATCGGTGCCGACCGAGTCATCGACTGCATCGACCGTTACGGCAACACCTCGTCGGCCACGCTGCCGATCGCGCTCGCGGACGCCCGCGAGCGGGGCATGCTCGAGCCAGGGATGAATGTCCTGCTCGCGGCCTTCGGGGCGGGATTCACCTGGGGCGCCGGGGTGATCCAATGGGGGACATGAAGCGGGAAGCGTCCGGCTCGGCCGGGCGCGCAACGAGTGCCAATGGACGCCCCGAGGGTTGCGCCCTTGTCACAGGAGGATCGCGCGGAATCGGCGCGGCCATCGCGAAGGCGCTCGCGCGCGAAGGGTGGCCGGTCGGCGTGAACTACCGCAGCGACTCCGACAGCGCCGCCGCCGTGGTCAAGGAGATCACCGACGCCGGCGGCCGCGCGCTGGCCGTGCAGACGGACATCTCCGACCCGGACGCGGTCGACTCGCTCTTCAAGCAGCTCGAGGAGGAGTTCGGGCCGGTGCTGGTGCTCGTGAACAACGCGGGCGTGCGCGCCGACGGCCTGTCGCCTCAGATCGACGACGAGGACTGGGACAAGGTCATCAACACGAACCTGTCCGCCGCCTTCCGGCTGACCCGGCGGGCGCTGCGGCCGATGATCCGCAACCGCTTCGGACGCGTGGTGAACATCGCCTCGATCGTGGGCGCCGAGAAGGCGAACCCGGGCCAGGCGAACTACGCAGCGTCGAAGGCAGGCCTGGTCGCGATGACCAAGACCGTCGCCACCGAGGTGGCGCGCCGCAACGTCACGGTGAACGCCGTGGCCCCCGGCCTGATCGACACCGAGATGACCGAAGGGCTCGGGGACGGGCTACTGGACCTGGTGCCCGCCCGCCGGGCCGGGACCCCGGACGAGGTCGCCGCCTGCGTGCGCTTCCTAACCTCGAGCGACGCCGGTTATGTGACCGGCGTCTGCCTGACAGTCGACGGCGGACTGACCGCTTGACCATCTAACGAAGGAGGACTCATGTCTACGACAGCCACACGTGAGCAGATCGAGCAGAGGGTGTTCCAAGCGCTCGAGGAGTTCGGCGCCGAGCCCGACCAGATCTCGGCCGACGCCGAGTTCGAGACGCTCGACATCGACTCGCTCGACCTCGTCGAGCTCGCCCAGATCGTCGAGGACGAGTACGGCGTGCAGCTCAAGGGCGAGGACATGGAAGGCATCAAGACCGTCCGGCAGGCCGTGGATCTGGTGGCTTCGAAGCTGGGATGACCCGCAACGTCGTCATCACCGGTGTGGGGGCAGTGACGCCGCTGGGCGTCGGTGCCCGCACCCTGCACGAGCGCTGGAGCGCCGGTCAGTCCGGGATCGAGGACGGGTTTGGGCGCGCGAGCGAGTTCGAGCCGAAGGAGCACCTCTCGATCAAGGAGGTGCGCCGCGCCGACCGCTTCACGCAGCTCGCGCTGACCGCGGCTGCCGAGGCGATCGCGGACGCGGGCTGGGAGGACGGCCCGCCGGGCGACCCCGACCGCGCCGCCTGCCTGATCGGCACCGGCATCGGCGGAATCGACACGCTCGAGCAGCAGCACCTGATCCTGCAGCAGCAGGGCGCCGATCGCATCTCGCCGCTGTCGATCCCGCTACTGATGGCCAATGCCGCCTCCGGGGTCGTATCGATGAAGCACGGCCTGCGGGGCCAGTCGTTCGGCACGGTGTCGGCCTGCTCGGCGGGTGCCCACTCGATCGGGATGGCGGCGCGGCTGATCAAGTACGGCGACGCCGAGACCGTCGTCACCGGAGGTAGCGAGGCGGCGATCACGCCGCTCGCCACAGCGGCCTTCTCGCGCATGGACGCCCTGTCCGACAGCGGCATCTCGCGGCCGTTCGACAAGCGCCGCGACGGCTTCGTGATGGGCGAGGGCGCCGGCGTACTCGTGCTCGAGGAAGAGGAGGCGGCCCGCGCCCGCGGCGCGCGCATCCTCGGCTACCTGCGTGGCTACGCGTCAACGTCGGACGCTCATCATCTGACCGCGCCGGAGCCCAGCGGCCGGGGCGCGTCGAAGGCGATCGAGCTGGCGCTGGCGGACGCGGGAATCGACTCCGGCGAGGTGCAGTACGTCAACGCGCACGGCACCTCGACGCCGCTGAACGACCGCGCCGAGACGAACGCGATCAAGGCCGCGTTCGGCGAGGAGCGCGCCGCGCAGATCCCCATCAGCTCGACCAAGTCGGCGATCGGCCATCTGCTCGGGGCCGCCGGGGCGGTCGAGGCGATCGCCACGCTGCTGGCGCTGCGCGACCGGATCGCGCCGCCCACGCTCAACTACGAGGAGCCCGACGAGGGGCTGGACCTCGACTACGTGCCGCAGGAGGCGCG
>Ga0126311_10000542_pt1 | contig 17664 bp, 16 predicted proteins | sample Plot61_FD_92539 | JGI IMG/M metagenome (GOLD analysis project Ga0126311, IMG submission 92539) | Serpentine soil microbial communities from UC McLaughlin Reserve, CA, USA - Plot61 | ecosystem: Environmental > Terrestrial > Soil > Grasslands | place: USA: UC McLaughlin Reserve, Lake County... | reverse complement strand
GTTACGGGGTCAGGCTCTGCTTCCTCGGTCGCCGCAGCGAAGAGCCGTTGCAAAGCTGTCACCAGGGTTCTCCACGGCAAGACGAAGCACCTTCGCGTCTGCCGCGGCCCGAACTCGAAGCCGCGCCTACTGCCTCCGACCACCAAGCCGGCGCCTCCACCTCCTCCGCAACGGCCCCCGACGGTCGGAACGAAGGCGAACCCTGTTCCCCTCGGAACGACCACCCAGATCGGCGAGAACTGGCAGTTGGCGCTGCTGTGGGCGGATCCCAACCAGACGGATGCGATCGTCGCCTTCCAGCGCGGCGACCCCGACAACCTGACGTTGCCGCCGCTCCCGGGCTTCCAGTACCTGCTGGCGCGGGTTTCGGTCACCCGAACCGATGCCGAGTCCGCGACGTTCTCGCCGTACTCGCTCGACCTCACGACCGCCGACGGCAGGGTCTACGACGATGCTGGTCCGGCCTGCGGCACGTACATGGATCCGCTCGAGGCGGACGACCTGGCGCAGGGGCAGGCGGTTGTCGGCAACGTCTGCTGGAAGATCGCGACCGGCGACCTGACGAAGCTCCTGATGCTGTACACGGACCCGTTCACGGGCTCCGCGACGTACTTCTCGCTCGGGCTGTAACCGCTTACGAGTGCGCCCAGAGGACAACCAGTCCTCCCGCGGCGACGACCGTCGCTGCGGCGATCAGCGCGATCAGCACCGCACCGATCTCGCCGTCCGATGAGCTTCCGGCCGGGGTGGGCGTGACCCTTGGCCGCGCGATCGACCGGTAGACGTAGCTCGCGGTCGAGGGACCGCGGGGATCGGGATTCTCCAGAAAGGTGTCGTACTGGTGGGCGCGCGCAAGGGTCAGCCCGGTCATGAGCGCGTGCGCGAGCAGGCGGCGGCCGGAGATCCGCGGCTGTAGCCGAATGGCCTCCAACCAGCTGCGCCCGCTCGGAGGCCGAAGCAGTGAGTCGGGAACGATCGGCGTGACCGTCAGCTCGAGCCGAGGCTTGCCCACGGGAACACGGACCGTCTCCTCGAGCGGCCCTCCCCCGCCGAGGACGAATCGGAAATCGCGCGATGCCGTTCCAGTCGAAATCGCGCCCTTGACGAGGAGCGGTGCGGCGATCGTTATCTGGATCGGCTTCGTGGTGCCCTTGACCGCGATGTACGCCGACGTTCCGAGGGTGCGGCCGGTCGGGTCGCGGCGGAGGGCGTCGAGAACCTTCGCCACGCTTGCGGGGACGCCGTTGCCGGCAAAGGTCGGCACGGCGGTCGGGGTGGTGTTCCGTAGCCGCAGAGCGAGGCGGCCTGCGCCGCGCGAGAAAGAGATCTGCAGCGGGAGATGCGGTCCTGCCGCGGCAGCGTCGAGTCGAGCGTGGGCGCTCAGGATCTTCCTGCCGGCCGCGAATCCCTGCCACATGATCGCGCCCTTTCGCTGCCCAGGCAGCGACTCCGTGCCGGGGCCCGACTCGACGTCGAGCACGGGCGCGGAGATCATGAGCCGGTAGTCCGCCTTCTGGTGGAGCACGAGCGTCTGCGTGACCGCCACCGAGACCGGCGACCCGTCCTCGTCGACGCCCACCTCGACGCGCTCGTCGCTCTCGACAGGCGTCCGAAAGATGTCCGGGAGCGAAAGAACGGCTCCTGGAAGCGGCGGATACGCGGTCGGCGGAGTGGCCGGCGACGGGAAGAGCACGAGGCTTTCGGCACCGGCGCCGCCGGTGAGGGTCGCGGCCGCGACAGTCGCGCCGGCGAGGAGGAAGAGCCGACGGGCCGTCAGTCGGCCGAGGTGATGGTGCCTGCCGCCATCACGATCGTGGCTGGATCTGGGAGATCACGGGGAGCGTTGACGATAACGGGTCGTCGCGCACCGGCCGGTACGTCATGTTCTCGAAGCGCGCGAAGTAGACGTCGTCGTCCACCACGCCTTCGTGGCTGTTCTGGTTGAAGCCGCGCTCGTCGCCGTTCGCGCCGCGAATCGTGACCTCGTGCAGGGCGCTCAGGACCTTTTCCCGGTCGTCGGCGCCGCCCGCCGACTGGAGCGCGGCGGCCAGGACATTGACGAAGTCATAGGCGTACATCGCGTACTCGGGCGGCTGGACGACCTGCGCGCCGGCGCTCGTCTGGACGCCGACGCTCTCGAGCCCGAAGGCGTTGCGGTATTTCGCGGCGAAGGCGTAGAAGGGAGTGGTTCCCTGCTCCGCCGTCAGCCGGCCGGAGGCGAACGTGAGTCCGTCGACCCACTCGGGATGGTCGGCAAGCTCCTGCCGGACGAGCGGGTCCGCGCCGGCCGGAGGCGTGTAGAACGGCACGTCCCAGCCTGACGTTCGGGCGGCGATCAGCGCCTTCGCGATCACGGGCGCCTGCGCCCACACGAGCACCGCCGTCGCGCCGGAGCGTCGAGCGGCGAGCAGCTGCGGCGACAGGTCGGTGGCGCCGGAGGGCAAGGTGATACGCGCCGTGACGGCTTCCGGGTTCCGCGAGAATGCCGTAGCGAGTGCCTTCTCGCCCTCTTGCCCGTACCCGGAATCGTCGTGGAGGAGGGCAATCTTCAGTCCCTTCGGAACGAGGTACTCGGCCAGTCGGAACGCGATGCCATGGTCGGTGGGCGCGATGCGGAACACGTTCGAACGCTTGTCGACATCGACGAGGTCGACGCCTCCCTGGTAGACGATCCCGATCGGGATCTTCGCGTCGTTCGCGGTCTGCCACGACGCATTGACCCCGGTTCCCTCGTCCAGGATCGCGACCGCGTCCTGCGCGACCGCGCGGCGCACGTTGCCGACCGCCGTGACCGGTGAGCCCGCGGTGTCGAAGCGCTTCACCTCCAAGCGATACGCCGTCCCCCCGATGGCGAGGACGCCGTTGCGTTGGAGCTCGCCGGCGGCGAGCCGCGCGCCGTTCGCGATCGTGTCCGCGACGTATGGGGTCTTGGAGAACGAAGCGTTGACGGCGATGACGAGCGTCTGCTCCGACTTCGAGCCCGAGCCGCACCCGGGCGCGAGCGCCACTGCGGCAAGGAGGACGAGCCATCCACGCCGCAGTGGCCGGGACACGGTTCGCGAGGCCGGAGGCGCTATTCCGGCCTGTTCGTGATGTGGACGTACGTCTTGTCCGAGTCGCCGCACTCTTCTCTCAGCGCAATCTGGCCGGAAGAGCCGTCAGTTTTGTAGGAGATCTCTGCGTCGTGGTCTTCCTTCTCGTCGAACAGGACGTCGTAACCCGCGGTCTCGACCGCCGCCTGATAGTCGTCGTACGCATCGTCGAGGCTGCCGTCATACCGTCCGTCGACCACGGTCGAAGGGCCTGCCTCCGACTGCTTCACGTACGTGACCGCGTCGGGCTTCGGGAAGCCGGTGGGAAGCTTCACCGTGTCGGTCAGCGCCGTGCCCGTGCAGGCCTCCGACGCCACCTCCGAGATCTCGCTTTCACCCTCTTCGCCTTCGTCGGATCCTCCGCCTCCGCACGCGGCGAGGCTTACGGTGAGGATCAGCGCGAGCCCGAGCAACATCGAGAGACGCTTCATGCAATTCCTCCTTTTGGGGTGAGCGGCATCGTAAATGCTCCCTGTCGCGTTCTAGAGATGCTGCGTACCCAGGTACGCCAGTCGTACGCGTGGGGAGCGGGCGATCTGGTCGGCGGAGCCAGAGGCGATCGTCCGGCCGTGGTCCAGGACGACGATCCTTGAAGCGACCGCCCGAACCAGCCGCAGGTTGTGCTCGACGAGGACGATCGACAAGCCGCTCCTGCGGAGATCCTCGAGGACGCGCACGAGTCGCCGTACGTCCTCCTGGGTGCTGCCTGCGGAGATCTCGTCGAGCAGGAGCACCCGCGGTTCCGTTGCGAGTGCAGAAGCGAGCATCAGCAGCCGCTGGTCCGACGACGAGAGCTGAGCCGCGGGAGTGGCCGCGGCTGCGCCGAGCCCGACCGCGTCGAGGATCGCCAGCGCGTTTCTTCGCTCACCCTTGGCTTCGGCTCTGGCCTTCGGCGTCTCGAAGACCGTTCGAAGCGCGCCTCCGTGCCGGCGCCGGAGCGCCGTCCCCACGAGCACGTTCTCGAGGGCCGTCAGCTCCTCGAAGACGGCCGTCCGTTGCAGGGTGCGGACGACGCCGAGCGCCACGCGCTCTCGTGTCGGCTCCGCCGTGATCGTCCTGCCGTCGAGGTGCAGCTTGCCCGCGTCGGGCGCGAGGGTTCCGGAGAGGACGCGAAGCGCCGTCGTCTTGCCCGAGCCGTTGGGGCCGATCAGCGCCACGATCGTCTCGGGAGCGGCCTCCAGCGACAGCCCCTCGAGCGCGACGAGGCCGCCGAAGCTCTTGCGGATGTCCTCGGCCGCCAACACGGCACCGGTCCGGCAGGGTGTGGCGGGGGACGTGGCGGCACGCGGGGCGGCAGGTGCTGCGTCCATCTTCGCCAGCGCGCGGAGGCACGGGACGAGACCCGCGCCGCCCAGGCCGAGGACGACGAGCAGAAGCAGCGCCGTGATCATCGGGTCGAACCGGGCCGTCGACAGGTGCTCGAGCGCGCCGATCCAGTGCGAAAGCTGCGACAGGCCCGAGATCGCGCCCAGGCCGGCGAGAGGTCCAAGCGCGCTTGCCGCACCGCCGAGGAGGACGGCGGCGAACAGCTTGAACGAAAGGAAGGCGCCGTAGCCGGCCGGGTCGGCGATACCCGACAGCTGGACGCTCAACGAGCCGGCGAGGCCACCGATCGCCGCGGAGGCGACGAACGTTCCGAGCCGCAACCGCGTCGACGGGACGCCGAGCGCGCGCGCGGCGGCGCGGCGCTGGCGCAGACCCGAGAGCGCGAGGCCCGGGGCTCCTCGCGCGATCGCGAAGAACGCGAGCGCCGCCAGCACGACGAGCGCGAGCGCGAGCTCGTAGTGCACGGATTCGGTGAACTCGAGCCCCGCGGCCGACCCCCGCGAGATCGCGAGCCCCTGCGCGCCGCCGGAGATGTCGGGGAAGGCGGCGAGCGCGAGGGCCACGAGCCACGCCGAGAGCCACGTCGCAACGGCGAACAAGACGCGGCCGAGGCGGACGAATCCGACTCCTAGGACGATGCCGGCGGCTGTGGCGAGCGCGGCCCCTCCGAGCGCCGCGGTCACTGGGTCGACGCCGCCCTTCGCGCGCAACTGCGCCGCGGCGAACGCTCCGATTGCCATGAACCCGCCCTGGCAGAGCGACGGCATCCCGGCGAGCCCGAGCGCGAAGGCGAGTCCGATCGCCGCGAGGGCGAGGTAGAGCCAGCCCGCGAGCCGTTGCACCTGGAATGCGTCGAGCGCGAGCGGTGCGAGGAGCGCGAGCACGACCGCGGCCGCCGCGAGTGTCGCCGGCCAGCGCCAGGCGCGGCGGGCGTCGCGCGCGGCTGCCGTGAGAGCGTCGCCCGTCTGGCCGAGCAGTGCGGCAGAGCCGGCTCGCGCCGTCACTCGTACTCCAGCCGCTCGTCGCGCCGCTGCCGGAGCGCGACTACGAGCAGCGCGAGCGCGATCGGCAGAACTTCGCGATACGAGGGACCGAGCTCTGCCCCCGAGATGTTCGCGCTGGCGATCGTCGACTCGACGACGCCGAGGACGAGGCCGGCGGCGAAGGCGCGCCACGGCGAGCCGAAGCCGACGATGACGGCTGCGACGAGGCCCTTGACGCCGAGCAGCGTCCCCGTGTCGACGTCGAACGGCGCGCTCGGCGCCGCCGCGATCGCAATGATGGCCGCGACGCCACCTGAGACTCCAAACGCGATCGCGACGAGCTTGTTCACCGGGATTCCGACGACGAGCGCGCCTTCCAGATCCGACGCGATCGCCTGAAGCGCGCGGCCGGGACGGGTGCGCTCGAGCGTCCACGTCGCGGCGGCGGCGAGCGCGAAGGCGAGCGCGATCACGAAGAAGGACCGCACCTGAACCGAGGCGCCGCCGATGGAGACGACGCCGCTCTTTCCGATGTCACGGAAGGGCAGCGGATCCGGGAAGACGTAGCTCGGCCGCTCGAAGACCGCCGCGACGAGTGCACGGATCGCAAACGCGAGCGCGACGGTCACCGCGACCCATCCGATCGTCGACCCGCGGTCGAGGTACGGCTTGATCGCGAGCAGGTACGTCAGCGTGCCGGCGGCGACGCAGACGGTGAGCCCAACCACGAGCGCGAGCGCGAACCGCGCGCCGCCGACGCTCGTTTGCGTCACAGGCCCCGTCCCCGCGGCGACCAGCAACGTCCCGAAGACGGCCAGCGCGATGAACTCGCCGAGCGCGAACTGGACGACGCCCGTGAGCCGGTAGATGAGCGTGTACGCGATCGCCACCACCCCGTACACGCCTCCCGCGGCGAGACCCGTGATCGCGATCTGGAGTGCCAGGCTCACGCCGGCGGAACTGTATGCACCTGCAAGGAGCAGGATTCCGATCGAGCCGTCGCGGGTACCGAGGTCGCACCAAGAAAGGAGAGGACATGTCGAAGAAGGGACGGAAGCAGGAGCGTGTGGAAGAGCCGCGGCCGGCGGAGCCGGAGCAGCTGGTGAAGCGCGGGAGGCAGCTCGACGACGAGGCCGTGCGCCACAAGAGCAGCGGTCATAAAAAGGTCACCGCCGACAAGTGGAACCAGTGAAGTAGCCGGTTGCGCGAGCGGCCGCCTCCGCGCCCGTCGCGCGTTTATCCTGCGCCTCGGATGACCGGGGTCCGCGGAGCGCGTGGAGTCCTCCTCACCTTCGCGGTGCTCGCGCTCGCCGGCTGCGCGGACAAGCAGAACACGCTCGCCCCGGCGAGCAAGCAGGAGGGTCGGATCTCGACCCTGTTCTGGATCATGATGGCCGGCGCCTGGATCGGGTTCGCGATCATCGTCGGGCTGCTCGTGCTCGGGTGGGTGAACCGCAGGCGCGAGGGTCTGCCGGGAGGCGGCGGCGAGCGGGCGGCGACGAGGATCGTGATCGTGATGGGCGTCTTCGTCCCGATCGTGCTCCTGTCGACCCTGTTCGTCTACTCGAACATCTTCGTGGTCAAGTCGACGGCCGCACCGCCGCCCGGCACGACGGTGCGCACGCTCGGGGTCGTCGGCCACCAGTGGTTCTGGGAAGTCCGCTATCCCGGCACGGAGGCCGTGACGGCCAACGAGATCCACATCCCGGTCAACACGCGCGTGAACGTCGTCGCGACGACGGATGACGTCATCCACAGCTTCTGGGTCCCGCAGCTGAACCGCAAGATCGACATGATCCCGGGCCGCGAGAACCGCGTCCTGCTTGCGGCCGACCGGACGGGCGTCTTCCGCGGCGAGTGCGCCGAGTTCTGCGGCCTGCAGCACGCGCACATGTCGATGCAGGTCGTCGCGGAGCCGGTCGCGAAGTTCAAGAGGTGGCTGGCGAACATGGCGCGTCCGGCGCCCGCGCCGACGTCGTCCGACGAGCGGCGAGGGCGGGAGGTCTTCCTCTCCAAGGCCTGCTCCGGCTGCCACACCGTCCGCGGCACCGACGCCGCCGGAAAGATCGGCCCGGACCTGACGCACGTCGCCAGCCGATCGACGCTCGCCGCGCTGACGATCCCGAACACGCGTGACTATCTGTTCCGCTGGATCCACGATCCGCAGCAGTTCAAGGAAGGCGTGAAGATGCCGAGCCTGCACCTGACGGACTCGGAGGTGAACGCGCTCGTCGCCTACCTGAGGAGCCTGAAGTAGTTGGCGGTCGACGTCCGGGCACCCGAGCACCCGCGCGTCCAGCGGCTCGAGCAGGTGTGGGAGGAGCGGCCGGGGATCCTCGGCTGGCTCACCACCGTCGACCACAAGCGGATCGGGCTCCTCTACTTCTTCACGACGCTGGCGTTCTTCGGCGCCGGCGGGATCGAGGCGCTGCTGATCCGGACGCAGCTCGCGCAGCCGGAGAGCAAGGTGCTGGCGCCGGACACGTTCAACGAGCTGTTCACCACGCACGGCGTGACGATGATCTTCCTGTTCGTCATCCCGATGACGACGGGCGCGTTCGGCAACTACCTCGTGCCGCTGATGATCGGGTCGCGCGACATGGCGTTCCCGCGCATGAACGCGCTCAGCTACTGGCTCTTCCTCGGCTCCGGGATCTTCATCTACATCGGGCTGTTCATGGGTTTCGGCCCGAACGCCGGCTGGTTCGACTACGTCCCGCTCGCGCTCAGGCACTTCAACCCGGGGCCCAACGTCGACTTCTACGCGCTCGGGCTGATCCTCAACGGCGTGTCGAGCACCCTCGCCGCGATCAACTTCATCGTCACTATCTTCAAGCTGCGCGCGCCGGGGATGTCGCTCAACCGGATGCCGCTCTTCTGCTTCGCGATGCTCGCAGTCTCGCTGGCGCTGATCTTCGCGCTGCCCGCGCTGACGATCGACCTCGTTTTCCTCGAGCTGTCCCGCAAGGTCGGCTTCCAGTTCTTCATACCCGGCAACGGCGGCGACCCGCTGTTATGGCAGCACCTGTTCTGGCTCTTCGCCCACCCCGAGGTCTACATCATCGTGTTGCCCGCGTTCGGAATCGCGACGTCGATCATCCCGACGTTCGCGAAGCGGAGGATGATCGCGTTCCCGCTCGTGGCGCTCGCCGAGCTGCTCGTGGCGTTCATCGGGTTCGGCGTCTGGGCTCACCACATGTTCGCGACGGGGCTGCCGACGATCACGCTGGTCTTCTTCGCGGCGGCGACGCTGATGGTGGTGATCCCGAGCACGATCCAGGTCTACGCGTGGACGATGACCGTGAGCGCCGGCCGGCCGGAGTTCAGAGCGCCGCTCCTCTTCATCGGCGGCTTCATCGTCTTCTTCGTGATGGGCGGCCTGTCGGGGATCATGTTCGCCGCGATCCCGTTCGACCAGGCCACGACCGACACGTACTTCGTGGTCGCGCACTTCCACTTCATCATCTTCGGGGCCGCCGTCTTCCCGATCCTCGGCGGGATGTACTACTGGTTCCCGAAGGTCACGGGGCGCCTCTACCACGAGGGCCTTGCGCAGCTGTCGTTCTGGCTCGCGTTCGTCGGGACGGCCCTCACCTTCTTCCCGATGCACATCGTGGGGCTGATCGGCATGCCGCGCCGGGTCTACACGTACCCGCACGGCCTCGGCTGGGACAGCTACAACCTGATCGAGACGATCGGCTCCTACATCCTTGCCGCCGGGCTCCTCCTTGTCGCCTTCAACCTGATCTACAGCCGGTTCAGCGGCGCTCCTGCGGGGCCGGACCCCTTCCACGGCGGGACGCTCGAATGGACGATTCCGTCGCCGCCGCCGCACTACAACTTCGCGGTCATCCCCACCGTCTCGAGCGCCTACCCGAACTGGGACGAGCCCGACCGCGCTGTGGACGCCGGCAAGCTCGAGCGGGGCGAGCTGACCTACGAGGCCGGTCACGAGACGCCGACATCAACCGTTCGTGACGGTGTGTTCGACGAGGTCGTCGACATGCCGTCAGAGTCGCCGTGGCCGGTCACGCTTGCGTTCTTCGCCGCGCTGGCGCTCGTGATGGTGCTGATCTCGCACTACGCGATCGCCGGAATCTTCCTCCTGCTCGTCTTGTTCTCGCTCGCGGGGTGGCACTGGAAGGAGCCGCAGGAGGCGTGAGCGTCATCCGCAGCATGCACGCCCCGCCGGGCCGCGCCGACCGGCACCGGATCGCGCGTCCGAATGGGTGGTGGGGGGTCGTCGTCTTCATCGCCACCGAGGCGACGCTGTTCGGGACGATCTTCGGCTCGTACTTCTACCTCCGATTCCGAACCGCCGCCTGGCCGCCGAAGGGGATCCCGGACCCGGCGGTAACGGTGCCTGCGATCCTGACCGCCGTCCTCGTGGCGACCAGCCTCGTGGTGCAGCTCGCTTTCTGGGCGGGACGCGCGGGGCGCGTGCGGGCGGCGCAGTGGCTGCTCGTGCTGGCGCTGATCGTGCAGGGCGCGTACTTCGGGATCCAGATGCACCTGTTCCTCGACGACCTGGACAAGTTCAGCCCGAGCGGGAGCGCCTATGCGTCGATCTACTTCACCATGCTGGGCGCTCATCACGCGCACGTCGTCTTCGGGATGTTCCTCGAGCTCTTCCTGGTGCTGAGGCTCGTTGCCGGTCTCACCAACTACCGGCTGATCGGGCTGCAGGCGACGACGTTCTACTGGCACTTCGTCAACGTTCTCGCGCTCTGCGTCCTCGCGACGCAGATCTATGCCGCGCTGTGAGCGTCGCCCGCCAGAGCAAGGGCGTCGAGTTCCTGCAGTGGTTCGGGCTCTTGGGCGCAGCGATCGTCTGGACGGCGCAGCTGATCGTCGGCTTCGGCGTGACCGTGGCCGACTGCAGCGTCGCGGGCGCCGGCTGGAACATCGACGTCGACACCTGGCAGATCGTGCTGATGGCGATCGGAGTTCCGCTCGCGGTCGTCTCGGAGGTCGCGGCGCTGCTGATCTTCTCGGAGACGCGCGGGCTCCATCACAACGATCCGCCGCCGTGGGGGAGGCGGCACTTCTTCGCCGCCGCGGCGGTCTGGGGCAACCTGCTCTTCATCGCGATCATCCTGCTGAGCGGGATCGGGGCGATCTACAACACGCCGTGCCAGGGCTCGTGAGGACGGCCCGCGTCGTTCTGCCCGTGCTGCTGCTCGCGCTCGCGCTGCCGGCGGTCGCGGCTTCGAGTGTCCCGCCGCCGTACGGGATCGTCGACGCGAACGCGCCCCGCGACACGCCGCTCCGCGAACTCGGCTTCCAGCTGTACGCCGGCAACTGCTCGACCTGCCACGGGCCGAACGGGTCGGGCTTCCCGGAGGCGAAGCCCGGCCTCGGGTCGGGGGGGATCCTCGGGAAGGCTCCTTCGCTCCACGGCGTCGGCGAGCTCTCGGCGGACTTCTACCTCCGCACCGGCCGGATGCCGCTCGGCCACGTGGGCGAGCAGCCGAACCGCGGCCACGTCTTCTTCTCGGACCGTGAGATCCGCGCGCTCGTCACCTACGTCGGCTCGCTGGGGAAGGGCCCCCCGATCCCGCACCCGCATCCCCAGCGCGGGAAGATCGCGGAGGGGCTCCAGCTCTTCACGCAGCACTGCGCCGGCTGTCACCAGATCGCCGCCGGAGGCGGTTACCTACCCGGCGCCGTCGCGCCGGCGCTGGGTCAGGCCACGCCGACGGAGATCGCCGAAGCGGTGCGGATCGGGCCATACGTGATGCCGCGGTTCGGACCGCAGGCGATCTCGGACAAGGAGCTCGACTCGATCATCGCCTACGTCGATTACACGAACCACCCGAAGGACAGCGGAGGTTGGTCGCTCGGGCATGTCGGGCCGATCCCGGAGGGCCTCGTAACGTGGCTGCTCGCCGCCGCGGTGCTGGTGGGAATGTGTCTCGCGCTCGGGAGCAGGTTGAAGTCGTGAAGCGCTGGCTCACCGCAGGGCTGATGCTCCTGCTCGGGCGGCGCAAGCGGACGCTGCCGGCGCCGGAGGACGAGCGGATCGTCCCGCCGGGCGGCGCGGACCTGCGCGCCGAGAACGCCGTCATCCTGCTGCTTCTTGCAGCCGCGGTCTGCGCTGCGGGGTTCATCGCGGCATACGCGCTCGGGTCGATCCCGAACCGGACGCAGTTCCTTGGGCTCGCGCTCGGGCTGTCGTTCGCCTTCCTGGCGGTCGCCTGCCTCGTCGTGGCGAGGCGCCTCGTCGTCACGGAGGAGCTCGAGGAGGAGTACTCGCCGGTCGAGCATCTGGAGGAGCAGGCGGCGATCCAGGAGATCGTCACGGAGAGCGGCAGCCGCTTCACCCGCAAGCGCCTGGTCAAGGTCGCAGCCGGCACGGCCGGCGGAGCGCTCGGTGCCGCGCTGATCGCGCCGGCGGTGTCGCTCGGCCCGATCCTGGATACGTCCGCGTTCTACACCACGCCTTGGCGTCGCGGCCGCAGGCTCGTCGACCAAGGCGGAAACCCGTTCAGTGCCGAGGAGATCTTCGAGAAGCTCTTCTACACGGCGTTCCCCGAAGGTGCGGAGCGCGAGGATCTTGGAGCGCCGATCGTCGTCGTGCGGATGGAGCCGGCCCAGCTCCGCCTGCCAAGTGAACGAAGCGGCTGGGCGCCGGAGGGGATCCTCGCGTTTTCGAAGATCTGCACGCATGCCGGCTGCGCGATCAGCCTCTACCGCGCGCCGCTGTTCCCGCCGGCCGGACCGAAGGCGGCGCTCGTCTGCCCGTGCCACTACTCGACCTTCGACCCGGCCACCGGCGGAGACGTCATCTTCGGGCCCGCAGGCCGGCCGCTGCCGCAACTGCCGCTCACCGTCGACGAGAACGGCCACCTTCGAGCGGCCGGGAACTTCTCGGGTCCGGTCGGGCCTTCGTGGTGGGGCGTTCGGAGGAAGGACGCGCGGTCGTGATTGGCAGGACCGTACGGTTCCTCGACCAGCGCAGCGGCACCGCGCCGCTGATCCGAAAGACGCTGCGCTACCTGTTCCCGGACCACTGGTCGTTCTTGCTCGGCGAGGTCGCGCTGTACGCGTTCGTCATCCTGGTCGGCACCGGGATCTATTTGACGTTCTTCTTCGAACCGAGCACGGCGAAGACCGTCTATCACGGCGTCTACGGGCCGCTGCACGGCGTCGAGATGACGCGGGCGTACCGATCGGCGATCGACATGTCTTTCAAGGTCAAGGCAGGCCTGCTGATGCGCCAGACGCACCACTGGGCGGCGGACGTGTTCGTCGCGGCGATCGTGCTGCACATGCTGCGGATCTTCTTCACCGGCGCGTTTCGCAAGCCTCGCGACCTGACCTACTACATCGGCTTGACGATGCTCCTGCTGGCGCTGCTCGAGGGCTACGTCGGCTACTCGATGATCGACGACCTACTGTCCGGGATGGGGCTCGCGATCGGCTACTCGGTGGCGCTGTCGTTCCCGTTCATCGGCGCGGAGCTCGCGCAGCTGATCTGGGGCGCGCCGTTCCCCGGCGACCCGCAGTTCTGGTCGCGCATGTACATCGGCCACGTGCTCCTGTTCCCGCTGGCGATCGCCGCGCTGCTCGGGCTGCACCTCTTCCTGGTCGCGGCGCGCCACCACACGCAGTTCCGGCGCAAGCGGGAGAGCGAGTGGAAAGTGGTCGGCGTGCCCACCTTCCCGGGACAGACGCCGCGCTCGCTGGGCCTTTTTTTCTCCGTGGCGTCGGTGCTGTTCCTCCTCGGCGGCCTCGTCCAGATCAACCCGGTCTGGCTCTGGGGGCCGTACGACGTCTCCAACGGGACGAACGGCGCGCAGCCGGACTGGTACCTGGGCTGGCTGATCGGCGCGCTGCGGCTCGTTCCCGACTTCGACGTCACGATCGGCAGCTACACGCTGATTCCGAACCCGTTCTGGGGCGGTGCGCTCTTCCCGCTCGCGGTGTTCGCGATCCTGTACCTGTGGCCGTCGCTCGAGCGTCGGTTCACCGGCGACCAGGCGTTCCACAACCTGCTCGACCGTCCACGCGACGCGCCCGTTCGGACGGCTCTGGGCGCGGCGTTGTTCACGTGGGTGTTCGTCGTCTTCCTAGCCGGTGCCTCCGACCGCGTTTTCATCCTGCTCGGCATCTCGTACGACTGGCAGATCTGGATCTACCGGGTGCTGGTGTTCGTTGCGCCGGCCGTCGCGTTTCTCGCGACCAAGCGTGTCTGTGAGGAGTTGAAGGCGGGCGAGCTGGTCGAGCGCCGGCGCAAGCAGGCCGAGGCGCCGGCTTAGCCGTACTCCACCTCGCCGCTCTCGATCCGGCGGAGCTCGCCGCCGTCGAGCTCGAGCATCAGGCGGCCGGACTCATCGATCCCCGCGACTCGGCCGCGTAGCCCGTCGATCGAGATGTCGCGGCCGCGCAGAAAATCACGCCCCTCGACCTCGGCGTGCAGGGCTGCGAGTCCGTCGGCCTGCCACGGCGTGTAACGCCGCTCGAGCTCGAAGAGGAGCGCCGCCAGCAGCGGCGCGCGCGCGAGCTCGCGTCCCGTGCACGTGCGTAGCGACGCAGCCGGCCGCCGCGCGTCCGGCGGAAGCTGCTCCCGCGTCTGGTTGACGTTGATCCCGATCCCGAGCACGACGATGCCGTCCCGGAGCTCGCCGAGCACGCCACCGACCTTGTGCTCGCCGAGGTAGACGTCGTTCGGCCACTTGATCTGCGCGGCCAACCCGTGCCTGGCACTTGACTGGCGCGCGCGTGGCACTTGACTGGCACTTGACTGGCACTTGACTGGCACCTGACTGGCACCTGACTGGCACGTGCCAGCCACCGGGGGTCGTACGGCGGCGTCGATCGCCGCCGCGGCGGCGAGCGCGCCGACAAGCGTCAGCTCCTGCGGCGCCGCTCCGCGGTGAGGGTGCAGCACGACCGAGCAGTGGATCGCGGTGCCGCGCGGGGCGACCCAGCTCCTGCCCAGCCGCCCGCGTCCCGCCGACTGGAACTCGCACACGGCGATGGTGCCTTCCGCGGCGCCGGCTCCGACTAGCTGCTGCGTCGACCCGCACTCCGCCTGGTACACGTACGGCCTGCCGAAGCGCCCGCGGAGGAGTGGTTCGACGATGGCGGGCTCGAGGAGGTCGGACACGTACGTCAATCTTCCGTTTTCCGGCCGCGCGTGCGCGATAGAGGTTCCGGATGCGGCTCGTAGCCATCGCCTTCACGGCGCCCACTCTCGCTTGAAGCCTAATCAAACCTTCACACGGTTCTATGAGTTTTTATCGGTAAAGTACGTCGCGCTGTGGGTGAAGCAGGTGCGGACAGAAGCGCCGAGAACGAGGTCTTCTTGCGCGAGGTCAATCAGCGAATCGTCGCCAAGACGGTCGAGCTCGCCGGTGATCGATTGTCGCCGGCGGAGCAATACTGCGATTTCCTATGCGCGTGCGGACGGCTCGACTGCTCCGGTCTCGTGTCCGTCACCATCGCGGATTTCGAGCGTGCGCATGCCGAGGATGATTGCTTCGTCGTCGTCCCGGGTCACGAGAACGCCGACGTCGACGAGGTCGTGACACGCACGGCCAACTACGTCGTGGTCAAGAAGAAGCGCGGCCGCACGAAGAAGAAGTGACGTAGACGTTTACGGCGCTCCGGCGGACGAGATGACTCCTCCGTGCCTTCCGAAGTCGCCGTCGTCACGGGAGCCTCAGCGGGTGTCGGCCGGGCCGTCGTGCGCCGGCTCGCCCGAGACGGCGCCTTCATCGGCCTGATCGCCCGTGGCGAGGAGCGGCTCGAGGCTGCGGCGCGCGAGGTGGAGAGCTCCGGCGGGCGCGCACTCGTTCTTCCAGTCGACGTCGCCGATCCCACGGCGATCGAGGATGCCGCCGAGCGGGTCGAGCGCGAGCTCGGCGCAATCGACATCTGGATCAACAACGCGATGGCGACGATCTTCGCTCCGGCGTGGCAGATCGAGCCGGACGAGTTTCGGCGCGCGACGGAGGTGACGTACCTCGGGACCGTCTGGGGGACGATGGCCGCCCTGCGCCGGATGAGGGAGCGCGATCGCGGCACGATCGTCCAGGTCGGATCTGCGCTCGCGTATCGGGCGATCCCGCTTCAGGCGCCGTACTGCGGAGCCAAGGCCGCGATCAAGAGCTTCACGGAGGGACTGCGGACGGAGCTAATGCACGAGGGCAGCAAGGTGCGCATCACGATGGTCCAGCTGCCGGCTCACAACACGCCCCAGTTCGAGTGGGGGCGGACGCGCATGCCGCGACACCCGCAGCCGGTACCGCCGATCTTCCAGCCCGAAGTGGCCGCGGAGGCGATCGTGCACTCCGCGCGCCATCCTCGCCGCGAGCTGTACGTCGGCTGGCCGACCGTGAAGGTCGTGCTCGGCGAGAAGCTGGCCCCGGGCCTGGTCGACCGCTATCTCGCGCGCACGGGCTTCGATTCGCAGCAGACGGAGGAGCCCGTCGACCGCTCGCGGCCGGACAACCTGTTCGACGCCGCCCCGGCCGATTACGGCGCCCACGGCACGTTCGACTCCAGAGCCAAAGATCGAAGCATCCAGCTTTGGCTCAACCTCCATCGCCGGACGCTCGCCGCCGGTGCTCTCGCGGGTCTCGTCGCGCTACGGCTGGCGGCGGGGCGCCGCTGAGCTCGATGCGCAGAGTGAGGCGTTCGGAGGAATCTCACGTCGGAACCGCCGCTCGAGCGTTCGCTTCGACGGTAGTCGCGCTCCGGTTGCTGGTCGTGGCCGTCTGGATCGCCGGCGCCGCCGCCGCGACGATCTGGCTGCCGACCCTGCACCGGTCGCAGGGTGGCGCGCTCTCCGACCTCGTCTCCACCGATTCGCCCGCGCTGCGCGCCCAGGAACGGTCGCTGCAGGTGTTCGGAACGCCGCTCGCGACGGACACGATGGTCGTCCAGCGGGATCCGGCCGGCCTGTCGCTGGAGCAGCAGGCGGCAGTCGTGCGGCGAGCGCTGAAGATCGACCAGCGCGGGTACCGGGACCTGCTGAGCATCTCCCTGGCGTTGCCGGTCGTCAACACGCTGGGTCTGTTCCCGTCGTCGCGCGAACGCTCGACGACGGCTCTCACGTACCTGTACGTCGAGCAGCAGTACGGATTCGAGACCTCGGACAAGCTCGCGCACTGGTTCACCGACCGGCACCTTCCTCCAGACGCGTCGCTCGTCGGCGTCACCGGCGCCGGGCCTGCTCGACTGGCGCAGTACGACGCCATCCGCGATGCAATGCCCTTTGTCGCGGGCGCGACGGTCGCGCTGATCGCTCTGTTGATCGGGCTCAACTTCCGATCCCCCGGAGCGCCGCTCGTCGTGCTCGCAGCCGGCGGCGTGGGCTATCTGGTCGACATTCGCGTGCTCGGCTGGATCAGCGAACAAGCCGGAATCGCGATCCCCAGCGAGATCGAGCCGCTCCTGGTCGTGCTCCTGCTCGGGATCACGACGGACTACGCCGTCTTCTACCTCGCCGCGCAGCGACGGCGGCTGCTGGCGGGCGAGCATCCGGTGGCTGCGGCGCGCGAAAGCGCAGCGCTGCTCGCACCGACCATCCTGACGGCCGGATTGATGGTCGCGGCCGGAAGCGCTGCGATCCTCGCCGGGAAGCTCGAGTTCATCCGCGCCTTCGGCCCAGGGCTCGCGTTGACGGCCGTCATCGGCGTCGTCGCCGCGAGCACGTTCGTGCCAGCGCTGCTCGCGCTGTTCGGGCGAGCGGTCTTCTGGCCGAGCGTCGAGCGCGGCGAGGTCTTCTCGCGCGAGGATGAGCGTGTAGGCCACCGGTCGTTGCGACAGCGCGCGGCGTACTGGGCGACGGCGAAGCCGCTCGCGCTCCTGATCGTCGTGCTCTGCCTCGCCGGCCTGGGCGCCGCGGCGACCGGCCTCAGCCGCATCGAGCTGGGGTTCGGTCTCGTCGATGGGCTCCCGCGCGGCTCGGAGGCACACAAGGCCGCCGTCGCGGCGAGTCGTGGGTTCGCCCCCGGGATCCTCGGCCTCACAGAGCTGGACCTCGAAGGGCCGGGAATCGCGCAGCGTACGCCGGAGCTTTCGAGGCTCCAGAGCCTGCTCGACCAGCAGCCCGGCGTCGCCGGCGTGCTCGGTCCTCGAGAGCAACGACTCATCCGGCGTCCCGGGCTGGTCGTCGCGGAGTCCGGGGACGCCGTGCGCTACGCAATGATCCTGTCGAGCGACCCATACGAGGCTCCGGCGATCTCGCATCTCCGCGCGCTCGACCGCCGTCTGCCGGAGCTCCTTGGACGGTCCGGCCTCGGCGGCTCGGT
>Ga0126311_10000540_pt1 | contig 17697 bp, 16 predicted proteins | sample Plot61_FD_92539 | JGI IMG/M metagenome (GOLD analysis project Ga0126311, IMG submission 92539) | Serpentine soil microbial communities from UC McLaughlin Reserve, CA, USA - Plot61 | ecosystem: Environmental > Terrestrial > Soil > Grasslands | place: USA: UC McLaughlin Reserve, Lake County... | reverse complement strand
CTCGCCCTCCGCCGTCGCGGCGGGCGCCTCTCCCTCCGCCGTTGCGGCGGCCGCCGGAGCGGGCGTCTCGTCCGCGCCGGGGGTCGACGACTCGGCCGGCACGTCGTCCTCGCCGAGGTCGGCGTCGCCCTCGCCGGTACCGCCCTCGGTCAGGCCCGGGCCGGTCTCCTGCCCGGCGCCGTCGGCCGAGGCGCCATTCCCGGACGCCTTGCCGTTGGGATCGAGCTGGGCGAGAACCTGCCCGACCGCGACAGTGTCGTCGGGCTGGGCCATGAGCTTGGTGATGGTGCCGCTCGCGGGAGCGGGCACCTCGGCATCGACCTTGTCGGTCGACACCTCGACGACCGTCTCGCCCTCCTCGACGAACTCGCCCTCGCCCTTGTGCCACTCGAGGATCACTCCCTCGGTGACGGACTCACCCATCTGGGGCATCTGGATCTCGACGATCCCTTCCGGCATCTCCTCGCCTGAGTCTATGACGTTGGGCCTGGCGGCTTCGCCGCCTCGAGCTCACCGCACGCGATATCTCTCCAGGGGCCTCCTCGCGGGCCACCCGGTGGTCCACGATGGGCGCCGGGTAGTCCGCTCCATGTGGCGCGCGGGGTGGCGAGAGAGCTCAATCGCCCGTGGTGGCGGTCGGTGCGCGCGGCTCGGCCAGCGCGCCCAGTACGACCCCGAACAGCAGATGGCGCCAGGTCGCCTGCGCCAGGGCACGCCGGTTGCCGCGAAGCTCCGGGAGCTCGCGCCGGGCGGGGTGGAAGCGATCCGCCAGCCCCGCCAGAGGCCAGGAGCCGAAGTTCTCGGCGAGGGCCGCCAGGGCGCCGGCGGCCCAGCCGGGGGCCCGTATCGCCGGCCGGACGATCGCGTAGGTGGCTCCGAAGAGGGCGCCGTTTGCCATGTGCATCGCGAAGCCGGCCGCGGGCCAGGCGTCGCCGCGCGTGACCAGCTTGCCCAGCAGCTCGACGTCGTCGTACTCCGAGCCGAACACGCGCTTGTCGAGCGGCTGCTGCGCCGCCCACAGCCCCGCGGCGATCGCGCCGGCGGCCGCCCCGCGGGCCGCGTCGCTCACCGTGCCGCGGCGGTCACCGGGTGCGGGCGACGAGGTAGACCTCGTTGGCGAGGGTGTCGTACACGTCCTCGCGGATGAAGTCCCGCGCCTCTGCGGTGTGGTCGCAGTAGCCGCACCGGAGCGTCGAGGTGGCCCGGAGCCTGCGGGTGAGCCCGATCGGAAGCTCGCACGCCGGGCAGACCAGCGCCCCGTGAGCCAGCACCTGGGCCCCGTCGCGCACCAGCCTTCGCTCCTCGCCCAGCTCGGCGCCCCCCGCGCGGCCGATCTTGACCTGCGGCTCGCCGGGGTCTCCGGGGTCGGGCGTCAGGTGCAGGGCCATGCCCTCAGTGTAGGCGGGCGCGCTCACCGGCCCGCGGGGGGCCGGGCGAAGCGTTGTCGGGGTAGGATCGCCGCAGCGAATGAGCTACTTCGTCACCGGAGCGACCGGGTTCATCGGCCGCAACCTCGTCGAGTTGCTGCTCGAGCGAGAGGGGACCCTCTACGTGCTGGTCCGCGAGGGCTCGAAGGGTCGGCTGGAGGAGCTTCGAAGCCGTTGGGGGGCCGACCCCGACCGCGTCGTCGGCATCTCCGGCGACCTCTCGCAGCGCGCCCTCGGGGTCGCGTCCGAGGACGTCGACCGGCTGCGCGGTGACGTCGAGCACCTCTTCCACCTCGCGGCGATCTACGACGTCACCGCGAGCGCTGAGTCGCAGCACGTGGCGAACGTCGAGGGCACGCGTCACATGGTCGAGTTCGCCGACGCGATCGACGCCGGCTGCATCCATCACGCCAGCTCGATCGCCGCCGCCGGCCTCTACAAGGGGACGTTCCGCGAGGACATGTTCGAGGAGGCCGAGCGGCTGGACACGAACCCGTACTTCCGGACCAAGCACGAGTCCGAGGCGGTCGTCCGAAGCGAGGCCACACGTCCATGGCGCGTGTACAGACCGGGCATCGTCGTCGGCAGCTCCGAGACCGGCGAGATGGACAAGGTCGACGGGCCGTACTACTTCTTCAAGGCGATCCGCCGCATCCGCAACGCGGTGCCGCAGTGGGTGCCCATGCCCGGCGTGGAGGGGCGCCAGATCAACATCGTCCCGGTGGACTTCGTGGTCCGCGCGATGGACCACATCGCCCACCTCGAGGGCCTCGACGGCCGCGCCTTCCACCTGACCGATCCCGACCCCCCCACCGTGGGGGCGGTGATCGACAGCATCGCCCGCGCAGCGCACGCGCCGGAGTCCTCGGTGCGGCTGCCGGCGGCAGTCACCGAGACGCTGGAGCCGCTGGTGAAGCTGGGCCTTCAGACGGTCCCGCTCGCCGAACGGGCCAGCCGGCGCGTCCTCAAGGACTTCGGCATCCCGCCCGAGACCCTCTCGTATCTCAACTGGCCGACGAAGTTCGACTCGAGGAGCACGCAGGCGGCGCTGGAGGGCACCGGCATCACCGTCCCGCCCCTGTCGTCCTACGCCGACAAGCTCTGGGACTACTGGGAGCGCCACCTCGACCCCGACCTCTTCCGCGACCAGACCCTGCTCGGAGCCGTGCGTGGCCGCATGGGCGTCACCGGGGGCCTGACCAAGGTGCTCGAGCAGCAGGTCCCCGACGAGCTCCTGCGCTTCGGCCGCCGGATGCAGGGCTCGGTCTCCCTGGAGAAGATGGTGCGGGGGCGGATCGTGATGGTCACCGGCGCCTCGTCGGGCATCGGGCGGTCGGCGGCGGTGAAGATCGCCGACGCCGGCGCGATCGTGCTGCTCGTCGCCCGCACGCCCGAGAAGCTGGAGGCGACCAGGGAGCAGATCGAGGCCGGCGGGGGAATCGCCCACATCCACCGCTGCGATCTGTCCGACATGGAGGACATCGACCGCATGGCCGACGAGGTCCTCGCCCAGCACGGCCACGTCGACGTCCTCGTCAACAACGCAGGCCGCTCCATCCGCCGCTCGATCGCCCTCTCCTACGACCGCTTCCACGACTACGAGCGGACGATCCAGCTCAACTACTTCGGGCCGGTCCGCCTGATCCTCAAGGTCCTGCCCGGCATGCGCACGCGCAAGTCCGGCCACATCATCAACGTCAGCTCGATCGGCGTGCAGACGAACACGCCGCGGTTCTCGGCATACGTCGCGTCGAAGGCGGCCCTGGACGCGTTCTCCCGCTCGATCGCCTCCGAGATCATCGACGACGGCGTGCACATCACCGCCATCTACATGCCCCTGGTGCGGACCCCGATGATCGGCCCGACCAAGATGTACGACCGCTTCCCGACGCTGACCCCGGAGGAGGCGGCGGACATGATCTGCGACGCGATCATCCACAGGCCGAAGCGGATCGCGACGCCGATGGGGACCCTGGGCCAGATCCTCTACGCGATCAACCCGAAGTCCATCGACTACATCCTCAACAGCGCATATCACCTGTTCCCCGACTCCAGCGCCGCGCGCGGTGACAAGAAGAGGGAGGGCGAGCCGGACCGCCGCCCGGCCACCTCCGAGGAGATGGCGTCGGGCGAGCTCTCCAACCAGCAGGCCGCGTTCGCCTACCTGATGCGCGGCGTCCACTGGTAGACCGCGTGGAGACCGCGAGCTCATCGCGGCTGAAGCACTGGGGCTGGGGGCGCGAGAGCGGCCAGCTCACCCGCGAACAGCTCGAGGCCGCGGCGCCGGGGATCCGCGAGCGCCTCGGGTTCGGAGGCGACGAGGTCGAGGAGCCCGTGCCGCTCGACGCCCTCGAGCTGGCGGCGCCCCGCGTCGAGCCGCCGGGCTCGCTCGCGGGGATCTGCCGGACCGACGACTACGAGCGCGCCTCCCACGCGCTCGGCAAGGCCTACCGCGACGTGGTCCGGGGCTTCCGGGGCCGGTTCGACCACCCGCCCGACGTGGTCGCGCATCCCGTCGAGGAGGCCGACGTCGAGCGGCTGCTCGAGTGGTGCACGGACGCCGGCCTCGCGGCCATCCCGTACGGAGGCGGCACCAGCGTCGTCGGGGGCGTCGAGGCCAGGGTCGGCGACGAGTACGAGGGCGTCGTCTCGATCGACATGCGCGAGATGGGGCGCGTGGTCGAGGTCGACGAGACGTCGCGCGCCGCCAGGATCGAGGCGGGCGCGCTGGGGCCGGCGCTCGAGGACCAGCTGCGCCCGCACCGCCTGACCCTCCGGCACTTCCCGCAGTCGTTCGAGTTCTCGACCCTCGGCGGCTGGATCGCGACCCGCGCGGGCGGCCACTTCGCGACGCTGATGACGCACATCGACGACCTGGTCGAGTCGGTGCGGGCGATCACGCCCGCCGGCGAGTGGGAGAGCCGCCGCCTGCCGGGCTCGGGCGCGGGCCCCAGCCCCGACCGGATGCTGATCGGGTCGGAGGGAGCGCTGGGGGTGATCACCGAGGCGTGGGTCCGTCTGCAGGAGCGCCCGCGCTGGAAGCTCTCGTGCGGCGTCCCCTTCGACGACTTCCTCGCGGCGGCCGCCGCGGTGCGCGAGCTGGGGCAGTCGGGCCTTCACCCCTCGAACTGCCGGCTGCTCGACGCGACCGAGTCGGAGGTCACCCACGCCGGCCCCGCCGGCAAGTCGCTGCTCGTCCTCGGGTTCGAGTCGGCTCATCACCCCGTCGACGGCCCGATCGAGGTCGCGCTGGAGGTCGTCCGCGGCCATGGCGGACAGCCGGGCGAGGTCAGGGGCGGCGAACGGGCCGCCGCCGATCCCCAGCCCACGCGCGGAGCCGTCCGCGCGAACCCGCCGGCCGAGGGCGAGGACGGCTCGGACCCCGTGGGCTCTTGGCGGCACGCCTTCCTCGCCGCGCCCTATCTGCGCGACACGTTCGTCGCCATCGGCGTGCTCAGCGACACGTTCGAGACGGCGATCACCTGGGATCGCTTCGGCGAGTTCCACAGCTCGGTGATGGAGGCGGCGCGCCGCGGCGTCGCCGAGGCCTGCGGGGCGCCGCCGGACGGGCCTGGCTCGCCGCGCCTCACATGCCGGTTCACCCACGTCTACCCCGACGGGCCGGCGCCCTACTACACGGTGCTGGCGCCGGCGAAGCGGGGCGGCGAGGTCGAGCAGTGGGACGAGATCAAGGCCGCCGCCGCGGAGGCGGTGATCGCCGCCGGCGGGACGATCACTCACCACCATGCGGTGGGCCGTGACCACCGCCCCTGGTACGACCGCCAGCGTCCCGACCGCTTCGCCGAGGCGCTGCGGGCGGCGAAGGGGGCGCTCGATCCGGCCGCGGTGATGAACCCGGGCGTCCTCATAGACCCCTAGCCGCCGCGGCGATCTCGTCGGGCGTCGACGCCCCGGCGACCGTCGCCGCGCCGACCCTCGTCTCGGCGTCGTCCAGCGCCAGCGTTCCGACGATCAGGTGAAGTGCGCGATCCGCGGTCCAGCACCGCTCGGCGACGGCTCCCACCAGCTTCCCCTCGAGGGACTGCTCGTCCAGGCGCCCCTCGCCGCTGATCGCGGCGTCGACGGCCGCCAGCCGCCGGTCGAACCCCACGACGTCCAGCACGAACTCCGCCCCCGGGCGCAGCTCGGCCCCGAACGTCGCCCACAGCCCGCCGGCGAGCCCGCCCGCCGCGCCCGCCATCTCGACCCCGCGCGGGTCACGCGGGAGCTCGGCGGCCAGCCCGTCGAGCCGTCGCTCCAGCCGGGCGATCGCCGCCTCGCCGGCGCCCTTCTGGGGGCCGAACGTCCGAGGAGCGTCCTCGAAGCGGGTGCGCACGTCGCACAGAACCTCGAGCTCGGCCTCACCCAGCCCCCCCGCTTCCCGGATGGCCGCGATCGCCCCGTCCCCGCCGTCCGTGGTCGCGCTGCCGCCCGCCGCGACCAGGATCCGGTTCGCCCCGCCGGCGACGGCGCCGGCGATCAGCTCGCCGGTGCCTCGCGTCGAGGCCCCCTCGGGGTCGCGCTCGTCCTCGCCGACCAGCCCGAGCCCCGACGCGGCGGCCACCTCGACGACCGCCGTTCCGCCGGCGAGCCGGCCGTAGGGGGCCTCGGTGGGCCGCCCGAGTGGATCGTGAGCCGGTACGGCGACGCGGTCGCCGCCCAGCGCGTCGAGCAGCACCTCCATGGTGCCCTCGCCGCCGTCGGCGAGCGGGCAGAGGTCGGCCTCGGCGCCGGCCTCCTGCAGGCCGCGCGCGATCGCATCGGCGACCTCGCGCGAGGAGAGGGTCCCCTTGAACGAGTCGGGCGCGACGAGATACGCACGCGGCTGTGCGAGCTGGCCCATTCGCGCAACCTAACCTTCCCCGACCATGTCGCCGCTTCTACGTGCAATGCGGCCCCAGGAGTGGGTCAAGAACACCCTCGTCTTCGCCGGGCTTCTGTTCTCCGGCAAGGTCGACCAGATCGCGCAGGTCGGCGACGCCACGCTGACCTTCGTCGCCTTCTGCGCCATCTCAAGCGCCGGCTATCTCGTGAACGACCTTCACGATGCGGAGCACGACCGGCTGCACCCCGAGAAGCGGCGCCGTCCCATCGCCAGCGGCGAGCTGGCAGCCGGCACGGCGTTCGCGGTGGCCGCTGTGCTGGCTGGCTTCGCCATCGTGCTGCCGCTGGTCACGGTCGACCCGGAGGTGGCCGGCTTCGTCGCCATCTACGCCGTGGTGACGGTGGCTTACTCATACGTGCTCAAGACGCTGGTGATCATCGACGTGATGACGATCGCGTCGCTGTTCATCCTGCGCGTGGTCGCCGGCGCCGTCGCCGTCGAGGTCCGGGCCTCCGAGTACCTGCTGGTGGTGACCGCGATGCTGGCCCTCTTCCTCGGGTTCACCAAGCGCCGCCAGGAGGCGATGGAGGAGGAGACCGGGATGGCGAACGACACGACGACCCGCCCCGTCCTCGAGCACTACTCGATCCCGTTCCTCGACCAGATGGTCGCGATGGTGACCGCCGCGGCGATCATCAGCTACGTGATCTACGCGGTCAACTCGCCTCAGATCGGCTCCGAGATGCTGGCGACGGCCCCCTCGGTGCTCTACGGGATCTTCCGCTACCTCTACCTGATCTACGACCGGCGGGACACGCGCTCGACGGCGGCGATCCTCACCGAGGACCCGGGCATGGTGTTCGCGGGCGTCAGCTGGGTCGCCACGGCGGTGGCGATGCTCTACCTCTTCAACTGAGGCTCCACTGCTCCGCCTGACGCCCTGACGGGGTGTCACCGGCAGGCGCGCGCGGCTACATTTCCGCGCCATGGACCTCTCGCTCACGTCGGAGGAGACCGCTTTCCGCGACGAGCTGCGCGATTGGCTCGAGGCGAACCATCCCGGTGAGGCGCCCACCGGCGGCGATCAGATCCAGTTCGAGTTCGAGCGCGACTGGCAGCGCCGGCTTCACGAGGGGGGCTGGGCCGGCGTCTCGTGGCCGAAGGAGTACGGCGGCCGCGGCGCGACGCTGATCGAGCAGTCGATCTTCGGGGCCGAGCTCGCCCGGGCCAAGGCCCCCAGGCCGGCCAACGTGCTGGGGCTTGTGATGGGCGGGCCGGTGGTCATCGCGCACGGCACCGAGGAGCAGAAGGAGCGTTTCCTCGAGCCGATCCTCTCCGCCGAGGAGATCTGGTGCCAGGGTTTCTCCGAGCCCGAGTCGGGCTCCGACCTGGCCTCGCTGAAGACCAGGGCGGTCAAGGACAACGGCGGCTGGAGGATCACCGGCCAGAAGGTGTGGACGACCTTCGCCCACGAGGCGAAGTGGTGCATGCTCGTCGCCCGCTCCGACGGCGACGCGCCCAAGCACAAGGGCCTCACGTACTTCCTGATGGACATGGAGCAGGACGAGGTCGAGGTGCGTCCGCTGCGCCAGATCACGGGCGAGGCCGAGTTCAACGAGCTCTTCATCGAGGACGCCTACGTGCCCGACGACAACGTCGTCGGCGGCGAGGGCAACGGCTGGATGGTCGCGATCACGACGCTGATGAATGAGCGCGCGGGCCTCGGCGCCTCGGCCGCCCTCGGCCTCGCGCAGACGCTGGACGAGCTGATCGCGCTCGCGAAGGAGCGAGGGCTCGCCGACGATCCATCGGTGCGCGACAAGGTCGCCCGGCTGAAGATCGGGATCGAGGGCCTGCGCCTGGGCGCGATGCGCGCGCTCACGACGACGATGAAGGTCGGGATCCCCGGTCCGGAGGGCTCGATCGCGAAGCTCCAGTGGTCGTCGGCCAACCAGGCGATGACCGAGCTCGCGCTGGAGGTCGGTGGCATCGAGGCGCTCGAAAAGGCGTCGCCGTGGTCGTACCGCTTCCTTCGGTCGCGGGCGAACTCGATCGAGGGCGGAACCAGCGACGTGCTGCGGAACATCGTCGCCGAGCGCGTGCTCGGGCTTCCGAAGCTGAGGTAAGGGCGGGCTCCATGGACTTCGGCTTCAACGACGAGCAGAGCGAGATCAAGTCGACGGCGCGCGAGTTCCTGCAGGCGCGCTTCAAGCCCGAGAAGGTCCGCGAGCTCGCCGAGTCCGAGTCGCCGTACGACGACGCGCTCTGGAAGGAGATGTCCGAGCTGGGGTGGCCGGGCATCGCGATCGCCGAGGAGCACGGCGGGCAGGGCCTGGGCGTGGTCGAGCTGGTGATCCTGCTGGAGGAGATGGGCCACGCCCTGGCGCCGAGCCCGTACATCGCGAACGCGATCGCGGGCCTGCTGATCGAGGCCGCGGGCAGCGATGAGCAGAAGTCTCGCTGGCTGCCCGGCATCGCCTCGGGCGAGGCGCGCGGCGCGGTGGCGATGACCGCCGGCGACGAGCCGCTGGCCGGCGCCGCCGAGGGAGCCGCGGTGATCGTGCTCCCGCACCGCGACGGAGGCGTCCTCGTGGAGGGCGATGACGCGCAGCTCGAGAAGGTCGACCTGATCGACACCGCCCGCGCCTACTACCGCGTGAAGGCCGACGGCGGCGATCCGCTGCCCGGCGATGTCGAGGCCGGCCTCCAGCGCGGGGCGGTCGCCCTCGCCGCCGAGTTGGTCGGGGTCGCACAGCGCGCGCTGGACATGGCGGTCGACTACGCGAAGGAGCGCGAGCAGTTCGACCGCCCGATCGGGGCCTACCAGGCGGTATCCCACCGGCTCGCCGACATGCTCTGGGAGGTCGAGGAGGCCCGGTCGCTGACGCTCTATGCGGCCTGGTGCGCCGACGACGATCCCGACGCGCTGCCGCTGGCCTCGCACATGGCCAAGGCCCGGGCCTCTGACGCAGCGTCGCGCGTGACCCATGACGCGATCCAGACCTTCGGCGGCATCGGCTTCACCTGGGAGCACGACATCCATTTCCTGCTCAAGCGGGCGAAGGTGTCGGCGCAGTTGATGGGCACTTCCTCGCGTCATCGCGACCGCGTCGCGGCGCTCGCGGGCCTGGGCTAGTCGCCGACCACCTGGGCGTCGGAGACCAGCTTCGGCCGGCCCCCGAGGCGGTACTCGACGTCGATCGTCTCGTTGCGGCGATAGGTGCCGAACAGGCCCAGCAGCATCGCCATCCAGCGGACGCCACCGACCCTGCCCTCCTTGATGATGGGACGGGTGAACACGATCTCGCCGTTGCGGATCCCGTAGTCCTGGCCGCGGCGCTGCTCGATGCCGTTGAGGTAGACGCGGATCGGCTCCTCGGCGCCGCGCGGCAGCCGCACCCGGCGCCCCACCTCGACGCCCTCCTCCTCCCGCCCCGGGAACAGGTCGACCCCGTCGTTCACTCCAGCTCCCCCCGCACCGCCTCGAACGCCGACCGGCCCTGGCCGGCGTCGAGCTGCCGTCTGCGGATGGCTCCGCTGTAGGCGACCAGGGCGCCGTCGCCCATCACGTCGACCCCCGCCTCCCGGCCTCGCAGCCAACCGCCGGAGGTCAGCTGCAGGCGCGCGGCCACGCGGCGGTCGGGCTCGTACTCGCGGAAGGCGCTCACCCCGTCGAGCGGTCCCTCGCCGCGAACCTCCTCCGCGCGCCGGCGCAGTGCCTCGATCGCCGCGTCGAGGTTGTCGAAGTCCTCACGCTCGACGCGCGGCCCGTGCCTCACGGTGAGCCTGTACCCGGCCATCTCGCCGCAGGGTAGTCGCCCCGCCCGGGTTCACCACGACTCGACTTCCGGGACGAAAGAGCTACCTGCGCGCCAGGCACGACCGGCCCCACGGCCCCTCCTGCGACGCCCGCTCCTACGAGAAGGACTGAGCGCGGCTAGGCGCCGCGGCGCGGCCGCTTCGGCCGGCGGGCGGGCGGGCCGGTGATCTTCTCCTCGCCCTCGCGCTGGCCGATCTCGACGTAGTCGAGGTCGCGCTCGCCGGTGTAGATCTGCCGGGGGCGCGCGATCTTCTGCTCGGAGTCGTCGTTCATCTCCATCCACTGGGAGACCCATCCGGACGTCCGCGGGATCGCGAAGATCACCGTGAACATGTCGGTCGGGATCTCCAGCGCCTCGTAGATCATCCCTGAGTAGAAGTCGACGTTCGGGTAGAGCTTGCGCTCGGTGAAGTACTCGTCGTCGAGCGCGTGCTTCTCGAGCTCGGTTGCGATCTCGACCAGCGGGTTGTCCTCGGTGGCGTCGAGCACGTCGTCGAGGTGCTTCTTGATGATGCGCGCCCGCGGGTCGTAGTTCTTGTAGACGCGGTGGCCGAAGCCCATCAGCTTCTCTTCGCGGCTCTTCACCCCCTCGAGGAAGTCGGGGATGTTGTCGGTGGTCTCGATGCGACGGAGCATCCGCAGGACGGCCTCATTGGCGCCGCCGTGAAGCGGCCCGTAGAGGGCGGCCACGCCCGCCGCCACGGCCGAGTAGGGATCGACCTGCGACGAGCCGACGCCGCGCACCGCGTTGGTCGAGCAGTTCTGCTCGTGGTCGGCGTGGAGGATGAAGAGCACGTCCAGGGCCTTCTCCAGCCGCGGATCGGGCTCGTACTTCATCTCGGTCTTCTTGAACATCATCGAGAGGAAGTTGCCCGGGTAGGAGAGGTCGTTGTCGGGATAGACGTAAGGCAGCCCCATGTTGTGGCGGTAGGCGAAGGCCGCCAGCGTCGGGATCTTGGCGATCATCCGGATCGCCGCCATGTAGCGCTCCTCGGGGTCGTCGATGTGCTTCGCGTCGGGATAGAAGGTGGAGAGGGCGCCGACGCCGGAAAGCAGCATCCCCATCGGATGCGCGTCGTACCGGAAGGTCTCGAACAGGTGCTTGATGTCCTCGTGGACGAAGGTGTGGTGGGTGATGTCGTAGGTCCACCGCTCGAGCTGCGCCCTGGTGGGCAGCTCGCCGAAGGTGAGCAGGTAGGCGACCTCGACGTAGCTGGACTGCTCGCAGAGCTGCTCGATCGGGTAGCCGCGGTGCTGGAGGATCCCCGCCTCGCCGTCGATGAAGGTGATCGCCGAGCGGCACGACGCCGTATTGGTGAACGCGGGGTCGTAGGTCATCATGCCGAAGTCGTCCTCTTCGACCTTGATCTGGCGAAGGTCCATCGCCGGGATCGTGTCGTCGGTGATCTCGACGTCGTAGGTGCGGCCGGTGCGGTTGTCGGTGATGGTCAGCGTGTCCTCACCGGCCGTCGCGACGCCGCCACCGTCCTGCTGGGTCTGCTCCTCGGTCGCCATGCCTCTCCTAGTTCGCGGGCCTGAGGGGACTACCCGATTCTCGCAGCTTGCGACTTCCGAGCGGTCAGCCCGTGAATTCGAAGGCGCCGATATCGGGGTTGTGCCTGGGCACGCCGCGCTGATCCTCCGCGGTGCTCCCCGCGCCGGCGGCGTTGCGCGCGGGACTGCTGCGCCGGATCGCCACCGTCTTCGTCGGCCCGCCGTTTTCGTGGAGCGGGCGCGTGAGCGGGTTCACCCCGGTGATGTCCGGAGGGTCGGTGACCCCCGTGCATCCGCTGGTGTCCTGGACGAGGTTCACGCCCTCCGAATCGACGGCACCGCCGCAGTCGGCCCCCGGGCCGCCCGCCGCGTGGTTGTGAGCTACCAGGGAGTTGGCGAGGGTGACCGTGCCGGCGCCGTTTCCGAGCCCACCCCCAGTCTCGCCTCCGGCGTGATCCCAGTTCGCCCGGTTCGAGACGACGGTGCTGTTTGTCAGCGTCGTGGCCCCGTCGAGCAACGTCTCGATGCCGCCCCCGTATCCGAAGGCGCGGTTGGACCACAGCGTCGAGTTCTCGACGGTTGCCGCCGTCCCGGCATCCCTCACGGCCATGCCGCCGCCTCCGTAGCCGTCCACGGCGGCGTTGTACCAGAGTGCCGAGGCCTCGATCCGCCCGTCTACGCCGTCCTCGAGGTGGATGCCTCCGCCGAATCCGTGCGCCGTGTTCTCCATCACCGACGACTCGCGGACGAGCAGGGTCCCCGAGGTCGCGTGGATCCCGCCGCCCGTTCCCGCGATCCCCGTCCCGGCCTCGTTGTTTATGACCGTGGAGGCTCGCATGTCGACCTGGGCCCCCGCGCTGTAGATGCCGCCGCCCTCCCCCTTGGCCTTGTTGCCGCTGATGTTCGCGTGGCGGATGGGCATGTCGTAGTCGTAGAGGAAGAGGGCGCCGCCGACGTCCGTGGCGCGATTTGCGAGCAGCTTGACGTGGGTGAACGACGCCGCGTCGTAAGTGAGCAGGCCCCCACCCTGGCCGGCGCTGTTGTGGAGGAACTTGACGTTCTTGAAGGTGCCGCCATCGTCGGCCCAGAACCCGCCGCCGCCGCTGTCGGCGCCTACGAGGTTGCCCCTGTTGTGGTTGAACTTGCTGCGCGTCACCCGAACGGGCATACCGGTGTTCGCGGCGATCCCGCCGCCGTCGTAGTCGGCCTCGTTGTCGACGACCGTCGAGCGGTCGACGCGCAGCTTGCAGTTCGTATCCACGTAAACCGCGCCCCCGGACTCCTCGGTCACGCCCTCGAGGAGATGAAGCTTCTCGAGGGTGAGGCCCTCGCCATCCGTGACCTCGAAGATGCGATCCGTGCCCCCGCCGTTGATCCTCGCCTGGCTCGCGCTATCCGAGCGAACGACCAGCTCGTCCGTGACCTCGAGGTCGCCGGTCGCCGGGTCGGATGGGTCGCTCGGAGCGCGCTGAAGGAAGTGGCGCCGTCCGCCGACCAGCTCGACCACGTCGGCCCCCGGCCTGTCGTTGGCCGCCATCACCGCCTCGCGAAGCGAGCAGTCGTGTGCCCGGCACTGCCCCGGCGCAGGATCGTTGCGTCGGGTGACCTCGAACGTGCGGGCCTGCGCGAGCGCGGCCGACAAGCCGATCCCCGTGGCGGCCAGCAGCGCGACCAAGGCTGTCCGTCCTCCCTGTGACAGAACACGCCGATTATCGCGCTTTTCGGCGGGCTGAACGAGCTATTTCGGCGGCTATTCGAACTGTGTCATCGAGCGCAGCGCGGCGAGGCGGGCGTCGATCTCGTCGCGCTCCAGCCTCGCGACGCGCTCGGTACCGAAGTCCTCGACGTTGAACGACGCCAGCGCCGTGCCCGCGGCCATCGCCCGGCGCAGCGTCGCGTCGTCGAGCACGAGGTCGCCGCCGCTCGCGGCCGCCTCCCCGTCCAGGTAGCCCAGAAAGCCGCCCGCGAAGCTGTCGCCGGCGCCGGTCGGGTCGCGCACGTCCTCCAGCGGGAAGCCGGGGATCGCGAAGAACGACGTCGGCGTGAACAGGGCGGCGCCGTACTCCCCCTGCTTGGCGACGACGATCCGCGGCCCCAGCTCCATCACCGCCTTCGCCGCGCGCGCGAGGTTCGGCTGATCGGTGAGCTGGCGGATCTCGGCGTCGTTGATGATCAGGCAATCGACCTCGTGGATCGCATGGGTCAGCGCCTGTCGCTCGGTGTCGATCCACAGGTTCATCGAGTCGAGGGCCGCGAGCTTCGCGCCGGCGCATTGTGCGCGGACGCGCCGCTGCAGGTCGGGCTGGATGTTCGCCAGGAACAGGACGTCCGCCTCGCGCGAGCGGTCCGAGAGCTTGGGCTCGAACTCGCCGAAGACGTTGAGCTGCGTGTCGTCGGTGTGGGCGAGGTTCATGTCGTACTCGTAGTGGCCGCGCCAGAAGAAGGTCTCGCCGCCGGCGACACGCTCGAGGTCGCCCACGTCGATTCCGCGCGCGCGCAGCAGCTCGAGATGCTCGTCGCCGAAGTCGTCTCCGACGGGCCCGACGACGCCGACATCGCTGAAGAAGCTCGCCGCGAGGGCGAAGTGCACGGCCGAGCCGCCGAGCATGCGCTCGCGCTCGCCGAACGGCGTCCGGACCGAGTCAAAGGCGATCGAGCCGACCACCGTCAGCGACATCGGCGGGCATCGTGGCAGACTTGCCCACCCATGCGCGCGATCGAAGTCAAGGAATTCGGCGGCCCCGAGGTGATGGAGCTCGTCGAGGCGCCCGACCCCGAGCCCGCCGACGGCGAGGTCGTCGTCCAGGTCGCGCGCGCCGGCATCAACTTCGGCGACACCCATGCGACGCGCGACGACTACCTGGCCAAGCAGGAGCTGCCGCTCATCCCCGGAGGCGAGATCGCGGGGCGCACGCCCGACGGCCGCCGCGTCGCGTCGTTCGTGCCGTCGGGCGGATACGCCGAGAAGGTCGCCGTGCCCGAGCCCTGGCTCGTGCCGGTGCCCGACGAGATCTCCGACGACGTCGCTGCGGCCCTCCTCGTACAGGGCCTCACCGCGCACGCGCTCGTCCATCGATGCGCGCAGCTCCAGGAGGGCGAGACCGTCGTGATCGAGGGGGCCGGCGGTGGCACCGGGACCCTTGCCGTCCAGCTCGCCAAGCGCGCCGGCGGGACCGTGATCGCCCTCGCGTCGAGCGAGGAGAAGCGCGAGCTCGCGACGAGGCTCGGCGCCGACGCGACGGTCGACTCCCGCTCGGAGGACCTCAAGGAGGCGATCCTCGAGGCGAACGGCGGCCACCCGGTCGACGCCGTCCTGCAGATGTCGGGCGGCCAGGCGTTCGAGGCGAGCCTGCGGACGCTGGCGCCGTTCGGCCGGATGGTCGTCTTCGGGATCGCGTCGCGCGAGGTCAACCAAGTCGACACCGGTCACCTTCTGCGCAATTCCCGCGCCGTCATCGGGTTCTGGCTGGTCCACCTCGTCAGCCGCCCTGATCTCGTGGGGCCGATGATCGCGGACCTGTTCGGCGCCGTCGCCGGGGGCGAGCTGGAGGTCGTGGTCGGCGAGGTCTACCCGCTCTCCGAGGCCCACCGTGCCCATGAGGACATCGTCGCCCGCCGCACCCACGGCAAGCTGCTGCTGGACCCCTCGCGCTGATGGCCTCCTTTCGCGACCTCGGGCTGAGCCCCGGCCTGCTCCAGACACTCGACGAGCTCGGCTACGACGAGCCGACGCCGATCCAGCAGCAGGCGATCCCCGAGCTGCTGGGCGGCCACGACGTGATCGGCCAGGCCCAGACCGGTACCGGCAAGACGGCCGCGTTCGGCCTTCCGCTCCTCGAGTACCTCGACCCCGAGTCGAAGGACACCCAGGCGCTGGTCATGACCCCGACGCGCGAGCTGTGCATCCAGGTGACCCAGGCGCTGCGCGCCTACGCCGAGCACCTGTCGATCGAGGTGCTCGCCGTGTTCGGCGGCCAGGCCGTCGCCACACAGCAGTCGCGGCTGCGGGGCGGCGCGCAGGTCGTCGTCTCGACCGTGGGGCGCACGCTCGATCTCATCAACCGCGGCTCGCTGATCCTCAGCTCGGTCCGCTACGTCGTCCTCGACGAGGCCGACGAGATGCTCGACCTCGGGTTCATCGAGGACGTCGAGCGCATCCTGCGGCTGTGCCCCGGCGGCCGGCAGACGTCGCTGTTCTCGGCGACCATGCCGCCCCCGATCGCCCGGCTCGCCGAGAGCTACATGTACGACCCGGTCACCATCAAGGTCACCCCGAGGCAGCTCACGGTCGACGCGATCGAGCAGGCCTTCGTCGAGGTCCCGGCCAAGCAGAAGACCGAGCGGCTGATCGACGTGCTCCGCGCCGAGGAGCCCGAACAGGCGATCATCTTCTGCCGCACCAAGATCGGCACCGCCCGCCTCGACGAGCGCCTGCGCGCCAAGGGGTTTCGCGTGAAGGCGCTGCACGGCGATCTCAGCCAGGGCCAGCGCGACGGCGTGATGCTGGCCTTCAAGGAGCACAAGCTGCCGCTGCTGGTGGCGACCGACGTCGCCGCGCGCGGCCTCGACATCGAGCACGTCACCCACGTCATCAACTACGACGTTCCGACTACGACCGAGCCATACGTGCACCGGATCGGGCGCACGGGCCGCGTGGGCCGCACCGGCCGCGCGATCACGTTCGTCACCCCCGGCCAGCGCGACGAGATCGGCCGAATCGAGCGCGAGGCCAGGACCACGATCGGCGAATGGGAGCCGCCCGAGGAGCGGATCGAGCACGCGCCGCGCCCCCGTCGGCGCGACCACGCCGAGGACCGTCCTCGCCGCGAGCGCGAGAAGCTGCCCCGCGAGCCCGACGACGCGGAGGCCGAGGCCGCCTCGGCCGAGGTCGGCGAGGCCGAGGTCGGCGAGGCTGACGGCGACGGGCCCGGCGAGCCGGCGGAGGCCGAGCACGCCAAGCTCTTCGTCAACCGCGGCCGGCGCAGCGGCATCGACGACGACGACATCCGCTGGGCCCTCACCGAGGGCGCCGTGATCCCCGAGGAGGCGATCGGCGAGATCAGGGTGCTGGAGCGCTTCTCGTTCGTCGACCTCGCGACCGACCACGCGGGCCAGGCGCTGGAGCGCCTGGACGGCACCAAGCTGAAGGGCAAGCAGGTGCGCGTCGAGTACGCGAAGGGCTGACGGTCTGCCCGCGCAGCGCTACGCTTGGTTGAGGCCCGGTCCTCGCCGGAGTGTTCCAGCGGGCCAGCCGGGTAAGAGAAGCAAGACGGGGAGTTTGCCCCGAGGGATCCGAAAGGAGACTTTGGCGACGACCCATGACCGAAGCAACCGAATTTCCCCCGCTCGACATGCCTGGGTTGCCGCCCGAGGCAAAGAGCGTCACGCGTGCGCGTCACGCACTCTCTGACTACGCGCGTCGGGTGGGCGCGAACGTCGACGCGGTCGGACTGGTCGTCTCAGAGGCGGTAAGCAATTCCGTCGTCCATGGCTTTCCGGGGCGCAGTAGCGGGTCCATCGAAGTGCACGCAACCGCACGGGAAGGATCGCTCTTGGTGGAAATCACGGATAACGGTGTGGGGCTCGATGCCGTCCCCCACCAGGCGGGCCTCGGATATGGAATCCCGCTCATGGGCGAGTTCAGCGCCTCGCTCTCCATCGGGGCTCTAGATCCCGGAACGCGCGTGGCGGCAAGCTTTCCTCTGCTCTGAGGAGGGCGCTTTTCGTCCAAAGCGCTACTCAGAGCGATCGCCTAGCCCGCAACCTGATCGCGCAGGGCGGCGATATCGGCGATCTCCCATGCCTCCGTCACCTTGCCGTCGCGAAGGTGGGTGACCACGGCCTGATCGATTCGAAAGCTGCGCTGCGATTGTGCGATCCCCGCGAAGCCCGTTCGCATCGTTCCGGTGACGACCACGCGCGCCATCTCCGTGTCGCCATCGACCACCACCTCCTGCACGTGGTGAGAAAGGTCGGGCATCGCGGCGAGCGCCTCCTTCCAGACCGCCTTCTCCTCCTCGGCGCTGGCTGTGGAAAGCCCCAACGGCGCGTGGACGATTACGTCCGAATGGAGCAGGTCATCGAACGCGTCCAGGTCGCCCGCGTCTCCGGCTGCCAACCATCGAGACACT
>Ga0126311_10000539_pt1 | contig 17700 bp, 18 predicted proteins | sample Plot61_FD_92539 | JGI IMG/M metagenome (GOLD analysis project Ga0126311, IMG submission 92539) | Serpentine soil microbial communities from UC McLaughlin Reserve, CA, USA - Plot61 | ecosystem: Environmental > Terrestrial > Soil > Grasslands | place: USA: UC McLaughlin Reserve, Lake County... | reverse complement strand
GCCAGAGCTCGCATCCTTCCGGGGGTTCCCGCCTCGGGTTTCGTGGACTGGCGTAGCCTTCAAGCCCTGAGGGGCGGTCGCGGTCGCGTCATTCCTATGGTCGCGGCCAGCCCGAGACGGTATGCGTTCGAGTTGCCTGTTCCGGCCGCTTCTCAGCGTGGCCGGCAGCTGGCGACTCTCGGCGCTGCTCTTGGCTTTACGTCCTGCCGGACGGGCTGCGGGTCGCCAACCCCTCAGCGCCCGAGCGGCGCCTCCGCATGTACTACGTCTAGGTTGCGGTCGTGTCGTCTTTCGGATAGAAGTAGAGGACGACCGGGCGACCGCGGAGGGAACTCAGGGTGACCTCCTCACCCGAGTCGCTCTCCAACGTGAAGTCTGGTGCCGGGTCGCCTTCGGCCAACATCGCTACCTCTCTCTCGGTCGGGCTATCGGGATCGTCCGCTTCTCGACTGTTGCGACGCGGACCGCGTCTCGCCTACTGAGCAGCAGCAGCGTATCGACGCAGCCCGCGGCGGCCGCGGGCTTCCGCTGCGCGCCGGAATCCGACTCCGGTCGCGCGATTAATCAGGTACGTGCCGGGCAGAGCCCGGTCATGATCTGGGTCTATCTCATCCTTCTCGCCGCAGTCGTGGTGGCGATCTGGCTTGCGGTCGTCGTCGTCAAATGGCTGTTCATTCTGGCGCTAGTCGCAGGAGCGGTCTGGATGCTCTTGCTCCTTCGTCGTCGGCTGGCGTAGCGCCGTCGGGCGTGCGGCGCCCGCGGCTAGGCGGCAGCCGTCTGACTACGAGCCACGCGCGACGGAACCGACGCCATACCTGCTCGTCGTGGCGACGGGTAGGCCGTCTTGCCAGTCGATCTCGAGGAAGTCGGCGCTGCGCTGCAGCGGAGCGAGGTACGACACGATTTCGCGCGTCGTCGTGTCGATGACGTCTCCGGCCCGTCCGACGTACACGTAGCGGCCGTCGCGACTGTGGAGCAGCCAGCCGTCGTTCGGCGGAGGATGGGCGAGCCTGATGTCCGCCACGGCATGCGGCGCAATGGCGGGCAGCCCGCTGATGTCGAAGACGTGGACGTAGCCGTTGGGCGTGTCGATCAGGTAGAGCTCGCGCTCGTCCGGGGAGACGGAGATGCCATGGTTCGGCGTGCGCTTGAAGGTCTCCGGATCGAACGAGAAGCCGGGTATCGGCACCGTGTAGAGCACTTCGCCGCTCTCGATGTCGCTGACCTGGAAGCCGAGGAAGCTCCTGGCCGTGGTGAACGCAAGCGTCTCGGAGCCGTTGATCGTGAACGGGCGGACGCCGGGCCCCTTGAGCGGCCCGATCCTCTGCACGACCTGATTCGTGGCAGTGCTCGCGACGTCCAGGTAGGGGTAGTCGACGCCGCCCAGATAGAGGTGCTCCCCGGTCGCACCCATGATCGTGTTGTGCGCGCCGGCGCCTGCGCGGATAACCGCGCCCGTCGCGTTCCCCGAACGCGCATCGATCAGCCGCCACCTCCCGTCTCCCGAGGCCTCTCCGGCGGGCATGTAGATCAGGTCGCCGGCGGGGCTGATCGCCATGCTGTCGATGCCGAGCGAGTAGTGCCGGTTCCAGACGACTCTGTGGTGGACGAGGTCGTAGGCGAGGAGCGAACCGACGGGACCGTCCTGGCGCCCGTAGGCGATGTACAGCATCCCGGTTTTCGGGCTGGCGACGACGCCGTGGGTCTGCGCGGTGATCTGCGGCAGGCTGATCGTCTGCACGGGCCGGTTGTGCTCGTCGATCGAGTAGACGTGGATGGAGCTGCCGGAGACCACGTACTCGAGCTGCTCGACCGGCTCGCCCGTCGTCGCTACGGGGGCTGCTTGTCCCGTAGGCGCGGCAGTGCGCCATCCATCGGCAGCAACACCGAGCACTACGGCGACCGCCGCCGCCAGCGCGATCATGGCGAGGAAACGCTTGTTCATCGATGCACGCAGAGTCGGCGGGAGAGTCTAGACGCGCTGTCCGAGCCGGGCACGGAACGTGGCGCGTCGGGCGGTGTCGACTCCAAACCTTGCGCCGATCCTGCACTCGTTCGCCTGTAGAAGCCGGACGCGGGGCGGTAGCTACGCTGGCGGCGTGAGGCGAGGCTTCCGCGACATGAATCCGACGCTCCGCGGCTTCCTGATCATCGCCGCGGTCGTCGTCGTGATCGTCGTGCTCCAGCTCCAGGCAACCGTGGCAGCGCTCTTCCTGTTGGCCCAGATCGCCTTCTTCCTGGCGATCGCGTACTTCATCTATCTCGCCTGGCGCGACCGCCGGGGCGAGATTGCGACGTGGCCGACCCGGGCGCGCGTCGTCTTCTACGGCGCTGCGCTGCTGCTGATCGTGAACATGGCCTCGCGGTTCTTCGTCTCGACCGGAGGGGGGCTGAACCTGCTCGTCTTCCTCGCGGTCTTCGTATGCGGCGGCTTCGCGATGTGGCGCGTCTGGCGCGACCAGCACGCCTACGGGTACTAGACCTCGGCGCGCACCCGCGCGCCGTCGAGCTCGTCCAGCGCCTCGCGGATGCCGCAGTGGCGGCCGACGAAGATCGGCGTGTCGCGCTCGGTGTAGCGGCTCGCCTCGGACTCGCGCAGCGTCAGCATCAGGTGCATGAAGTCCGACGGCTCGTCGCATTCGAAGGCGGTCATGAACTCCTGATCGTCGATCCCGAAGGAGTACGTCGTGTGGTTGACGATCGTCGAGAACTCGTGGCCGATCCGCATGTGCTCGTCCATCGCCCGCTGCCGCTCGTCCTTCGAGAGCGAGTACCAGGAGCGCAGCTTCACGAACGGGTAGACGACGAGGTACGGCGAGCCCTTCGGCACGACCTGCCGCGGCCGGCGGGCCTTCGTGTATTCGGACGCCTTCGTCGTTGCGAGGTACGAGTACGGCGTCGATACCCACCCGGCGAGCGGAGTCGCGTTCAGCGCGGCGCCGAGCTCGCCGAGGTCGTCGTAGCGCTCGGTGATCTTCCAGAGGAAGAAGTCCGAATCGGGGCGCACGCCGGCGACCGAGTAGGCGCGCAGAGTGGACATCCGCGCCGAGAAGTCGTCCACGACCTCGGCGAAGGCATCCTTGCCGGCCGCGCGCTCGTCGATCGGCAGCCGCCGCCAGGCGGGATCGACGCGGAAGAAGGTGTAGGCGACGTACTGGCCGGCCACGGCGGAAAGCCTAGCGGCGGCAGCGTGGAAACTTGCCGTTGCGAAGCGCCGCGACCGCGCCCTTGAACATCGGCAGGCTCGGCTTTGGCGTGCGGTCGGCGAAGTAGAGGCCGGATTGCCACCCGCCGAGGCCCGGCTCGTCGAACGTGTGGAAGACGAAGAGGCCGCGGACCGTCGGCTGGCAGTACGCGAGCTCGAGCGCGCGGCGGTAGTAGGCGCCCTGCACGGGGAACGAAACGCTGTCGGTGCGGGCCGGCGAGTCCAGGTCGACGTAGAAGCGGCGCTTCTGCGCCGGCACGGCGGTCTGGACGCCGAACTCCGTGTAGTAGATCGGCAGCCGCGCCCCGGGCTGCGCGGTCCCGTGGAACGCCTCGCCGAGGAGCGCGACGAGCTTCGGGTAGTCGGCGAGCGTGATCGAGGTGTTCTGCGGATGGGCCGCCGTCGGGGACACCTTCGAGGCCTCCATGTATGGGTGGATGGCGAACGCGTCCATCAGCGGCCGGTCGCGGGCGCTCGCACGGTAAGCGGCGCCGAGGTCGCGGATGAACGTTGTCGGAGAGTGCGTCGGCCGTTCCCCGCCCGCACGGTCGCCGCCCCGCGGCGAGAGCGCGCCTCCGAGCACGCGCACTCCCGGGGCTGCGGCCTTGATCGCGTCGTAGCTGCGCGCGAGCAGGTCGGCGTACCCGCGCGCGGCGAGATCGCGGCCGCCGGCGCCGAACTGCGGCCTCCAGAACGTGCTCAGGTTCGGCTCGTTGCCGACGATCGCGTAACGCAGCTGCGGCAGTGCGCGGGCAAGGGCACCGGCGTAGGCGGCGAAGTCGGCTCGGTCGGCGGGCGTCCGCGGCGTCTCGCCGCCGAGGCCGTGCCAGACGACGACCGCGAGGCGCAGCTGCGCGCGCTCCGTCGAGGCCGCCACGTTCCGCAGCAGGCGCACGAGGGCGGCGGGCGGCTTCCGCTCGCCGCGGTGCCAGGTCGCGGAGACGGCTGCCGCATCGAAGCCCGCGTCGCGCGAGCTGTCGGCCTGTGCCTGCGCGAAGCGCAGGTCGGCCTGCGCGAGCGAGTCGTCGACCGTGCCGACGACGAACGTGCGCGCCTTGCGGTCGTGCGGGCTCGGCGCGGGGGGCAGGCGCAGCGCGGTAGTGTCGACCCGCGCGGTGCGGCTGCCGCGGGTCGTGCTCGCCGCTGTCGTGACCCGCGTCGAGGACGCGCGCGTCGTCGCCGGCCGCGTTTCGGATTTGCGAGTCGAGCCGACGGAAGAGCCGCTTGTCGAGGCGTCGCCGCCGCCGGAGGAGATCACCATCGCCGCGATCGCGCCGCCCATCGCGACGGCGGCGACGGCCGCTGCGAGGCCGGCCTTCTTCACCGAGGCGGAGGCTACCCTTGCCGGCCATGGCTACACGCCTCGACGAGCAGCTGAAACGGCTCCCGGCGAAGCCGGGCGTCTACCTCTTCCGCGACGAGCGCGGGCACGTGCTCTACATCGGCAAGGCCAAGTCGCTGCGGCCGCGCGTGCGCAGCTACTTCCAGGCGACGCCCGACTCGCGCTCGACCATCCAGCGCCTGCCGGAGCGCGTCGCCGACGTCGAGGTGATCGTCACCAACACGGAGGTCGAGGCGCTCCACCTCGAGCAGAACCTGGTCAAGCGGCACCGGCCGCCGTTCAACGTTCGCCTGCGCGACGACAAGTCGTTCCCGTACATCGCGGTCACGGTCGAGGACGACTACCCGCGCGTCATGTTCACGCGCGAGCGGCACCGCCGCGGCGTCGTCTACTTCGGGCCGTACGCGAACGCGAAGAAAGTGCGCGAGACGCTCGACGTGCTCAACCGCGTCTTCCCGTACCGGCCGTGCGAGGGCCCGAAACCCGGCCGCCACAGCGGGATCCCGTGCCTCGACTACCACATCGAGCGCTGCCTGGCCCCTTGCGTCGGCTATGTCTCGCAGGACGGCTACCGGGCGATCATCGACGGGGTGATCGAGTTCCTCTCGGGCGAGACGCGGCCGATCCAGCGTGAGCTCGAGCGAAAGATGCAAGCGGCCGCCGACGACGAGCGCTTCGAGGAGGCGGCCCGGTATCGCAACCGGCTGTTCTCGGTGCGGCACCTCGTCGAGCGGCAGGCTGCCGACCGGCGGTCGGTCGGAAGCGTGGATGTGATCGGCATCGCCAGCGACGGCGAGCGCGCGGCGGTGCAGGTCTTCCCGCTGCGCGACGGCCGCCTGATCGACCGCTACGGCTTCCACCTCGAGAACGTCGCCGGCCAGGACACGGGGACGCTGCTCGAGGCGTTCGCGATCGAGTACTACGGGTCGGTCCCGAGCGTGCCGCCGCAGATCGTCGTTCCGGTCGACGCCGGTGAGACGACTGCGCTCGAGGAGTTCCTCTCGGAGCGGCGCGGCTCGCGGGTCGAGGTACGCGCCCCTGCGCGCGGCGAGAAGCGGCGCCTGCAGGAGCTGGCGCACGAGAACGCGCGGCTCGCGCTCGAGTCGGAGGCGGTGCAGGCGGAGCGCAAGCGGCTGCGGCGAGTCGAGGCCCTCGAGGAGCTGCGCGAGGCGCTGAACCTCGAGAGCCTGCCGCTGCGCGTGGAGTGCTACGACATCTCGAACATCCAGGGCGAGTCGGTGGTCGGCTCGATGGTCGTCTTCCAGGACGCGATGCCGAAGAAGGCGCACTACCGGAAGTTCGGCGTGCGCAGCCTCGACGGCCAGGACGACTACGCCGCGCTCGCAGAGGTGGTCGCGCGCCGGTTCGCGCGGCTGCAGGACGGTGCTGCCGCGGACGACTACGACGAGTCGTTCGCGGCGATGCCGAACCTCGTCGTGATCGACGGAGGGAAGGGCCAGTTGGCGGCGGCGCTGCAGGCGATGCAGGCGTACGACCTGCCGCGCGTCGCGGTCATCTCGCTCGCCAAGCGTGAGGAGGAGGTGTTCGTGCCGGGGCAGGCCGAACCGATCGCGCTCAACCGGGACTCGCCCGGCCTGCACCTGCTGCAGCGGATCCGCGACGAGGCGCACCGCTTCGCGCTCGGCTTCCACCGGCAGCGGCGCGATGCACGGGCGCGCGAATCGATCTTCGACACGCTGCAGGGGGTTGGCCCGGCCCGGCGGCGGGCACTGCTGCAGCACTTTGGCTCGGCCGAGCGGTTTCTCGCGGCGAGCCAGGAGGAACTGGAAGGCGTGCCCGGGATCCCGGAACGGACCGCTCGCTCGATCTACGCGCAGTTACACAAGGCAGGCCGGGCGTAGCGGCTCGCGTCGGGCCGGCCGCGGCCTTCGCGCTGCTGCGGCGGCGCACGTTCGGCCCCTATTTCGCGGGCAACGCCCTCTCCGCGAGCGGCACCTGGTTCCAGAACCTCGCCGCGTCGCTGCTCGTCTACCGGCAGACGCATTCCGAGCTCCTGCTCGGCGTGCTCAACTTCGCACAGTTCGTGACGATCCTGCTGCTCGCCGCGTGGGCCGGCAGCGCCTCGGATCGCGTGAACCGCAGGCAACTGCTGCTCGTCAGCCAGAGCGCCGCGATCGTCCTCTCCGCCGGCTCGGCCTGCTGGCGTACTACGACCTCGCTCCGACGAGCGTGGTGATCGCGGACGCGTTCGCGCTGGGCGTCGTGAGCGCCTTCTCGGCGCCGGCGCAGCAGGCGCTGATCGCCACGCTCGTCGAGGAGGACGACGTACCGACGGCGGTCGCGCTCAACTCGATGACCTTCAACCTCGCGCGCGCCGTCGGCCCCGCGACGGCGGGAGCAGGGGCCGTCTGTTCACGACGCTGCTCATGCTCAGCCTCGGCATGATCGCCTTCTCGCAAATGCCCTCGCTGGTGCTCGCGCTGCCGTTTCTGTTCGTCGCTGGCTTCGGGTATCTCGCCTCGAACACGCACGCGGCCTCGCGGCTGCAGCTCGGCGTCGAGCCGTGGGAACGAGGGCGCATCGTGGCGCTCTGGAGCGTCGCCTTCCTGGGCCGGCGGCCGTTCGCCAGCATCGTCGACGGGGTGATCGCGGACGCGTTCGGGGTGCGCTACGCGGGGGTGCTGCTCGCCTTACCGGCGCTCGCCTGTGCGGGGTGGATGGCGTTGCGTGCGCGGACGCGTGGCTGGGGGCCCGCGCGCGTCGAGCTGCCGCCGCAGCCGTGACTCAGCGCACCGGCAGCGAGGTCGCGAACGTGCCCTCGCGCAGGCGGCCGCGCGACGGCCGCGTCGCCAGCACGAACACCGGGACGGCGCGCCCGCCGGCGAACGACGTCGAGATGTAGTCGCCGACCATCGAGCCCTGCGAGGTTCGCGCGATCCCCGCGACGGGGACGGGGCGCGAGCTCAGCAGCTGCGGGCGGCTCCAGCTGGCACCCGCGTCGCGCGACGAGACGAAGCGGACGTCGAGCGAGGCGCCGCGGAGGACGTAGTACGCCAGTGCCAGCCGGCCCGGCCGCGAGGGGTCGGCATCGAGCCCGGGCAGCTCGGCGTCGGCGCCGCCCGTCGGGATCCGCGTCAGCGGCGTCCACGCGATTCCGTCCGTGGAAGAGGTGTAGACGATGTCGTTGAAGCCGCAGCCGGGGTGGAACGAGCAGTCGGTCCACGCCACGTAGGCGCGCCCGTCGGAGCTCACCGCCGAACTCGGCAGCGGCGCCGCACGGATGCCGCGGTGCGAGCGATAGCGCGCGGGCGCGACCGCGAGTCGGGCGGTCCAGGTCGCGCCGCCGTCGTCGGAGCGCAGCGCCGAAAGCCTCCCCTCGTCGTAGTAGGCGACGACGACGCGGCCACTCGGTAGCACGAGCGGCTGAACGCCCGGCGCGTAGGCGCCGCGAATGGAGGCGCGTCCCGGCGAGCCCGCGGCGGTCGCCGGCGCCGACCAGGTCAGGCCGCCGTCCGCCGAGGCCTGCGTGACGACCTGGTCGCCGAGCACGTCGCTGTAGCTGAGATAGCAGCGGCCGTAGTACGGGCTTGCTGGCCAGCCGTCGCAGGCGACCCACTCCTTGTCCTGGCCGAGCTGCGTGGAGGTGGCGATCGCGACGACCGGGTTGCCCCAGTGGACGCCGTCACGCGAGCGGCTGACGCGGATCGACGAGCCGTCGCCGCCGAAGACGAGCGAGGTCACGAGCCAGACCCCGTGCCGGCGATCGTAGGCGATCGAGGGGTCGCTCACGCGCGGGCCGAGCCCGTGCAGGAAGCCGCGGCTCCAGGTGCGCCCGCTGTCGCGCGAGACGGCGAAGCCGATGTTGTGCGAGCCGCCGTCGAAGATGCGTCCCACCTGGAAGACGGCGACGACGGTCTTGCCGAACGCGGCCGAGTCGGGCTCCACCTCCGTCTCGTGCTGGCTCTCCGCGTTGCGGTACGGGTCACGCGAGGCTCCGCGCGTGACGGTCTCGCAATCGCGCGCGGCGCGGTCGAAGCCGTCGACCGTGGCGAGGTCGTGGCCGAGGCCGCAGGAGACGGTGTCGTAGACGCCGTTCGCGGCCTGCAGGCGGTCGGGGCCGCGCGTGCCGCGAATGCGGGCCGCCGCCGCCACGGAGGCAGCGGCGAGCAGGAACGCGAGCGCGACGAGGAGCGTGCGTCTCAGCGGCTGCCGCCGGGACCGCCCGGCGCGCCGTCGGAGTCCTCGAACGCGAGGAACGGGTAACGGTAGTCCCGCGCCGGCACGAACGTCTCCTTGATCGTGCGCGGGCTGACCCAGCGGATCAGGTTCCACATCGAGCCGGCCTTGTCGTTCGTCCCGGATGCGCGCGAGCCGCCGAACGGCTGCTGGCCGACGACCGCGCCCGTCGGCTTGTCGTTGACGTAGAAGTTGCCGGCCGCGTAGCGGAGCGCCTCCTGCGCCTCGTCGATCGCGGCGCGCTCCTGGGAGAAGATCGCGCCCGTGAGCCCGTAGGGCGCCGTCTCGTCCACCAGCTCGAGCGTCTGCTCCCACTCGCCCTCGGGGTAGACGTACGTGGTGACGATCGGCCCGAAGAACTCCTCCGACATCAGCCGGTCACGCGGGTCCTTCGTCTCGATCACCGTCGGCTCGACGAAGTAGCCCTCGCTGTCGTCGGTGCCTCCGCCGACGAGTACCTCCGCGTTGTTGCCCTGCGCGTGCTCGATCGCCTCACGCTGGCGGGCGAACGACTTGCCGTCGATCACGGCGCCCATGAAGTTCGAGAAGTCGGTGACGTCGCCCATCGCGATCGTGCCGACCTCCTCGACCAGGCGCTCGCGTAGCTCCGGCCAGAGGTTCGAGGGCGCGTAGACGCGAGAGGCCGCAGAGCACTTCTGCCCCTGGTATTCGAACGAGCCGCGCAGGATCGCGGCCGCGACCGCGTCCAGATCGGCGCTCGGGTGCGCGACGATGAAGTCCTTGCCGCCGGTCTCGCCGACGATGCGGGGGTAGTTGCGGTAGCGGCCGATGTTCTGCCCGACCGTCTGCCAGAGCGAGTGGAACACCTCGGTCGAGCCGGTGAAGTGCACGCCGGCGAGGTGCTCGCTCGCGAGCACCGGGTCGCCTACCGCGGCGCCGCTCCCCGGGAGGAAGTTGACGACACCGGGCGGCAGGCCCGCCTCCTCGAGCAGCTTCAGCGTCCAGTACGCGGAGTAGGCGGCGGTCGAGGCCGGCTTCCAGAGCACGACGTCGCCCATCAGCGCCGGACTCGAATTGAGGTTCGCGCCGATCGCTGTGAAGTTGAACGGGCTGATCGCGAACACGAAGCCCTCGAGCGGGCGGTACTCCATCCGATTCCAGACGCCGGCCGAGGAGACGGGCTGCTCCTCGTAGATCCGCACCATGAACTCGACGTTGAAACGCCAGAAGTCGATCACCTCGCAGGCGGCGTCGATCTCGGCCTGGTGCGCGGTCTTGGACTGGTTCAGCATCGTCGCGGCGACGAGCGTCGGCCGCCACGGCCCGGACAGCAGCTCGGCCGCGCGGAGGAAGACCGCCGCGCGCTCCTCCCACGGCAGCCGGTGCCAGTCCTCCCAGGCCTCGGCGGAGGCGGCGATCGCCTGCTCGACTTCGGCGGGGCTCGCCTTGTGCACCTGCGCGAGGACGTGGTCCTTGTCGTGCGGCATGACGGCGTCGAAGGTGTCGCCGGTGCGGATCTCCTCGCCGCCGACGACGCACGGGATCTCGATCTGCTGCCCGCTCAGCTCGGCGATCTTCGCCTGCAGCTCGGCGCGCTCGACCGACCCCGGGGCGTAGTCGCGAACCGGCTCGTTGTGCGGTGGAGGCGGGCGGAAGATCCCGGGGCGGCTCATCGCCGTGGATTCTAGGGAGTCACGCCTCCGGCGCGTTCTCGTGGCTTGCGGGGCGCTACATTCGGCGGGTGCCGACCCGACACATGAGCTATGCCGTCGACGGGTGGGGGACAGGGGAGCTGGTCTTCGCAGACGACCTGCTGGTCTGGCACGAGCTGCCGTCGGCTCGCCGCTCGCCGCCGGTCGTGCACCCGCTCGCGGAGCGCGTCCGCGCCTATTTCCGCGGGGAGCGCGACGATTTCGCGGACGTGGAGCTCGATCTCGAGTGGTGCACGCCGTTCCAGCGCGCGGCAGTCCGCGCGATGCGGACGATCCCGTACGGCGAGCGCGCCACGTACGGGGAGGTCGCCGCCCTCGCGGGCTACCCGAGCGCGCAGCGCGCGCTCGGCTCGGTCTGCGCGTCGAACCGCTTCGGGCTCTTCGTCCCGTGTCACCGCGTCGTGGCGGCCGGCGGGCTCGGCTCGTACGGCTCGCTCGGCCTCGGCTACAAGCGCCGCCTCCTGGAGCTCGAGGGTGTCGTTCTCTGAGGACGTGCGCGCGGAGCTCGCCGGGATCGCGCCCTCGCGCGAGTGCGACCGCCTGGCCGAGGTGTCAGCGCTCTTCCACCACGCGGGTCGCCTGCACCTGCGTGGCCGCGGCGAGGTGAGCCTGCACCTCGACCTCTCGAGCTCCGCGGCGGCCCGGCGCGCATTCACGCTGCTGCGCGCGTTCGGCGTCCGCTCGCAGATCCGCACGTACCAGAGGCGCGCGTTCGGTCGCGAGACGCGGTACCAGCTGCACGTCGAGGGCGGGCCGGCTGCGCTCGACGTCCTCCGGCGCGCCGGCGTGGTCGACGCGCGTTCACGGCCGCTCGACCGGCCGCCGAAGCGCATCCTCGCCCGCTCGTGCTGCCGCTCGGCCTACGTGCGGGGCGCGCTGCTCGCGTCGGGCTCGGTGACCCCGCCGCCGTCGCCGCACCTCGAGGTGCGCAGCGAGAGGCCGGCAGGAGCGGAGGCAGTCGCGGCAGCGGCCGCCGCTGAAGGAGCCGAGCTGCGGGTGGCGCGGCGGGCCGACCATGTGCTCGCGTACGCGAAAGGGATCGACCGCATCGCCGGTGTGCTCGCAGCCGCGGGCGCGAGCGACGCCGCACTCGCGTTGCAGGAGCGGTCGGTGCTCGGATCCACGCGTGCGCACGCGAACCGGCTGGCGAACGCCGATCATGCGAACGTCGTGCGAGCGGTCTCCGCGGCGCGCGCCCAAGTGACCGCTGTGCGCCGGCTCGAACGTGGCGGGGGCCTCGAGGAGCTCTCGCCGCAACTCCGGGAGATCGCCCGGCTGCGGCTCAAGCACCCATCGCTCTCGCTGCGCGAGCTCGCAGCGAAGTGCGACCCGCCCGCGAGCAAGTCCGCTGCTCACCGGCGCCTGGGGGTGTTGGTGCGGCTGGGGCGGCGTTAGCCGCGGCGTTTTGGGATTTGCAAACAGCGTGGTCTTTTTGCTGCGCCTTCGGTAATACTTCTCCACCTGGCGGGTTCGCGCTCGTCCGGCGATGGATTCAGACCCCGTCCGTCGCCAAGGTCCGGAGCGCGACAATGCGGAGGGGGAGGTCGTCCTCGGAGCTTCCCCTCCGGCCCGCCAGCTGTTCCTAGACGGCCGCACGGGCAGAGCACGCACGCCCTTTACGACGGCGTCGCCAGCGACGCCTCGGCGGCCCGGCCGGTGCCGAGCCGCGAGCGGCTGCTCGATAGACTCGGTGCGGAATCGACGGGGAGGCACGCGTGGCTATTCGGGTTGGGATCAACGGGTTCGGGCGCATCGGGCGCAACTTCTTCCGTGCGCACCTGCGGCGGGGCGGGGACTTCGAGATCGTCGCAGCGAACGACCTCGGCGACGCCGAGACGATGGCGTACCTGCTCAAGCACGACTCCGTCCTCGGCACGCTCGACGACGACGTCTCGGCCGGCGACGGCAAGATCGCCGTCAGTGGCCGCGAGCTGCAGCTGCTGACGGAGCGCGATCCCGCCGACCTCCCCTGGGGCGACCTGGGCGTCGACGTGGTGATCGAGTCGACCGGCTTCTTCACCGACCGCGACGGCGCAGCCAAGCACCTCGACGGCGGCGCTCGGAAAGTGATCATCTCCGCGCCCGCGAAGGGCCCCGACGTGACGATCGTGCTCGGCGTCAACGACGGGGACTACGACCCCGAAGCGCACGACGTGATCTCGAATGCCTCCTGCACCACGAACTGCGTCGCGCCGCTGGCGAAGGTGCTGCACGACGAGCTCACGATCGAGCAGGGCTTCATGACAACGATCCACGCGTACACGAACGACCAGCGGGTGCTCGACCTCCCGCACGAGGACTTCCGCCGCTCGCGCGCGGCTGCGATCAACCTGATCCCGACCTCGACCGGAGCGGCGAAGGCGATCGGCCTCGTCATGCCCGACCTACAGGGGAAGGTCGACGGCATGTCGATGCGGGCGCCGGTACCGACGGGCTCGATCGTCGACCTCGTCTGCCGCGTAGGTCGCGAGACGACCAAGGAGGACGTCAACGAGCTCTTCCGCTCGAAGGCCGACTCCGGGCCGTTCGAGGGGATCCTGCGTTACACCGACGAGCCGCTCGTCTCGACCGACATCCAGCACTCGTCGTACTCGTCCATCTTCGACAGCGACCTGACGATGGCGAACGGAACGCTCGTCAAGGTTTTCGGCTGGTACGACAACGAGTGGGGCTACTCGTGCCGCCTCGTCGACCTCGTTGCGAAGGTCGGCGCGTCGCTGCCGGCCACCGTCAGCGCGTAGTTGCCGCGATCGATCCGCGACGCCGAGGTCGGCGGCAAGCGCGTGCTCGTGCGCTCCGACCTGAACGTGCCGCTCGAGAACGGTCGCGTGGCCGACGACACGCGCATCGAGGCCTCGTTGCCGACGCTGCGGAACCTGCTCGAGCGCGGCGCCAAGGAGGTCGCCGTCTGCTCCCATCTCGGCCGCCCGACGGCCGCGGACCCGGCGTTTTCGATGACGCCCGTCGCGCGGCGGCTGCGCGAGCTGCTCCCCGACGAGCGGATCGACGTGCTCGAGAACACGCGCTTCGATCCTGGCGAGGCAAAGAACGACCCGGCTTTTGCCCGAGCGCTGGCGGACGACTACGACCTCTTCGTCGAGGACGCCTTCGGCTCCGTTCACCGGGCGCACGCGTCGACCGTCGGCGTCGCCGAGTTGCTGCCCGCCTATGCCGGCCTGCTGCTGGAACGCGAACTCGAGCAGCTCGGCAGGCTGCTCGGCGACGTCGAGCGGCCGTTCGTGCTCGTCTCCGGCGGCGCCAAGGTCCAGGACAAGCTCGGCGTGCTGCGGAACCTCGGCGGCAAGGCCGACACCGTGCTCGTCGGCGGCAAGATGGCAGAGGAGCTGCGCGACGGATCGCCGCTGGGGTTCGACGTTGAGCTGCCGAGCGACGTCGTCGCCGCGAGCGCGTTCGAGCAGGACGCTGAGACGCAGGTGGTGCCCTACGACGCGCTGCCGGCGGGCTGGCTGGGGCTCGATATCGGGCCGGAGACGCGCGCGCGGTTCGCTGCTGCTCTCGCCGAGGCGCGCACGATCTTCTGGAACGGACCGATGGGCGTCTTCGAGTGGAGCGCCTTCGCGGACGGGACGAAGGCCGTCGCAGAGGCGGTCGCCGCCACGGACGCGTTCTCCGTCGTTGGCGGCGCGGACTCGATTCGCGCGCTGAACGAGCTCGGCCTGCTCGACCGCGTCTCCTGGGCGTCGACCGGCGGCGGCGCCGCACTCGAGCTGCTCGAGGGGAAGGAGCTCCCGGGTGTAGCGGTGATTCCGGACGCTGGAGAGCGCGCCTAGGATGCGGCCGTGCTGATCGCGGCGAACTGGAAGATGTTCAAGGGGCCGCGCGAGACCCGCGAGTTCTGCTCGGCTTTTGTTCCGCCCGAGGGGGTCGAGTCGGTGCTCTGCCCGCCGTTCGTCTCGCTTGCAGCGGCGGCGGAGAGCGGGCACGCGGTGTTCGCGCAGAACGTCCACTGGGCGGGGGGCGGCGCGTATACCGGCGAGGTCTCCGCGGCGATGCTGCTCGAGCTCGGCGTCGTAGGCGCGATCGTCGGCCACTCCGAACGGCGCCAGTACTTCGGCGAGAGCGACGAGACCGTCGCGCGGCGGACGGTCGCCGCACTCGGCCACGGCCTGCGCGTGATCGCCTGCGTCGGTGAGTCGCTCGAGGAGCGCGAGTCAGGGCAGACCGAGCTCGTGCTGCGGGTCCAGGTCGAGGCGATCGCCGACGCGGCCGGCGAGGACGACCGGCTCGTCATCGCCTACGAGCCGGTCTGGGCGATCGGCACCGGCCGGACGGCGACGGGCGAGCAGGCGCGCCAGGCGCACGCGTTCATCAAGGGGCTGCTCGACGTGCCGGTGCTCTACGGCGGCTCGGTCAAGCCCGACAACGCGGCGGAGCTGCTTTCGCAGGAGGGTGTCGACGGCGCGCTCGTCGGCGGCGCGTCGCTCGAGGTGGAGTCGTTCACGGCGATTTGCCAGGCCGCCGCTTCCCGCTAGTCGTCCTCGTCGTCCTCGACGGCTGGGGCTGCGCGCCGCCGGGGCCGGGGAACGCCGTCGAGCTCGCGGAGACGCCCGTCTTCGACGGACTCTGGCGCGACTACCCGCACACGAAGCTGAAGGCGAGCGGCGAAGCGGTCGGGCTGCCGCCCGGTCAGATGGGGAACTCCGAGGTAGGCCATCTGACGATCGGCTCCGGCCGCGTGCTCGACCAGGACCTGCAGCGCATCAACCGCGCAATCGCCGACGGCTCCTTCTTCGAAAGCGCGGCGCTCAGGGCAGCGTTCGCGACCCGAGGCGACGTCCACCTGCTCGGCCTCGTCTCCCACGGCGGAGTCCATTCGCACATCGACCACCTGCAGGCGTTGCTGCGCTTTGCTCCCGAGCGCACGTGGATCCACGCCTTCACGGACGGGCGCGACGTCTCGCCGAATGCGGCCGCGCACGACCTCGCCGCGCTGCCCACGGACCGGATCGCCACCGTCGTCGGCCGCTACTACGCGATGGACCGCGACCAGCGCTGGGAGCGCACGCAACGTGCCCTCGAGGCGATCGTCGACGGAGAGGGCGAGCATGCCCGTGATCCGGTCGCCGCGGTCGACGCGAGCTACGCCCGCGGCGTGACCGACGAGTTCATCGAGCCGGTCGTCGTCGCCGGGCGGCCGCGGCTGAAGCCGGGCGATGCGGCGATCTTCTTCAACTTCCGGCCCGACCGCGCGCGACAGCTGACGAAGCTGCTGCTCGAGCGCAGCTTCGACCTGACCACGATGACCCGCTACGGGGAAGAGCTCGACTGCCCCGTCGTCTTCCCCGAGCAGCAGGTCGACGAGACGCTGGCCGAGGTGCTCGCGGAAGCCGGCCTGCGCCAGCTCCACGCGGCCGAGACCGAGAAGTACGCCCACGTGACCTACTTCTTCAACGGCGGCCGCGAGGAGGAGTGGCCGGGCGAAACGCGGCTGCTCGTGCCGAGTCCCCGCGAGGTCGGCACCTACGACAAGAAGCCGGAGATGGCCGCCGAGGAGCTCGCCGCTCGCTTCTGCGCGGAGCTCGAGGGCGGCGCCTACGCGTTCGCGGTGGTCAACTTCGCGAACCCGGACATGGTCGGGCACTCGGGCGTGATCCCGGCCGTCGTCGCCGCCGTCGAGACGACTGACGCCTGCCTCGGCCAGGTGGTCGAGACGGTTGAGCGGCACGGTGGCGTCGCTCTCGTCACGGCCGACCACGGCAACGCAGAGCAGCTGCTCGAGGCGGACGGCACGAGCCCCCACACGGCGCATACGACGAATCTCGTCCCGCTCGTGATCACTGACCGGACGGCGGACGTGCGCGAGCGCGGCGAGCTGAGCGATCTCGTGCCGACGGCGATCGCTTACCTGGGACTCACGAAACCTTTACAGATGTCGGGTCAAAACCTCTGCAATTAGCCCACTTTGGGTAACTACAAGCGACCGCCTTCCCGTCTATACTCCGCAGGCCTTGTCACTGGCCCAGCCCGATCACGGCGTCCTACGGAAGGCGCAACGGGGTGACGAGCGAGCTTTCTCGCTCATCCTTCGCGCCTACGAGACGCCTGTCTTCAACTATGTGCTCCGGCTCGTCGGCGGAGACCGGGCGCTCGCCGAGGACCTGACGCAGGAAGTCTTCCTGCGGGTCTTCCAGGGTCTCCCGAAGTTCTCGCTCCGCTCGAAGTTCACGACCTGGTTGTTCCAGGTGACGAAAAACCGCGTGCTCGACGAGCTGCGCGCGAGCGAGCGGCGCCCGCGGGCGCTCGTCGCGCTCGACGACGTCGCGCCGCTCGAGGTCCTCGACCAGCCGGTCGAGCGGCTCGAGGAGATCGACGCGCTCTGGACTGCGGTCGAGGGCCTCAGCACCGACCTCAAGATGGCGCTCCTGTTGCGCGACGTCGTGGGCCTCTCGTACACCGAGATCGCCGATTCGCTCGAGGTCACGCTTGCGACGGTCAAGTGGCGGATCTACAAGGCGCGGGAGGAAGTGCAGATCGCGCTCGTCCGCGAGGGCGTCAGCTTCGGCGTCCAGACCGCCGCCGCGAAGAACTAGCGCGAGTGCCGCCGCAGCCAGGCGGCGACGTTGCGCGCCTGTTCCTGCGGAGTTGCGCCGCGGGCGATCGGTGCAACCATTGGCGGTCGCTGCTGCCCCGGGGGCGAGGCGCCGCCCCGTGTTGCTAGGGCGACCCCGAGCAGGACCGCTGCGAGGAGGAGCGCCGCGGCGAGGGCGAGGAAGAGCGTGCGGCGGCTGCGCCGCGGAGGCCGGGCGACGAGGGTCGGCGCGGTGGCGCGTTCGGCGAGCTCGTCCGCGAACGCCTCGGCCGAGGGTGGTCGCGACGCGGGGTCCCGCGCGAGCGACCGTAGGACCGCGTTTTCGATGTGGGGAGGTACTCCGGGAGCAAGCTCTCCGATCGGCGTGATCGCCCCGGCGGCCTGTTTCTCCGCCAGGTCGGTGAGCGACACGAGCTCGTAGGGCGGCCGGCCCGTGAGCAGCTCGTAGAGGACGGCGCCGAGCGAGTAGACGTCGGCGGCGGAGGTGACCTCTTCACCTGCTGCCTGCTCGGGCGAGAGGTAGGCGGCGGTGCCGAGGACGGTTCCGGCCTGCGTCAGCGCTCTCGCCTCCGCGCCCCGGGCGATGCCGAAGTCGGCGACCTTGAGCGTCCCGTCCTCGCGCAGGAGCAGGTTCTGCGGCTTCACGTCCCGGTGCACGAGGCCGTGCGCGTGGGCGTGGGCGAGGCCGTGGCACGCCTGAATCGCCAGCGCGGCGGCCTCGTCCGGCGCGAGG
>Ga0126311_10000538_pt1 | contig 17722 bp, 17 predicted proteins | sample Plot61_FD_92539 | JGI IMG/M metagenome (GOLD analysis project Ga0126311, IMG submission 92539) | Serpentine soil microbial communities from UC McLaughlin Reserve, CA, USA - Plot61 | ecosystem: Environmental > Terrestrial > Soil > Grasslands | place: USA: UC McLaughlin Reserve, Lake County... | reverse complement strand
TTGCCTACGGACGCGAAATACATCGATGCCTTCATGCAAAACGTGAATTGGGATGAAGTGAATCGCAGAGTCGAAGCGATCGATAGTCGAAAGTAATGCGCGCTGACGACTTTGAGGCAAAGCGACTCTACTTAAACTTTCGGCAACTCTTTAATTATCTGATCGACGATTCGCAAAGAGAGCGCCGAAATCGTCAACGAAGGATTAACTCCAAGCGCAGTCGGGATAATTGACGCGTCCGCGATATACAGACCTTCATAGAAAGGCACAGTGCCGCTCTTCGTTTTGTCAAAGACGCGGCCGAACTCGTCAACCACTCCGTCCGCTGCGGAATGGGCCATGCGGCAACCTCCCAGGGGATGGCTAAGCGCAATCGACTCAGCGCCAGCCGCTTTTGCTGTAGCCGTCAGAAATGGATTGATGAACTCGAACGCGGTCCCCTCCGGACGCAGTTTTGTACCGAGGCGTTTCAGCGTTTCCCTGATGGAGTCGTAAACGGGATCTTCCCAAAACTTCACATCGCCAGGTTTGCTGATGCGAAGTGGTGTCTCTCCTATCCCGCCAAGCCGGAACACGCCCTGAGACGACTCACGGCCCATCGCAACCACGCACATCATGTTTGAGACACGCTCTTCTTCCGATTTAAAGAATTCAGCACGTTCGCTGCTGTTCCGCCGGATCTGTCTAATTAGCTGAGGGATACGTTTCTTCAAATACCGCAGTGTTGCCAGGAACAAAAAGCCGCCACCTGCGCCTTTTTCAACCAAATGCTGGATCAACGGCAGTCCTTCGCCCACGACAGAAGCGAGCGCCGGTGGAATTCCCTGATCCTCAATCGTATGAAACAGCTCGGGATTGGGATTGTCGCGCGAGCCTTCCGGCCCTGTTCCTTTTTGATCGGTATTGAAATGCGCGAAAGAAGTCGTGACCGGTCCGCGGACGATACTCGCACGCTCTTTAGTCTTTTCGAGGAACGCCAGATAATCGCCGTTAGTCGAAAAGCCTACGCCTACTTTGTCGCTCAAGTTCGGCAGTGCGCCTTTCTGTTTCGATCGCAGCATCAACTCATTCGTTCCGAGGCAACCGGCGGAGACGATTACCATGCCGGCGGTCACGACTGCCTTTTCGACACTCGATGGATCGTCGTGGCGTCTCTTGAGGTAATGAATCTCGTAACCGCCGCCCGGCAAGGCACGTATCACGTCGACTTCGCACAAGGGTTCGATTTTCAGATTTGCGAACGCCGCAGGCGTACCGTCAACTTTGCCCAGGGCAGCCGCCATCAACTGCTTGTTAAGAGTGTGACGTGCGCCCGGCAAACAACCTACGTTACACCTGCCCTGACGTTCGCAGTAATTGACAGATTTTTCCAAAGGATAGTTGTGCGGAAGGTTATCGTTGGGCATTCCGCCGGGATCGAGGCCCAGCATGCTGTCCTCAGGTGTCAAATCGTTAATGGCCAGATCTACTGTTCCGTAGTCGCTGGTTAAGTGTTTGCTGGCCAACTGAAAAATGCGTGCGCGATCGATCCATAAGGCGTTTGAACGATCGGGAACGGGAGACGCCGGAGGGTCGGAGGGCGGTGGTGGCGGAAGGTTTTCGTGATAGCGTTTGATGCCTCGCAGGTTTGAAGAGTTATTGGGATCCGAACCAACGTCCCAGTGCGGTTTCAAACCTGCGGAGCGCGCGACGATGTTACTGAGACCCGCGTTAATTGCATCGCCAGGCATCTTTACGCCGGTAAACGGGATTTGATTCGCGGCGCGCGCCGTTAATGCTGATGTGACACTGAAACCGATCGCGTGCCGGGCCAGGTTGTAATAGTCTTCGCGTTCCTGTTTGGTCCATGACATGGGCCAGCGATCATCGGTGAGGACGAAGTCCGGCGGCTGAATGGTGATGTTTGAATAGACGAGTGAACCGCCGCCCACACCGTTGGCGCGAATGACAGTGACACCATCGCTCTTGCGACCAAAGAGGCCGAGGAAGCCGCGAGTGCCCATGATGGTGAAATCGTAGAGTCCATCCTCGTTCCGCAGGCTCTTAAATAGTTTGGTAAAAACGTTTTCGTCTTTTGTCCTGCGATAACACCGGCTGAAAATGTCGAGAAAGCCACGAAAGTGATTCTGCGATGACCAATACTGCACGGGCTGTTTTTTATTGGCCAGGAATTCCGCCGTCTTGATCTCTTTGTCCTGCACCGTGCTGACGGGCGTGGTCCACCAGGTGCCTCGCTCCAACATCAGGATATCTTCACCCTGTTTTCGATCCATGAACGCTTTAGCCAGGGGAATGCCGGTCATAGTGCCGCCGAAGCCGGTACCGATGATAACGACAGTGTGATCGTGCTTTTTCGTTTGTGACATGAGGGTAGCCTCGGTCCTTAAAATCGGGATATATTGCCATATTTAATGCGAAATTTGCCCAATTCGTTTCTCGCGTTAAACAAGAATAAGCATTGACAAACACTGGTGGCCTTCCTATGATGCTTTGACGGCCGCTGAGCGTAGGCGAAGTGGGCGGTATTGAAGCGGCTTGATTCTCTCCGAAACGAGCTAACCCTATAAACCTCTTTCCTCAGTCTCCAACATAAGAGCGACTTGAGCCTACTATCCCCAACCATAGAGGAGTTAACGACATGTGTAAATCCAGCAAGGGCATCCTGTCCGCCTTGGCAATAACAGCTTTGCTTATGATCAGTGCAGTGGCCACCAGTGCTCAGACCACCGGCAGCGTCACGATGAACGCAACCGTCTCAAACTTTGTTGAATTGACTTCCGGCGGCGCGGTAACGCTTACCGGCAATTCCGGTGGCAGCATCATCACGGACGGTACCGCAAATTCGCCTTTGGCAGTGGTTGTAAACTTAGGCGAATTGGGTCCAAGCAACACTAACAGTTTTGTGAAACTGAGCGTGCCGCTAAGACTTCGCAGCAACGTCGCCTATCAATTGAATATGGCGAGCAGTGTTGCAGGCGCCGGCGCAACCAGCTTCAGTCTGAAAGATACTGACGTTGGTTTTGGTTTGACTCCAGCAGCGCGTCCCGCGAGTCTCGCGGCAGGCGTTGACACCAACGCCACCCCCGGCGATCCAACTGTCGGTGGCAGCACTGATGCGAACGGACGTTGGGTGTTTTCCGGCGCAAACTCCACGCTCGGCGCATATGCAGTTTCGGGTGCGGTGTTGAGTGGTCCACGTATTAACAAGGCCGTCGGCGCAAACAGTGCCACTTCGCTGGATGTTCCGTCCATCTTCGCGATCAAGCCGCAGTTCTTTGATCCCGCTCCGGCGATCACTATCACGGCTTCGTTTACCGTCGTAGCACTTTAATCTTTAATCCCTCTTCCCTGTACTAAAGTGGCGCCGGTCGTCAGCTCGTCGCTGACGGCCGGATAACCACATCTAACTCCTCCTCAAAGGACACACAATGCCCCGCTTAAAAACTCTCAATTTAATATTTTTGACAATCTTGCTGATGGTCTCTGCTGTTACGTGTTTAGGACAATCCACATCCGGCACCGTCAGCATGAGCGCAACAGTTTCTAAATTCGTCGAAATTAATTCCGGAGGTTCTGTAACTCTTACCGGCAACTCGGGTGGTGGCGTGACGACCGATGGCGTCGCAAACAGTCCCCTTGCCGTCTCGATCAACCTCGGTGAGCTTGGTCCAAGCAACACCAACAGCTTCGTAACGGCGTCAGTGCCACTCAAACTGCGAAGCAATGCTGCCTACGTCTTATCGATGAGCGCAACCGTGACCAGTTCCGGCACCTCCGGCAGCAGAATCGGTGCTGCTGATGTGGGCTTTGGCCTCGGAACAGTCTCGAGAACAGGTGTTGGCGTTAACCCAGGCGCAGACACAAACGCTACTTCGGGTGATCCGACTCTGGCGGCTAATGGATCGGTAAACGGTACCACCGGACGTTATGAATTTACCGCGGTGAGATCGAATCTCAACGCCTTCTCTTCCTCAACTACCGCGCTCAGTGGTCCAATCATCATGAACGCGGTTCCGCGCAGCAATGCGAACGGGCTCACCGTGCCTGCGATGTTTGCAGTGAAGCCTCAATTCTTCGAAAACGGCACCACCACCATCTCCGTCACTTTCACCGTAACGGCGCCATAATGCGATTGCGGTACGTCAAATACTCGCTTCTCATCGCACTGCTTTTCCTCGCTTTCGCTCAGACAACTTTTGCGCAGGCGCTGGATATCAGTAGCGGTGGTCAACCAACGATCACCGGCGCGGTAGGCGGCTCTGTCACCGGCAGTGCGGTAGTGACAAACGATCTGATCGTGACGATCAACTTCGGCGAAGTCTCCCCACTTAACACCAATTCGATCGTGAAGGTAGTCGTGCCGATCGCGCTGCGAAGTAACCAACCTTACCAGGTCGCGGTTTCGATGTCGGGTCTAAACAACGCCAATGCCCAGGCTGTGCAAGCGTCGGATGTTGGCTTTGGCATCCAGAACATGCAGCTACTGGGCGGCGCCGGTCAGATTTGCAATCAGAGCACTCACTTCATTCGGACACCCTTCAACAACGATCCCGCCATTACTGCAACCGTGGGCAGTAACGGCCGCGTGTCCTACCAATCATCACTTAGCAATTTGTCCGGCTCGACGATTATCCTCAGCGGTCCGGTACTCTCGAAAAATAATAGTATTAAACGCCAGCAAAGCGACGGCTATACTTTTGATGCGATCTTCACTCTGACACCGCAGTTCTTCGCCTCGGGAATTTCTTCCGCAACTCTCATCTTTACTATCTCGGCCGGTCCAAACGTTCCCTGTTGAAAGGTCTGCAAACAACATGTTGCGATTCACAGTAGTTCTATTTTGGGTACTTGGTTCGGTGATTTGCGCGACGGCACAAAGTCCTGAACCTACACCAAAGCCCACTGGAATCTCGCTAGCTCCGGCGAGGCTTGAACTCGAGATGCAACCTGGTCAGGAAACAACAGTGGTCGTGAATCTCGACTATCACAGCATCAGTGACAACGCACAGCCAGTTCGCATCGTCGCCAGCTTGAACGATTGGACCATCGGTCGCGATGGCCAGGTGCAGTTTGAAAGAGCGAACACGTTGCCTAACTCGGCGAGCCCGTGGCTGATCTACAGTCCGGCTGAGACAACTGTAATACCGGGAAACCTACACGCGATCAGAGTCACAGTCTCGGTTCCGAAAGATGCCACACCGGGAGATCACCTGAGTGCGCTGATCATCGAACAACGCCCCGACAACATCAAGGTTGACGAGAATCGCCGGCAAATGGTGATTCGCTACCGCATGGCAGCGGTGTTCTATATCAAAGTGCCGCAACTACGTCGCCAGGGTTCTTTGGAGAGTCTTCGTGCTGAAGCAACGGCGGACCAGGTAGTTGTAACTCCCCTGTTAAAGAACGCCGGCAACAGCGTGATTCGTCCGCTTACTTCGCTGAAGGTGACGGACAGCTCCGGCGTCTCGGTGGCCGAGTTGCCGCAAAAAGAATCGTTACCGGTGCTTGGTGGTGCTGAGTTGCTTCAGCCGGTCGTTCTCGAGACACGTCTCGCGCCCGGCACTTACACGGTCAAGTATCGAGTGGATTTTCAGGATGGCAGTAGACCGACTGAGGGAGTCACTGAATTAGTGATCCCGCAGTCGCAACGAACGTCAACCGCACCGGCGAGCCGCGGACTTGCTGCGGCTTCAAATTAATGAGCACCGTTATTTGCAATGCGTTGTTTGGAGAGTCGAGTGTTCCGCCGAGCGAAACGCGTGGTCCACTTGCTATAAGGAAAGGGCCGGTAACATTCAGATCCATTTTCGGCCTTTTATCAATGGAATTAACAATGTGCGGTGAAACTAAACTTCCGGTGGGATGCACGTCGGTCACCAATAACTGACTCAGCTCGCCTGTTTCTAACTCCGCCGAGATTTTGAAACTGGTATTTGAACGCACGAGTAAAGGAACGCGAATAACCGGATCGTTCCCCGACAAAGTTATTCGCACGGTATTACCACCACTGCTCACCACGTCCACGTGGCTCTGTGAAAAACCGGGAGCAACCGAAAGAGTGACGGTCTCGCTAACGGTAGCCTGCAGTGTCACGCGGCCTGTTTGCGTCCCAACACTCGCAGGCACAACAAACAACACCGCCATCAGTGTGAAGATAAAACGACACCTCAAGTGAGAACTCCTGAATAGATTCTTGAGTTTATAACACACTCAATACCGGCCGACTTCTAGTAAAAAAATGACTGCCGCAAAGAAGCACAAATTTTCTCGCTTAAGCTTGTTGTGCCTTTTGTGCCTTTTTGTGGCCAACACCGCGGTGGGCTATGAGAGCGATGCAGCTAAACCCACGACGCCGAAACTCGCAGCACAGGAAACGTCGGTAATCATCGTTAACGAGCGCGCACTCGTTGGACCAAACAGTACGGCGCAGTTGCGCGGTGGACGACTGTTCCTTCCCGTCGCAACCATTGCTGAAGCACTCGGCGACACATTCAGTTCCGATTTGACGTTGCGTATCGTGACGATTCGTCGTCAAACAGGCATAACGGCAATCTTCAATGCTCCGCTGAACGAAGTGCGCGAGAATGGCGCTGTTGTTCTCACTGTTTCCGGCGCGGCCGGCTTAGTCTTCCCGCCAACACCGAACGAGTTGATGTTGCCTGCCGAAATCGTGGCCGCGCTGTTTGATGTTGTCGTTCGTCGCGACGAGAGCCGCGCCATCGTTATTAGCCGTAAGGGAGTTCAAGCTGAAACGATTCGCAGCGGAGGCAAACACGCGCCGTGGCAACTCTTCCAGCTCGAGTACGATTACAACTTCAGTAGCTATACCTCATGGTCCGATCACAATCTCGTGCTGCGCGGCGCCGGTCGCGTCGGCGATGCACGACTGAGTTTCATTACCAACTCATCCATCGGCATGACGCACGATTCGTCACGTTTGTTGGGTGGGACTGTCAGATTAGACCGGCCTAATGGTCAGAGCTTTGTTGGCGGTGAGTTTGGTACGGGCACAGACGTTGAATTTCTGAGCGCAGCAGTACGCGGAGGACTGGTCCAACTACCTTTCGACCGTGTACGACTTGATTTCTTTGACGGGCAAACAACTTCCGGAATATTCCAGACGCCAATGTCCGGCAACTTGCGATTGAATCCGTATTCCGTCCGGTACGACACGACGATCTTTGGCGTGATGGCAACAACTGCGACACAGGCTCCACGTCAATCAGACTTCACGCTCTCCGCAGGCGCTATGCATTTCGGTGGCTCGAATCGCACAGGCAACCTCGTCGCCGGTGGTCTTAAATACATTTCGGGTCTGAATCGTTTCCAGGCTGATGTCGCCATGGGCCAATTCTTCGGAGTGGATCGCACCGGAAATAAAACAAGCGGCGCCGACCTCGCACTTAATCTCAGTGGTTCTTATCACCTGACGGAACAACTGCTCGTGCAGGGCCGCTATACTTACGTTGGTCCAACTTTCCTGAGTCCTCAAAGTGGACTACACGAACCTAACAATCTCGTTGCCGGAGGCGTGACGTGGCAACCGCGTCGATGGTTTACGGCAGCAGTGACCGGCAGCACCGCCACGACACCTGGACGCTTCGGCCAATTCAATCGTTACATAACTGCGAACGTGAGTATCGCTCCCGATAACAACTGGCCGTCTCTCTTCATCTCCCACACGCAAACCAGCACGACACAACTGAGAAACGCTGCGTTTACATTGATTAGCGGGACGAAGAAATTTCATCGCTGGAATATGTTTTTCAACGGCTCGCGCGTCCAGACATTCGGGAACGCGGCTCTCAACGCACAAGTTGGCGGAAGCATTCGAATCAACGAATGGAACACTCTCGAGGTGAGCCAGTCGTTGGGCAGCCACGGTCTTTTCAGCGGCATGGCGACGTGGCAAATCGCGAATCTTTTTCACAATCGAGTCGGCTTCAGTGGCGGCGTGGGTTATACAAGAAACAATAGCGCAGAGTTTCACACTTCGGAGCATCTATCGGCTTCGCTTAAATTGCCGCGACAGACTTCACTGCAATTCAGTTACCTGCGTACGGAAACCGGCACGACGGCACTGCTTTCTTTGCGTGGCTTGTTGTTCAGTTCCAAACGGGCTGAACGCGCGATGAATGGTCCACTTGCGGATTTGAATTCGTACGCGTCGGTCTATGGCCGTGTTTACCAGGACGTGAATCTCAATGGCCGTTTCGATCAAGGCATCGATCAGCCGCAGGCAAATGCGCGACTTCGTGTTGATGGAAATCGTTACGTGGTTTCAGATGCGCTTGGCAATTTTCGCATCGACAGCATCACGCGCGGCGAACACTCAGTTTATCTCGACCTCTTGTCCGTACGTGCTGATCTGACGTTGTTGGACCAGACACTGCAACAGATCTCGATCGAATCGACTCGTGACGTTATTGTCGATTTTCGCGTCGTGCGCACCGGCCGCATCACTGGAATCGTGTGGCTTGACACTAATGAGAATGGGCGGCTTGATGAGTCGGAACAGCCTTTAGCTGACGTGCGCGTTGTAACGGGCAGCGGCCGCGACACGCTCACCGATGCAAAAGGTTATTTCATCATCGGCGACTTACCGCCCGGCGAGCATATTCTTCTGTTAGACGAAAAAACCATCCCCGAACAAACCCGCTCCGTCGCCGGATCCCAAACGATCAAAGTCTCAGCCGGCAACGAAACTTCCACATCCTTCCCCGTCGCACCACTACCGGATCAAATCAAAAAATTCCCGCGCGATTAGGGGCCAACAAGTAAGTGCTATATCCTGACTGTAGAAGTGAATCAGTCGACAATTCGAGCGAATAAAATTCGATCCCGGGCGCACAAGATGCGCCGGCGCGTTCGCTTTACACGCAGGAAAATCGAACGAATCTCCCGCACCGCCACTCTCGGCGGTCTCTTCTTATCCTTTTTCAAAATCGGCTTAGTTGGCTTTGGCGGTGGTATCGCTGTGTTGGCGATGATCCGTAACGTCACTGTACGCAAGCGTCGTTGGTTAACAGACTCGGAGTTTGTCGAAGCAGTGGCTCTGGCTCAGAGCCTGCCCGGGACAAGTGCGGGCAATTCGGTCACGTACATCGGAGTGCGTTTACGAGGCTGGCGTGGCGCTTTTGCTGCCATGAGCGGCTTCATTCTGCCTTCGATGCTCATGATGATTCTGCTCGCAATCATGTACAAGCACGTGCGCGACTTGTCAGGCACACAGCGATTCTTTCACGGGTTGAATGGCGCCGTTGTGGCGCTGATTCTCGTAACTGCGTGGCGCATGGGAAGGAACATCTTGACCAGGCGCTGGCAGTGGCTGCTTGCAGTGCTTTCGTTTCTCGCCGTAGCGATACTTAACGCCACTGTGCTTGAAATCGTGTTTGCAGCAGGCCTGATCGGAATCTATATCGACTCATTCGCTGAGAAGCAATGGCGACAATGGCGCAATCTACGCACGATTGTGGCCCGGCGGCGTGCGCGTATTCGCACGCGCCTCGCAAAACAAAGAAGATCCAAGACATTTCGATCAATCACCGTGTTTGCTCTTGCTATGCCTATAGCTGCAAAGCTCAGTTTGCTAATCACACTGGCAGCGATCTGCCTGCGCATGGGCAGTGTCACATTCGGTGGCGGGTTGGTAATGATTCCGCTGATTGAGTCGGAAGTAGTCGACACGCATCACTGGCTGACGCACCAGGAGTTCGCGGACGCCACTGCATTGGGGCAGATCACGCCTGGTCCAGTTTTGATTACTGCGACTTTCGTCGGTTATCGCGTGGCGGGTACGCTGGGAGCTTTGGTCGCGACGATCAGCATTTTTCTTCCGGCTTTCTTAATGACGATCGCTGCCGCATCTTCGTTACGGAGATTTCGCAACAACGAACAGGTCCAGGCTTTCTTGCGCGGCATCGCACCGGCAGTAGTTGGACTACTGGTTGCAGCAGCATTAAGCATCGGCCGCTCCGGAATTCATTCGTGGGTCGGCCTGTCGATCATGCTGCTGGCGATGTTTACATTGATCCGCTTTCGCCCGAACCCGTTCTGGGTCATCTTCGGAGCCGGAATGTTGCGATTCATTATTGGCCTGTTTATAGCTTGATCCGCGTTATCCGCGGCTAAAAAGTTACTGTTTCTTAGTGCCTTGAGTCTCCTTCAGCTTGGCGTGGGCGCGTTCGTAGTTGGTCTTATAAATCGCGGTGTTCGGATCGTTGTTTTGCTGGGCAAGCGTCCGCGCTTTATCGTAAAGCGGATCCGCGAGATCGATTCGCCCGCCGCGTTCATAGGCTTCAGCAAGACTGTCGTAAACATTCGCTGAGTTCGGATAACGTTCGACGTTCGCTTTGAACACCGCAATCGCATCGTCCGGTTTGTTGTCGAAGATGAACTGGTAACCCATCTGATTGATGAGTTGCTCCGGCACGGGAATCGAATACCCAAACTTCTCGCTAAGCTTCTTGTAATGCGCGTCAGCACCCTGCAACCCGCCGAGCACCGCACCGCTCTTGGGATCACCAGGGACTTGCCAACCATCATAAACTTTCCGCAATCCAAAATAATGGCTGCGAAGCACCACCGATCCGTGGTCTTCGTCAGCGATGCGTTCAGCTTGCCACTCGAAACCTTTGATCTTCGTCTTCGAAAGCAGTTCTTTAAACTTGTCGAAGTCCGTTCCGATTGCGCCCGGCTCATTGCCAATTGAGACAAACAGGCTCACTTTCATTTCCTTCTGATTCTTCAAGTAGGTTTCGGCTCGTTTCAAAGCTTCATCATGCTCCCACTGCAGCGAAGGACTAACTGCGATGTAGGAGTTGAAAAGTCCGGGCTTGCTAATCATCGTGTGGATTGTGAATAGACCACCGAGCGAGTGTCCGGCGAGAATGCGATACGGCTGCACTCGATACTGATCCTCGATCAACGGAATGAGCTCAGTCTCAAAGAACTTGAGAAAGTTGTCAGCGCCGCCACTCGTCGGAGATCGCAGTTCGCCCGCAGGAGTTTTGTCGCTAGACTTCACGGGCGTCAGATCGCGAGTGCGGTCAGTGTTCGTCACGCCGACCACAATCAAATCCGGAATGCGACCATTTTGAGTAAGGAACTCAATCGTGCTCGCCGTGTGGCCCATGTGCGCGTCGCCATCGGTCATGTAGAGGACCGGATAACTTAGCTTGTTCGTTTCATAACCCGCCGGCGTGCGCACCAACACAACTCTCTCTTCGCCGAGCACTGTCGACTTGAGCACGAGTCTTTTGACTGTGCCGGTTGGGGGTTGTGCGATTGCCGCAGATGCAATCATCAGGAGAACGGCAACAAGGGAGAGCAAACGGAGCAGTCCTGGTAAGTGGGTAGTCATCGGTTTTAACTCCAGAAAAATGAATTTCGACTGGCAGCAACGCAGGTTAGAGGCGCAGATAATACGCTAAAAAACTTACGGCCGCTAGAAATCAGCGGCCGTAATAGTTTGCAACTTACGAGAAGTCTCACGACCACCAACGCCAACTGACGTTGTAAGCCTCAGCCAACCGGCGCAGATCCTGACGAACTGCGGCCCAGTCGCGTTCAGCCCTTTCACTGGCCAGACGTCGCGTCATAAACCCATCGATCTCGGCGGCGCCGTCTAAAACAGCCTCAACGTCCGCGCCAACTGACTTGTTATCTTTGAACCGTGAATAAAGCCGCTCAGTGGCGTCTTCATAGTTCTTCAGTAACCTGTTGATATCGTCTTCACGGTTCGTACCATTCAGGCGGCTCCGGTCGAGCGAGGAGTCGAAACTCTTCCGAAACCTGCCCGTGTCCTTCTTGAGCTGCGCCATCAGTTTCTTGACTTCCTTGTCGTTGAGCCGGTATGGCTCCTGTGCCCGCGCAATGACCGAAAAAACGGCTGTTAGCATCAATATATTGATTACTGTCAACACCCTCTTGTTAATCATGTTCTTCACCTCTCCTACAAAGTTGAGTACAGGATTAACAAAATTCGTTGTTGCAGTCTTTTACCTTTTTGACATTTCCGTCGCAGTTGTGACTTTTCGGTAGTGATGGTGCGGCCAAGCTGCGATCGTGTGTGACGCCGACATGTTAAGATTCATAACTAATGTCGCTTCTGTTTGAATGGGACCAGAATAAAGCCGAATCGAATCTGGCAAAATACGACGTTTCGTTCGAAGAAGCAATGACGGTATTCGCTGATCCTTTGGCCCGAATCTTTCCTGATGAGGACCACTCAGTTGATGAGAAGCGTGAAATCATCATCGGCCACTCGACGCACCAACAACTAATTTTGGTAGACTTTACAGCTACTGAGGACCGGGTGCGAATCATTAGTGCACGTAAGACGACTCGCAGGGAGCGCAAAGACTATGAAGAAAACAGTGGCTCGTAAGAAAAAACCAAAAGAAGAAACATTGCGTCCAGAGTATCGATTCGACTACAGCAAATCGAAACCCAATCGATTTGCAGCCAAGGTCTCACAAGGGAGCGTTGCTGTTGTACTGGAGCCGGATGTCGCAAAAGTTTTTAAATCGTCAGATGTGGTCAATGCTCTCCTGCGGTCTATCATCTCGGCAATGCCTTCATCTAAGCGTGGACCACGAGCTAACAGAGCGATATAACCCCGAGAAGATTAATCGCCCATTCTTCAGCTATCTCCAATGTGGTCTCAGAGTAGTGTCATGAGCCCCGATGAACTCCAGGAAAAATTCTACGAGCTGTCCTATTACGCTCGCTCATCCAGACCCGATTCGAAGGACATAATCCCATGTTTACTAAGCACGCCTTGATTGCGCTATCGCTCGCTGTGTTCTTTCAGACAGGTACCGGATACAAAGTTGAGACGCGCTACTCCGTTCCGGGTAATGGCGGGTTCGACTACGTAACCATCGATAGCAATGCTCGACGTCTCTACCTATCCCACGGCACGCAAGTCGACGTGATCAATCCGGACAACGGCAAGTTCATCGGAACTATCGCGGACACACCAGGAGTTCACGGTGTTGCACTCGCTTCCGAGTTCAAACACGGATTCACCAGCAACGGTCGTGAGAACAAGGTTTCAATGTTCGATCCCACTACGTTGCAACTCATTAACAAGATCGACGTGGGAAAAGGACCTGACGGCATTTATTACGACCCCGGCACCAAGCGCGTCTTTACAAACAATCACGGTTCACACGACATAACCGCTATCGACGCCAGGACCGGCGCGGTTGCAGGCACGGTGAAGGTCGAAGGCGATGGGGAGTCGGCGGTCGTTGCCGACGGTAACGTGTACGTGAACCTCGAAGACACAAACGAAGTGGTCGTCTTCGATCCAAAATCACTGGAAGTGAAGAAACGCTTTCCGATCGGCGTCGCGAAAACGCCGACCGGTTTGGCCTACGACGCGAAGACGAAACGTTTGTTCATCGGCTGTCGCAACGAGCCAAAGATGGTCGTGATGGATGCTGTCTCGGGTCGAGTGATCACCAGCTTCGCAATCGGGCGTGGCGTTGACTACGCGGCTTTCGACCCACAAGCGAAACTGGTTTTCTTTTCGTGCAGCGAAGGTGTGCTGAACATCTTTCACGAAAAATCTGCCGACGACTACGAAGACGCCGGCCCAGTGAAGACGCAGTCGAGCGCGCGGACCATGGCTTTCGATCCTAAAACGAAAAAGATCTTTCTGAGTGCTGCCGAGTTTGTCGAAACTGCATCGACAACGCCCGGCGGCAGACCGCAACGCAGTATCAAGCCCGGCTCGTTCGTGGTGCTGGTTGTGAGTAAGTAGTAGAATTCGTTCGCACTGACAGAGTTTGCGACCTCAGCCTCGTGCCGCCCCATGGGAGAGATATGAAGAAAGCCCCCTCAATCCCTCCGCCTTTGATTAACGACCAGGCTTTGCTTCGTCTGTTCATCAAACACACTCCCGCTGCTATCGCGATGTTCGATACTGACATGCGTTACCTTCAGGTCAGTGATCGATTTCTTACCGACTACGATCTCGAAGGACAGGACCTCGTCGGCAGGTCGCACTACGAAGTGTTCCCCGATTTGCCCGTGCGTTGGCGCGAAGTTCATCAAAGGATCCTCGCGGGCGCGGTCGAACGTTGCGAAGAAGATTCGTATATCGCCGCCGACGGCACCACCGGATGGTTGCAATGGGAAAGTCTGCCGTGGCGCAAAGTTGACGGTGAAATCGGCGGATTGATTCTGTTCACCCAGGTTATCACGGCGCGTAAACGAGCCGAAGAAGCATTACGCGCTTCGGAAGAACGCTTCGCCAGGATCTTTCAGCTCAGTCCGTTTCGTATGGGTATTCTGCGAATCAAAGATGGGGTAGTCCTCGAAGTTAACGACGCCTGGACCAGGGGCACCGGATTCTCACGTGACGAGACTATCAATCAATCGATTTTTAAGGTTGCATCAACCATGGACCATCGCGTGGTCGAGAAGATCCGCAACGTGCTCAAGAATCCCAAACCACTCCTGAACCTGGAAGTCCGGTTTGTATCAAAAGACGGTCGCGAAGTAATCGCTAATACCTCGGCGGTAAGGTTCGATCTCGACGGTGAACCATGCTATCTCTGGGTCGCTGACGACATCACCGAACGGAAGCACGCTGAAGAAGCGTTGCGCGCGCTTTCGGCCCGGCTTCACTCGGCACGCGAAGAAGAAGGCACACGCATCGCACGTGAAATACATGACGAACTCGGCGGCCTCCTGACGGGCCTGAAGTGGGACCTCGAAAAAATCGACAACAATCTCAATAACTCTCGTGATGATTCACAGCTTCCCGAAATCCGTAAACGACTGAGTAGTATGACCACACTGGTCGAGACAACTATAAACACGGTGCGACGAATCGCTTCGGAACTTCGCCCCGGCGTGCTCGACGACCTTGGTCCGGTTGCCGCTATCGAATGGCAGGTTGAACAGTTTCAAGCGCGCTCAGGACTCAAGTGTCATTGGATCAACAACGCCAGTGAGATCGAATTGAGTCGTGAAAGGGCAACCGCAGTTTTTCGTATCCTTCAGGAGATACTGACAAACGTATTGCGCCACGCGCGTGCGACTAATCTTTACGTCAAGCTCGACCGCAGCGAGCATTGCTTTGAGTTGGAAGTTAAAGATGACGGCGTTGGAATTACGGAGAGCCAGATAATGAACTCGCGCTCACTCGGCTTGTTGGGAATGAAGGAACGAGCGCTCCTCGTTGGAGGTGAAGTGCGCATAACCGGAAAAGAAAATAGCGGCACTACCGTCCTCGTACGCGTTCCGCTCGGTGTGTAGATATGTTGAAGATCCTGACAATCGACGATCATGAGGTGGTTCGTCGAGGTATCAAAGAGATGTTCACTGAAGATTGTGCGACGCTTGGTGAGGCTTGTTCCGGCGCAGAGGCTTTAACCATGGTACGCAAACAACCCTGGGACATTGCCGTGCTCGACATTTCCCTGGGCGGTCGCAGCGGGTTGGAAGTGCTGGCCGAGTTAAAGCAACTTCGTCCACGCATGCCTGTTTTGATACTCAGCATGCACGCGGAGGAGCAGTATGCAGTGCGTGCCTTCAAGGCCGGCGCTTCGGGATATATCAACAAGGCCAGTTCCGGCGAAGAGTTACGTCGCGCGATCCTGAAGATCATCAAGGGCGGTCAATACGTTGGACCATCGTTAGCGGAAAAGATTGTTCTCCAGCTTTCGCAGCCAGGCAAGGTTCCTCATGAAAGTCTCTCGAATCGTGAACTCGAAGTTTTGTGTTCGATCGCTTCGGGCAAAACGGTGACAGAGATCGCATCGACCTTATCACTCAGCAACAAGACGATCAGCACTTATCGCCGTCGCATCCTCGACAAGATGGACATGAGAACCAACGCTGAATTGACGCATTACGCTATTCGCAACGGACTCGTTTGACTTATAGGTCCTATAAGACATCTCCCTCTTCTGTAGGACAAACACCTACAAATCATTCAGCACTCGTCCGATACTCAGCCAGATCATCCTCCGCTATATTGATCCATTCAAAGCGTTGATCGATTCGGGACCGATCAACGGTAAGCGCATGGGGGGACAAGGCCCGTTGGGTCACATGCGCTTGAGGGCGTGGCGGTCCATTTTTGACGAAGGGTGGACTCCGCGCTCTCTTACTGTTCACATGTTATGGACACTTCACATCTAAACACCGCGCCCGCCAAACAGTCAGATCTCAGCCAGAGCGAAGAGCGGTATCGTGATTATTTCGAGAACGCGAAAGACGCAATCTACGTCCACGATCTTAACGGCCATTACATAATGGTTAACAAAGCGGGCGAGGAACTAATCGGTTATACGCGTGACGAAATACTACAGATGAGAGTTTCCGACGTCGTTCCGCAAACCTATCTCGATCAGATTCACGCAAAGTTAACAAAGAAACTCGCCGACAATTCCCTGACAATCTATGAACTCGAAGCTATCAGGAAGGATGGCAGCCGCGTTCCGATAGAAGTAAGCAGTCGCTTGATCTACGAGAACGGAGTGCCGGTGGCGGTGCAAGGCAGCGCCCGGGACATCACTGAACGCAAACGTGCCGAAGAAGCGCTGCGCGCCAGTCAATTGCAACTTCAGCAGTCGCAGAAACTCGAAGCAATCGGACAACTTGCCGGTGGTGTCGCACACGACTTCAACAACATGCTGACAGCCATTATCGGCTACACCGATTTGTCGCTCAGACGAGTTGGACTTGAAGACTCTATTCGACGAAATCTCGAACAGACGAAGAAGGCGGCCGAACGCGCGGCCGCGTTAGTTCGACAACTGCTGGCGTTCAGTCGCAAACAAATCCTCGAGCCGAAGATCCTCGATCTGAATGATGTCGTAAAAGACATGCATAAGATGTTGACGCGTCTTATTGGTGAAAACATCCAACTCGCGACACGACTTGAAACGAATCTCGGAAGCGTCAAGGCGGATCCGTGTCAAATCGAACAGATAATTGTAAACCTGGTCGTAAACGCCCGTGATGCCATGCCTCGCGGCGGCAAAGTCACGATTGAAACAGCAAACGTCACTCTTAATGATCACGCTACGTTGAAACACGTTGCCGTAAAGCCAGGCGAGCACGTGATGCTGGCGGTTAGCGACACCGGCAGCGGCATGGACCAGGAGACTCAGGCAAGGATCTTCGAACCCTTCTTCACAACTAAAGACGTCGGCAAAGGAACTGGCCTGGGATTGTCGACTGTCTACGGTATTGTGAAACAGAGTGGCGGGAACATCTGGGTTTATAGCGAGCCCGGAATGGGAACAGTTTTCAAAGTCTACTTGCCGCGCATTGACGATGAAGAAAAGTGACAGAAGTGTTGAATCGCAACGCGAGCTATGTAGCGCGGCAGTATGGGGAAACATTTCCGTGGGGGACTATGGCCGTCAATCTAATCGGCTGCCTCACGGCCGGCGCTGTGTTCTACGTAACTGAAGAGCGATTCGTAGTCAGTCCCACAGTGCGAATTGTAATCCTGATCGGGTTGCTCGGAGGATTCACTACCTTTTCGTCTTACGGCTTACAGACGTTCGTGTTGTTGCGGGATGGTGAATACGGATTGGCGACCGTGAATATTATTACTTCAAACGTTCTCGGTTTGTTCATGGTGTGGGCTGGCTACGCTTTAGTGAAATTGTTTTAGCGCCAAGGCGCGACATATGATTAGCCTTTATGGCTTTCGCACACGAATCCCACCCACGGCAGTGGGTGGATCGTT
>Ga0126311_10000537_pt1 | contig 17729 bp, 15 predicted proteins | sample Plot61_FD_92539 | JGI IMG/M metagenome (GOLD analysis project Ga0126311, IMG submission 92539) | Serpentine soil microbial communities from UC McLaughlin Reserve, CA, USA - Plot61 | ecosystem: Environmental > Terrestrial > Soil > Grasslands | place: USA: UC McLaughlin Reserve, Lake County... | reverse complement strand
GGCGCTGCAACCGGAGCAGCTTCCCTGCGCGTGGTGCGCACAGCCTCAGGCGCAAAGTTTCGCTGGACTTTCACAAACGCAGCCGCCAACTCCTGCATGTCTGCGGCGTTGCCGAGGAAGAGGTTGTGCGGCAGAAACATCATGTCTTTCACTGCTGCGTCGGAAACCGGCGTCGGCAGTAAACGGAAATAATCCGGGTGCTGTTCTGCGATTCGTTGTAAGGCCGGCTGCTGGGCCATCGTAGCGGTGTAACCGCGGCTGATAGGAATACCTTCAGCCTGTATCGCACGAATGAAGTCTTCAATGCTCAGCCCGCCGCAATTCTCCGGGCTGTAACGCAGCACAAACATGTGAACACCGTGACGTACTACGCCGCGGCCTATCGCCAGCGGACTGACGCACGAGACTTCTTCGAGATGTTGTCGCAGCAGGTTGAAATTTGCTGCACGTGTGGCTTGTTGACTTTCGAGACGCTGCAGCCGGTGTAATAAAACTGCCGCCACGTATTCGCTGGCCCTTAAGTTGAAACCCAGCGAATCGTGCCCCCAACGCTGTCCACCGAGTCGCGCGCGTCCTACGTTGTGGAACGCATAAGCGCGTTCAAAAATTTCCGGATCGTTGGTAGTGAAAGCGCCGCCTTCGCCGGCGGTAAGATTCTTCCACGACTGAAAACTGAATCCGGCGGCGTCGCCCAGAGAGCCTGCTCGTCCGAGTTCGTGCACTGAGCCGTGTGCCTGCGCCGCGTCTTCCAGCAACACGAGTGAATGGCGCCTCGCGATGTCGCGCAACGCGGTCATGTCTGCCGGTTGTCCAAAGAGATGAACTGCCATGATCGCGCGAGTCTTGCCGGGGATGATGGCTTCCTCAACTCGCTTCGGGTCGAGCAGGTACGTCTCCGGATCGACGTCGACGAGTGCGATGCCACAACGACGATCCAGCACCGTGCTCGCGCTCGCAATGAATGAGAGGTTGGGAACAATGATCTCGCCACCGTAGTCAAGACCGTCGTGATTCAGCGCAGCCGCCACAGCGACGCGCAAAGAATCGGTACCGTGTGGCAACAACAGACCGTACTTAGCGCCGCAATAGGCCGCCCATTCCTGCGCGAACTTGTTGGCCAGCGGTTGCGGCAGCCCTTCGACGCCAGTCAGAAATATCTTCATGAACTGAGGGGCAATTTTCAGTGTCCATTCCTTAACTGATGGAGCGGGATATTGCGGCCACGGGCGGTAACGCGTGTCACGAACAGGCAAACCACCGTCTTTAGCCAATTTTCCTTCGAGACGTCCTGGCCGGCCCGGCAATTGCGGCAATACTTTGATTGCTCCTTTGACTCCGATACGAGTCGATCTCACTACAATCTTTTTAATGTTTGGCATAACCGCTCCAAGAATATCTAAGCAACGGCTTGAGCGCGGATCGTCTGTTGAAGAACCCGCTCAGCTTCAAGCAATTGTTCCACTGTCATCGGCCGATGGTGAATGCCGTCTGTTGCAGACTGCGGCTTCGGCACAATAGTCTTCTCGTTCAGTGCACGCACTGAACTCAAGAATAGCTCTGGCGTTTTATCGTTAACACGTTGTCGCAATGTAACCAGAGTGTCCCCTGGCTGGGGCTTCACCTCGAGAAACTTCAGAATTGGTCCTGTATCAATACCAGCGTCTACGAGATGGGTAGTTAATCCGACCTGGTCGCCTTCCATTATGGACCAAGGTAAAGAATCAAGCGATCGGTGCCGGGGTAGCTTCGCACAATGGGCATTAATTACTTTTGTGTTGGGCATCGACAGTAAAGGTTCTTTGATTAGCCAATTAGACGAACCCAGTAGAGCGAATGAGATACCAAACTGCTCTAACGCTCGTTTGGCTTCTTCCGATGAATGTTTCTGTACATAAACGACAGGGACGTTAAGCTCACTGGCGAGCTTCGCTACCGGCTCGCGGTTTGCGATCACGCCCGGCATCATGTTCTTCATTCGTTCCCGGACTCCAACAGGCAACGACAACCACAGCGCTTTTGGAAGTGACTTTTTTCCGTTTGCGCCATTTTGCTCGACGTGTGGTGATATGGCTTTCCTGAACTCTTGATGAGCGGCTTGCATCTGAAGTTCTGCCGCAGAATATTTTTTTCGAATGGCGGTCTCGATCAATACAAGCGAAACCGGCACACCGTTCTTTTGAAAATAAGTTAATGTGTTAAGGGTTTGTGTGCACCCGGGAACACAAAGAATTGCGATCTTCCCCACGCGAATAACTCCTATTCACCTTAAATATAGATTTCGTGCTCCTGAAGCATTTCAGTCCTGGCTGCAGACGCGTCGGATGCATAAAGGTGGTCCAGCATGATGTCTTCCCATACCAGTGATCCAAGCCAACGCTGCTGAGGCGGCATGTAGCCTAACTTATCTACGCGATCCACAATTGCGTCAGGAACAATTCCTCTGAATGCCTCTCTTAAAATCCATTTCGTCCATGCACCGCGCATTAACAAACGCTCCGGCAACCGGAAGACAAACTCGACCAGACGATGATCGAGAAATGGCAGCCGAACTTCCCGGCTGTGCGCCATGCTGTTGCGATCGGCATAACGAAGAAGCTCCACCAGCCCCTCTCGAGTAGTGTTCCACCAAAGGGCCCGGCGAAAGCTCGAAACATTCTTAAACTCCGCAGAGTACACCGGATCTGATCGCTTCATATCCGGTAATCCCTTCGCCTTGTGATGAAATTTCCTGACTGTGTTCTTGACGGGTTTTGGCACACTCTGGACCAGCACACGCTTGACGGAGTTCGGAGCTCCACCATGCATCTCTATACATTCACGTCGCCAGCGGATGTAGCTTTGAAAATTGAGACTCCTTACTAAGTCGTCACCACGTTCTGCAAAATAACTGTGGTATCCGCCTAACATTTCGTCGGCGCCCTGACCATCAAGCAAAACAGTGACATCGCCTATGCGTGCCAGGCGCATCACAGCGAATTGCGCATAAATACTGGTCGAATTGAACGGCTCCTCCTGATGCCACATCAATTTTTCCACGTCGTTAAAGAAGTCGTCGGCCGTGAGCCAGACATCGTGTCGTTCGACTTTATTCGCATTGGTTACGAGATCCATCCATCGACCTTCATCGTAAAAGGAATCGTCAAAGCGCGCAGAAAAGGTCTTTTGGACGGCTCCCTCCGGCAATAAACGACTGATGATTGATACGATAGTGCTGGAATCTATTCCGCCCGACAAACTGGATCCCACCGGAACATCTGCTCTTAAACGAAGGCGAACAGAGTCAGTTAGTAGATCCCGAAACTGGTCCTTGTACCACTCGTCGGTTTTGCCTTTTTCCTGTATCCGTGGATCGATATCCCAATAGCGGCGACGTCGCAGCTTGCCATCGGCTGAGAGCTTCATCGTATGGGCTTGTGGTAACCGGTAGATGTTTTCAAAGAACGTTTGTTCGCCAGTTTCAATCTGCTTGAAGTGCTTGTAAGCAGCAGCAACCGGCTCGTAAATCCTTCGCTCCGCAAAGCCCCCCGCCCACAATGCCTTCATCTCAGAAGCGAAAGCGAAGGTCCTACCAGGAATATACGTATAATAAAGGGGTTTTTCGCCAAAACGGTCACGCGCTATAAACAAGCATTTCTCAACCGTGTCCCAAATCGCCAAAGCGAACATCCCGTTGAAGCGTTCCACGCAAGCTTCACCCCATTGGCGATAGGCCGCCAGGATGACTTCAGTATCAGTACCTGTATGGAACCGGTGTCCCTGGCTGATTAGCTCGGTGCGAAGTTCCAGGTAGTTATAGATTTCACCATTGAAGATCATCCATTCACGCTCGTCCGGACTGGCCATTGGCTGGTGACCCGCGGGCGAAAGGTCCTGAATCGAGAGACGTCGAAATCCAAAGGCGAGATCAAACTTGTCTGAAGCGAACTGCGACAAGTCGGGTAGTCGTAGCCCGGGAGTGGTATCGTTGCCGCCACACAATTCACTCCGGCCCGAGCGCGTGTCAGTTAAAAGATAACCTTCATCATCCGGTCCGCGATGACGAATGGCCGTCGTAGCGCGCGCCAACGCAACTACGTCGACTCCCTTACCATCTAAATTCCATATACCGAGTATGCCGCACATCAACTTAACTCCACGCTTACCAAACCGCTTCGTATACCGAGGTTATATTCCGCAAGAATGCTTCTACGCCAAACCGTTCCACCACTGACCTGCGGATGGTCGAGGGATCAAAACTAACACGTCCATTGAGAAATTCCGACATAGCACCCGCCAGGCTTTCCGGATTGGCGGCGTCAACGAGAACTCCGCTTTCGTCAGTGATTATAAATTCCGGTCCGCCACACCGGGTCGAAACCACGGGCTTGCCGCACGCCATGGCCTCTCCGACCACTACACCAAACGTTTCATGCAAACTTGAAAGCACAAACACGTCTGAGCGATTCATCCAGTCTTTCACTCCAGCTCTATCCAATCCACCAAGAAACTTGCAAAGGTGTGCTATTCCCAAATCCGCCGCCAACTGCTCGAGTTGCGCACGCTCAGGCCCATCTCCCCCCAGCATTAATTCGAATGGTCGTTTCTCGGATTTGTTCAGGAGAGCAACGGCGTGTAACAAGTAACTGAGCCCTTTTTGTTCGGCCAGACGAGCGGCTACAAAAAATCTTAACGGACTTGCGGTATCCCGTTTATGACCATTGGAAGCAGAGGGCACAAAGAAATCCGTGCTTATCAGGTTACCGACAATCTTCTCCTCGAGGTTTGGGTGAAAACTCTTCATTTGCTGCGCCAATCCCGGACCGACAGCAACAACCTGGTTAACACCATTCAATGTTTTATGTACCAAGTCTCGTTTCACTTGAGTGTCGAGATGCATTGAGAACGGACTGGAGTGTTCGGTGAGGACTACAGGTATTGAATAACGCTGACCCAGCTTAAGAGCTGCCCAGCCTGCATGCAAAACAACATGAGCATGGATTACGTCTGGCTTCCCAAACTCAGCCAGCAATTTTTTAAAGCCGGCGTGCGTGGCTCTCTCGAACGTGTGGTAATCGATGCGTTCAGGGCCGTGAGGAATCAGCGGTCGAGCGGATTGGCGATAAACAGGAACCGGACTGCCGGTGTTCGTCTTTGAAACTTGTTTCAAATTCGGCTTCAAAGAATCTCGCCAACTGCCCATTTCAGAGATCAAGACCGCCACATCGTATTGGGTTGCCAGCGCGTCCGCCTGCTCCTTAACGAAGACGCCGCCAACCGGATCGGCTTCCGAAGGATACCACGACGGCACGATTAGGATTTTACGTCTCATCTCAACCAATGCTACCCAGCAACCGCGCGCGTCTCAAAAGTGGTCTGGCCACCGCAAACACGGATCTCACGTCCTCTGAGGTCAACAATAAAAGATCACGCAACGGTGTTTTTGTCTCTCTAATAAAGTAACGAATAGTCAGCACGGCGCTGAGTGTGTAGGAAACGCTGCTGGCGATGGCGGCTCCGGCAATGTCAAATTTGGGAATCAAAAGCAGATCTAAAGAAATCGTCGCTGTTAAGCTGATCGTGGCCACGATCAGGTTAAGGTGTGGCTTGCCAATCCCGCTAAGATAGGCGGCCAATACGTTAACAATACTAAAAGCAACAATGCCCGGGAGAATCCAAAGCAGAGCGTCGACACTGCCGCGGAATGCCTCTCCGTACAGAAGCGGAATAAACTGGGTTGCAGCTACACCTAGGACAATAGCGCCCGCAAAACTGGCCCCCAAACTAAGTCTATTGACCCTCATTGTGTGTACCGCGCTGTTCTCGTGCTCAGCGGCCGCAATCTTTGGAAGCAGCACCGTAGCTGCTGCATTCGACAACAGCCAAATGAGCTGCCCGAGTCCAACAGCAAGCGTGTACCTCCCAACAGAGGCGTAACCTGTAAATATACTGACGATAAAAACGTCGAGCCGGTAATTGAGAAACTGGGCAAGGTTTCCGAGATAAGACGGCAGTGCAAACTGGAGGACTTCCCGAAAAGAAGCTGTTCCCGAGTCGACGTTGAATGCCGGCTTCAACTTCAGCAACAGCGTGATGTTTATGACACCTGACACTATCAACGTCAGCACAAATAAAACGGCGACGGAGATCCTGCTGCCTCGCGACGTCAGGACCGCCGCCACGCTAAACAGAAGTAGAAACTGGGTCGTGCGACCCAGCATCTCCACGTTGTTCACCTTCGTTATCTGCTGTCGTCCCACCAACATCGCCCGCCAATGTGCCGTCAGTAATTCAAGTAGAACAAATAGGCCGATTCCGGGAATCAGCCACCGGCCGACGCCCGTTGGCAGGAATTTCGTCGAGTATTTCGTGTTGGCTACCAGCACGAGGATTAGGAGGGTGATTACAGTCTGAGCCGCCGCCACGCCCAGGAGCCGAAAAGTTAATGCGCGAACATTTGTATTGCCTTTAGCGACGACGTAGGTAATGCCCGGTGGCAGCGAGAAAGCAAGGACCATGATCAGCAGCCCTGCGGTCGCAAGTATTAAATCCAGCGCACCTTTTCCTTCCGGGCCGACTGTGCGGGCAATCAGTATCCCATTCGCCAGGCTGAGCGGCATCAGTATCAGGCTGGCGCCAAACGCATAAATCGTCCGCGGAATCCTGCCGGTCAGTTTTGCAAAAGGTCCAGCCATGTTTGCTTATCGATCGCCTTCAGGTTTTCGGAGCACATAAAAGAGACACCATCCATCCTTGTATCCCTTGCTAATCAAAAACCCGAGCGCACAAAGGACGTTGTAAACAAACGTCCAGAGTAGAGGCCTGATTGCAACCAGATTGAAGACGGGCAAATACCCGCCACCTTTAATCTCAACCACTTCCCAACCAACCGAGGCTGCGGCGTGCTGTAGTTCGAAAGCGCTGATCGGACTGATATGGCCATAAGCCAGATCGTCATCGTTGAACTGGTGGAACTTGCCTGTCAGAAAGAAAAGGGCGCGGGAACAAAACGAGGTGATATTGGGACTTGAGAGCAGTAAATACCCGCCCGGCTTAGTGACGCTGTAGACCTCACGCAGAAGATTCCACGGATTCTCGACGTGTTCAATTACTTCGAGACAACAAACTGAATCGTAGGAGTTGCCGACGGAACGCGCGATTCCTTTGTCGATGTCCAAAGTAAGAAATGGAATCTGCTTTGGGATCCACTTTTGCGGGTCGACATCAAGAGCAGTCACTGCATAACCATGATCCGTAAGTCGTTGGGACAAAGCACCAGCTCCAGCGCCGACGTCTAACACGTGATCGCCCGTGCGAAAGTATTTGTCGGCCAACTCGGCCGCCTGTTCGTGCACGCCGGTGTCCGCGTGAATCTGAATACCGTCGTAATATTCGATTTTTTTGGGTTCGGTGTTGATTAAGCGATTGCGCACGGGAATACAAATCGATCGTTTCTAAGTAAAGTTTGTGTCCAGCGCATGTTGAAGAATCACGAAGAGACTACCCGGGCACGGTAAACGTGCCAAAGAAGTTGTGGCGCCATTCGTAAACACCAACAGACCGCAGTTACTTTCCAACTGTGACGAAGTTTGTTTGCCTGGTTGAATTCGACTAAGGCTCCCTGAAAATCTCTTTCCAGCAAACGTGCCTTCCCACTCTCAATTGCGAGCCGCACCTTCGACTCTTCTAAGTTGTGCCCCAGTGCCGCCTGCTCACTTGTCGATAATCCTCCGCGTCCTTGGATGGTGTTCAGTAATTCCAGTCTTCGCTGAATTTGTTTGATGGTGTTACCGGATAATCCCGAGTCGCTGATTGTGTAGTGGGCGAGGATTTTGCGATGACATGCAAAGCGGAATCGTTTTTGAGCGATGCGTAACCAGAGATCAAAATCGTGGCCACGCGAAATCGTTTCGTCGAAGAGTCCGGCATCCAAAACTGCCTTTTTAGTTGCTATGAGTGCCGTGGTGAGGATGCCGACGTCGACCCTCAAAAGACTCTCCGGAGTCACCTCGCATGTGGACGGCGCCAATCCCATGAAGGTGCGCCCCTTCAGACGCGCCGAGCCAACCAGCAGCGCGTCACAATAGACAACGTCCGCGCCCGTTTTGCGCAGCACGTTCATCTGCGCTTCCAGATAGTTTGGCAGCCAAAAATCGTCTGCATCGAGAAAAGCTATAAACTGGCCGCGGCATGCTTTTATCCCGGTGTTTCTTGCAGCCGCGGCTCCTAGATTTGGTTGTTTTATGTAGATGATGCGCCCGGCGTATTTTGCAAGCGCGCTTTCGAGTTCAGGCGTATCCGGGGAACCATCGTTGACCAGCATTATCTCAAAGTCGGTCATTGTTTGACCGAGAACAGAGTCAAGCGTACGCGCGATTGAGCCCGCCGCGTTGTACGCGGGAATTATCACGCTGATCAACGGTTCTTTTCGGTCTACGTTAAGCACTGGGAAGCGTAGCTAAGGTTGTCTTATGCTGCTGATAAAGACGTCTGAGACATACTGCGTATGCAACTAAAAAGTATCCATACCACTCGTAAGCCACTGACAAAAAGAAACTACTAACCATGTACCCGACGAGGCTCGCCTGCAAACCAATCGCGAGGTAGTAATAGCGGGAATGATGCTCCTCTTTCAGGGTTTCTCGTTCAATTGCCGCGAGTCGCCGATACGGGATTATTAGAAACATCAGATATAAAGTTAAAGCGATCAATCCCATGTCACCGCCAACTTGTGTATACGAGTTGTGACTAACCTGATCGTGAATCAGTACGATGCGCAAGTTTCCAATCCCGACGCCGAGGAATGGACTCGTTAGCGCTACCCAGATGGATCTCGTCAGCAGCGCCTGTCGCGCCGACGCCGAAGAATCCCCCAAATTAATGATTGAACTCACCCGCGTACCATACCCTCCCGGAGCAAAGAGCATAGCCGCGATCACCGCTATCGAAACGAGGCCCACTACCGCAAAACGATTCTTTCGTCCCAGCTTCCAGGCGAGGACGAGTCCGACCGCCATCAGGCCCAGGAAACCTCCGCGAGAGAAAGTCGCAAACACGCCGGCGATCATTGCCAAGCTGCCACCGAGATAAAGAAGCTTCTTCAAGACATTCGAACTGCCAATCGTCATCGCCAGGGCAATGGGAATCATTGTCACAAGGTGCATCGCCAAACTGTTAGGCTCGCCAAACATGTTTGAGATAGACACGATAGCGCGCTCGACATAAACGCCTGTCCTGCCGGCCGAATAATCGATGAGCGCGGTAGTACTCATGATCCCTCCGGTAACGAGAGCTAAAAGAATCATCGTTCGTAGTCGCCGCTCGGTACGCAGGCTATTTACGAGCACGATGAAAACGATGATGGTCTTTGAATACAACGAGTAAAAAACGTCCCACGCAATATCGAGATTGATTGCTTGCGGAATCGACAACAGAGCAATCAATCCAAGGAGCAAAACGAGATTTACTTCTTTGGGCCGTGCGGTCAGTGTGCCTTCTGCAATGAACTGCGAAGGTATAAAAACCAGCAGCATCGCCAGTGCGATCCAGTACGGCAATGACCTGGTCCATGCTAGCCCCTGCCACAATTCATATGGTCGGAAGTAGGCGATGAGCGTGTAGAGAAACAATACCGCAAACGTAATCGCGTGCCCGTTCTGGCTGCTCCAGTTCTCGAGCGGCAGGTTCGAGTTGGTATTGAGCGCGAGCGAGTCCGCTTTCGTAGTAGGGGGCTCAACCTGGACCACAGGCGGGACCTTGCGCCGCGACGAAGGTAACCATTGTTCGTCCAGAACGGTATCCTTCGCCGCCATCTTCCGCGGAGCCTTTAATGGTTCGTAATCTGAGTCACGGAAGCGCATTAAAAAATTGTGTAAATGAACGGCGCAAGCGCCGAACTTTGCGCAAATATCATCAGCGCGCCGAACAACAGCATCACAACTACGATCGGCAGCAACCAAAATTTCTTACGAGCCCGCATAAAAGTCCAGATTTCTGACAGCATCGACAACATCGGGTAACTCTCCTGTAGTTAATGATCGGGGACCGGATGGGAATTACTTCTATTTAACGCATGGGTGCGTAACATAGCCGGGAAACTTGCTCTGCAGCACAGGGCATAGGGAGTGATCAAGGATATCTGCAATTACTTGTGCCCCTTGAGGAGTGTAATGGATAAAGTCATAAAAGTAACGCGAGGATTTGGTCATACTCTGCGCCAGATCAACGATTGTCACACCTTTGTCACGAGCTACTTTGCGAGTGACGTTGTTGTACGCTTCCACGCTGTCCCAATACATTTTTCCGGTTTGTCTTGGGCCGTAAGCTCTAACGCGAGCCAGATCGACGCCCGTTACATCGTCCGTTCCGGAACCGGCCAGCAGGGGCTGGGTCACAAGCACAGGTTCGATTCCGTTGTCCCGGCAAATCTGGACCATCTTTAGCAGCCGTTCCTCGAAGCCATTCAAAAACTCCGGCTTTGCGTTTTCCGCAAGAGCCTGCTTCTGCTCGTCCTCCGGAATATCCAGATAGCCCTGCTTGGTTAAATCTATCTGCTGATGAATCAAGCCAGCTTTGTAAGCGGTATAGCTACGATAGCCGTTTAGAAAAAGTGAAACGACTTCGCTGTACGCCGATAGCGATTTGACGAACGCCTTTCCGGAATTAAACTGAATTCCACTCTTCACGTTCTCAGCATCCCAGTCAGCCAGCGAAGTCCGCGCTACATCATTTGCGCCAACAAGGAAGATGGCGACGTTGGGGTGAAGTGGCACGATGAAGTCTTCGAGCAGCACGAGGTGACCATGAGTTGAATGTCCATCAAGACCGGCGTTATTGATCCATAGCGGACTGAAGTACTGATCGAGATGTTGGCCCAAACGAGCGGTCCAGGTTTGATCTTCAGAAAGGAAGAAACACTGCGTGGTGCTGCCACCGACCGTAACGATGCTTAAATACTTTTCTAAATGTTCGGGCGGATTCGGTCCGCGAAACCCGAGCGAGTTTCTGGTGACAGTGATTTCCGGATCGAGACCCTTAATGATGTCGTTCTTGATGTGGTAAGTCTTGTTCGTAGTTAGAACGATCCGGTTACCCTTGATTCGCGCCTGCAGAGGATTGTGGATTTGCAGCAGGACCTCGAGCAGCAGCAGGGCTAGAAGGATGCCAAAAAGCAGTAAGACAACTTTCCCAAGCAGTGAACGAAGCAGTGATGTCACGCTTCTCTTTGACCTGGGTTGCAACTCGTCTGCTGGCATGGGCGGGGATCAGAAAAGACGCTCAAATTCCTGAGGGGTCTGACGTGTTTTCTCCCTCTTGACCCAGTACGTATCGCGACCAGGCCCCCTGCGCATCAACGGATCGCGGCCAAATATGCGAGAGATGAAGCCGTATGGGGTGAATAAAAGGTAGTAAAGTATCGTGAGCAGGATGCGACTGTTAACATATCCCAGTACGCCGGCAACAGCCATCCAAAAACGATGAAAAGCGATTGCTGCGACTGGTACAAACAAACCGGCGAAGGCGAGTGCAGTGGCAAAACTACCGAGCACCAAGGCCGTTGTATTCCTGCCGCGATAGATGTTCCACAGTGACAACAAGGCAAGCACGACGGCAACAACAAATGCTGTCTTCCGCGCCTGCTTTTCGCTGACCGGATTAGCAGGTTTGCGCTCGCCCCGGACCCTTTCGAGCTTAGGTTCAATCAAGCTGGAACTCCTCCTCCCAAGTCCTGTCATCGACAAAACTGTCCTTGCCCTGTTCGTCCTTCATGAGCACGTAGTCTTCCATGACCAGGCAGTCCATCTCAGTGCGCATAAAACAGGTGTAGGCTTCGTGAGGAGTGCAGACTATCGGCTCACCGCGAACGTTGAAAGAGGTATTAACTATCACCGGACACTTCGTCAGTCGCTCGAATGCTGCGATCGTATCGTAGTAGATCGAGTTGTCTTCGCGTCTTACTGTTTGTACGCGAGCCGAGTAATCAACGTGCGTAACAGCGGGAATTGTCGAACGGACCACGTTTAATTTGTCGATGCCAAATAAGTCTTCTTCCTGATTGGTCATTTCACGCCGCAGTCGTTTTTGTACGGGCGCGACCAGCAACATGTAAGGTGAGTCGCAGTCCATCTCAAAGTAGTCTGCCACTCTTTCTCTGAGGACCGAAGGTGCAAAAGGACGAAACGATTCCCGGTACTTAATCTTCAGATTCATCTGCGACTGCATTTTTGGCGATCGTGGATCGCCAAGAATGCTGCGGCCACCCAGGGCACGTGGCCCAAACTCCATCCGTCCCTGAAAAAAACCAACAACCTTCTCGTCCGCCAGAATCCTGGCGAGGTGTTCCGCAAGCTCACGCCGCTCAACTCGGCGGTAATTCGCACCCGTCGTATCAAGATACTCACGGATCTCATCATTACTGAATGACGGCCCCAGGTACGCTCCCTTCATCCCGTCGTGATGAGCACCACACATACTTGCGACGTCGCGTTCGCCACCGACGTATTGGTACCAGGCCGATAACGCAGCACCGAGTGAGCCGCCTGCATCACCTGCCGCCGGTTGTACCCAGACGTTCTCAAACGGACCCTCGCGAAGTATTCGTCCGTTGCCTACGCAATTCAGAGCGACGCCACCTGCTAAACACAAATTACGCTCACCAGTTTCACGATGAACGTGTTGAGCCATGCGTAACATGGAGAGTTCCGTCACTTCCTGAACCGAACGGGCAAGGTCCATCTCACGTTGCGTTAGCTGGCTTTCCGGTTCCCTTGGTGGTCCTTCGAACAATCGATCGAAAGCGCCGTTCGTCATTCTTAGTCCATTTGCGAAGCTGAAATACTTCATGTTCAAACGCAATGAACCGTCGTCCTTCAAATCTATAAGTTCATCCAGAATGCGCCGGACGTATTTCGGTTCACCATAAGGAGCGAGGCCCATGACTTTGTATTCGCCCGAATTAACTTTGAAACCGGTGTAGTAAGTGAACGCCGAATAGAGCAAACCTAGACTGTGAGGGAAGTGCAGCTCGCTGAGTAAATGAAGTTCATTGCCGCGGCCATAACCATACGAAGAGGTGGCCCATTCACCAACCCCGTCCATCGTCAGAACTGCGGCGGATTCGAAAGGTGAAGGGAAAAATGCCGAGGCTGCATGTGACTCATGGTGTTCAGTAAAAAGTACTTTTCCCTTATAGTTCGCGCTCTTTCCAACCTGTTCTCTAATCCAAAGTTTTTCGCGTAGCCAGAGCGGCATCGCCATGATGAAGGAGCGAATTCCTGACGGCGCATAATCGAGATATGTCTCGAGCAGACGTTCAAATTTCAGGAGCGGCTTGTCGTAAAAAGCCACCAGCTCAATCTCTTCACCTTTGATATCCGCTTGTTCCAGACAGTACTCCACGGCTGCAGCCGGAAAACGGTGATCATGCTTCTTTCTGGAGAAGCGCTCCTCCTGGGCAGCAGCCACAATGCGGCCGTCTTCAACCAGGCAAGCCGCCGAGTCGTGGTAGTAAGCTGAAATGCCAAGAATGTACATATTTTAACTATTACTGAAACAGCATACTTAAACATAGGAGGCTGAGCCAACACAACCACCACCAGTTTTCACCAACAGCAGTTGCAAAGAGAAAGGAAAGTTGGTGCGCGCGAACACAGCAACTTTCCTCGACCTAACCTCGGATTAGTTCTGGAATTAGAGCAGACCTATATCACAACTTCTTTCTCAGCCATTTCAAAAACCAGAGTTTTGACGTGCGTCCGCAGCGCCAGCTCAAACTGCTTCGCCTCTTCAACCTCGGTAAACGACAACGCGCGCAGCTCCTGCTCGATGCGGCGGCGATAGTCAGATACCAGCGAGTCAGAAACGCCTAATACAGCGGCCACTTCCAGTTGCGTCGAGTGATCCGGGCTGAGGTAGCAGTACCACAAAACACCGATGATCCGGTTGTATTGCTTTACTTTCCCGCGCACCGCCTCGTTCAAGCTCGCCAGAAACTGATCGACAAAACCCGCCGCTTCCCGCTCGGATTCACGTCGCAAGAGACCTTCTTCAGGGTTCTCACGCTTGTCGACCGGCTCATAGCTGTTGCTGTTTTCACTGTCACTGTCGTCGCCATCCAGCGGCACGAGATAAATATCCATTACCGGCAGACGCGACATCACGAGACTTCGCAAAGTGCGCACGTCTACAGGCGAATCAACCGCATCCAGCACCGAAACGATCAAGTCTTCCAGGTCGGCATTGCTGATGACGATCTGCGAATCGCCGGTGCAACCAACCATTCGCGTGTCTCTTTGCCGGACCGGAATGATCTGAACGCGCTGCTCGACGTCGTGACTGCCTCGACGTGACTTGTCGTTTTTCCATTCACTCAACCCGTAAACACGGTCGGCGAGACGCCGGTGCGGCTCATCATCGATACCGGCGGAGTCAAAACGGCGAAAATTCGGGCTTGATTGGATTAAGGTCGAAATGCGGCGAGCGAGGCGGTAGCTTTCCGGATGACGCTTGCGAAGTTCAGCAGTCAGTAAATTTGTTAACTCGATCTGGCTGATCTCGCATTCAATCTCGTAGTCAGTCATCTCCGTTTCGAGATAGTGCTCGAAACGGTTTTTGCTGAGCAGTTGGACAAACAGTTCCTGGGTCAGATCGGTGTAGGCCGCACCGGCACCTTCTTCCACCAAAAGTCCCGCGCTGCGAGACGCGCGAACCAGCGGGTGGTGCGAGACTATGCGGTGCAGGTCTGTCCACAGCCGGTTGACGTCGGAAGAACGAAGACTGTCAACCCACTTTCCAGTCTTCCCCGCGCGGTCGTGGCGACGCTCTCTGGGCATAGGCCGCTTGCCGCTGTTGGTTCCGAGGTCTGTTTTTTCAGGATCTTCGCTAATGGATTTCACAGGATTGTCCGTGTTTGCCCTAGTCTTCGGGAGTCAGCTCGTCATTGAGACTTGGAGGGTTCTGCGTTTTGACAGAGGATGTCTAGAAACTCCTGGAGTGCGTCAGATAAGCCTGAACGGCTCCTGACGACGAAGGGCATGGTAACAGTATTTTAAAGAACGGGCAACATGTTTTTACTTTGTTAAAAGAGTATCGGAAAGTCTGGAATACTGGGGTAATTGTGTGTTTTGTTACGTTGGAATCTCAGAGGAACCGGATGAAAACCTCGGGCAGAACACTTTTTCTCAAAACAGCCGCATGTCCTGCTTCAAGAACCCTGCTGTCGTTGCGCGGGGATACGCTCTCGAAGAAGGCGACGACACAGGTGACGGAGCACCTGGAGAGCTGCGATTTCTGCAATGCCGAGCGGCAATTACTGGCGCATCACAAGGTGAGTCGGAAGGGATTCAAGGCGCCGGAGATACCTATTAATCTGCGAATTCTAGCGGAAGCATTAATCCGCGAATTTCCTCGAAAATCCGTGGATCAGGAATAGAGCTCTTCGATTAGTTCACCATAGCGCTCATCGATCACTTTTCGTTTGACCTTTAGCGTGGGGGTGAGTTCCCCGCCGTCAATGGTGAACTCATGCGGTAGTAGTGCGACGCGCCGGATGCGTTCGTAATCGGCCAACTCCCCGGTCAGCCGCGCAACATCCTTCTGCACAATCTTGATTGCCGCCGGAAACTTGCTCAGCTCCACATGATCTCGCGGCGCGTTCTCCCCGGTCTCAGCGAGCGCGTGATTCAAACTCTCCCAGTCAGGCACGACCAACGCTACCGGCTGCTTTCTTCCCGTGCCTACTACCACCACCTGACTTACAAACTCACTCTCTTTCAAAAGACTCTCGATCAACTGCGGCGCCACATATTTCCCGTTCGATAGTTTAAAAAGATCTTTCTTCCGATCGGTGATATACAGGTGTCCATTCTTCCCGATGTAGCCGACGTCGCCGGTGTAGAACCAACCATCCTTCAACACTTCAGCGGTCGCTTCCGGCTGACCGTAGTAACCTCGCATCACGTTTGGACCACGCACAAGAATCTCACCGTCCTGAGCGATCTTGATCTCAATCCCATCGAACGGTATTCCCACTGAGCCCACATGGTTATTGCCCGGCCGGTTCGCCGACACGATGCACGTCTCCGTTGCTCCATAACCCTGCAGGATCGGTATGCCCGCGGCGAGGTACGAATACGACAGTGCGGGCGAAAGCGGCGCGCCACCTGAAACGAAGTATCGCAGTCGACCACCGACACCCTCGCGCCATTTCGAAAACACCAGTTTGCTCGCGAGCTTTTGCTTGATACCCAACTGCGGCGAGACAAAACGTCGCTTGTCCTTCAGTTCACCATATCGCTGACCAACGGCGAGCGAGCTCATGAAGATCGATCGCTTGTAACCCTTCTCCGACATTCCCTTCTTGATGATCCGGTGGTAGACCTTCTCAAACAGTCGCGGCACCGCAGTCATAACAGTCGGCGCAACCTCGCGCAGGTTTTCACCAACCTGATCGAACGACGCGGAGTAGTAAACGGACACACCGCAATAACAGAAGACATAAAAACCATCTCTCTCGAAGATGTGCGAGAGAGGCAACACTGACAACGCCACGTCAGTTGGTCCAATCGGCAAACCATTTCCGATTGAAGTCACATTTGACATGAAGTTGTTGTGTGTCAGCATCACGCCTTTTGGCTCGCCGGTGGTGCCCGACGTGTAGATGATGGTCGCGAGATCCTCCGCTCTCACTGCATGCAGGTAAGCGTCGAAAGCACCGGGACGTGCCTGGTCCAACTCGCGTCCCTTGTGTTCGAGCCCCGTCAACGCAAAGCCATGTTCGACATCTTCGGCAATGTCTTCTTCAAAAATGATCAGATGCTCGAGCGGTCGTTTATCCAATACTGGCTTGACGTGTTTGTAGAGTCGCCGGTTCGAGATGAAAATCGCGCGGGCGCCGGAATCGGAAAGAATGTAATCAACCTGCTCGAGCGCTTGCGTTGTGTAGATGGGAACGTTGATTGCGCCGAGACTGAGTATCGCAAGATCTGCGATGGACCACTCTGGACGATTCTCCGAAAGCAGAGCAATGCGATCGCCCGGCCTGACGCCGATTGCCGCGAGACCAAGCGCGACGTTCTTCACTCGTTCAACAAAACTCGCCGCCGGGATGTTGTGCCACTTGCCGTCTTCACGATAATTCAGCGCGTCTTGTTTGTTGTGATGCAGAACGGCGCCGAGAATCAATCCGGGAAGGGAAGACGCGTTCTTGAAAGTTGGAGTGTTTTTGGCCATGAATCAGTGTTTTTCCTCGGAAATCAGCGGCTCCTGACTGGATTTCCTTCGTCGTCTCCGCGCCGGCGCGTCTTCAACGCGACTGTCGACCGTAGCAATCGCCGCCAGCACCAGAAACAGCAGCGCATTCGAAGTAGTGTGCAGCGTGAAGTCGAAAAAGCTGTGCACGAGGACAGCGAAACACCCGCTCAGCGCCGCGAGGGCAACCCCTCGCCGGAAATCGTCTCGCGACTTCGCGCGCGATAGAGCCTTGTAAAAAAGGAGCACTACAAAACTCAAAGCCAGGACGCCCCCCACGATGCCCGCATCCGAAAGCACTTGCAGGTAATCATTGTGCGCCTGCTCGAGCCGGTACAAACCGTTGCGCGTGTCGTAGCGCGTGTAGATCACCCCAAACGCACCGAGGCCCGTGCCCATGTACGGGTGCGCTTTGATGATGTCGAGCGTCACCGACCAGAAGTGCGCGCGACCCGTCGTCGGATCGTCCGTATTCACAGTGTCAATAAACCGCGCAATCGAAAACT